>FSWQ01001508.1_pt1 | contig 13172 bp, 14 predicted proteins | sample 1637691 | NCBI WGS metagenome assembly FSWQ01 (sample SAMEA3914814, study PRJEB12502) | metagenome | biome: forest; material: soil | place: USA | collected 2011-09-16 | depth 0.1 m | reverse complement strand
GCGTGCGTCTTCATGATCGTGGTGAACTTGGAGCTCCCATGATCGAAGGGGTTGATGTTGTCTTCCAAGCCCTGCTGGTTGGTGTGCGACAGCAGGTTCAGCCCGTGCTTCTTGCAGAACTCGTCCCGGAACGCGATCATCTCGCGGAACTTCCAGGTCGTGTTGATGTGCAAGAGCGGGAACGGCAGCTTTCCAGGGTGGAAAGCCTTACGCGCCAAGTGCACCATCACTGACGAGTCTTTGCCGATGGAGTACAGCATCACCGGGTTGTCGAACTCGGCGGCTACTTCGCGAATGATGTGGATGCTCTCGGATTCCAACTGGCGCAGGTGGCTCAGCCGGAACTCGAGCGCGCGGTCGGGAGAAGTGTCGACGGCGGTCATCAGGGGCGGCTGATCTAGCACTATTTCGGTCGGAATTCGCGAGTTAGGCTAACCTGTTGAAATTGCTTAATATTAGACTCAAACGGCTCGCCTCTGAAGGCTCGGGGCAAGGATCCTCGCGCGTGTTATTGAGGAGGAATGGGCGGGGCACGAACGCAGCGAAGCAGCAGGTTCCGGCGCTGGGCCGGGCGCGCGCTTGCGGCGCTCGTGCTGCTCATGGCGCTCGCGGCGCTGGTCGAGCGCCGCTGCGAACAACGCGACCGCGAGCTGTATGCAAGTCACGAAACGTTCGCGGACCTCGCGAGCGGAGCGCACGTGCAATATCGGCTGATGGGGGCGGGACAGCCGGGACCCACCATCGTGCTCCTGAACGGCTTTAGCGCGACGCTCGAGCAATGGGATCCGACGCAAACGGCGCTCGCGCGCGTTTCGCCGGTGCTGTCTTACGACGCAGGAGGCACGGGCTACAGCACTGGCTCACACGCCCACGACGCCTGGGACCAAGCCGAAGAGCTCGCGCAACTCTTGGACGCGTTGCACGTCGGAGAGCCCATCGTGCTGGTCGGGTACTCTGCATCCGGGTCGGCGGCGCGCGTGTTCGCGGCGCGTTATCCGGCGCGCGTGGCGGGGCTGTTCCTGCTGGTGCCGTACATGCCCGAGCTGGATGCGCTGTACTCGGAGCGGCGCGGCGAGCTGGCTTGGCTTGGCCGCACCTCATTGAGCGCAACGGTGCAGACGCTGTTCGGGTTGCGCCGCGCGGCGCTCTCCCTGGGCCTCTCGCACTTCGGCGCGCGCCCGCCGGCAACGGAGGTGGAGCAGCGGGGGCTGGCCATTTTCCTGTACTTTCCGAGCTGGCTTGCGGCGGACCGACAGCTGCTGAAAGCGAGCGCGTCTGCCAAACAAGGCATCGCCGCGCACTTCAGTGCGCCACTGGTGGTGATGCGCAGCGACGAGAACGACGTGCCGCATTATGCGGATTTCATCGACCAATTCACGGCCGAGCACCACGGCGAGCTGCGCGTGCAGAGCGGCCTGCACAGTGAGCTCCTGCGCGACCCGCGCAGCGTCGCCAGCGTTGCGCAGAGCATCTCAGAGCTCGCGAGCCGCGTGCGTAGCGCCCCGCGCGTACCGTAGTTACTTCACGACGGTTTGGCAGCCGAGCGCGATGCCGACGGAGGCTTGGTCCGTGGCGGCCTGGAAGGTGCTGCACGTGGTGGGGCAAGCGATGATTTTCGTCGGCGTGCCGTCCTTCGGTAGCACGTCATAGTACCAGCCACCGGTCGTCGGGTCACAGGCGCTCGCGCTGGCGACGTAATACACGTACGAGGAGCTACCCGCGTTCGTGTACTTCACATTGACCTCGGCGAAGTTCAGCGTTTGCCCGGCACCTGGTTGCGGCACTTGGAACTCGCACGCCAAGTGCGAGCCGCGAATGGTGTCTAGCGCGCTCACGAATTGCGCGGTCACGTCCTTCTGCGTGTCGATGATGAACGCGGCTTTGGTTCCGCCGCTTTGTGCGATTTCGTTCAGGTTATCGGGTGCGCCGGCCAGCACATCCGCCTGACCGAAGACACCGATCACGAAGGTGCTGATGCTCGGTGTGCCTTGGACGCCGTTCTTCGCGAGCGCAGCAACGTCATCGATGTTCGTGGGCGTGCACTGCGTAGGCACGCCATCCGTGGCGAGCACGGTGACGACGCGATGATCCGGATGCGCTTTCGCCCAAGCGCTGGCTTGCTGGATTGCGCCGCTGAGCGCGGCGGATGTGGGCGTGCCGCCGCTGGGCATCTGCGCGTCGATCGACGTTTTCAAGGCGGCCGCAGCGTCAGGCAGGGTTGCTATTGGACTGCTGGGAGTGCCGTACGTAGTGGCGTCACAGCTTGCCGTGTTCAGGCAAATGCTCTTGGTGATCGTGACGCACTTTCCGAGGCTCTTCGGATTGCAATTCAAACCAATGTCGCCGCAAATGTAAGCGGTGTTGGCCGAGCATTGGCCGAGCGGAACGCAGTTACCGGTGTTAGTGGCATCCTGCGGGTCCGTGCAGTCCGCGTCTTTGTCGCACTGATAGTAAGACGTGGTGTTGTCGCAGGACTTGAGGAAGCAGGGCGCGCTGTCACCGCAATCAGCGTTGCTCGTACAGGACGCGGGTGCGTTCGGCTTGTCGATCGGGAAATATTGCAGGCCCACGCCGAGCCCGGCGGAGGATTGGTCGACCAGGAATGATTCGAGCGCGGCTTTCACCGCATCCCACTTGCTGGTGTTGGCCGCGGTTGGGTCCAACATGGAGCTCGAGATGTCGATCATCAGGTACATATCGAGCGGGATGGGCTGCGCCGTGGACGTGTGATCCGCGCAGGCATCCGTGAGCGGGCCATTACCCGCTGAGCTGTTGCTGCCACCACCAGTGCTGGTGCCGACGTTGAGACCGCCTCCGCTGGCTGCGCTACCCGGGCCTTCCGCACCGGCATTGCCCGCGCTCGAACCGGGGTCGAACGGGCTTGGGTGCGAGCCCGAGCTGGAACTGCACGCGGCAGTGACACCGACGGCGCACAACAGTGACGCTATCCCGACTGCAACTCGAACGCTGCGGGGCATCCTTCGAATAGAGCACCAATGAGCCGAGTTGAGAAGCAGACTCGGGCTTCGAAACAAACCGCGCCAGCGCGTGCTCGGAAAGTTCTATCGAGTTGCGAAAATGCCGCGCTCCGAAAGTGAGACGGCGCGCTGCGAGGCGGCAGCGGCAAGCTCCAGGTAGCGCGCGCGAGGCACTTCGAACGCGCCCAATGACGACAAGTGGGCGGTCAAAAATTGTACATCGAACAACGCGATTCCGGCGGCGAACAGGGCCTGAACTGCGCTGCATAGGCCGACTTTCGAGGCGTCACGTTCGCGGTGGAACATGCTTTCTGCCGCAAACAGCGCGCCGCGTTGCACGCCGTACAGCCCGCCCACCAACTGTTCACCGTTCCAGACCTCCACGCTGTGTGCGTGGCCCAAGTCATGCAACGCGCAATAAGCGTCCACCATTTCCGGCAGGATCCAAGTGCCGGAATCACGCTCGCGCCCGCACTCGAGGATCACGTCCCGAAACGCAGCGTTGAACGTGACGCGGAACCGCCCGGAGCGGATCACGCGCGCGAGACTGCGCGAAACATGCAGGTGCTCGGGATCCATCAGCGCACGCGGGTTCGGCGACCACCACATGGGCGGCAGGCCCTCGTCGTACCAGGGGAAGATGCCGTGCTCGTAGGCGTACAGCAGGCGCTCCGGGCTCAGATCCCCGCCGATGGCGAGCAGGCCTTCGTCATCCGCCGCGTTTGGATCGGGAAAAGCGGGCGGCGCGCCGGGAAGAATGAACTGCGGTTTGCGGCGGGCGCGCATAGCTGGACAATAGCTCGTTCGATGGAACGTTCCTACACACAAGCGCTGCGCGTAGTCCTGGGCTGCGTGCTGGCCTGGCTGGCTAGCGCTTGTTCGAGTGACGCGGCTTCGCCCCAGACCATTGCGCTCAGTGATTTCCCTGATCGCTATGCGCAGGCCCTGTGTCATGGCGTCGAGCCTTGCTGCGCATCCGCGATGCTCCCGTACGACGCCACCGCTTGCACGAACGCGGCGACCGATTCGATCATCGAAGCGTTGGGCATCTTGGCTTCGCGCCCCGACGCGGTTTACGACCCAGCGGCCGCCGCCGAGTGTTTGCGCGAGCTCGAAACAGCGATTCGCGCCTGCAGTGTGGACGGCGCGCACGCGTGCGCCTATTTGTTCACGGGTACGCTCGCGGTCGGCGCAGCCTGCACCACCAGCAGTCAATGCGCAGGCATGACTGCGTACTGCTCTGCTGACGGCATGTGCGCGCTGACTGAGCCAACGGCCTGCGAAACTGACGCTTCGCAATGCCCAGCCTTGGATCCGGATGCCGCAACGGCGCAGCGCTGCGCTGGAACGCTCTGAGCGTTTGGGGAGTTTGGGGCGATCCCAAGTCCTGAGCCGCACCTCGCGGACGCTACTGTGCTTTCAGGCGAGCCGCATGCTATCGGTGTCCCGTTGGGATCGAGGGTTCGCTTGGGTTGGCTTGGAGGGATTTGCGTGCATCATCTGTTGAGGGCGGCATGGTTGGTTACGGGGTTGGGTTTGGTTGCCGGGGGTTGCTCGAGCAAGGGCGGTGATGACGGCGGCAGCGCCGCGCCGATCGCGGAGGCGGATTTGCCTGCGCAATTCGCAAAGGTTTACTGCACGTCGATCGCTCCGTGCTGCAACGCGGGCCACGTCGCGTTCGACGCTACTGCTTGCGAGAGCCAGGTCGGCGGAGCTGCCACTTTCCTGGTTGGTGCAAAAGCCGGGCAAACTTACGACGCGGCTGCGGCAGGAAAATGCGTGGCGGAGCTGGGCAGCGCGCTGAAGAGCTGCGACCCGTACGCGGGTAGCGCGTCGACTCCGGATTGTTACAAGCTCGTGATCGGCAGCACGCCGGCGGGCGGAGCGTGCACGATCGATCGAGATTGCGCGGCGCCCAACGACTGCGCGTACATCAACGGGGCCAACGTTGGCGTGTGTGATGCTCCCCACCGCTACGCCGCGCTGGGTGAGGCGTGTGATATCGTCGACAATGAATGCGGTGCCGGTACTTGGTGCAATGCCGGCGTGTGCGTTGCGGTCACTGATTCCGGCCCATGCGAGAACACCGGCGGGTGCACGGAGAAGACTTATTGTGCGGCTGGTCAGTGTGCCCCGCGCCAAGCAAACGGTGCGGTTTGCCGTGACGACTACGAATGCGCTGCCGGCCGATGCATTGGCGGGGAAATCGACGATACCCCGAACCCTGACGGCAACGGGCTGTGCGGCAAAGCCACGGTCGCAACCGTCCGCAACTGCTCCGGAGCGTCACAATGATGTCGCGGCTTGGAACGCGGTTCTTCGGGCTGGCGCTCGCCTTCGGCTTCTTGCCGTGCGCGTGCTCCGGCTCCACCTCTGACGTTGGGCAACAGGCATTCCCGCAGCAGCTTGCGGATGCGTATTGTGACGCGCTCGCGCCGTGTTGTACGGCGGCAAGCTTTCCGTACACGGCTGCCACCTGCAAAAAGAACATCAACGCCGTCGGCACGCAAATCATCAACGAAGGGGTCGCCGCAAAGTTAACGTACAATCCCGCGGCGGCCGGTCAGTGCCTGACTGACGTCAAAGCCGCGCTGCAAACCTGCGGCTCGCTCGATAACGTGAACTGCGTAGCCATCTTCACCGGCAAAACGCCCACAGGCGGCGCTTGTGGAAAAAGTATCGAATGCCAAGATTCGGGCTTCTGTGACAACGGCGTGTGCGCGAAACAGCCGTTCTCGAACCTGACGCACGGCTCGGCCGGCCAAGCGTGTACCGGAAGCTGCACTGCGGACGGCAACGGCACAACATGTGACTCGAGTGGCGCTGCCGGCGATGGCGTCAGCGGTGTCACTTGCTTTGGCGAGGACGGGCTGTACTGCGACTTCACTACCCGTAAGTGCACCGCGTTCGCCCAGCTGGGTGAGTCGTGCGGGCAGGGGGGCTGCGTGACCGGCGCATACTGTGAAGCCGGTCAATGCGTCGCTGCAAAGCCGGCGGGCGCCCCGTGCTCAGAAAGCAGCGAGTGCGCCAGCGGCCGTTGCACTGGTGATAACCAACCGCTGACGTGCACCAGCGCGTCAGCCGCCACGGCAGACTCCTGCCAAGGCAATCCGTAATTCGCCGTGGTAGCCTGGGCGCGTCGTGGCTACCGCACTCATCACCGGCGCGTCAGCGGGCATTGGCCGCGAGCTGGCGCGCTTATTCGCTGCTGATAAACATGATTTGGTGCTCGTGGCGCGGCGTCTGCCAGAATTGCAGGCGCTGTGTAGCGAGCTCGAGCAGCGTTACGGGGTCACAGCGCGAGCGTTGGCTTGTGATCTCGGCTCGCCCAGCGCGCTGACTGCGCTGCTGAGCCAAGTGCGCGAGCTGGAGCTCGAGTACCTGGTGAACAACGCCGGCTTCGGCACCGTGGGCAAGTTTGCCGAGCTGCCCGCGGAGCGCGAAGCGGACATGGTCGCGCTCAACATTGGCGCCGTGGTCCGCTTGACGCGTGAAGTGCTGCCGAAAATGCTCGCGCGAGGCCGCGGTCGGATTTTGAATGTCGGTTCGACGGCGGGCTTCCAGCCGGGGCCGTACATGGCCACGTATTACGCGAGCAAGGCGTTCGTGAACAGCTTCAGTGAGGCGCTGAGCTACGAGGTGCGCGGCACCGGCGTGAGCGTGACCTTGAGCTGCCCGGGACCCACCGTGACGGAGTTCGGGGCCATCTCCGGAGTCGACAAAACGCGGCTTTTTTCCATGGGCGCGGCAACCGCGGCCAGCGTGGCGAGGGACGCATACCGCGCCATGCAGCGCGGCCAAGCGGTAGCCGTACATGGCTTCTTGAACTGGCTCACCACGCAGCTCGTGCGCGTGAGCCCGCGGGCATGGGTGCGAGCGATCACGGGCACGCTGAACCGCGTTCCGGAGCCCGGAGGCAAATCATGAATGCGCCTGCTGCGGGCGGGCTGCGCGCCGCTTACGTGAAGGGCGTTGGGGCGGCACAACGCACCGCGCGCGAGGTGATCTTGACGGTTGCCGAGACGGTGAAGGTTGGCGACAGCGAGCGTGAGGTGTGCGCGCGCCTCGAGCACGGCTTCGCGAGCGCGGGCGTTCGGCATTGGTTGCACACGCCGTACGCTTGGTGGGGTGAGCGCACGCGCTTCGACTGGCACGGCGTTTGGGAAACGAACGCGCTGCCCAGTGCACGGCGTCTGCAAGCCGGTGAGTCCTTCGTGCTCGACGCAGCGCCGATTGTTCGCGGTTTCCCGGCGGATTTCGCATATTCTGGCGTTGCGCTGGGCGCAGAGACAGAAGCCCGCGAACACGCCGCGCTGCTCGCGGCACTGACGAACGTGAAACGCGATCTCATCGCCTGGGCGCGCGAGGCAGAAAGCAGTGACGCGCTGTGCGCGCGCGTGTCGCAGGCGATCCTGAGCGCGGGCAATGACGTGATTCACACCCGGTACCCGGCGCATGTGCTCGGACACACTCTGGAGGGCTTCCCGAATTGGTGCTCGTCTGCACCGCGCATCGGCACGGGCTTTCAATTGCCGCTGCTGCTCAGCTACGCAACCGGCATGGTGCTCCACCATTTGGCGGGCGCCCCGTACCCTTTCTTGAACGCGGGTGCTGCGGGGCGCCCGCAGGGCTTGTACGCGGTGGAGCCGCACATCGGCCGCGGCACACTAGGTGCGAAATTCGAATCCGTGCTCTTGGTCGACGGTGACGAAACGCGCTGGCTCGATCCTGATCTGTTCGGTGAGGTGACTGGGTGACCCGCAAGCGCTCGCCGCTGTTCGCGGATTTGTGGATCATTTTCCGCGGAACTTGGGCTTTTCTGCTGCAAAGCTTGAAATCTTGGGGCCCCACGGCGAAAGCGGCGCATGAGCTCGAATCGGGTAAGTGAGCTGCCGCGCGGCGGCGGCTTCATACTGGGTGTGCTGATCTTCGGAGTCGTGGCCACGACCGCCTATTGGGTGATCTGGTTCGGCGTGAACCGTGACTGGCTCGCCTCTGCACACACGGGCAGCTACTACGCGTTCGAAAATTCGTTCCCCGCCGCCGACGCGTGGATGACCCTGGCCGGCCTAGCCGCCACTATCGCCCTACTCCGTCGCCGCGCAAGCGCACTCCTGTGGAGCCTCGCAGCCGGCGCGATCAGCGTTTACCTCGGTCTGCTCGACGTACTCTTCGATCTCGAGAACGGCATCTACCGTTCCGGCGACACCAGCGGCGTGATCGTTGAAATCGTGATCAACGTACTCACGCTGTCGATGGGCGTGGTCGTGCTCGCCTGGGCGTGGCGCAAACGCCGCGAGATTGCCGCGTTCAGCGGTTGGTAGCGGCCGGCTTTACATCACGGGCAGGCGCGGTGCGCTGGCGGGGAGAGCGCGCTGGGGTACCTGGGGGTCGGTTTTTTCGGGGTGCGCGCTCGTTCCCGAGTGGCCAAAAAAAAATCAAAAAAGGATGTTCGAATTCGAACATGGATTTTTGCTGTGGAGCGCGGCCCGCTCGCTTTGCGTGGCGGCTGCGCCGCGTGCGCGGGTTACTTGCTCTCGGAGAGGTCGAGCGTTGCGGTGAGCAGGCGTTTCAGCTCTTCGAAGGACATGCGTGCGATTTCACCGATGGAGTGGCCGTAGTCGGTGAGTTGTTTGAGGGTTTTGAGGCGTTGGATTTGGGCGGCGTCGTACAGGCGGCTGCCGCCGGGGGTGCGTTGCGGGTCTACGGTGCCGTAGCGGCGTTCCCATGCGCGCAGGGCGTGGGTGGAGACGCCAACGTAGCGGGCGACATCGCCGATACGATAAGAGCGAGAGGCGGTGGGTTCTGCGTTCGCAAGTGGATCGAGTCGAGTCATGTCAGTGCTCCGAGCGCGGCGATGGTTTGGGGCACGCCGCCGTAACCTTGAAAAAACCACACCCACCACGCGACCATCATCGTGGAATGACCCATGAGGATGCCGACGTGACTCCACATTTCGACGCGGTCCGAAAATTTGCGGACGTACCTGCGCCAGTGAAAAGCTTCGTCGATTAGGCTGTAAAGCAGGGATAAAACCGTCAGAACCAGCGCTGGGATCCACACGTGGTGACGCTGATACGCAAGGCACAGGAGCACGCAGCTGCTGATGCCGCACAGGATGGTGATGCCATGCACTAGGCCTTCAGCGCCCGAGATTTCGGATTTGTAGACCGTGCGGTGGCCAATGGTGTCAATCGCGATGCTGACCGTGAACACGACCGCGCCGATGGGTACCCACCACGCCACCGCGGGGAACTCTGCGCCATGCGCGTTGCCGAGCAGCAGGAAGCCGCCAGTGGAAAACACCAGCCCGAGCATCAGGCCGACCCAGGCCACATACACGGCCCAGTCCACGCGCTCGAACTCTCGAACGCGCCCGACGTACACGGCGAGCTCAGACGGGAAGGATGTCATCCGGGAACCTCGAGACAGCACTGAGCTTGGCGCGCGCGTGCGAGCCGAAGCAGCGCTGCGGCAGCTCGAACAAGGTGACGAGCGCGGCTTGGGCCACTAGAGCCAACTTGCGTGCACGTGGCACGACCGCCCGCGTCGTGAAGGCGTCGTAGCTGGGCTGCAGAATACGCGCGCCGATGGCCGAATAGATGCCGCGCGCGGCGCGTACCGCGAGCGCTGCGCGCCATGGAAGCGCCGGAATTCCGGCGTCGCCCGAGCGATAAAAGCGATCTGCGTGCGCCAGCAGTTGCTTAGTGACGGTCGTGATTGAGGCGCGTGCGGACTCCGGCAAAGGGCCTAGGCGCAGGCCGTTGAGTGCTCCCGGTCCACATTTGCGCAGCATGCCGAGCGGTAGATACAAGCGCCCGAGCTGCCAATCTTCGGCGATGTCGCGGCAGATGTTGGTCAGCTGCATGGCAATGCCGAGGTGCGCGGCGTTCTTCAGCGCTCGCGCGTCTTTAACGCCCAGCACATGGCACATCATCAAACCGACGACGCCCGCGACGCGGTAGCAATACAGGAGCAGCTCATCCAGTGTTTGATACTGGGTGCCAACGGTATCCATCTCGAAGCCTGCGAGCAGCTCTTCCGGATACTCATGTGGGACGGCCGCGCGTTGCACGAGCTCTTGAAACGCGCGGAGGCGCACGTCCTGCTGCGGCTCGCCGCCATACACGGACGCCAGATCACGCTTCAGCTCGCTCAGCGCAGCGCCCTGTGACGCGGCCGGGGCGAGGTCGATAGCGTCGTCCGCGAGGCGGCAATAGGTGTACAGCACCGCGGCGTCGCGCCGCGACTCGCGCGGCAGAAGCCGACCGGCGAGCGCGAAACTCTTGGAGTGCTGGGCCAGGGTCGCCGCGCAGATTTCCGCGGCATTTGCGTGCAAATCGGCGTCGCTTGCGGCTTCGCTCCGGGCCATCACGGATGAGCTGCTCATGCTGCGATCTCCTTGCCGAGCTCACGGGCGATCAGGCTGACCGTGGCCTTGGCTGAGTTGATCACGCCCGGCAGGCCGGCGCCCGGATGCGTGCCGGCGCCCACGATGTACAGCCCGGGGATCTGGGGGTCTTGATTGTGCGGCCTGAAGTACGCGCTTTGCCGGAGCGTAGGCGCGATCGAAAATGCAGAGCCCTGGTAAGCGTTCAGCGTGCTCTGGAAATCCTCCGGAGTGAACCAGCGCTGCGTGACGATGTGCCGGCTCAGCTCCGGCATGTGCCGCTCCAACGCATGCACGATCTTTTTCGCGTAACGCGGCGCCTCTTCCGCCCAGTTGATGTTTGCCTTACCCAAGTGCGGTACGGGGCTGAGCACGTAGTGCGTGCCGCAGCCAGGCGGCGCGAGCGACGGATCCGTGACCGTGGGCGCGTGCAGGTATAGACTGAAGTCTTCGGGCAGCTCGGGGCCGTCGAAAATTTCGCGCAGCAGGGCTTCGTAGCGCGGGCCGAAGATGACGGTGTGGTGCGCGAGATCGTACTGAATGTCAGTGCCGAAATAGAGCACGAAGAGGGACATGGACCAGTCCGCGCGCTCTAGCTTTGTGGCCGTTTTCTGGGCGGATTTCTGACCTTGGTAGAGCGTGGCGTAGGTGTGGTGCAAATCCGCATTGGAGACGACCATGTCGAACGGTTCTCCTGCGCGCGCGTCCGTGCTCACGAGGTGAAGGGTTCGCTCGCCCTGCGTCTCCACGGCAATGCTGCGAACTGGGCAAGACAGCCGGACCTCGCCGCCGAGCTCTTCGAACAGCTTCACGAGTGAGCTGACCAGCGCGCCCGTGCCGCCGCGTGGAAACCACACGCCGTATTCTCGCTCCAGGTAGTGAATGAGCGTGTAAATCGCGCTGGTGTCGAACGGGTTGCCGCCGACCAAGAGCGAATGAAAGCTGAGCGCCTCCCGCACGTGCGGGTCTTGGACGAAGCGCGCAACGGTGTCGTAAACCGAGCGGTCAGCGCGCAGCCGCGCGAGCTCCGGTGCGACCCGCACCATATCGAAGAAGCGCAAAAACGGCGTGGCTGCGAGCTCCGTGTAGCCTTTTTGGAAGACGCGTTTCGTGTACGCCACGAAGTCCGCATAGCCCTGCGCATCAGCCGGATTGCGAGCGCCGATTTGCGCGCGCATCGCCTCGCCGTCAGCTACGTAGTCGAAGCGATCGCCGTCGCTCCAAAGCAGGCGGTAGAACGGCGTAATCGGCAGTAATTCGACGTAATCCGCGAGTTTTTTACCCGCGACCGTGAACAGCTCTTCCAAGCATTCGGGCGCGGTGATGACAGTGGGTCCCGCGTCGAACGTGAAGCCTTGATCTTGGTACACGTACGCGCGGCCGCCCGGTTTATCGCGCGCTTCGAAGAGCGTGGTGGAGACGCCCAGCGCTTGTAGACGAATGGCCGCAGCCAGCCCGCCGAAGCCGCTGCCGATGACCGCGGCGCGCCGCGCTGCCGGGTGCGAGCCGGAACGTGCGTCAATCATAGCTGTGCTCCAAACGCGTCAATTCGTGTTCGATTTCGCTCAGCGAGCGAGCGTCCGGCAGGGCCTCGCTCAGCTGCGCGAAGGCGTTCGAAAGTCGCACATGCGCTTCGACCCGGCCGTGCTTGGCCACGGCGGTGCGCAATGAGGCGGCGAGTTGTGTTGGAGGTTCGCGTAAGCAAGATACGAGCTGCCCTTGCTTTTGGATCGTGCGATACGCGCGCGGATCTAAGTTTTGTGCGGCCCATGCCCACGGCCAAGTGGGGCGTCCGTGTCGCAAGTCCTCGTGGCCTTTATCCACGCGCCGCTCACTGACTACACCGCTCAAATCATCCAGCATTTGCAGGCCTGCGCCGAGCTCGCCGCCAAAGGCAGCGATGGCCTGGGCTTTGGATTGCGGGGCACCTGCGGCGATCGCGCCCATGTGCGCGGCCAGCTCGCACAGCGCGCTCGTTTTGAGTTGTGTGACGGCGGATACCGTCGGTGCCACATCAGCCTGCTCGAGGTCCGCAATGTTGACGGATAGGTCCAGGGCTTGGCCCTGGTGACACACGAGTAACGTGTGGCTGAATGCGCGATGCAGCCCCAACTCCGTGATGGGCGGCAGGCCCAGGCGCGACAGCAAATCCAACGCCCAGAAGTACAGGAAATTGCCGGCGTTGAGCGCGAGCGGCAGGCCGTAGCGGCGGTGCAAAGCGGGCGCGCCGCGGCGCTCGTCCGACTCGTCTTCGATGTCGTCCACGATCAGAGAGCCCGAATGCAACGCTTCGATGATCAGCGGCAGCTCCGCCGGTGGGGGCGTACTGCGCCCGCTCAGTTGCCAACCCATACGCACCAGGCGCGCGCGAAACTCCTTGCCCGGCCGACTCAAAAAGTCGGTCAGCGGCCCGCGCAACGCGCGCTCCCAAAGCTGCGCCGGCAGGCGGTGCTCGCGCCCGAGCACCTTTGCCAAGCGACGCTCCGAGAATTCCTCGCTCAAGAGCTCGAGCAACGTAAACGGCGGCTCGACCGCGAATGCGCGATTCGTCACAGGAACAGGCCTTTCGTGAGTGCGCGGCTGACCGATAGGCCGCGCGGAGGTCGACCGCACAAGATGCGCGCTCGGTCGAAAGCAGTCGTGGACAGCGCGTAGAAGCGAGCGATGCTCGCCTCCGGCAAGCGGTAAAAGCGCTCCAGCACGTTGCGCCGCGCTTCGGGCGGCACGGCGCGGAACAGCAACCGATTGAGCAAACAGGCGTAGCGCTGTTGGCGCGCGTGCTCGCGCGAGAGGGCATCGAACGG
>FSWQ01000847.1_pt1 | contig 13175 bp, 8 predicted proteins | sample 1637691 | NCBI WGS metagenome assembly FSWQ01 (sample SAMEA3914814, study PRJEB12502) | metagenome | biome: forest; material: soil | place: USA | collected 2011-09-16 | depth 0.1 m | reverse complement strand
CTGTAATAGTCGTCGTCAGAAATGACGGAATAATTCGGGCGGCCCGTGCTCCAGTCGAAGTTGATGTTCGGGTCGATGCGTTGGAACGCGCGCGGATTGGTTTGGTTGTTGCCGAGCGTGAGGTCGAAGCCGTCGATGTCGTAGTACGTCGCAGTCAGGCCAGTGGTGGGCTGCGTGTAGCCGACCGGCGGGGAAATCCTGGCGGGCGGGACGGGTTTCGTGACGCCGTTGTACTTCCAATACAAGATGATGTGCGCGTTGCCCGTCAGCTCGTGGTGCTGCACGTTGACGGTGTGCATTGCGCCGGCCGTCCACGGTGATGCCGGGGCCGTGGCGCAACCGTTGTAGGTGCCGCCGGTTTGGTTGATGGTCACGGTGCCGTCGACCGTCAGTTTGACCCCGTCGTCCGAGTCGACGCAGATGCTGGTGGCGCCGGTCCACGGTGCCTCGATCTGCGCATCCCAAACCGACGTCCAGTTGTCGACCGGGATGCCGCCGCTTGCCCCGCCCGGGCTGTGTCCGATGAAATCCGAAGCGATGTCGGGCTCGAGGCGGGTGATGGTGTTGGCGCTGCCGTCGTCCTTGTAAACGACCTTCGCGCCGTGCAGCGGTTCGGCTGCGGGCAGGGAAAGCTGTGTTTGCGGGACTAGCGCGCGCGGCGTGGACGGGCTGCTCCAATACAGCTGAACGTCCGAAGATTTCCCAGCGGTGTTGATCTCGTCGACCTCGATTGGCACGAGCTGCCCCGCTGTCATTGCCACGCTCACGACGGCGGTCCCACCGTTGGCGACCGTACCCGGAGCGGCAGCGCCAACCGTCAGCGTGACCGCGTTGTTGACGGTGACCGCCTCGAATTTGTACGTCTCGCTGAAGTACGCCTGCACCTGGCCGGTGCGCTTCACGGAGTACCCGTTGTTGATGTACCCGCCCGGTGATCCGGTGCCCAAAGCAAAGTTGACCTGCGGGTCGACGCGCTTCCACGGCGTACCGGTGTACGTGGTGTTCGCGTAATACTTCGCGAGCAAGCCGATACCCGAGCCGCCGGAGAGCATGCTCGAACCGGTGTTGGCCTTGTGTGCGTTGGTATCGATACCGACCGAGCCGTCGTTGGTGTTGCCCCAAATGTCGTTCGCGGCGAGCGCGTATTTGCCGTCCGGTGTCAGCGGTGCCCAGGCGAAGCCGCGCCAATCCTTCGTGCCACCCTGGTAATTGACGCGCGTTGGGGCGCCCACGAAGTCCCCGATTGGCGTGAGTGAGCCGCTGGGGTTCACCGCCGAAATACCGCCCAAAGTCGCGCTGAATGTCTGCGGGTCGCCGTTCGACTTCAGGCCGTCGCGAGACGAGGTTGCGAACACGTTGCCGCTCGCCGATACCGTGTGACACACCGGGCAGCCGTCACTAGTGCCGAAAGCCGGCTGCGCTGGATCCTCCGAGCCGGGATCCGCTTGCATCTCGTTGGTGTCGCCCGTTCGCTGATATTGTGTGTAGTAAATTTTACCGCGCACTGGCGTCGTGGAGAAGCTCAGCGTGCGGTTCATTGCCGGGCGCGGGTTGGCGGTACCGACGAGCCGTTGCACCGAGAACGCGGCGGCTTGCCCCTTCGCCGTCTGCTCGAAGAACTTCCAAACTTGGCGCGGAACGCTGGCTTGCGGGGGTGTCGTTTCCGGTACGACTTCGGACCAAGTGAAGATGGCCGGGCCAGTGCTCGGGTATTGCAACGTGAGCTTTGCGGCAGTTGCGGCAGTGCCGTTCGTATCCCACTGAAACGTCGGGGCGCGCAGCCCGATAGGCAGCAGCGTTTGATCGTACGGGTACACGATCTTGGCTGGATCCGTGCCCGTAACGGCGTGTGTGAATGCGGTCACGCTGCCCGCGGGCGCATTCTCGTTGTTGGTCATGTTGACGACCACATTGACGATGCCGGTGGCGCTCAACTGGCCGAGGTAGCCGGTGACAGTGATCGGCCCAGCGACGCCGCTGATCAAATTCACCGTCCCGGTGCTGTCGATTTGCGCAATGTCCAGGCGGTCCAAAGTCCACGCCGGCGTCGGAGTACCGGGGAAGCAACCAGCTGGCTGCAACTGAGCTTGGAACTTCACCGTGTTGGCCGTGGTGACTTGCGCGCCGCTCGAGGCGACGAACGCGCTCGCGGGCACGATCTGCGAGGCGATCGTCGGGGTCGACCAACCGAGGATCGCCGTCGCGCCACCGTAGGCTTGGTAGAAGTCCATCCGGAAGTCGTGCTTGACACCGGTCAGCAGGTGAATGGGCGCCGCGCAATGTTGGGCGTCTTGATCGACCCACGAGTCGATCAGTAGCGCCCCGTCGATCCACAGACGCACTCCGTCGTCCGAAGCGGCGCAGAACGTGTAGTCCTCACTGGTGGAGGCCGCGATTTTGCCCGTGTAACGAATGGAGTAATTGTTGTCGGGCAGAGCCGCAATACCGGACAAACCGGCGCCGGAATCCAAATCGATGTTTGGCACCGACTGGCTTGCGACGGGTACCCAAGCAGCAGAAATCTGCGTCGCGATCTTGTCGACTTGATTGAAGTAGTCGGCCGTTAGGGAGCTGCCCTTGAAGCCGTTCACCGTGAGCGTCTGTGGGGTCGGAGTGACCGTCATCGACGTACACACGCCACCGGCAGTGGTGTCCTCGTGCGGAAGGACTTGCAAGCCACCATCCGCGCTGAGCGGCCCACCGTCGGGGAGTATCAAGCCGTTCGGGTCGTCCAGCACGATGCGGCAATACGGATCGCACGGGTTGTCCATGCACGCGGCGCCGGTCCCGAGCCCGAGGGTGCGCTGGGAGCTTGCGGGAATGCTCACGGTTGCGATGCGGTCACCGATGCACGCGCCCCACTTGCCATCCGTGCACGAGCGATGCCCCATGGAACAGGAGACGTAGCTGCCGGAGCGGCGCTCGATTTGCCCGCAGTCGACGGCGGCGTCGGTGTCCTTGCACTCGCAGCCCTGCGCGGGGGTCGCACACGGATCGCCCGTTGGGATCAGGTGCGTCATGCCGGCGTCTCCGTCGTCGGCGACGGCTGCCGCGTGATCAGGCGAGCTGCTGCAGCCCACCATGCTGAGACACAGAGCGGCGGCGACCCAGAGCGGAATGAGCTGTGACAACAGTGGGCGCTTCGCTGACTTCAGCGCACACGTCAACCTCGACATGGGCGCGCTCCCTGCGTTTTCCATGCCGTGCCTCGCAATGGGGCATGCTTCGCGAGTCAGCTGCCAGTTCGGCCAAGGGGCCGATGTAGGCGTGGCACAAACACCTAAAATTACTTAGGATTCAGCGCCGCCCGCAGTGGACTTGCCGCGCCGCGTTGTCTCGACTTGGACCCATATAGGGCTCCCCCAAGCACCTACCCAGATGCAACGTTTGCGGCGCTTCGCACTGTTTGCGCAGTCCTCCGCTTAGCTAAAGAACGACCGTGCTCCATTAGGCTTTAGCCCCGAGCGCTGATTTTTGGGGGCGGCCGGGAGCGCTGGCCCTCGCTTCGGCGAAGGTGTGTGCAGTAGTGGTACAAGGGCTGCGGGTTTTCGCTACTTGGCCGAGGAGTGAGTGGATGGTGCTGCGTCGACGTTGGTCTTTGGGATTTCGTGCTGCTCGTCTTGCGCTGAGTGTCACCGCGCTCAGTGTTCCGGCCTTCGCACTCCCACCCGCGCCTCCGGCGCCGGTAGCGCCCGCGCCGCCCGCGCCCGTCGCTCCACCGCCCGCGCCTGTGCCACCGGTCGCGCCCGCAGCGGTCGCTCCTGCGCCCGCACCAGCTCCGCTCCCGTCGCCGCCCGCGCCCGTCGCTCCCACTGTCAGCGTCGGACCGGAAGAGCCGGCGCCCGCTGTTAGCGGTTCGTTGCCGGAGCTGTCCGCGAGCGCGCCGCCGGACGCGCCTGCCGCTGAAGCGCCTGCCGCCGAGGAGGACTGGTACGACGCATTCGATGTGCGCTTGTTCGCCGATGCGTACTTCAGCTGGAATTACAACGCGCCCAAGTCCAGCGTGGGCCAGGCGCTGACCAACGGCAATGACGTGATTCGCGCGTTCGACTCTGCCAACGGTTTCTCACTCGCCTGGGCCGGGCTCGATATCTCGCATGCGGCGGAACCGATTGGTGGAGCGCTTTCGCTTCGCTTTGGGCCGGCTGCGCGTCGCTACAACTCGAGTTGTCCGGGCACGTGCGACGCTGCCTACGGCCTCGAGAACGTGAAGCAAGCGTATGCCTCGTGGCGCCCGGGTGGTGAGGGCAGCAAAGTGAGCATCGACTTCGGCAAGTTCGACACCATTTACGGTGCGGAGGTGGCGGAGAGCCAAGACAACATCAACTACACGCGCGGCGTGTTGTATTGGCTCGGGCAACCGGCGTTTCACACCGGCCTTCGCGTCAACGCCGAATTGAGCAAGAATTTCACGCTGCGCGGCTTGGTCGTGAACGGCTGGAACAACACCGTCGACAACAACACCGGCAAAACCTTCGGCTTGCAGGCCACGGTGCACGCACAGCGGACGGAAGCGCACGATTGGATCGCAGCTTCGCTCGGCTACTTGGGCGGCCCCGAGCAGAGTGACGTCGGTCAGGTCACCTGCGCGACCGGCACCGTGTTCGACGCCACCAGCCCCACCGGGTGCTCTGCCCCCATTGCCGGCGGGCCCACCGACACGAGCGGCACCGTCGACCGTCCCAGCAACAACAGCAAAGGCTGGCGCCATTTCGTCGATTTGGTGGTGACGGCGGACCCGACGGACGAGCTGCACGTGGTGCTGAACGCGGACCTGGGCGTCGAGGCGCGGCGCGACGACGTCCTTTCGACACATTTTTCGTCTCACCGGTGGCTGGGCGGCATGCTGGGTGCTCGCTACCTGGTCGTGCCGGCCTTCGCCGTGGCTGCTCGCGGCGAGCTGTATCGTGACAAGGACGGAATCACGACCGGTTCGGTCAACAACATCCCCATCACGGATACGACGATCACCACCGGCACGCTGACCCTCGACTACTTACCGGGTAAAAACCTGCTGGTACGCTTGGACAACCGCCTGGATCACGCGACGCACGAGATCTTCCCGAACGGGCTGCACACCTTGGACGGCAATCAGTTCACGAGCACTCTGGGTGTCGTGGTCACTACGAACTGAAGGCTTGCCCCGCGGCACAAACCGGCTCTTCTCATCCTCTATTTTGGCGCTAGGCTCGTCGTATGTCTTCCCCGCTCCGCACTCGTGATCTGGAGGACGTCATCGACGCCGTCGTCGAAAGCTACGACGGCCCCGAGGAAATCAATAACCTGGAGAGCGCCGCGCTACCCAACAAGCGCGCGGTGGTGCAGGCCTACAATCACCTCAAGCCCGTCATCTACATGGGCTTCTACAGCCAGCGCTCGCTGACACGCAGTAACCTGCGCTACGCGCTGAGCGAGCACCTGTATCCAGCGTGCGAAATCCTGGTCGATCAGATCGCGCGTGCGCTCGCCTACGAGGAGCGCAGCGGTCACGCAAAAACGCCGTGGCCTGCGGGCTGGAGTGAAGAGGTCGTGCTGCGCTTGCTGCGCCGCATTCCTGAGCTGCGTCGCACGCTCAATGCGGACATCACTGCAGCGTTCGAGGGCGACCCAGCCGCCAAGAGCGTGGAAGAAATCGTGTTCAGCTATCCGGTGGTGGAAGCCATCACCGCGCATCGCATCGCGCATGTGCTGTACCTGGAACACGTGCCGATCGTGCCTCGCATCATCGCCGAGCATGCTCACGGGTTGACGGGTGTGGACATTCACCCTGGCGCGCAAATCGGCGAGGGTTTCTTTTTGGACCACGGCACTGGCGTCGTGATCGGGGAAACGTCGGTCATTGGCCGGGCCGTGAAGATGTACCAGGGCGTAACGCTGGGCGCGCTCAGCACGCGGCGCTCGGAGTGTGAGCACGACCCGAAGCACCAAAAGCGCCACCCCACGATCGAAGACAACGTAACCATCTACGCGGGCGCGACGATTCTCGGCGGCGACACCGTAATTGGTGATGGCTCGGTGATCGGTGGCAACGTGTGGCTGGTTCGCTCCGTGCCACCGCATTCGAAGATCTTCGGTAAAGCGAAGGAGTAACGGTGGCGCAGCGGTTCGCTTGGGTCTTCATGCTCGGGGTCGCGGGGCTTGCCGCGGGGTGCAAGAAGAAACCCGCACAACCATTGCGCGTCGCCGCTGCCGCGGATTTGGCCCACGCATTCGCTGAGATCACGCCGGCATTCGGCGCCCGCTATCCGTTCGATGTGAAGCTAACGCTCGGCTCGACGGGCCTCTTGGCGCGTCAAATCACGCAGGGCGCGCCTTTCGATCTGTTCTTGGCGGCCAATAGCTCGTACGCGGATCAAGTCGTGAAAGCAGGCGCATGCGACGGCGCGACCGAGGATAAGTACGCGCGCGGTCGAATCGTGATTTGGGTCAAGGGCGAGGGCGGCGCGGCGCTCACGTTGGCATCGCTCACTGACGCGCGCTTCAAACACATTGCGATCGCCAACCCGGAGCATGCGCCGTACGGCGCGGCCGCGAAGGAAGCGCTCGGCAAAGCTGGCGTCTGGGCGCAGGTTTCAGAGCGCATGGTGTACGGCGAAAATGTGCAGCAAACGTTCGAGCTGGCACAAAGTGGCAACGCGGACGTGGCCATCGTCGGGTTGTCTTTGGCCATTGGCGCCGCGGGCGGCACATGGGCGCTGGTCGATGAGGCGGGTTACTCGCCCATCGATCAATCACTCGTGGTGTGCAAGCACGGCACGAACGCTGCGGGTGCCCAAAAGCTGGCGGATTTTCTGAAGTCCCCTGCCGGCCACGTCATCCTCCGCAAATACGGGTTCTTGCTCCCGGGTGAAGAGCCGCCGAAGGCGCCTTGATCGACCTCGAGCCCCTGCTGTTGTCCTTCGAGGTGGCCACCGTTGCCACCTGTGTGGCCACGGCACTCGGTATCGCCCTTGCCGCGATACTCGCCACGCCACGCATCTGGGGTCGCGAAGTGCTGGACGCTGCGATCACCGCACCGATGGTGTTGCCGCCGACCGTGCTCGGTTACTACTTGCTCGTGCTGCTCGGGCGCGAGAGCGGCATCGGCCGCTGCTTCGAGGCGCTGTTCGGCACGCCGATCGTTTTCTCGCGCGGCGGCGCGGTCGTGGCGGCCAGCATCGGCGCCCTGCCATTGATCACGAAGGCGGCCCGAGCCGCGCTGGAGGCCGTGGATCCGCGTTTCGTAGGGGCCGCTCGAACGCTCGGTGCAGGCCGTGTGCGAGCCTTTTTCAGCGTCAGTTTGCCGCTCGCGCAGCGCGGGATCTTGGCCGGAGTGATGCTTGGGTATGCGCGCGCGTTGGGCGACTTCGGCGTCACGCTGATGGTAGCGGGCAACATCCCCGGCGAGACGCGCACCGCGTCGCTTGCGATTTACGATGCGGTCTTGTCCGGGCGCGACGCTGACGCGCTGCACCTGTGTTTGATCATGACCGCGTTAGCGATGCTGGTGCTGATCACTGCCAGCTACCTCACTCGGCCAAAGCGCGATGGCTTCTGATTCGCATCTGCAGGCGCGTTTCGTGCTGCGGCGAGCGCTCGCCGCGCCGAGCTTCTCGCTCGACGTCACGGTCGACTTCGCGCCTGGAATGAGCGTGCTGTTCGGCCCCTCCGGGTCGGGCAAAACCACGCTGCTGTCGGCGCTTGCAGGCTTGTTGCGTCCGGATTCTGGGCACGTGCGGCTTGCCCAGCGAACGCTGTTCGATTCGGCGCTCGGTCTCGATTTGCCGCCGAACGAGCGCCAGATCGCGCTGGTGTTTCAGTCATTGGCCCTGTTCCCGCATCTCGATGCGCTGGCCAATGTCGCCTACGGTGTGCCACGGGCGTTGCCCAAAGGGGAACGGCGCGCGCGTGCGCAAGAGTGGCTCGAACGCATGCGGGTTGCCCACTTGGCGGGCCGGTTCCCGCACAGTTACTCGGGGGGTGAGGCACAGCGCGTTGCGTTAGCGCGGGCATTGGCGAGCGAGCCGCGCGCATTGTTGTTGGATGAGCCCTTTTCCGCGCTCGATCGTACGTTGGCGAGCGAGCTCAGCGCCGAGCTGTCCGAGTACGTCAGTACGGCTTCCTTACCCGTCGTGCTCGTCACCCACGACCAAATGCTCGCCCGCACGCTTGGCCACCAGCTCACCCTGTTGAACGGCGGCCGCGTCGAGCGCGTCGGACTGGCGCGTGAAATGCTGCCCGAGCTAGACTACGGTCCTTGACCTCGAAGCGCGCCTTTGCCGCTTTCCTGAGCGCCTGTTGCGCGCTCTCGTGTAGCGCTGCGCCGCGTTTGGACGCGGTCGTCGGTAAGAGCGTGCTGCCGAACTCCGCGGATGACCCAGGGCATCCGGTGCTGCATCGCTTGAATCGCGCTGAGTACGACAACACCGTGCACGAGCTATTGGGCACTGAGCTGCGCCCAGCGGAGGCGTTCCCGAGTGACGACCACGGCTTTGGGTTCGACAACAACGCGGGCGTGCTCAGCATCTCGCCCGTGCAGTTTCAGCTTTATGAGCAGGCAGCGGAGCTACTCGCCGCGGAAGTGCTGGCGCCCGAACCGCCGCCCAGCACCACTCAAGTCGTCGAGGGCGAGAACTTACACAGCAGTTTCGGTGGGCAACGCGCGACCGCCTTCAACCTCTCGAACAACGGCAGCGTGGTGGCCAAGTTCGAGCTGCCAGCGCACGGCAAATACCGGGTCACGGTGCGTGCCTGGGGTGAACAGGCCGGGCGGGAAGCCGTACGCATGCGCGTGGCTGTCGCGCAGCGTGAATTGCTCAGCACTGAGGTGCGAAACGTAGCCGCGGCTCCCGGAGCTTTCGCGCACGAGGTTTCGCTGAGCGCGGGCAGCACTCCGGTGGAGGTGTCGTTCTTGAACGACGCGTTCGATCGCAAGACGGGGCTCGACCGAAATCTGCTCGTTGATTCAATTAGCGTGGAAGGGCCTTTGGATACCGCCGCTGACGCGCGCGCTCGGCGAGCGCACGTCCTGGTTTGCGATCCAGTTGCGGGCGGACAGCCCTGTTTGCGGCACATATTGTCGAATTTCGCGGGCCGCGCCTTTCGGCGTCCCGCTCGGCCCGCTGAGGTCGAGCGGCTACTCGGCTTGGTCAACAGCGCGACAGACGACGGCGAGAGCGTCGAACACGGGCTGGAGCTCGCGCTGCGCGGGGTCCTGCTCTCGCCCCATTTTCTGTTCCGTCCTGAGTTGGACGCGCAGCCAGACTCCGCCGTCGTGCGCCGACTCAACGGCTACGAGACGGCCTCGCGCCTATCGTACTTCTTGTGGAGCTCGATGCCGGACGAGGCTTTGTTCCGTGCGGCCGAGACGGGCGCGCTCGATGACCCCACCGGGTTGAAGCGCGAGGCCGCGCGCATGCTGGCGGATCCGCGCTCGCTCGCGCTAGTCGACGACTTTGGTGGCCAGTGGTTGCTGTTTCGCGCACTGTCCGAGCATCAAGTCGACAGCAGCCTGAGCGCGCTCGACGATCAAACGCGCACTGACCTAGCTCAAGAAACGCGCCTGTTCCTGGCTGAATTCCTGCACCGGCCGTTGCCCGTCGAGCGCTTGGTGACCGCGCGCTTCAGCTTCCTGAACGACAATTTGGCCCGTTATTATGGGCTTTCCAGCAGGCCGGGCAGCAGCTTTGCCAAGGTGGATTTGGACACGCCGGAACGCGGTGGCTTGCTGCGCGAGGCTTCCCTGCTCACGGTCACGTCGTTGCCGCATCGCAGCTCACCGGTGAAGCGCGGCAAATGGGTGCTCGGTCAGCTACTGTGCTCGGAACCGCCGCCGCCGCCACCGGGGGTGCCGCAGATCCCGCATCGAGATTTTTCGAAGGCCAGCCTGCGCGAGATCTTGAAGGCGCATCGCGATAAACCCGAGTGCGCCGTGTGCCACAACGCGCTCGACCCGATTGGGCTCGCGCTCGAGAATTACGACGCCATCGGGCGCTTTCGCGCGCAAGACCACGGGCAGCCAGTAGACGTGCGTGGCACACTTCCGAATGGCACCGTGTTGAACGGCCCGGCTGATCTGAGCCAGTCGATCGCCAATGACCCGCGCTTCCCCGCGTGCGTTGCGGAGAAATTGTACGTCTACGCTCTGGGCCGCGGGCTCGAGCCGCACGACAAGCAGGAGCTGGACCGCATGCTCAAAGAATTAGGCGGCGGGGGCTTCTCGCTGCCGGACTTGATCGCGCAAATCGTGCAAAGTAACGGCTTCCGTTACCGTCGCGGCGAATCCCCCGTGGAAGGATCAACGCCATGAGCCCGGCTCGAAACCTGCCGTTCAACGCGCATTCCAGGCGCCGTTTTCTGGGCGGCGCTGCGGGTTTGGTGGCGCTGCCGTGGCTGGAGAGCTTGGCGCCGCGCGTGGCAGCCGCGCACGCCGCGAGTCCGAAGCGCCTGGTTGCGTTCTACGTGCCGAACGGCATTCGCATGGACGCTTGGACTCCGACGACTACCGGTACGGACTACGCACTCACGCCCATTCTGTCGCCACTGGCGTCGATTCGACAAAAGGTGTTGCTGCTCAGCGGCTTGGCCAACGCTCCGGCGCATCCGGACGGCCCGGGCGATCACGCAGCGGGCACCGCGGGCTTTCTCACCTGTCGCCACGTCGTGAAAACGGATGGCGCCGGCATCCGCAACGGCATCAGCATGGATCAGGTGGCGGCGCAGAGCATCGGGCGCGCGACGCGCATCGCTTCTCTGCAATACGGGATCGATAGCGGCGCGGGCGTGGGCAACTGCGACTCCGGTTACAGCTGCGCGTACGTGCGCAACATTTCCTGGGCTTCGGAAAGCCAGCCGCTACCCAAGCTCACCAGCCCGGAAGCCGCCTTTTCTTCGCTGTTCGATGGCGCAGACCGCAAACTGTCCGCGGCGCAGCGAGCGCGTCGTCGTCGTGACCGCTCGAGCGTGCTCGACTACGTGCGCGGCGAGGCGCAAAGCCTATCTGGAGCCGTATCCGGGTCTGATCGCGCGAAGCTAGACGAGTACCTCACTGGCGTCAGAGAGCTAGAGCGGCGCGTACAAGGCGCTGATTCATTCGCGTGCGTTGCACCAGAAGAGCCGCCGGCGGATTTGCCCTACCCGGACCACGTGCGCCTGATGTTGGATTTGACGGTGTTGGCCCTCAAATGTGACGCGACGCGCATCGTTTCTTTCATGTTGGGCAACGGCGGCAGCACGCGCTCATATGAGTTTTTGGGTGTGCACGGTGGCCATCACGACATTTCCCACCACCAGAAGCGCAGCGAAAACCTGGACAAGCTGCAAGTCATCGACACGTGGGAGGTCGCGCAGTTCGCGTATCTGCTGCAACGCCTGGACAGCATCGACGAAGGCGATGGCACGCTGCTCGACCGTAGCGCGGTGTTTTTCTCGAGCGAGATCGAGGATGGCGACACGCACTCGCACTACAACCTGCCCGTGCTGGTCGGTGGTGGGCTAGGCGGCGCGTTGCCCATGGGTGCTCATTTGCGCGTGCCGTACAACGCGCCGTTGGGCGGCTTGTTCCTGACGCTGCTCGCTGGTTTGGGCGCTCCCGCCGCGCACTTCGGGGACGACGGCAGCGCTCCCTTGGCACTCGGCAGCGATCACCCGGACACCGTGCTGGGGCGGCCGATGCAAACTCCACCGCGGCTTTGAGCAGGGCCGTTGTTGCGCGCGCGCCTCGTGAGCTAAGAAGCGTCGTGGCTGAACGATACGACGCTTGGTTGGTCGACCTCGACGGCACGCTGTACACGGCGCGTTGGGTGAAGCTGGCCATGGCGCTCGAGCTTTCGCTGTTCGGCTGGTCGGCGCTCGGCACGTTGCGTCAGTTCCGGCATGACCACGAAACGTTGCGACAAGAGCAAAGCGCCGGCGCCGCACTGGCCGTGGAGTACGCGAGCCCGTTTGCGAACCAAATGGCGCGCACCGCCCAGGCTTTGGGTAAGCCGGTCGAACAGGTCGAGCGCGTGGTTCAAGATTGGATGTTCGCTCGGCCTTGCAAATGGATTGGCCGTTTTCCACGGGCTAACTTGCTCGCGCAGGTGCGTGAGTTCAAAGCTCGCGGCGGCCGTACGGCGCTGGTGAGTGACTACCCCGCGGCGCTCAAGTTGGACGGCCTGGGCGCGCGTGACGCCTTCGACGTGATTGTCGCCAACGGGGAGGAGCACGGGCCGCGCCGCCTGAAGCCGGACCCAGAAGGCTACCTGCACGCCGCGGAGCTGCTCGGCGTGGCCCCGGAAAAGTGCCTGGTAATTGGCGACCGTGATGACGCGGACGGCGCTGCAGCGCGTGCTGCCGGCATGGGTTTTCGGCTGGTTTGATGCGGGGCTAGCGCCTCAGGCCGCGCAGCCCTGCAACTTCGGCGACCACAAGGTTACGCGGTTTCGGCCGCCGCGCTTGGAAGCATACAGCGCCTCGTCGGTCGATTTGAACAGCTGCTCCCAGGTTTGACCGGTGACGGGAAACAGCGAAGCGCCAACCGAACAGGTGACTTTGAGCGGACCCAGCTCAGTATGAAATGAGGTGGCCTCGAGCTCGCTACGAATGCGCTCGGCGAGCAGCATGGCGCCGCGCTCGTCGGTTTCTTCACACACAATCACGAACTCTTCGCCGCCGAAGCGGCCGACTGCATCCGTGTCGCGCTTCACGCGCTTGAGCACGTCCGCAAAGCCCTTGATCACCAAGTCGCCCATGTCGTGACCGTAGGTGTCGTTCACGCGCTTGAAGTGGTCGATGTCGCAGATCAAGAGCGAGAGTGGCTTCTTGAAGCGTTGCGCGCTCTTGATCTTCTGGACGCCGACTTCCTGCAAGGCGCGCTTGTTGAACAGCCCAGTGAGGCCGTCCATCGTGGCCAGCTCTTCCAGACGCTTCAGCATGCGCGCATTGGCGAGCGAGACCGCAACGTGACTCGCGAGCACCTCCAGGGTCGGTCGCACCGAATCACCGAAAGCGCCGCGGCGATTCGAGCCCAGCACCAACGTGCCGAGCGCGCGCTCATGCACCAGCAGCGGCAATACCAACAAAGACGGCATGGAAGGCGGGTTCAAGCGGCGCGTGAACACGGTTTGGCGCGAGGGATCGTAGTCGCCGCGGTAGGGCAGAGCGTGGCGATTGGCGACCACCATCGAGACCAAGCCCGAGTTGTGCTTGAAGCGCTG
>FSWQ01004668.1_pt1 | contig 13201 bp, 11 predicted proteins | sample 1637691 | NCBI WGS metagenome assembly FSWQ01 (sample SAMEA3914814, study PRJEB12502) | metagenome | biome: forest; material: soil | place: USA | collected 2011-09-16 | depth 0.1 m | reverse complement strand
GTCTTCAAGTTCGGCGCGATGTCTTCGCCGCTCACGCCGTCGCCGCGTGTCGAGCCGCCCACGAGCTGCCCATCACGATACAAGATCTCGACGCTGCCGCCGTCGAGCTTGGGTTCGACGCAGAATTCGGACACCGCCCCCGCGGGTAACCCGGCGATCACGCGCCGTTCGAACTCAGCCAGGTCCGCGTCGTCGTACGTGTTGTCGAGCGACATCATGGGTACCACGTGCGGGACCGTGCGCAGATCGCTGCGCAGTGCATCGCCCACGCGTTGGGTCGGCGAGCTCGCCGACTTCAGCTCCGGGTGTTCGGCTTCCAGTGTGCGTAGCTCGGCGTATAGCGCGTCGTAGTCACGGTCGCTCAGGCTCGGGTCATCGAGTACGTAGTAACGGTAGTCGTGGGCGCGAACCTCCGCGGCCAACGCCTCGTGCCGCTTTTTGGCCGCGGCGCTGGAGTGCGGTCGCGCGGTCACGGTCGGGCCTGGGCCGGCTGGGGGTCTCTGAAAATCACGACGCGGAATTTGCCAAAGAACCAACGTCTGGTCGACGCTTCTGTTTTCGTGGCCGCGCTTCGTCAAAGTTATTCTAGGGTCCCGCTCGACTGAGCATGGCCAAGCCCGTAGTAGCCCACAGCGAAGCCGAGCGCTTTCTACGCGAAGGCAGCGGACCGTGGGCAGATCTCGCGCTCACGTTGCCCGTGTTCGTCGGTTACCACCTGGGAGTGGCCTTTCTCCCGGTGCGCAACGCCGCCGACGTGGTGACGCGTGAGCTGACCCTGCTGGCCGAAAATAGTTTGTTCGAATACATCGGCCTCACGCTGGGCATTGGCGCGGCGTTCGCGTTCGTGCTGCTGATGGCCGGTCGCGGCCACACGCTTCGCGCTTCGCGCTTCGTGTTCGTCGGCATCGAGGGCATCGTGTACGCGATCGCCATGCGCTTGGCCGGCCAATACGTGGTCAGCCGCTTGGCCCTCGCGGCGGGCATTCCAGACGGCAAATTCAGCGCGCTCGTGATGTCCTTGGGGGCGGGCTTCTACGAAGAGATCGCGTTTCGCGTCGGCCTGTTCGGGCTCGGGCTCAGGCTCGTGCTCGGGTTGATCGGCAGCACGTCGCGCTTCAATCGCGCTTTGCTGGCGTTCGGTTGGGCGCTAGCGACGTCGGTCGCGTTCAGCGCTTGGCACTACGTGGGGGATCTCGGCGAGCCGTTCGAAATGCGGTCCTTCGTGTTTCGCAGCGTGTGTGGCCTAGCGTTCACCGCGATCTACGCGTTTCGCGGCTTTGCTCCGGCGGTTTGGACGCACACGATTTACGACGCCTGGGTGCTGATCTTCTAGCGCTTTTCGGCCAGCACGAAGTATTCGACGTTGCCCTTCGGGCCCGCAACGGCGGAGTCCGCGCCGCCCAGCATCTCGAAGCCCGAGTCGGCAATCGCGGCGAGCACGTGCTCGATCGCGGCCGTGCGCACCTCCGCATCGCGAATCACGCCGCGCGTGCGGCGCGCCTCGTCGCGACCGACCTCGAATTGCGGCTTGACCATGGCGAGTAAGCGCGCTCCCGTCCGAAGCCAGCTCGTGATCGCGGGCAGCAGCTTTTCCAGGCTGATGAACGAGGCATCGACCACGACCAAGTCGAGCTGTTCGGCGAACGCAGCGGGCGTCACGTGGCGTGCGTTCGTGCGATCCATGACGACGACGCGTGCGTCGCTGGCGAGCCGATGGGCGAGCTGGCCGTGCCCGACGTCGATCGCGTACACCTTGAGCGCGCCGTGCTGCAGCAAGCAGTCCGTGAAGCCGCCGGTGGACGCGCCGACGTCCGCGCACACGTAGCCCGCCACTTTGCAAGCGAGCGCGACCAGCGCGCCTTCCAGCTTGTGCCCGCCGCGCGACACGAAGCGCTCTTGTTCGCGCACGGTGAGCTCGGTCTCGGCAGCGAGCTCGGTGCCTGCTTTGTCGATGCGTCGCTCACCCACGAACACCTTGCCGGCCAAGATCAGCGCTTGCGCGCGGGCGCGCGTCGGAGCGAGCTCGCGCTCCACGAGCAACACATCGACGCGGCGTTTGGCGGGCACGGCGGGACACTACCGAGCAACGAACGCGACGACCACGCACTCACCGAGCGCTGGGGTCAACCGGCCCGAAACCCAAATACGCCGCCCTCGACGCCTAGAATTTGTACCGACGAAACAATTGGCGCCAGGATGCTCGCTGCATGAGGGGCCTGGACGAACGGGTTTTCCCGTCCCTAGGCTCGCTCGAAGTCCCGATCACTGAGCAGCGGAGGATTCGATGAAAAGCGTTCATTTCGGTATTGGTTTCGTGGCAGGTTTCGCAGTTTTGACGGCGGGCGGCGCTGCATTCGCCCAGGAAGCGACCCAAACCACCTCGACCACGACCACCACCACGACCGCGCCGGTCGCGGCACCCGCGACGGCCCAGCCCGCACCCGCGCAAACCGGCATGACGCTACCTGGGGCGGTTCCGGACGCGGCTGGCACCGACCACGCGCTCGTGGCCGGCCACTTCGGCGTTGGCTACCTGGGCCTGCGCGGACTCACCTTGCCGGGCGCGGGTGGCAACACCACGCAGGATGCCCCGGTAGTGGGTGTGCGGTACTGGCTCGACCCGATGATGGGCATCGACGCGGGCCTCGGCTTGCGCTTCTCCGGCGGATCGACCGGCGTGCCGAGCTACAACATTTTCATCGCGCACTTTGGGGTGCCGCTCGCGCTGGCGGGTTCGAAGCACTTCAGCTTTCAGGTCACCCCCGAAGCGAACCTCGGTTACGGCACGACCGACTTCGGTGGCCCGACGACCAAGGACTTTCACCTGGACCTCGGCGCCCGGGTCGGCGCGGAAGTGCAATTCGGTTTCATTGGCATCCCCGAGCTCGGGCTGCAGGGTGGTATCGGTGCCGGCTTGAACTACGATCATCAAAGCGTGAGCGGCGGCGGCCCGTCGAGTCACGCGCTCGCCTTTGGCACCTCGGTTGGCGACAATCCGTGGCAAATCTTCACGGGTAACATCGCGGCGCTGTACTACTTCGACTGAGATCCCCATGCCTCAACGAAGTTTTGCGGCGCTCTTGCTGGTCGCCATCTCGAGCGCGTGCGGTGATGGCGGGAACCAACTGCCCCCGCCATCGCCGGTGGCGGATCCGCCCACGAATCCTCAAGATCCTCCGGCGAGCACTCGGCAGCCGCCGGTGAACCCCAACCAGCCGCCGGTGAACCCCAACCAGCCGCAACCGAACTCGAACGCGGCGCCCTCGGGCGTGGGCGGCGCGAGCTCGACCGGTGGCGACACCGGCCGCGCCGGCAACCCGGGCAAAGCGGGTGCCGCCAACTCGGGGCCCGGCAATCGCTGCACGCAAGCCAACGGCTGCATGTGCGACGCCGACTGCGACACGTGCAAGTGCGCCCTAGGCAACGACAATACGATCTGCGGTCAGCTCTGCAATTGAGCCAAGCACCCGGCGAGATTTGGCCATTGGCCAATGATCGCCGGGCTTTTTCTGGCACGTCGTTCGAGAAAGAAGCGGCGGCCCGCGCCGTGCAATCTCCCGTGGCATGCGGGTCGATGCAGTACTCCTGGCTGCGCTCGCGGCCATCGCGGGCGGAGTGGCCGCGGTTTACCCGGGCCCGGCCTTGTTCTGCGTGGCGTTCGCGTTGCTCGTGTTCGGGCGCGCGGTTTCGGCGCGAGCGCGGGTGATCGCGCTGTTGTTCTGCGCGCTGGGCGCCGCGCGGGGCACGCTCCAAGTGCAGCACTTCGAGGCCGCACGCATCAGCGCGCGCGACGCCATCGGTCCGCCCAGTCGTTGTGATCTGAGCGGCGCGGTCGCCGTCTCGCCGGTGTGGTCCGACGGCACCGCGAGCTTCGTGCTCGACGCCGAGCACGCCGAGTGTGAAGGCCGGCCCTTGCCCACGCCCTTCCGCGCCCGCCTGCACGGCGGTCCCGACGGCCTAGCGCGTCGCGATCAAGTGCACGTGATCGCGGATTTAGCGCCCCTGCAGCTGTTCCGGAACCTGGACACGCCGGATCCAACGCCGTCGGCCGCGCGCCAAGGCATCGTGCTGACGGGCGGTGTGCTGTCTTTGGACGTCGTCTCGCGCGGCACGGGCCTGCGTTCCATCATCGATCACGCGCGAGCGCGGGCGCGCCGCCGCATCGTGCTCACGTTTGCACCCGCGGCCGCCGGCATGGCCCGCGCGCTCGTGCTGGGCGAGAACGACCTCACGCCCGACGACGCGCAGGCCTTTCAGAAGAGCGGCCTGTCGCACATGCTCGCGGTGAGCGGGACGCACCTGGTGTTCGCGGTGGCGGCGCTGGTGCACGCGCTTGCGTTTCTCTTGGTGCGCATCGAGGCGCTCTCCGCGCGCTACGTCGTGGCGCGCTTCGCCAACGCGGTCGGCGTGGCATTGTCGTTGGTCTATGCTGATTTTGCCGGCGGCAGCAGCTCGGCGTGGCGCGCGGCGTTCATGCTCTCGGTCGGCTTTTCCGCGCGCGCGCTCGGCCGCAAGCCGCTCACGGTGCGTACCTTCGGGGTGTCCACGCTGGTGTTCGCGGTGCTCGACCCGCTGTGCGCTTTCGATCTCTCGTTCATGCTCTCGGTCGCCGCCACCGCGGGTTTGATCTGGCTCGGTCGGCCGCTCACGGAACGCTGTGAGCGCATCGAATCGAGGCCGCTGCGCTTCTTGGCCACGAGCTTCGGCACCACGCTGTCTGCCACCATTCCATGCGCGCCGCTCTTGGCGCTGCTCTCTTCGGGCGTCACCTTGGCCGGGCTAGTCGCAAACGTGCTCGCGGCTCCGCTGGGCGAGACAGTCGCGCTGCCGCTCTGCCTCGGGCATTTGTTGCTCGCGCCGATCCCGCCCTTGGAACGCGGCGCCGCGTTGGTCGCTTCCGGAGCGCTCTTGGTCGTCAAGCGCATCGCTTGGGCGAGCGCGGACGCCAGCGCCTTCGCCCTCAATTTGCCCGATCCAGGGCGCTTTCAGCTCAGCCTGATAGTGATCGCGCTGTTGGGGGTGTGCGCGCTGCGCGGCCCTTCATTCGTCGATCTCGGCCCGCGCGAGCGTCGGCGTGTGCTGGCTGGGTGGTGCGCGTGCTGCGCGCTCGCGTTCACGGGGCTCGAGCTCGCCGAACGTCGCGCGGGCCAGCCGCACGGCGTGCTGCGCGCGAGCGCGCTCGACGTCGGGCAGGGTGATTCGAACCTGATCGATTTTCCGGACGGCCGGTGTCTATTGATCGACGCGGGCGGCTTCGTCGGGAGCCCGGTCGATCCGGGCAAGGCCGTCGTGCTGCCCGTGCTGCGCGCTCGGCGCCGCACCCACATCGACGTGGTGGCGCTCAGCCACCCGCACCCGGATCACTTCACGGGTCTACTCAGCGCCCTGCCCGAGCTCGAGATCGGCGAATTTTGGGATTCCGGCCAGGGTGAAGCCGAGGGCGCGGGTCCCGTGTACGCCGAGTTGCTGCGCGCGCTACGCGCTCGCGGCGTGCCCGTTCGTCACCCCGCGGAGTTGTGTGGCGCGCCGCGCTGGTTCGGCGGAGCGGAGCTGCGTGTGCTCGGGCCGTGCCCGTCGTTCACGCCGCATCGCGGCGCAAACGACAATTCTCTGGTCATCTCCGTCCGCTACGGCGAGCGTGCCTTCCTGCTCACCGGCGACGCCGAGCATGCAGAAGAGAGTGAGCTCGTGGCGAGCCACGCCGCCGAGCTGCGTGCCGACTATTTGAAGGTTGGCCACCATGGCAGTCGCACTTCGACGAGTGAAGCGTTCCTGTCGCTCGTTTCGCCGTCGATTGCGACGCTGTCCTGCGGCGTTCGCAATCGCTTCGGTCACCCGCATTTGCCCACGGTCGAGCGGCTGGCCGCGCACTCGGTGCGCACGCTGCGTCTCGATCGCAGCGGCGGGGTCGAGGTCACGAGCGACGGGCACTCGCTGTCCGCCCGTGCCGCACGCGTGCCGCTGTGACTCGCGCGCGCGTGCTTCGGAGGCCTCGGCCCTTGCCGTCGCGCGGGCACTACGAGACACTGCTTTCGTGAGCACCTTTTCCCCTCCGGAAGTTCGACCGCTGATCAGTCGTGAGCGCATCGCCGAGCGCGTCTCGGAGCTGGCCGCGCAGATCACGCGCGAATACAACGGGCGCTCACTCGTGCTGCTCAGCGTGCTGAAGGGCAGCTTCATCTTCACGGCTGATCTGGCCCGTGAGATCGCGCTGCCCGTGCGCGTCGAGTTCCTCGGGGTTCGGAGCTACGGCGATGATACCAAATCCAGCGGCGTGGTGCAGATCACTCAAGATCTCACCCGGCCCGTCGAAGGCGACGACATCGTGATCGTCGAGGACATCATCGACACTGGGCTCACGCTCAGCTACTTGCGCGAGCAGCTGCTGTCCCGCAATCCGGCTTCGATCAAGATCGCCGCGCTCTTGCACAAGCCGGCGCGCAAGCAACGCGATGTCGACATCGACTACCTCGGCTTCACGATCGACGACGTGTTCGTGGTCGGCTACGGGCTGGACTACGCGGAGCGCTACCGCAACCTCGCGTTCCTGGGCGTGCTCGATCCCTCACTGATCAAATAGCCTCGGGGTTCCTGCCCCCCGCTCGGCGACGGCCAGTGATCGCCGGGCCGATTGGCGCACATTCCATGGCCGACCGATGAAGCACGCCTGCCTGCCGCTGTTACTCGCCGTCACCATTTTTGCCGCGTGCGGGGGACGAGCCGTCGAGGACCCTGGCTCTGGCGGGTCTGGATCCAACGACCTGCCCTCGATGACTACTACCACGCCGACCGCCAGCGCGGGCAGTTCCTCGTCTCCCTCGACCTCGCAGCCGCTGCCCACTCGCGCCCTAGGCGATTGCACGCCGGGATTCCCACGTGCTCAAAGCCCGACTCGGCAATGCAACTGGCTCACCAAAGACGGCATCTGCTTCGACGACAAAGACGCCGCCTGTAACTGCATCTGCCCAAGCACCGGTGACAGCGTCTGCTTCAGCGGCTTCGATGACGGTCCGGGGTCCGCGACGCTCGTGCAATGCTTGTGAGCCGGCGCAGCGGCGCACTCACTCGCGCTCCTCCGCTTTGGGCTTGCTGTCCGCCGCGTCCGCCTCGAGCTCGCCCCGCAATCGGTGTAAACGCTCGCCGATCGCTTTTTCGAGGCCCTGCTGGGTGGGCTCGTAGAAGCGCGCGCCCGTGAGCTCGTCGGGCAGATAAGTTTCACCGGCGACGAAGCTGCCCTCGCGATCAGGCGGATATTGGTAGCCCTTGCCGTAGCCTTCGTCCTTCATCAGCCGCGTGACGGCGTTGCGCAGCTTCTTTGGTACCGGCAGCGCGCCGCGCTCTTCGATGGCGGCGCGCGTGGCGGCGATCGCCGCTTTCACTGCGTTCGACTTGGGGCAGCTCGCTAAGTACAGGCACGCGTGAGACAGCGGATAGATGCCCTCGGGCAGGCCCATGCGTCGAAACGCGTTATCCGCGTTGACGGCCACTTCCAGGGCGCGCGGATCCGCGTTGCCCACGTCCTCGCTGGCGAAGATCATCAGCCGGCGCAGCAAAAACAGCGGGTCGTCGCCCGCGTCGAGCATGCGAAACAGCCAGTACAGCGCGGCGTCCGGATCGCTGCCGCGGAGCGATTTGATTAGGGCGCTGGCGACGTTGTAATGCTCTTCACCAGACTTGTCGTAGAGCAGCGTGCGCGCTTCTCCGGCGCGTTCCACGGTGCTTGCGTCGAGCACGGGCGAGGCTTGGGGCAACAAGGACACGGCGACCTCGAGCAAACCGAGCGCACGTCGCGCGTCGCCGCCCGCGACTTTGGCAATCGCCGCGAGCGCGTCGGGCTCCGCTTGCACGCCGAACTCACCCAGACCTCGCTCTTCGTCGCTCAGCGCACGCTCGAGCAGCGCGATGATGTCCGGCTCTTTGAGCCCCTCGAGATGAAACACGCGGCAGCGCGACAAAACCGCGGCGTTTACCGCAAACGACGGATTTTCAGTGGTCGCGCCGATCAACGTCACCGTGCCGTTTTCTACATGCGGCAGGAACGCGTCTTGTTGACTGCGGTTGAAGCGATGGATCTCGTCCACGAACAGCGTGGTGCCGCGGCCTTGATAGGCGCGTCGCTCGCGCGCCGCGTCGATGATCGCGCGCAGCTCTTGCACGCCGCCCAGCACCGCGCTGAAGGCGACGAACTCGGTCTTGGTGATGCGCGAGATGACGTGTGCCAAGGACGTCTTGCCGGAACCCGGAGGGCCCCACAAAATCAAAGAGGGGACGCGGTCCTTCTCGATCGCCTCGCGCAGTAAACGGCCAGAGCGCAGCAGCGCCTCTTGCCCGAGCACCTCTTCCAGTGAGCGGGGGCGCATGCGCTCGGCGAGCGGCGCGGGCGGCGCGGCCATGTGTCCGCGCCGCGCCGCCGCTTCGAGCAGGGTGGGCTCGTTCAGCGGAGGACCCGCGCCGCGCCGCGCCATGTCAGGCGCTCACTTTCGGCCGTTCACCGAAGATGGCCGTGCCCACGCGTACCATCGTGGCGCCCGCGGCGACGGCGTATTCCAAATCGGCGGTCATGCCCATGCTTAGCTCGGGCAAGCGCTCGGCGCCGCCGTGCGCGTCCCGCAAGCGCGCGAGTTCTTCGAAATAGGGCCGCGCCCCGCTCGGATCTTCGGTGTGAGGCGGCACGCACATCAAGCCGGCCACACGCAGGCGCTGCGCGCCCTGCAATGCTTCCAACACTTCAGCCAGCGCGCCCGGAGCGCAGCCGCTCTTTTGCGCCTCACCGCCGACGTTGACCTCGACCAACACCGACAAGCGCAGCTCGCCGGTCACGCGCTTGTCGAGTTCGCGCGCCAGCTCGACCGAGTGCACGGTGTGAATCATCGCGACCAGCGGAGCCACGCTGCGCGCCTTGTTGCGCTGCAGGTGACCGATCATGTGCCAACGAAGCTCCGTCAGATCCGCGAGCTCGTTCACCTTCTGCTCCAGCTCCTGCACGTAGTTTTCGCCGAAGTCACGCTGCCCGGCGGCGTACGCGGTGCGGATCGCGGTCGGCGGTTGCAACTTGGACACGGCGATCAAGCGCGCGCTGTCCGGAGTGCGGCCTGCGCTGTTCAGGGCCGCAGCGAGCCGCGCGCGCACCCGCTCCAAGCCCTGCACGATGTCGCTCATGCCGCCCTCAGTTGGCTTGTTTCTTGAGTTCGACGGTGGCTTGGCGGACGCGCAAGCTGTCGCCGGTCGAAGCCTCGATCGAGCCTTTGAATCCGTCACCGTCGCGGCTGGCCACGAGCACGCCGCGCAGACCGGTCTCGTCGTTGGGCGAGAGCTGCGCGCGCAGCGTGTCCTCTTCGACCTTGCCGCTCACGTGGCTTGCGCCGAGCGCGCCTTCGCTGTCGCCGTCGACCAGGCCGTCGTCCGCGATTTGCAGCGTGAGCTTGCCCGGGCCGCTGCTCTGCGTGCCGTCGTCACTCTTCCATTCGCGGACGGCACCGACCTTCACGTCGACGGGCTGTTGCTTGGCCTCGTATTGCCCGGCAAAGCCGCCCGCGAACCAGGGTTTGGCTTTGGCGAGTGGGGCCGCCGCGCTGGCACTTGCGGGCACTGCAGCGGCGCTCGGAGCGAGGGGCGCGTCGTGCGCGGGCGCCTTGCACGCGAATAAGGCGGCGCAAACGCCGACCAGGGGCCAGGCCCGAGAGCGCCCGAGCAAGCGGCTCATGAACGCACCAACTCTCGGATGCGCACGCCGAGTTCACCCTCCAGATTCACGAGCTCACCCCGCGCGACCTCGCGACCGGCGACTCGCAGCACCACTGGCTCGGCGATGCGCCGGCCCGTCTCGATGACATCGCCGGGTCCGAGTTCGGCCCACTCACGCGCGCTGAGCGTCACGGCGCCCACTTCCACGCGCACGACCACTGGAGACTCGAGCACCGCGTCCGTCAATGACGCCTCGGGTTTTGCTGGATCTGACATGAGTTCACCTGCATCCGGCAGGAGCGGGATGCTCTCGCCCCGTAACACGATTTTGCCGTCGCGCGACAGCGTGCCCGCGACGCCCCACTCTTGGTTCGGCGCGGCCAGCGCGACGCGGCCTTCCGCGTGCGCATTCAGCCACAGCCCGGCGCCGGGGAACCAGGCATTTCCAGGCACGAAGTCGGCCAATGACGCGCGTTCGGCCAAGCCTGCGCCGACCACGACAGGTAGCGCGATCGGCAATTGCCCGAGCCCGGCGAGCCCGAGCGCAGGTGCCGCGTCGTGCAGCGATTCGGGCAGGCGCACCGCGGCGAGCACTTGATACGCGCTGCCGTCGAGCAAGATCGTCGCTTCGAGGTATAGATCGTTCGCGCGGAGCAGCGCCTCGCCGGGATCGGCGATGTGCAGCGCGGCGCGCGCGCCCGAGCGCCGAGCCAGCTCGAGCACCAGCGCGTTCAGCGCGCCGAGCAACGAATCGTCCAGCGCGCCGTGGCTCGAGAGCGAAATCGGGCGACGCAGCATTCGTGCGAGCGCGCTTGCGGCGAGCTCCGGCTCCAGCGAGAGCGCGCAAATGATCCCCGAGCTACCGAGCTCGAAGCCAAGGCTGCTCGCGGGTCGTCGCTTGGGCGCGTCCGCCGTCACGCGCCGCACGATGATCGACGCCTCACACTCGGTCAGCTCCGCCAACGCCGCACCCAGTCGCGAGATGTCGAGCACCGAAAGCACTTGCCGCCGCGCGCGGGCGGCCCGCCGCGTCGCCGTTCGCGAGAGGCTCTCGAGCGAATTCCAAGGGTAAGGGGTGGCGACTCGCGAGCGCATCGGCCTGCGGATGGTAACCCGCGCACGCCGCGATCCCGCGCCCAAATTAATCTTACAATCCCGAAGGCTTAGCTAGTTTTCCACAGGCCACGCACAGGCCTGTGGAGGCGAGCTGCGGCCGCGCGCGCGGGGTTCGTTCGGCCCGTGATAGTTTGCAAGCGATGCCGAAAGCGCTGCCCGGATTGGTCCTCGCGTCATCAGTGCTGTGGGTGACGCTCGCCTCCGCCGATCCGCCCGCGGCGGCCGCGCCTGCCTCGCCCGCTGCTTCGTCGACGGTGCGCAAAGATGCGCACGGCATCAAAGGCATCAGTCCGTTCCGAGAAGCGCTGAACAAAGGCGACAGCGCGCTCGTCGCTCGCGACGTCGATGGGGCCCTCGCCATCTATCAGGCCGCGATCAGCAACGAACCGCAGAACCCGCTCGGCTACTACCGAGTCGGCGAAGCGCTGATCGAAAAGAACGCTCTACACGAAGCGGAAGAGGCGTTCACGAACGGCTTACGCTTCGTCACCGCCGCCGAAGCGGCGCTCAAAGCCAAGCTGCAGTTTGCGCTGGCCGATGCGCGCGAACGTCAAAAAAATTGGGACGCCGCCAGCGCTCAGTGGTCCGAATATCAAGCCTTCACGACCGAACAAAAACTCGGCTTTCCCGACTCGAGCGCCGAACGCAAGCGCACGCTCGAACTCTGGAAAAAACTCAGCGCCGACTCCGCCGAGGTCAAAGCCCGGATCGACAAAAACATCGCCGCCGCCGATGAAGCGATCCGGAAGAGCTCGAAGTAAGTTGCGCCGCGCTTTTTTATTGGGTTGGGTAGCGGACTCGGCCGGCACGCGCCGGCACGAAGCTCAGGGTTCGGCTTGCGCGCTTGAAGCCGATACGGGAGCTTTGCGCCGCTGAGCGCGCGCTGAGCCCGCTATCCAATCAAAAGAAAACGAACCGCGCTGGTCACGGCACGCGTACGCGCACGCTTTGGGAGAGCGCGTCGTCCGCCTTGCGCGCGAAGCCGAGGAACTTCGGATAATCCTTGGGTTGCACGCGGCCGGCCGGCAAGTTCACGGTGCGCACGAGTGACAGCTCCCCGGGCTTGGACGTGTCGGCGACGAGCACCGAGCGATCGCCGTCGTTGATGCTCGCGGGGTTCAGCTCGCTGGCGAGCGTGCCTCCTTTGGGCAAGAGCAAGCGCAGGTTGATTTCGCGGTGAGTCGCTTCGGCCATCAAGAGCGGCGTTTGGCGTTGCGGCAAGGCCGCGAGCTGGCTCACGCGCGGCCCGAACGGCGGTGAGATCAAGAGCTGATCGCCGGAGCGCTGCGCGAACGCCGGAATGCGGGCTTTGGCGCGAATCACGAGCGGGCTGTCGAGATCATCGAAGTGATCGAGCGCGTAGCTCTGTAGCTCGAGGCCGCGCAGCTCCGGGCCGAGCAAGCGCGACTCCAGCACGTCGCGCAGTTGCTCTTCGGGGATCTCGGCCAGGGCGTTGCGTAGGCCCATCGCGTATTTGCCGTAGAAGCTTTGTTCGAGCTCGAGCTGCGCGGAGCCGTCGGCGGCGAGCTGGATCTTGCCGCCGTAGCGCACGTTGTCTTGCGCGCCAGCCGCCGGCACTTTGGCCAGCGCCGGCTTGTCCTCGGAGAGCACGTACGCGGGCATGCCGCGGGTCTCCGCGGAGACGTAAGCAAAGGGCGTGTATTTGCCGCCAAAGCTCAGCCAAATGGGCTCTTTGTCGGCGGTCACGCGGAGCAGCGGTTGGGTGAACAACGCGGCCTCGGAGAACGGGCCGTCGGGCGGCAGGCTGAGGCGGTTCTGAGCCACGGCGTAGTTGATCGGGATGCGCAACGCGCGGCACAGGGCGATGTAGCCGCGCCACTGATTGCCGTTCTTGCCGATCACGACGCGGCGACCGTCGCTCTCTTCGCCTTCTTGAACGTTGGCGACGATCCAGCGGTACAGGCGCTTGGCGCGTTCGGTGCGGGAGCTGTCCGGAACGCCAAGGACGATGTGCTGCGCGATGCGCACGATGCGCGGATCGACGGGCGTGAGGTCGGATACGGCGTCGCTCATCGAGCGCAAGCTGTCGTTCAAGCTGACGCCCCAGCCGAGCTGCACGCTGGGCAAAAACTCGGTGATCGGCGCGCCAAACGGCTCGACCGGCGCGGCGGGGCTGTTCTGTACGCGCCAACGGCGCACCACGAGCGGGCCGTTTTCGCTCACTTCCGGCTGCGGCACGTCGTTGCGAGTCTCGATGGACAGAGGCTTCTGCTTGGGCGAAATGACCACGAGCTCGCTGCGCGCGTAGGCGATGTTCTCTTCGCGGAAGAACCAACGCGGACCCGTGTAGTTGAGGCCGCGCTGGCCATCACCCGGGTTGCTCTCGATGCGCTCGGTCTCGATGTAATCACCGACCTCGAGGTGCGGCATGGTCACGGTC
>FSWQ01003208.1_pt1 | contig 13241 bp, 8 predicted proteins | sample 1637691 | NCBI WGS metagenome assembly FSWQ01 (sample SAMEA3914814, study PRJEB12502) | metagenome | biome: forest; material: soil | place: USA | collected 2011-09-16 | depth 0.1 m | reverse complement strand
GTCCCCGCACTGCGGGCGCCGCGTACGGGGCGCGGCCCGCCACAACGAACGGCACTTGCAAGCGATCGAGCGCGAGTTCGAGCAGTGGCAACGTCGAACGCCGCCGTGCGAGCAGAGCAATGTCCGCGAAGGGGGTGCCTTGGCGAGCCAGCTTCGCGCATAACCCGGCCGCCACGAACGCGCTGCGCAGGGGGCCGTCCGCTTGGCGCAGCAGAGCGGGCGCGTCGAGATTTTCGGGGGGCGCGCCGTCGTCTTCGACCAGAGTTACCGCGCCGCTCGCTCGCGCGTGACTCGACGCGGGCAACACCAGCTCTTCGGCGGGCGTGTAGCGAATTTCGAAGGCATGCTGCGGATGCTCGTTGAAATCGGCCCGCGCGATGGCGTTGACGGCGCTCAGGATGGCGGACGTGGAGCGGTAGTTCGCGGTGAGCGTGTGAAATTCGGCCACCGGCGCGGTGCTCGGTAGCACGCCGCGCAGCTCGAGTAGTTCCGCCGCGGGCGCGCCCGCGAGCTCCGCCGAAAGCTGGGCGAAGACCGACACTTCGGCGCCGCGAAATGCATAGATGGACTGCTTTCGATCGCCGACGACGACCAAGCCGCGCGGCAAGATGTCTTGCGCGGCGGGCACTGTGCCGGCTTCGCGGCGCTCGATCGACGCGGGGCGCTCGCGCAGCAGCAGCAACAAATCGCGCTGAACGCGGCTCGTGTCCTGAAATTCGTCCACGAGTAGCACCTCGGTTCGTTCCGCCGCGCGGAGGGCCAGCGCCGGATAATCGCGCAGGCCGTCGCGAGCCAGGCGCAGCACGTCACCGAAGCCCAAAGTGCCCTCGGTGCGCCGCCGAGCGGCCAGGGCCTGTTGGATCGAAGCCAAGAGCGCGCTCGCGCCGCGCGCGTCCGCGTCGAGCTGCTCGGCATGCTGCGCGTGGTCGACGATGGATTCCCAACGCTCTCGCTTGGTGCCACCGGATAGCCCATCCTGGAATGTTTCGAAGGCAGACCAGAAGGGCAAGGCCTTCAAGGCCTTCGAGCTGCGCACGCTCGCGATGTCGCCGAGGGCTGCGCGCAAGGCGGAAAAACTCGGCGTTTCCGGCGCGTTCAGCGCGTTCAGCGCAGCGCGCGCCGGATCGCTCAGCGCCGAAGGCTCGGCCGCTGCAATGCCGATGCAGATCGCGCGCAACGCGGCGAGCTGTTGCTCGGCGTCGGCGACGTGGTTTCCGCTGGCGAGCGCATCGGCTCTGAGCCCTTCTTCGTCCAGGCGACCGAGCAGGACGGTGATCTCGTTGCGCGCGCGATCGAGCCCATAACAAGCATCGAGCAGGTGCGAAGTGGCGTTCGACAGCGGCCCCGCTAGCGCCTCGTCGAGGACGTCGTCGATCGTGCGTTCCGCGTCGGCGAAGGCTCGTTCTTCGTCCAAGATACTGAAGCTCGGCGAGAGCCCAAGCTCGAGCGCGTACCGGCGCAGGATGCTGGTCGCGAGCCCATGCAGCGTGTCGATCGTGGCGCGCGGTAGCTCCTCCAAAACGCGCAGCGCGCGGCTCGCGAGCTCCTTTTCCGACACGCCGCGCTCGACGGCGAGGGCCGCGAGCGAATCCTCGTTCAGCGTTGCCGGTTGCGAAAGCGTTTGCAGGCGGGACTCTAGACGCTCACGGATTTCCGCGGCCGCTGCTCGTGAAAACGTCGTCGCGACGATGCGCTCGCTCGGCACCTGCTTGCCGTCTTCAGTCAGGCCGAGGGCGAAGGCCAAATAGATCCCGGTCAAGAGCTGCGTCTTGCCCGTGCCCGCGCTGGCCGCGATGACGGCGTTTCGCTCGAGGCCTGGCAGAGTCATTCGCTCGACTCGTGGGGAGCAGACAGCGGACGCCGGCAAATATCGCGTGCATCACAGCGCGTGCACGAGCCCGGCACGGCGGGCCGCGCTGGCACACGGCCGCTCAGCAATGAAGTGATCAGCTGCTCGGCGCGCTGCAGTTTCTCTTGGATTTCGAGCCCGTCGGGGGCGCTGGCTTCGACGGCCGCTTTCCATTCCGGTTTTCGCCGTTGCAGGCTCAGGTAGCCGGAGCTGACGCTCGACGCGCCGTAGCGCTCGGCCACCTTTTGCGCGTATAGCCAGGGCTGCAGCAGCTGGTCGCCGTGCTCGCCGGTCAGGCGAACCGAGCCGGTCTTGTAATCGATGATGCGTACGGCGCTGCCGTCGCTGTTGCTGTCGATGCGATCGATGCGCCCGGAAACGAAGTGGTCACCCACCGGCAGCGCGCTCCACTCTTCACCGCTACCGAAGGCGCGCTCGGCCTCGGCGAACCAAATGCCGTCGCTGTTCGCGAACGACCAGCGAAGCAGCGCGGCCACGTCTTCGAGCGCGGCCGTGAGCGCCGCGCCGCGCAGCTTACTGCTCACGTGCTCACGCAAGAATGCTTCGGCTCGGGACAAGGCTTCGCGTTCGAGCTCCGCCGGATCGGCGCTGCCGAAGCGCGCCCGGGTGCCGGTCAGCGCGACCGCCAACGCCTCGTGGATCAACGTGCCGCGTTCGCGAGCGCTGAGGCCGTCACCCACCGATTCCTCGCGCACGGCTCGCAGTACCACGCCTGAAAAGCCTAAAAAGCCGCAGCGGGCGTAGCGCTCGAGCTGCGTCAAGGCCAGCGGTCGCTCGCGATCCCCGCCCACCCAAGGACCGAGCGGACCGGCCGCGCCGTTGCCGACGTCGAGCGCTGAATCGGGGTTACCATAGAAGGCTTGGCGCGCGAGTTCGAGGCCCGCGCGGGCGCGGACCTCTGCGCTCGGGGCAGGGACCGGCTGCACGCGGCGGCTGTTGGCCGCCAGCGGTGAAGCGGGCTCCACGCGGCGGTCGTCTGCGCTCAAATTCATGACCAGCCGACTCGCGCCGCTGCCGCCGCGAGCGTCCCGCTTGGCCCAGGTCACGACCGAGCGCTGCGCGCGAGACAGCGCGTGAGCGAGCGCGAAGCGAGTGTATAGGGCGCGGTCCGTAGCACTGAGCGGGCGTTTGGCCTCCGGCAAATGCTCGATCAGATCTGCGTCGAGCACGCCGTCGGCCGTGGACCCTTGCCAATCCAGAGTGGAGGAGGCGGCGCGGCACACGATCAGCAAATCCCAATCCAGCCCGGCGACCTCGGCAGGCCGCGCCACGCGCAACGTGCCGGCACGCCCGGCGCCCAGACTAGGACCCGTTGAACCGAGCGCGGTCGCAAATTCTTCGTAAAACTCGGCGAGTTCCAGCGGCTCGTCGCCGAGTTGCAGGAGCTCCGCCGCGCTCACGACTCGCTCTAGCGAAAGTTCGATGGCCCGCCCCGCGCGAGCGTTCTCTCCGAGCGCCGCGAGGGGCGCTTGATCGGCGCGCTCGGCGTAGGCAATGGCTTGGCGAAGCCCGCGGCGCGACGCGCTGAGCAGGCCCAGCTCCGCAAAGAGCTCACGCCAACGATCGCGGAAGGCACGCCGCGTGCTCGGTTGACGCAGCTGCTCGAAGCGCGAAAGTAACGCACACAACACACGCTCGGCGACATTCAGCGCCTCGTGCTCACGCTCGTGCTCGAAAGGGGTACGACGGCGCCGCGCGGCGAGCGCCGTCAGCAGCTCTCGTCCCGTGCGATCGATGCGCACCGGCAGGCGGGCCAGGACATCGACGAAGTTTACCTGCGTCGGCGCCCCGAGCAGGCCCGCGAGCTGCAGATCCGGGACGCGCAGTACGTCGACCAACGAGTCACGTAAGAGTGGCCCTTGGCCGAGACGCAGTAGCTCGAGCGCGGCGTGCGCTTCCGGCGCGGAACTCGGGGAGCGGCTCCACGCCTCACTGAACGGCACACGCGCCGCCGTGAGCTCCGCGCGCAGCGGCTCGAGGAACGCGTCGGCCGCATCGACCGGGACCACCGCGATCCGATCCAATGCGGCTCCGTGCGCCAAGGCTTCGAGCACGCAGCGAGCGACAGCGCGCGCTTCGCTCGCCTCGTGGGCGGCTTGAATGACCGTGGGCGGCGTCGCGTCCGCGCGCGCTTCGACGAAATCAAGCTCCGGGTGATCGGCGGCGCTCGCCCAGCGCTGCTCGAAGCGCGTGGCCAATTGAGCGGCGGCGTCGCGCAGGGCAGGGCCGAGGTAGTCCTGCGCGGTCGGCAATTCGATGACCACGCCGCCCGCGCGGCGGCTCAAACGACGATGCAGCGCCTCGATTAGGGCCAGATCGCCGTTCTCCCACTGGGCGATGCCGCGCACGCGCACTCGCGACACGCCCTCGAGCTCGCGGATTTGCGTCGAGTCGAGCGCCGCTGCGGCGAGGCTCGAGTTTTCTCGCTGATCGCGCAGGCCGAGCTCCGTCAAGCGAGCGCTCGTACGGCGCAAGGCGCCTTCGAGCAGGGTACTGCGCGACCCGCCAGCCCGCGCTAGATCAGAGGACTGCGCGCCTGCGCGGCGCAGCTGGCCGAGGGCGTCGTCCACGGCCAGCGCCAGATCCGCCGGTTGACCGCGTAGCGTGCGCCGAGTGAGCAGCCGCGTGCCTTCTAGAGTGGCCTCGCGTTGTTCAGGCGCGCTCGCCGAAAGCAGCCGCGTCGCGAGCTCACGCAGCGTGAGCGCGCGCGCACCTCGAGCCGTTTCGTGCTCAGCGTGTCGATCGCTTGCGACCAGAACGAGCTCGGTCGGAGGCTGTCGCGTGCGGGTCACTGCCCGTGCGACTACTTTCGCAATGCAAGTTCGTCAAGGCAGGCGACTGCCGAGCGGACATTGAACGTCAGTGAGGCTTGCGCTTTTCGGCTTCGTCGCGCGAGCCTTCTACGGCTTTGGCCGCCGCGAAGCGCACTTCGGGCACGACCAGCGAATCGGGCACCGGCATGTCCGGTACGATGAGCAGTTCCAGGACGACGTTCGTGGTCGTGTCGTCGAGCTTCTTCAAGCGCCAAGTGGCGTCCAGACGCTTTACGTTGCCCTTGATCATGTGGCCCACGACGACTTCGGTGCCGTTCACCTCTTTGACCGGCTCGAAGCGCACGACGGCCCATACCTTCGCGGCGCCCTTCAAAATTGGCACTTGCAGGTATACGTCGGTGTTGTCGCCCGAGCGGCCCACGATGCGCGACTTCTCGAAGCGCGACATGAAATTCGCGTAGTTCTTGTAGTCGAGGACGACTTGGCGCACGAGCTCTTCCGGCGCGTCGACGTTCACGCGCGCGGCGCCCGCGTTCATGTCCGAGTAGGGCGTCTTCACTTCGAACCGATTGACGGTGCGCCACTTGTCGAGCTCGGGCCCTGGAGCAGGCGCAGCCGCGACCGAAACGCTGCTGAACAAGGTACAAGCGATGAGCGTGAGCGCGCTCGACTTGCCCATGCCGCGGAATGAATTCAGGAGACCCGTTGAGCTTTTGTTCATGGTTCGCCTCGAGACCGAGATCGCTTCAGTTACTTCTACTGTCCGGGCGGTCGAAAGTTCCCTTCCACCGTCCTCGAGCCAGGGCACCGTCGTCGTAGCGCCACGTTGGGGTAGTGCAGGGCGCGTGCCGAACCCCTCGCACCGATAGAAGCAGTCAATAGTGACGATTTGCGCTCCCGCCAGCCAACAAATTGTGAATTATCGGACACAGCGGCAGCGCTCAGTGTCGCAAAATCAGCACAGGCGCGTAGCCTGTTTTACGGATCGCTCGGCGAGGGGCTGACGGGCGCGCTCGGTACGGGGGCCATCGTGCAGGTTCCGGAAAACTGCACTCCTTTATCCATGAAAATCTCCGGAGAGTGGAGCGTGCCGGAGACCCGCGCTGGCACATAAAGTTCGATGGCTCGGGCCGCGCGCACGTTTCCCTGCACGATGCCACCCTTGATGATCACGGTCGCGACCTCGATTTCGGCATCGACTTCTGCGCCGTCGCCGATCACGAGGGTGTCCGGGCTGCGGATTTCCCCGCGAAAGCTGCCGTCGATGCGAACTCGCCCCTCGAACTGCAATTTTCCTTCGAAATGCGTGCCTCGGCCGAGCAACGCAGTGATTTCGTTCGCGGGAAGGGGGGCCGGCATGGTGGGGCACCATAGCCAAAAAAAAGCGACGAGAGTAAGGTCCTGGCAGTTCGCGTGGCCGCTAGGACGAATTTCGGGCTTTGGCGAGCGGCGCTCTGGTGCGTCGCTGCTGTGGCGGCCCGCCCTGCGTTCGCCGAAGCGCCACAGCCCGTAGCCGCGTCCGATCCGCCGCCGCTGGTCGACCAGCCCGTGCCCGTGGGCAGGACCGCACCCGGGGTCGAGCCAACTTCACTCCCTTGGCACGACACGTACGCTTACTGGGACCACCAGCTCAGCGCCAACACGTTGGGCGTTGGGCAAGACTACCAGAGTCGCGACCCGGTCTACACGATGACCATCGGGCTCCGGCCGCGTTATTACTTTTTCGAAGATTCGCGGATGTCGATCAGCGCCCGCGCCGACATCGGCGTGCTCACCGAGCGCACCAACAGCGACACCACGACCGAGCGCGGGGAATGGTCCGCCACGGACTTCGAGCTATTCGGCGCGTTCGACTATCGTTTGCGGCAGACCAGAGAGGACTACACGGATTTCCTGCTGCGCCTGCCGCGCATCATCTTGCCCACGTCCAAGGTCAGCTACGACAGCGGCAAGCTGCTCACTTTAGGCACGCGGGTCGCCGTGCGTGAAAGCGTCGTGCTCGAGGGGCGAGGTGCCACGTTCTTTCCGAGCATCGATCTGGTTGCCAAGGCCGAATACGGCTATTTGTTCAGCAACGATCAAGTGCCGACCAACTCGGGCCTCGAGCGGATCCGCCTGGATCCCGAGGGCCGGTCGATTGTCTCCGATCAACTGAACGGCGCCTCCTTCGCTCGGCACGCGGCGGCCTTTGGCGCCTCGGCGCTCTTACAGGTTCACCGCCGTGCACTCTGGACGACGTCTTTCGAGATTCGACCGGGCTGGAAGTACCCGGTCAATCACGACGTCCAAATCTGTGGTGTGGTGCTGACCGGCTGCACCAGAGCAACGGGGGTGTCCGACCCGCAAACGCGATCGGTGCTGACCTACTTTTCCAGCGACGTGTGGTTCACGTTCACGGACGTGCTCAGCTTGACCCTCGGCTACGCCAACCTGACCGCGCAGCTCGGCCCCGATGGGCGCAGGCGCAGCGTGTTTTATAGCCCTGACGCGACGTTCTTCGCCACACTCAGCGTGGGCTTGGACCAACTGTATAGCGGCCTGACTCGTGGCCAGCGCCAGACTGCCAGCGGCTCGAACGAGCCGCGTCACCCCTGATCGTGCAAGCGCGGCGCTGGTTTTGCTCCTTTCGCTGGCTGTGCGTCACGCTTGGGTTCGCGCCGAGGCTATTGGCGGCGGAGCCCCCGCATGCCACGCGCGAGTACCGCGTCGAATTCTCGGCGCAGCAGGTGCAACTCGACGGTGAGCTCGGCTCACTCGTGCTCGACGGCACCGTGCTCGTCCAAGCCCAGCGCTATCGCCTGAAGAGCGAGCACTTGCAGCTCAAACGCGGCCCGCGCGGGGTCGAGGCAGACGGCACTGCAGACGTCGCGTTCTGCACCTGTGACGACCCGCCGGTGAAGCTGCGCGTGTCGCGCGCCACGTTGGCGCCGCCCACCGACGCCTTGTTCGAGAACGCGCGGCTCGAGGTCGCCTCCGTGCCGATCCTGTGGACCCCAGGGCTGTGGCTGCGTGCTCCCACCCGCCCCGGCCTCACTTTTCCGCGGCTTTCCTATCGCGGGCAAGACGGGCTATTCGCGGGCGGAGGAGCGTACCTGCCCATCACACTCGAGGATGGGCGAGTCACGCGCAGCCTCAGCGTGGGCGCAGGCGGCTACTCGAAGGGCGGCGCACGCTTGGAAGCCGAGCTCGATACCGAGGGCAGCACGTCGCGCGTGGCGTGGGACCACGTGGACCGGAGCGCGCTCGAATTGGACGCGCACGGCAGCGCCACGCTCTCGGAGGCGACGTTTGCGTATCGCGTGGACGCGCTGCGTGGCGCGCGCGCCGCGCGTGAGTCGTCCTCGCTCGAGGTCGCCGCGCGGCGTACCGATCGCGCACAGTTCAGCGTATCGCACGTGGACGAGCTCGCGCTTGGCTTCGGGCTGCGTGCCGACGCGCCGCGCGCGGGCGCCCTGCGCGATTTGGGCACCGCGGGGCCCGAGTTGTACCTGGGCGCGGCGCGCGGGCTCGGGGACAGCTCGAACTTCGACGTCTTCGCCATGGCGCGCACCTCCGCGAGCAGCGGCAACCACAGTCAGACCTCGCTCTTCGAGCGCGGTACGCTGAGCACCAATCTACGGCCCGGCCCGCTCGGCGTCGGGCTCAGCCTGGCGCACTCTGGCGATCTGGAAGTGAACGAGAAGCGCAGCCAAGGCGTGCTCCGCGGCGGCGTTTCAGCGCGCATCGGGCTGCCATTAGTGCGCGATTTCGGCGGCGTCACTCATTACGTCGAGCCGGTCCTGATCGCGCGTGGCCTCGTGGAGGCAGCGCAACAGAGCGCGCCATTTCATAGCGAAGGTAGCGCGCTCGGCGCCGTCGGGTTCGACACTTCGCTCGGCGAACGCAGCACGAGGCAAGCGCTGCGTTTGAGTGCGCGCGCGGGCGCGCTCGACCACGCCGGCACGAGCGAGTTCGTCGCCATGACTCGCACGGGAGCGGACACGCACGTCCTCGGCGTCTCGCAATCGTTCGCGGTGCTCTCTCAATCCTCGTCGGTCATTTCGTTATCGCGCGTGCGTTTGGGCTCGGCAGACGGACTGCACTTGCAGCTGCGTGCCGACGGCGCGAGCCACGGTTCGCCTGCGCGCGCGCGCTGGCTATTCGACGACAGTTGGTTCGATCCGGCTCGGTCCATCCTGAACCGCGACGGCTGGAGCGGCGGCTCCGAGCTGAGCGTGCCGTGGACGCGCGCGCTCAGCAGTTCGGCCTCGGTCGACTATGATTTCGTCGCTCAAGAGCTTCTGGCGGCGTGGGGCGGCCTCGCTTACCGGCATCCGTGCGGTTGCTTGGCCGTGGCGAGTTTCGTGGGCCACCGGGTCGGTCGCGGCGGGCTCGACGCCTGGTTGGGCTTCGATCTCGCGCCCTGAGCCGGCCGGCGCGCGCACAGGCTGCGATCTGCGCCGGCTTAACCTGGTTTTTGGGGGAAGAGTCGCCGCTGTCCGGCGATTCTAGTAACCTCGATAGCATCGTGCCGGAGAGCGAAAAGCCGACCTCGCCCAGTGCCGTACAGGGTTCACTGCAGGGCTCGACCATCGTCGTGGCGGAGGATGATCGCATCACTCGAGAGCTGCTCTCGGGCATGCTGCGTAAGCACGGCTTCATCGTCGAGGCCGTGCCCGACGGTCAGGTGGCGGTCGAGCGCGTGGCGAGGGGTGGGGTGGACTTGGTCTTGCTCGACATCTTGATGCCGCGCCTGTCGGGGCTCGAGGCCTGTCGATTGCTCAAGGGGATGACCAGCGACACCTTTTTGCCCGTCGTGCTGGTCACCGTGAAGACCGATAGCGCGAGCCGCGTCGAAGGCTTGAAGATCGGTGCCGATGATTACGTATGTAAACCGTTCGACGAAGACGAACTCTTGGCTCGCGTCGAAGCCATGCTGCGCATCAAGCGTTTACACGACCACGTCGTCGAGGCGCGCGCTCGGCTCGAACAGCTGAGTCTGCACGACGATCTGACGGGGCTGTACAACTACCGCTATTTGCACTCTCGGTTGAGCGAAGAGTTCAAGCGCGCCGAGCGCTATCACGATCCGCTGGCCTGCTTGGTGGTCGACATCGACCGCCTGCAAGCGCACAACGACGCGGGCGGTCGAGACGCGGGTGACCGCGTGGTTCGCTTCGTGGCCGACACGATCCGCCGCTCGGTGCGCGAGGTCGACGTCGTGGCGCGCTTCGGTGGCGATGAATTCTTGGTTGTGCTGCCGAGCACGCATTTTGCGGGCTCCGTGACCGTGGCCGAGCGCATCTTTCAAGATGCGAATCAGCGGCTCGAGGGCTGGGAGCAGCGCTCGGTGCTCCCAGTCGCGGTTTCTTTGGGGGTGGCGCTCTTTCCGTCGCGTGACGTGCGCACGAAAGACGCGCTGCTGCGCGGTGCGGACTCCGCGCTGCATGCCGCCAAGCGCGACGGTGGCAACCGCATTTGTGTCTTCCAACAGCAAGGCCACATGTACACGCCAGTCAGCGGCGCGAGCGCGAACGAGCCGGCTCCGCCGCGCATGCGCTCGGACCGGCCGTATCGGCGCTCCGATCGTCCGACGGCTTCGCCGCCCGGGGTGGCGCCCGCGCCCGCGGCCGCTCCTGCCACTCGCGCCGTGAGTCGAAACGACCGCACACCACCAGGGAGGAAGCCCGAGTGACGCTCTCGGCGCGGCCGCGCGGGTCGGGGGAGTTCGGCCAAGTTCGGCTCGAAGAGGCGCCGCCGCGGGTGCTCGTGGTCGACGACGAGCCGACGCTGCGTCGCACGCTCGCGCGCTTGTTGAACAGCCGCAACATGACCGTGCTGACCGCCGACGACGGCGCACAAGCCATCGATCTGTTGGGGCGAGAAGCGGTCGACGTCGTACTCGTCGATTTGATGATGCCGAAGGTCGGCGGCCTCGAGCTACTCGACCACGTGCGCTCGTCGCACGCTGGCGTCGAAGTCATCATGATGACCGCGTTCGGTGACGTGGAGACCGCCGTCAAAGCCGTTCGTGCGGGCGCGTATCACTTCCTCACCAAACCGTTTCGCTCGAACGACGAAGTCGTGCTCACCGTCACGAAGGCGGCCGAGCGTCGGCGCTTGGTCGACCGCGCGACGGCCCTCGAGCGTCGCCTCGAGCAGATGGAAAAGTTCGGCGAATTGATCGGCAATTCGCCGGCCATGCAGGAGGTGTATCGGTTGGCCATCGGCGTCGCGCCGACCTCTTCCACCGTGCTCATTCTGGGTGAAAGCGGCACGGGCAAGGAGCTCACCGCGCGAGCCATTCACGGCCATTCACCGCGCGTCAATGCGCCCTTCGTGGCCGTGAACTGCTCCGCCATTCCGGTGGACCTCGTCGAGAGCGAGTTGTTCGGCCACGTGCGCGGCGCGTTCACGGGAGCCACTGCGACGCGCGCCGGCTTGTTCGAATCGGCCGATCGCGGCACGCTGTTCCTGGATGAGGTGGGCGATCTGCCGCCGCTCGCACAGGTCAAGCTGCTGCGCGCGCTGCAAGAGGGTGAAGTCAAACGCGTCGGCTCGAACGAAACCCGCATCGTCGATGTACGCGTCGTGGCGGCGACCAATGTCGATTTGCGCAGCCGAATCGCCGCGGGCCGCTTCCGCGAAGACCTCTACTATCGACTCAACGTGGTGCCGATTTCCTTGCCCGCATTGCGCGAGCGCCGTGAAGACATCCCGCTGCTCGCCTATCACTTTCTGCAAAAGTACGCGGCGCGCTCCGCTAGCCAGGTGAAGAAGATCTCGCCCGAAGCGATGCGCTTACTCTCGTCGCATCACTGGCAGGGCAACGTGCGTGAGCTAGAGAATGCCGTGGAGCACGCCGTGGTGTTCTGCCGGGACGACACCATGACTCCGGCGGAGCTGCCCTTTGGCCGGCCCAGCAACGGTGCGCCGCCCGACACCAGCGCCTCCGGGGCGGCCGACCCGGCGGCCCAAGGTCTGTTCGAGCTCCCTTACCGCGAGGCCAAAGAGCGTTCGCTAGAAGCCTTCGAGACCGCCTATTTCGAGGGGCTTTTGGCGCGAACGCAGGGCAACGTCTCGGAAGCAGCCCGGCAGGCGGGGCTCGACCGTTCGAATTTTCGACGCGCGGTCAAGCGAGCTGGCGTAAGAGTTCGCGACGAAGAATGACAGGCTCTCGGATTTTCGGCCGGGTGAACCCGCGAGCAATCGGGGTTCTCGCGGCAAGCTTAGTTTGTGTGAGCTCGATCGCCCCGCGCGCGCTGGCACAAGACTCGACCGAGGTCCTGAACGCGGCTGCGAACTCGATGCCAAAAGCAGAGGCGGCCGTGCCGCAATCGCGCGTGCTGTCGTTGAGGCGCTGCTTGCAGCTGGCCGCCTTGAACTATCCCAAGGTCCAAGAAGCGCGCGCGCGCTTGGCGCAGAAGCAGGCGCAACTCGACCAATCGTACACCGCGCCGTACAGCGACTTCACGATGACCGGTGGGCTCGGGCCGGCTCCATCCGTGCGTGGCAGCGCCGTATACAGCCCCGACACCGACAAGGCGCTGACGAACACCATGGGTGTCGCCTGGCAGCTCAACGTGACCGGCGCGATTCCACTCTGGACCTTCGGCAAGATCACGAACCTGTGGGAAGCCGCCAACGATCAGGTACGGGTCGGCGAGCACGAGGTCAAGAAAGAACAAAACGACGTCAAAGTCAGCGTGCGCCGCGCTTACTACGGCGTGCAGCTCGCGCGTGACGCGCTGACGCTACTTCGTGAAGCCGGCGGCCGGATCGATACGTACCTCGAGCGCCTCGAGAAGAAGGTCAAAGACGGGGACGGGGACGACATCGAGCTCTTGAAGCTGAAGATGTATCGGGCCGAGCTCGAGGCTCGACAGAGCGAGGCCACGCGCCAAGAAGCAATCGCGCTGTCCGGGCTGCGCTTCCTCACCGGTGGCGGCCCCGACGCGGATGTCGCCGACGCGCCGCTGCAACAGAACAGTCATCGCCTCGGTCCGCTCGCGCACTATCTGTCGGCCGCGCGCCTGTATCGTCCCGAGGTCAACATGGCGCGAGCGGGAGTGATGGCGCGCGAGGCGCAAGCCCGCATCGAACGCGCCAAGTTCTTTCCTGACTTGGCGCTCGGTCTGAGCTTCGGTTATTCCGCGGCGCCGCTGGTCGACGATCAGAAGAACCCATTCGTCAAAGACAACGCCAATTACCTGAGCTACGGCGCGGCGCTCGTCTTCAAATACAAGCTCGATTTCCTGCCGCAATCGGCGCGCCTCGCGCAAGCCAACGCCCAGCTCGAAGAACAACGCGCGACCGAACGCTACGCGCTCGGCGGCGTCGGCACCGAAGTCGAGCAAGCCTTCCGCGAAGCCGAAGACGCTGCGCGCCGCCTCGACGCCTACACGCGCGCCGCGTCCTACGCGAAACAGTGGCTCGTGCAGATCCAAGAAGGCATCGACGTCGGCACCTACGACGACCAAGACGTGGTGGACCCGGCCAAGGAATACGCCACCAAGCGCTTCCTCCAAATGAACGCTACGTTCGACTACAACGTGGCGCTCGCCAAGCTCGCGCAGGCCACGGGGTGGGACATCGTGACCGGTGATGAGGAGTAGCTG
>FSWQ01000637.1_pt1 | contig 13242 bp, 9 predicted proteins | sample 1637691 | NCBI WGS metagenome assembly FSWQ01 (sample SAMEA3914814, study PRJEB12502) | metagenome | biome: forest; material: soil | place: USA | collected 2011-09-16 | depth 0.1 m | reverse complement strand
CGCACGCCCTCACTCCAGGCTTGGCTCATGCTCGCAAATTCGGCATCGCCAGCGTCGAAGCGATGCTTGCGGTCGAGCGTCAATGCGTCGTTCCGGTATTGCACCAGATCGATGGGCATGCCGACCGACAAGTTGCTGCGCATGGTGGAGTCGAACGAAACCAGCACGCACTTGGTGGCGTCGGCCAGCGTGGTGTCGGGGCGAATCACGCGATCCAAGATCGGCTTACCGTACTTGGCCTCGCCGGTTTGGAAGAACGGCGTATCGCGACTGGCCTCGATGAAATTGCCCTCCGCATAAGTTCGGAACAAACGCGGCGGCTCACCCTTGATCTGCCCGCCAATGATGAACGAAGCGTCGAAACGCACGTCGCTCTTCTCCAGGTGCGGGCGGTCGCGGTTCCCGATGTCACGCACGGCATCTGCCACCAGGGTAACGAAGTCGAACATGGTTTTCGCGGTCCACACGTTGGGCTGCTTGTCGCTGGCATCCGCGCGTTGCTTCAGCGTGCTGATCACCGCCTGCGTGCCGGCCAAATTGCCGGAGCTGAGCAGCACCACGGCGCGGTCGCCCTCGCGCTCGAACACGCTCATTTTGCAAAATTGCGCGAAATTATCGACCCCGGCGTGTGTCCGCGAATCGGACGCCAGGACCACTCCGGACTCCAGCAAAACGCCAACGCAATAAGTCATGAATCTCTTTCCGTCCGCACTCAGCGAATCTCCGCCAACCAGCGGCACGCTACCCCCAGAGCGCGCAGCAAGCGAACCCGGAGGGCGGCTCTCCAGCCGTTATTGCTGCAAGACAGCGCTTCAGAAGGCGGTGTAGGCTGCGCTCCGTTTCACCGATGTCACCGCGCAAGCCGCCCCCCCGCAGTTCTCGGCCGCCGGCCGCCCCAAAACGCCGCACTACGCTCGCGCCGCCCGCCCCTGCGCGCGCGCCCGCGTCAAAGCCAACGCGGTCGTCTCGGCCGTCGAAGGTGCCGCCCAAGCCGCTGCCACAGAATCCATTCTTCGCGTTGCTCGGCGCCGTGCAAACAGAAGTGGATCAACGCCTGCGTGGGTTTCTAGAAACACGGCTAGACGTCGCGCGTCGCCATGGCCCAGAGGTCGTGGAGATGGTGTCGGCGGTGCGGGATCTGTGTTTGCGCGGCGGCAAGCGCTTGCGCCCCGCGCTGCTGGTCGCGGGCTACCGTGCTGCTAGCGAGCGCGCCGATCTCGAGCCCGCGTTGGACGCGGGCGTGGCGCTGGAGCTGCTGCAAGCTTACCTGCTGATTCACGACGATTGGATGGATGGGGATTTGGTGCGCCGCGGCGGGCCCGCCGTGCACGCGCACTTGGCCAAGCGCTTTCGGTCCGTGCACAAGGGTCATGCCTCCGGCATCCTCGCGGGTGATTACGCTTCCGCGGTGGCGCTCGAAGCGCTGAGCCACGTGGACATGAAACCTTCGAACGCGCTGCCAGCGCTCGCGTGCTTCGCTGAGATGCAGCTGGACGCCATCGCAGGGCAGCAACTCGACCTGATCGGTGGCGAGTATGACGTGGAGCTTGCGTACCAACTCAAGACCGGCAGCTACACCGTCCGCGGCCCGCTACGCCTGGGCGCGATTCTCGCCTCCGCCGGGCCCGAAACGCTACGCGCGCTGGACCGCTTCGCCCTGCCCATCGGCGTGGCCTTCCAACTCCGGGATGACTTGTTGAGCGCGTTCGGCGAGCCGAAAAAGACTGGAAAACCGCTGGGGAATGACCTGCGCGCGGGCAAGCGCACGGCGCTCTTGGCCGCCGGCTTGAAGCTCGCCAAGGGCAAAGAGCTGCGTGCTCTCAAAGGCGTGGTGGGCAACACGAAGGCGACGGACGCCGAAATGCGCGCGGCGTTGGCCACGCTCGAGAGTAGCGGCGCCCGCGCCGTGATCGAGGCGCGCGTGACGGAGCTGTCCGAAGCGGGCCTACGCGAGCTCAAGCGCGGTGTCAGTCGGCAAGGGGCATTGCTGCTCGTGGGCGCGACGGAAGCGCTCACGTCACGGCGAAGCTGATTCGGAGCAATACGTCATGGCGCGCGCCAACGGCAAAGTGATCCTCCTGGGCGAGCACGCAGTGGTGTACGGCGTGCCGGCGATCGCCGCGGGCATCGAGCGCGGTGTCGAGGCGCAAGCCACGCTTGGCTCGCTCCCCTTGGCAACGCTGCGCATCGGCGAGCGCAGCGCCATGGTGGGTGACGACAGCGACCTCGCCCGCAGCTTTCAAGCCTTGCTCGGCGCGCTGGATGCGCCGCCGCTCGCCGTAGAAGCAACGCTCGAATTGCCGCCTGGCTCAGGCCTCGGCGCGTCCGCCGCTTTGGGCGTCGCAATTGCGCGCGCGGTGTTGGCGGCGCTCGGACGTGCGCCGGACCAAGCCTTGGTGCTCAGCGCTGCAGCCGCGTGGGAAGGCGTGTATCACGGTAACCCTTCGGGTGTAGACGCGGCCGCTTCCGCGCACGACGGCTGCCTCTGGTTCGAAAAGGGCCACGGCATGCAAGAAGTCGCGCTCGACCGCGACTTGGTGCTGGCCATTGGCCTCGCCGGTCCGCCCGCGAGCACCAAGTTGATGGTGGACGGCGTGGCGCGCCTGCGCGAACGCCGCCCCAGCATCGTGGACAAGGCCCTGGAAGGCATCCGCGCGCTGGTGAGCAATGCGCGCTTGTGTTTGGAAGCCGGGGACATGCCTGGGCTCGGTTCGCTGATGAACTACAACCAAATGCTGCTCTCCGGCTTGTTCGTATCCACGGAAGGCATCGAGCGTTGCTGCGCGCTCGCACGGGAAGCCGGCGCGCTGGGCGCCAAGCTCACCGGCGCCGGCGGTGGCGGCGCAGTGATCGCCTTGTGCGACCGGGATTTCGAGCCAATTTTGAGCGCGTGGCGCGCAGCCGGTCTGGACTGCTTCGGCAGCTACGTACGCGCCAAACGGATCTCCACATGAACGGTATCGCCAAAGCCATCGCGCACTCGAACATCGCCCTCGCCAAGTACTGGGGCAAGGCGGATTCAGTGCAGAACCTGACCGCCGTGCCGAGCTTGTCGCTGACGCTGGCCGGCATGCGCACGATCACGACCGTGCGCTTCAATCCGGAATTGGCTGCGGACGAATTCTCACTCGGGGGTGCTTTGGTGGGGGGGCGCCCGCTGCTGCGGGTCAGCAAGTTGTTGGACAGCGTGCGTGACGCAGTGGGCAGCGCCACGTTTGCGCGCGTCGAGTCCGTGAATGATTTCCCCACCGCGGCTGGCCTGGCTTCCAGCGCGTCCGGCTTTGCCGCGTTGGCCATGGCCGCCACGCGCGCCGCGGGCATGGACGAATCCGTGCCTCAAATCAGCGCGCTCGCGCGCGCGGCTTCGGCCTCTGCCGCGCGCTCGGTGTACGGCGGCTACGTGTCGCTCGCCGCCCGCGCTGAAGCGGCCGAGCGCGTGCTGGAAGGCGCGGCTTTTCCCCTGGAAATGCTGGTCGCCGTCACCGTTTCGGGCCCCAAGGAAACCGCCTCGACGGACGGCATGGGCCACACCCAGGACACCAGCCCGTACTACCCAGCCTGGGTAGACGCCGCCCCCGGGATTTACGCGGAGGTCCGCCGCGCGCTCGAGGCGCGGGATTTCGACGCGCTGGGGCCGGCGGTCGAGCACAGCGCGCTCTTGATGCACGCATCGATGCTGGCCGCGCGTCCCGCGCTGATCTATTTCGCGCCGGCCACACTGCGCGTGATGGAGCGCGTGCGCGCGTTCCGACGCAGCGGCGGCCGCGCCTACTTCACCATGGACGCCGGCCCGCACGTCAAAGTGCTGGTCGAGCCCAGCGCTGCGGGTGAGTTGGAAGGTGAGCTCAGCAAGCTGGAAGGCGTCAGCCAGGTGCTGCGCACGGCGGCCGGTCCGGACGCGTACTGGGTCGAGCCATGAGTCGCGCGCGCGCGCCCGGAAAGCTCGTGCTGTCCGGCGCATACGCCGTGCTGTCCGGCGCGCCCGCGCTCGTTGCGGCTGTCGATCGCTACGTGCTCGCAGACACGGCACAGCCCGCTTCATTCCTGACGCCAGAGGTGCGCGCCGCCATTGGTGAACGCCCAGCACCCTGGTTCAATGCCGATGATTTGCGAGAAAATGGCCAAAAACTCGGCCTAGGCTCGAGCGCCGCGATCCTCGTCGCGTCGCTCGCCGCGTTGGAGCTGGAGGCAGAGCCGGCTTTGAGTGACGCCGCGCTGTGCGCGCGCGTGTACGAACGCGCGCTGCTCGCGCATCGCACCGCGCAGGGCGGTGGCAGCGGCGTGGACGTCGCGGCCAGCGCCCACGGCGGCGTGCTCGCAGCGTCACGCGCCAACAATGAGCTATCGCTCACGCCGGTCACGCTACCCGGCGCGCTCCACTTCGACGTCTGGGCGTGCTCCGCTTCGGCTTCCACCGCCGCCTTCCTGGCGCTGATCGCCGAATTCGCGCGCCGTGATCCCACGCAGCACCGCGCGCGCATCGGCGCCCAAGCCGAAGCCGCGCGCGCCGCGCTGAGCGCCGCTGAGAGCAACGACGCGTCGGCTTTCGTGCAAGCCATCGCGCGCCAAGTGGGCACGCTCACTGAGCTGGGCCAAGCCGCCGGCGCAAACATCGTGACCCCGGAGCTTTCCGAGCTGGGCAAGCTGGCCGAAAGCCTGGGCTCCGCGTTCCTGCCTGCCGGCGCTGGCGGGGGTGACGTCGCGTATTGGGTGGGGCTCGGGCCGCCGCCGGCTGAATTTGGCGCGCGCGCCCGCGAACTCGGCCTGGCGCGGGTTCCGCTTCGGCTTGCCGCGCGCGGCGTCCACGCCGTGTGATAAGCCTCGGGGCGTATGTCCGAAGGTTCGCGGATCCCAGGGTTTTACAAGCTGAGTCTCGAAGCGCGGCGCAAGGTCGTGTCCGAGCGCGCCGGCATTGATTTGGGCGAGCTGGAGCACGCGCTCGAGCAAGGGGGGCTCGACACCGCGACGGCCGACAAAGTGGTCGAGAACGTGCTCGGCATTTACGGGCTGCCCTTTGGCGTGGCGCTCAACGTGCGCGTCAATGGCGTGGATCGCTTGGTGCCCATGGTCGTGGAGGAGCCGAGCGTGATCGCCGCGGCCTCCAATGCCGCGCGCATGGTGCGGCACAGCGGCGGCTTCCGTGCGGAGGTCGTCGAATCTTTGATGATCGGCCAAGTGCAGATCACGGACGTCGAGCACCCGGGTGCCGCGGTAGCCACGCTGGAAGCCGCCGCGCCGCGCTTGCTGGAGCTGGCGACCAAGGCCGTGCCCAACCTGATTGCGCGCGGCGGCGGTCCGCGCGCGATTGACGTGCGTGACTTGGGGCAGCGCTGCATCGTGCTGCACGTGCTCGTGGATTGCCGCGATGCAATGGGCGCGAATCTGGTGAACACCATTGCCGAGGCACTGGGCCCGCTGGTGGCCGAGCTCGCCGGGGGCAAGCTCGGCCTGCGCATTCTCTCGAACTTGTGCGATCGCCGGCGTGTGCACGCGACCTGCCGCGTGCACGCCCGCGAGCTCGTCACTGCGCCGCGTTCGGGCAGGGGAGAGCTCGCGCCGAGCTCCGAGCGCTCCGCGGAGCTAGACGGCCTGGAAGTGGTGGACGCGATCGTTGCCGCGTCACGCTTCGCAGAGCTGGACCCATACCGCGCGGCCACGCACAACAAGGGCATCATGAACGGCATCGACGCGGTCGTGCTGGCCACCGGCAATGATTTCCGCGCCGTGGAAGCCGGCGCGCACGCGTACGCAGCGCGCTCTGGGCGCTACGCGCCGCTCGCGGTGTGGCGCCGCGACGGTGAAGACTTGGTGGGCGAGCTCGAATTGCCGCTCGCGCTCGGCATCGTGGGTGGCACCTTGCGCGTGCACCCCACGGCGCGCCTCGCGCTCAAAATGCTGGCGCTCGAATCGGCCGATGAATTGTCGATGGTCGCCGCCAGCGTCGGCCTGGCCTCGAACTTATCCGCGCTGCGCGCCCTGGCCACGGAGGGCATTCAACGCGGGCATATGTCTTTGCATGCGCGCTCTGTTGCTAGCGCGGCGGGTGCGTTGGGGGATGAGGTGGAGTTGGTGGCGGCGCGGATTGCAGGAGCGGGGGTGATTACGGTGGAGGCGGCGGAGCGGGCGCTGGGGGAGTTGCGGGCGCTGACGTTGTGATCTGAAGCGATTTACTTTGCGCTCCTGGGGGTGCCCGCGGGTTGTGTAGTTGCCGTCGTTTCCCAACGACTCCAGCGGGTTTCGTTCCCGTTCAACTCACCAGAAAGAGCCAGCACTTTCCAGCGCTTGCATGTGGTAGCGCTCAATGCTCCGGGAGCCCTGATGCCACTCTGCCGCACAAGTCTGTCTGCAACGGGGCTCGCGCTGCTGTCCCTGCTGGTGAGCTGCACCAAGCAACCTTCGGCGGCGCCGCTGCCGGTGGTGCTCACGCTGCCGACCATGCCGCGGAGCACGGTCGCCCAATGTCAGCAGGCCTGCGCGGTAGGTGAGTATTGTTTGGCCGGCAGCTGCCGCATCGAACCCGTTGCTGCGATCGCCGCGGGGGCCTTACACGTGTGCACGGTTCGCGCGGGGGAAGTCTATTGCTGGGGCGACAACCGCGCGGGGCAAGCCGGCACGAGCGGAGCCGACGGGCTACAACGCTCGCCGCAGCGCATAGCGGGTGTAAACGACGCGCTGGACATCGCCGCTGACGACTTCACAAGCTGTGCGCTGCACCGCACCGGAAAGGTATCGTGCTGGGGGGAGCCATTGGGACCCCAAGCCATAGAAATGCCCCATTTCGAGAACGCGGTGCGCCTGGCTGTCGGGAACGGCACGCTTTGTACGGCGCAGGCGAGCGGCCAAGTGCAGTGCTCGGCTCGCATCGGCCGGGCGGAGCAGCAGAGTGCTCCAAGGCTCGTGGCTGGCATCAACAACGCGATCGACGTCGCCGTGGGGTACGGCTTCGCTTGCGCTCTGGAGAGCGGCGGTCTGGTCGATTGCTGGAGCAACTACGTGAGCAACAGAAGGGGCGAGGAGCTGCCCGAGCACCCCAAGAAGCACGCCCTGCGCGTGAGCGGCGTGAGCGATGTCATCGCGTTGCGGGCTAATTCCGGCCGCGCCTGCGCGATCGAGCGCGGCGGTCGCGTGCTGTGTTGGGCGCCCGACCCTCAAGCCTTTTGGTCAGTGGACGAACCGTTGACCTTCGAGGCTCACGATTTCTTGGTCGCAAGCAATGCACGAGCGTTTTCCTTCGCGGGGGAGACGATGTGCTTCGTGCGCGCCGATGGCACTTTCGCGTGCTCGAACTCGGGTGCAACGCCCGAAGCCGATGTCGGCGTGCAAGACGCAATTGCGGTTGCCGCGGGCGGCCACTTGGCTTGCTTTGTCCACGCTTCCGGAAAGATATCGTGCGAGGGGAGCAATGAATTTGCCGAGCTGGGCAATGGCGATGCCTCCTTTTTCGGCGAGCCGGTCGAGGCCGAGGGCGTCGCGGATGTCGTCGAGGTTGCCGTCTTCGGCCATTCCACCTGTGTCCGGCTCAAAAGCGGGCAGGTGGCCTGTTTCGGCATGGTCGACCGCCACGGTTTGACGTTGTCGCTGATGAAGCAAGGGAACGTCCCGGTGTTGGTGCCGGGCTTGAGCGACGCAACCGGGCTTGCTGCCGTGCAAAACACGGGGTTCTGCGCAAGCAGGGCGAACGGTGACGACGTGTGCTGGTCGCCCGACGGCCCTCCCCAGCCAGTGGCCGTAAGGACTCGTGGCAGCGGAATACGACGATTGCCCAAGGTTCAGCAGCTTCCCGACGCAGTGAGTCTGGCCGGCGAGCTCTATTTGGCCGCCGACTATCAGGAAAAATGGCACGCCTGTGCCGTGCGCAAGAGCGGCGCGGCGGCCTGCTTCAGCGGGGCTCTAGAGGCACGGCCTACAGCGCGCGGAGCGGCTGCTCGCTGGCTCGAAGTGCCCAACCTCAAGCACGCCGTGCAGATCGTCAACGCGAACGAGCGAGGCATGCTCGCGGGAGGTCAGTTCTATGCGCGCACCGCGGACGGCAAAGTCTTCTCTTGGACGTTTGCTCAGCCGACGGCCGTCGCGTGGCCGTACGCTTCGGACGTCGTTGCGATGGCCGGCTCGAAATCGGGCGTGTGTGTGGTGGAGCGTGACGGGAGCGTGGCCTGCGAGGCGCAGCTCCGCCCCCACTCCGAGGTGATTAACTTTAACGGTGGTCGCTCCAACAACGTCTACCGGGGGCGTGTCGCAGGTATCGCAGATGCGATCGCCGTCGCCGTCGGTGAAGAGCATGTCTGTGCGGTGACTCGGTCAGGCAAGCTGTGGTGCTGGGGTTCCAACCTGTCCGGCTCCCTAGCTCGACACGAAGTGGCTTTCTCCGAGGGCCCGCTCGATGTCATCGGCCTGCCACCACTGCGCAAATAGCGGCACGAGCCCAGAAAGGTGTCGGAATGTCTTTGGTTCCTTTCCAGCTGAGTATCGTGGTGACCCGGTACGGGGTCTATCCGGGCGGTACACCAGCCACGGCGGCTGCCGCGCACTTGTTGATGGCCGGCGTGGCGGGCAAGGATTTCGGCGCGGCCATTCGGACCGTAACAGTCGAGCTCAAGTTCAGGCATGGCGGGCCTCCCCCCAAGCCATTCAAGAAAGCGGACATCACACGCTGGCATGCGCACCTGGCGACGCTGCCCAAAGTCGTGCTCCGGGCGAAAGCCAAGCAAGCGGTCGTGCAATGGGCAACCACCGTCGACGCTCGTGATTTCGAGCGCGGACTGCCCGCGACGTTTGCGCGCTTCGAGACACTCAGCAACGAAGTGCTGAACGCGCTCGAGTCCCTGCGCCCGCGCTTGGGTCGACTGAAGGGCTTTGACTTTGGCAGTTTCCTCGCCACGGTGACGGACATCGTCGGCGCCGTTCCCCGAAAGAAGGCAGCGTTTACGGCGAGAATTGCGCAGGTGGGCGCGTTGGCACGCGCGCGCCAAGAGGAAGCAAAGAAGCACGCCGACCCCTGGAGCGCGCTCGATGTAGACTGGGCGAAGCAGCATCCTCTCGCGCGAGGCATCCTCGATGATCCCTTCTTTTGGGATCCGGCAGATGACCTTTCACCCATTGGCAATGACACGGGCGCGGACGTACTGGCTCGGTACGCGCCCTGGCAGCGCAGGCACAAGGGCGACACGTCGAAAGCGATCGCCTACGTCGAGCGGCTCCTCGCTGAATGGGGGATGAAGGAAGATAGCTCGCAAACTGCGCTCAACATCCGCGACGAGGCCTTCATCGCTCTCGCGTTCGCTCAGATCATGCTGAACGGTAGCGCCTCGCGCGCGGCCAGCTCTCGAGCGCTGGCCGCCCTCTCGCGCCAGCAGACCCTGTCCCAAACTTGGCGCGATCCCCAGGAGCGCCTTTCGAGCCTACTAAAGATGAGGAGAGTGCTCGAGCGGGACGCTTGAGTGCTGCCCTGAACGCTATTCGCCCGCGCTGAGCTCTTGCGGACCGTTCAGGATGCCGGGCCAGCTCGTGACGTACTGCGAGGGCTGACCCGGTTCCGAGATGTCGACCCACGCCACGCGATGCGTGCCGAAGGGCCGCACGTCCACGTGCACGAACTTGTTGTTCGGGTAGAAGCCGCAGCCGACGTCATTTAGCGTGTGACAGAAGCGGAACAGAGCCGCGTTCTCTACGCCGGTGACGTACAGATCCAGCGCGCGGCCCTTTTGATGGTAGCTGCCGTGCGCGTCACGCCGGTAGCCGCTCATGATGAAGATGGACCGACCCGGGAAGGCCTCGGCGATTTTTTGAACCGCCCAGATCAGCCGCGGATGCAGCAGTTTTACGCGCGGCAACCATTCCCCGCCGGAAGCGCCATCTTCAGGCTCCAGGGGCAAGGGCATGTCCGGCTTCGGCGTAGCGGGCGGGCGCGCCAGCACGCTCAAACGGTCCAGCGCGTCGGCCGCGATGGCGCCTTGGCAATCGACGAGCGGCATGCGCGTGAACTCCGCGCCGTCGTAGCGCACGACCGAAACTGCGCGAGGCGCTTGCCAGCGCGGGCACAGCTTGCGCTGTTGCACGCCGAGCAGCTCCGGCTCGGGCGCCTCTACACCGAGCGACCAATCCGGCAGTACCTCGGCGCGCGAGAAATCGAACGCTGGCGCTAGCTCTGGCGCGCGCAGCTCCGGTGCGACGAGCGCCGAGAAGCCCTCAGCCAGCTCGCTCACGGGCGTGTCCGTATCGCCGCCGGGCCAGCTCAGCTTGGGGTGCAGTTGGAAATTGTTCCGACCGTAGCGACCGTGCCAAAAGCTCTGCCACTCCGGGCGGCGGTTACGCCCCGGGTCCACGTAGCTTTGGAGCAAAGTGAGCAGTGGCTCGCTGCGCAGATCGAAGCGGCGGTTGTTGCCCACGCGATCCAAGAGCCACGCGCTCTCGGTCAGCGGCCGAGTGGGTCCGAACACGCTCAGCTCCAGCGGTGCCCGCTTGCGTAAGCGGGCCTCAGCCGAGCTCGCGAAGCAGGCAGCAGCCGTACAAACGGCCGCCAGTGCGAACACGGAGCGACAACGGCTGGAGAGCGGCAACGTGCGCAGGATGCCCTGATCCTAAGACGGGCGCCAGACACAGCAAGCGCCTGAAATCTGCCGTAACGAACGCTTACCCGAACGTTACGGGCTCACGCGGAGGGCCGGCAGCGCTTGCCGGCCCCCTTGTCTGCTTGACGGTTAGTAGCGCGCGCGGCTCAGGACGGAGCCGACGACGACTCGAGGCCGAGGCGGAGCAACTGCAGGAACGTCTCGTACGCTTCACGCGCGCGGGTCTCGTCACCTTCCAGGTACTCCGTCACGCTCAGGCCGTTCAGCACGGCGAGCGACAGGGTGGCCAAGGCCTCCGAGCGATTCACGCCGCCCTTGGCCGCTGCCGGGCCCATGGCTTCGCGGATCACCTGACGGGCGTCGCGCTGCAAGCCAGCGGCGCGGCGCTTGAGCTCCGGGTCACGACGCGCGGCGCTCCACACCTCGATGTTGAGGCCGGTGCCGGTCTTGTTGTTCTGAATCGCTTCCCAGAGCGCCTTCAGGGCTTCCATCGCTTGCGAGGTCGAGCCGTCCCCGTTTTGCGTGGCTTCCTTCAGGCGGTCCAAGTAGCGGTGATAAGTGAAGCTCTGCACCTCGTGGATGAGCGCGGCTTTGCTTGCGAAATAGTAGTGAACGATGCTCTTCCTGAGCCCGAGCTCCTTGCCGATTTCGGCCAGGGTGGTCGCGGTGAAGCCTTTGCGCGCGAAGCACTTGGCTGCCGCCGACAAGATCGAGGCAACGCGGGGGTTCTCCCAATCGGCCGCCCGTTGCGACGAACCGTTCTCTTCCGGGGGTTTGCGGGGACTGCTAACGACAGGTTCTGTGGTGTTCATGTTTTTCCAATGCACCGGCCAGCCGGTATCGGTCGGGCATGACGGGAGCAACCGCCGTACCGCCCTCTCAGCCGGGGGTCTTCGCGCAGGTCTCGGTTTGAGTCAAGCGCGGCCTCCCTCAGCGTCATCCTTTGGCCTTTTTCCCTTTTCGCTTCGGCGGCTTGGAGTCCCGACTCGGGCCGGATTCTGGGGCCGAATCAGGCTTCGTTTGCCCACTTTTCCAATAGGGCATTCCGGCTTCTTCCGTCCAGCCCGCCGTTCCATATTTTCCGGGCTCGCGGGATTCACGGGTCACTCCGCCACGGTCCGAGGTGTCGTCGTCCTTCTTTCCGTCTTCGTCCGCGTCGGCTGAATCGACAACACTAGATGAAGGACCCTGGGTATCCACCAGCAGCTCATCGGCCACGTACTCAGGGTGTTGGTCGTCTTGCACCTTCACTTGGTCCTTGGCCATGTCCCCTGCGCCCACGCGCACGATCTGTGTGGTGGGTGGGTAAGTGTCGTCCCAGCGCTCGCGCACCGCGTAATCACCCTCACGGATGATGCGATAGCGGCGCAGCTTGAAGCCGGGCACGCCGCGCTGGCCGAGCACACGCAGGCCGTTGGGCAAGGCCTTGTCCGGGCGCTCGACCTCCTCGAAGGGCAGCGCGGCGTCGATGCGGCGAATCAGCGTGACCGTGCGCGTGCGCTTGGTGCCCAAGATCTCTGCGCGGACGGTGCCGTTCTTCACCGTTTCGTGCAGCACGATCGGGAACGGAAATGAGTTTCGGATGCGGAAGTTGATCGTGGGGTACACGACCGTCGCGTCCATGCCCATCTTGATGTAGCCGCTGGGCCGGGTGTGCGGGTAACGCTCCACGATGTCCAGGCCGGCAAAGAAGGCCGCGCCGTGCAGCGTCCCGGAAATTTGGCAGGTTCCGCCGCCGATGCCGTCGACCAGCTCGCCTTCGGCGATCACCTTGGCGACCTTGTAGCCGTTGGCTTCATCACGCGGGCCGACGGTCTCGTTGAAGTCGAACACTTCCCCAGGGAGCAGCACTTGGCCGTCCAGCTTGGAGGCCGCCAAGCGCAGGTTGAAGCTGCGCGCCAGAAACTTCGCCGAGCGATCGTAGTGGGTTTCGAAGTAGCCGAGGATGTCGTCGAAGGCGATTGCGCCCAGCTCGCTCGCGGTGCGCTTGGGCTTACGCTCCTCGAACACGACCTTGACCTTCGGCTCGCCGCGGCCGAGCGCTTCTTCGATCGCGCCCAGCGTCGCGTCGATGTCCAAGAGGCGCCCGTTTTGTTCGGGCACCAACTTGCGTGCATCGAGATCGAGTCGCGCGTCCACGGGTAGCCGATCGAGCTCGTCTTTCAGACCGAGCAGCGCTTTCTCAGCGCGCTCGCGGTCCAGCGTGACCGGCACGGGCAGGGTGATGGGCCCTTGCTGATTTTGGAGGTGGTAGGCGCGCAAGAGCAGGCTGGTGCGGTCCTGCACGTCATGCACGAGCGCGGCCAGGCGCACTTTGTCGATTTCACCGCCCAGCTCACCGACGAAAATTTCGCGTCGCTTGCCGTCCGGCAGCTCCAGTACGAGCTTGCTGGCGGCGTAGCGCCGCACGCGCTCGAGCGCCATTTTCTGTGCGCTATCCGTTTGTGGGAGCTGCTGCCGAAGCAGCACGAGACCCGGCAGAGGCTGCTTGGGATCGTCCGGGCTCTCTGCGTGAGGCACCAACAAAAAGCCCGCGCCCAGCCCCGCCGCGACCGCGATGGCGATCACGCGCCCGCCGCGCACCAGCATCACGCTCAATTCGAGCTGATCCCCCTCGCGATACATGCCCAGCACGTCTTGGTCGGAGTCAGTGACCGATACCACGCGCTGCCCT
>FSWQ01002268.1_pt1 | contig 13255 bp, 5 predicted proteins | sample 1637691 | NCBI WGS metagenome assembly FSWQ01 (sample SAMEA3914814, study PRJEB12502) | metagenome | biome: forest; material: soil | place: USA | collected 2011-09-16 | depth 0.1 m | reverse complement strand
TGCATCAAGCTGCGAAACTGCGGCAACTCGACGCGGAGTAGCCGCGAGGGCTTGCTGACTCGAGCGCGAACGAGCGCGCGCCGGCCCGCGACCATGCTCATCTCGCCCGTGAAACCATGGGGGCCGTGCACGGTGATCGGGTCTTCTTCGTCGCCGTTCGGATGGACGACCGTAACAGCGCCTTCCAAAACGACGAAAAACGGCACGCCGTAGTCTCCTTGTTCGAAGAGCAGGCTGCCCTCCGGCAATTCGACGACCTTTGCCACGCGGGCGACCCGCGCAACCTGGGCGTCGCTCAGCGTCGGAAACATTTGCGCTTGGCGAGTGCGCGCTACCTCAGACACCGGCGGATCGCTTGCTCGTCCCGGCATCATCCCTCCGATAGAAACTGATCATCGGCATAGCAATAAGCCCATGTTTCACCGACTTCGCCGGAGGCGATCAGCGGATGGTGGCTTTGCTTGTAGTGGGCAGTGGCGTGCCGATGCGGGGAATCATCACAGCAGCTGACTTTGCCGCAATTCAAGCAAACCCGAAGGTGCACCCAGTGGCCGCCGATCTTCAGACACTCTTCACAGCCGGGGGGCGGACGATGGACCGACTTTGGGGTCGAATCAGTGACGTGTTCGCAGGGGTGTGAGAAATCGATGGGGGCGTCGCGCATGCTGTCCTCACTTGGCGATGGGGGCGGACCGGGGGGCGGATCAGGGGCGCCCGAATATGGGGGCCCGAAACCGCAAGCGCTAGTGGCGGCACGCGGAGCGCGCTTTTTCGGGGTTTTGTGCGCGTCCCGAAACCGCTGCCAGCGAGCTCTCCCGCACTTGCGACACGATTCGATGCCGTTCGGTTACCAAGCAACGCACCTTCCGCCGAGCCGTCGCGGGGCGGGCTCGCGCTCATTGCTGCACACGAGCGGGGTCTGCGGACTGCGGGCCATCGCCAGCGTTTACGAGTGGTTTATCTCCGAACGCCGCATGTTCAACGAGCAAGCTAGCGCGATGACGCAACTCCAAGGAGTGATGCATGTGCGCTGGGCGTTGACCGAGTGTGATTCGCGCTCATGACTAACCACTGAAATGCAGAGCTCGTCAGTTCGTCACGACTCAAAGACTCGAGTTTGAGTTAGATTGGTCGAATGCGGCAATTTATCCGTTTGCGGGCGGTCTTGGGGTTTGTCGTCGTGGGTTGCGGAGGTCAGGGCATGAGCGGCGAGGAGCAAGTGAGCAGCACTTCGCTCGCCGTGCAGCAGTGCCGGGGCGACAGCGACGGCGAGAAGCCGAAGCCGTGTTCCCAAAAGCGCGATCCGGCGTTTGCGCTGCCCATCTCGGCCTGCCAAAGCGGGCGGCTCGTCGGTACCGCCGTGAACGAGGGCGCGCTCGCGAGCGACCCGACCTACGTGACCACGCTGCAGAACCAGTTCAGCTACGTGACCCCGGAAAATTCGATGAAGTGGGGCTCGCTGCAGCCGGTCGACGCCACGCATTGGGATTTCACTCAAGCAGACGCGGTCGTCGCCGCCGCCAAGGCCGCGCACCAGTCGATCAAGGGTCACACCCTGATTTGGCACCAGCAATTGCCGCCCTTCATCACCAGCACGATCAGCGCTTCCGACTTGAAAAACGCGATCAACCGCAACATCGACACGGTCGTCGGTCACTACCGGGGCGATGTGCGGGCTTGGGACGTCGTGAACGAGGCCATCGGTGACGACGCCGTCCTGCGTGACTCGGTGTTCTCGCGCGCGTTCGGCTCGGACTTCATCGCGGACGCGTTCAAGCGGGCGCACAAGGCCGACTCGAAAGCGAAGCTCTTCTACAACGACTACGGCACCGAGGTTCGCAACGCGAAGTCGGACGCGGTCTACGCCCTGGTGAAGGGGCTCGTCGCCAAAGGCGTGCCGATCGACGGCGTGGGTTTCCAAATGCACCTCGACGCGCAGCACCCGCCGAGCTACGCGGACTTGCTCGACAACTTCGCGCGCTTCGCGAAGCTCGGGCTCTCGATCAACATCAGCGAGCTCGACGTGCAGGTGCGCAACGTCATCGGCTCTCGCGCCGACAAGCTTGCGCTCGAAAAGCAGATCTTTCATCGCGCCGTGGCGGCCTGCGCCGCAACGGAAGCCTGTGAAGCCGTGACGACTTGGGGCTTCACCGACAAATATTCGTGGATCGACGCCACCTTCGGCCCGGACGACCCGCTCGAATTCGACGACAATATCCAGAAGAAGCCGGCCTACTACGGGATGGTCGACGGCTTCGAAGGCATCGCTCCAGATGCCGAGGGCACCCCCCCGAATCTGATCGCCAACGGCAGCTTCGAGGCCGGCACCGACGGCTGGTTCGGCTTCGGCATTCCCTCCGTCACGATCGCGAAGCGCGCACACACGGGTGACCGTGCCGTGCTGGCCACCGGCCGCACCGACACCTTTCAAGGACCGGCCAGCGACGTGACCGCCGTCGTGCGCTCCGGCTTCATCTACGAGGCCTCCGCGTTCGTCTCGCTCAAGCACGACCAACACGACGCGGCGCAACCGATCCAGCTCTCCGCCAAGGTGACGTGCCAGGGTGCGGCTCCGACCTTCATCACTGCGGCCTCCGGCACGGCCATGAAGCACGAGTACACCGCGCTCGACGGCACGCTCACTCTGCCGCTGTGCCCGATCACCGAAGCGATCTTGTACGTTCAAGGTCCGCCCGCCGGCGTCGATCTGTTGGTCGACGACGTGGCCCTGCGCACGATCGGCGAGCCGCTCGGGCCAAACGTGGTCAGCAATGGCGACTTCGAGACCGGCATCGCCGGCTGGACCGCGTTCGGCAACAGCGCGCTCGCGCCGAGCAGCGTTGCGCACACCGGGCAGGGCAGCGCCATCTCGACGAGCCGCACCGCGACGTTCAACGGCCCGCTGTACAACCTGTTGCCGGTCACGACCGACGGCGCCACCTACCTCGCGAACGGCTGGATCCGGATCAACGGGGCGGCAAGTTCGGCCGTCTCGCTCACGGTGCTTTCCGTGTGCAACGGCGTGCAGTCGTTTACTTCGGTGGCGAGCGGCACCGCGAACGACCAGGGCTTCGTCAAGCTGAGCGGCAGCTACCTCGTGCCGCCGTGTAACAACCTGACGCAGCTGTCGATGTACTTCGAGGGTCCCGCGGCCGGCATCGACGAGATCATCGACGACGTGTCGGTGCAGCAGCGGCTTTCGATTCCCGTCCAGACCCCACCTCCGCCCACGCGCTCGAACCTCGCCGGCAACGGCGACTGGGAGCTCGGGGCGAACGGCTGGGTGGCCTTCGGCGGCAGCGTGTCGCAGACGACGGCATTCGTTCACGGCGGCGCCGCGGCCGGCGTGGACACGAACCGCACTGCAAACTTCATGGGGCCGTCTTACGTGTTGCCCTCTGGTCCGGGCAGCTACGACGTGAGCCTCTTCGCCTTGCAGAACTCGGGCAGCGCAATCACCCTCGCCCTGTCGGCCAAGCTCACCTGCAACGGCGCCGATTCGTTCCCGTTCCTGTCTTCGGCGAGCTCCCCCTCGGGCACCTGGTCGAAGCTCTCCGGCACCCTGACGATCCCGGCCGGTTGCACGGCGGCGCAAGTTTACGTGCAGCAGTTCGACGGCGCGACGACCCCGGACATCTACGTCGATGATCTGATCGTCAACGCGAACACGGTCACGAACTTCTCGGGCAACCCCGGCTTCGAGCTCGGCACGACCGGTTGGTTCACGTTCGGTGGCGCGCTCACGCAGACGACGGCGTTCGTGCACTCGGGCAGCTTCGCGGCCGTCAACAGCGGACGCACCGCGAGCTTCATGGGCCCCGCGTTCTCGTTCCCGACGGGCGCCGGCAAGTACTCGGCCTCACTCTTCGCACTGCAGAACTCGGGCTCGGATCTGCCGTTCGTCCTGTCCGCGAAGACGCACTGCAACGGCGTCGACAACTTTCCGTTCCTGGGCCAGGTCACGGGCACGTCGGGCAACTGGGTGCAACTTTCCGGCACGTTCACGGTGCCGGCGAACTGCACGGAAGTAACGCTGTTCTTGAATCAGAACGGCGGCTCGGTCTTCCCGGACTTCTACGTCGACGATCTAGTCGCGCTGCCCGTCGCGAACTGAATAGCGAGCCGCGGTCGGCGGCTCACGCGATGCATGCACACGCCGTCACACGGCGTGTGCATGAGTCTTTTTGTGAGGGGTCAGCGTTTGGCGTACTTGGTAAACACATAGTCCCGGTCCGCCGCGATCGTGTGGCACGAAAAACCGCACTTTGCGTCGTTGGCTTGGGGTGGCTTGTCAGCGGTCGTGCCCGGCGAGAACGTGTCGGACGCGGCGTCGTAGTCGAACACGGCGTATCCCCAGCCGCCGCTATCGCCGAACCGCTTGCTGTCTTTCACCATGAAGTCGATGTTGAGCAGGGTGCCGGGCACCGTCGCGCCGGGAAAGGAGTCGTTGGCTTTCGGCGCCCAGTGCATCTTGGCCATCTTGGCCCCGTTCGGAACCGGCTTGCCGTTGTCGGGAATGCCCGCCCGATAGGCGTCGATCATCGCGGAATTTCCGACGATGACGGCGACCGCTTTGTCGGTGCGACTCATGGAGATGGCCTGCCAGCCCTCGTAGCCCCTGAACTCGGAGAAGGCGAGCCCGCCCGGGACTTTCAAAGCGTATTTGTCCTGCGCAGAAGCCGCAACACCGCCCAAGACAGCCAGCGACAGCAGCGTGATTCCGATCGTGATTAGGCGCTTGTGACTCATCGCGGGTCGTGAGGACTGCGCCGACGGAAGTCGATTGTACGAAGGTATCGGTCTCACGGCGGCCCTGGATTTCCCGCCCGAAACAACCGCGAACGGCGCTCGTTTTTGGCCCGCGCAGTGCGCCCTCGCGGGCCGCAAGTCCGCGCCGCTGGTGCCGGCCTCGTGCTATCGTGCCGCGCGTCGTGGCGGTACCCAATACAGCGCAGCGCACCCTCCCGACTAGCTCGACGGGCCCTTCACGCCTGTCGGGCCGGGTGCTCGAGAAGCTTTCCGATGACGGCAATTTCGTTTTGTCGCGAGCGCTCGCCAACGACGGCGAAGAGACGTTCCTGGTCTGTGCGCCCAGCGCGCCGCTGTCAGCGGCCGAAACATTGGCGCGCCTCAGGCACATCCTTGGTTTGCGCCAAGAGCTCGATGCAAGCTTTGCCACCACGCCGCGCGAGCTGATCGAGGAAGACGGCCGCCCCGCGCTGATCCTCGACGACCCCGGCGCGACGCTTTTGGCGAGCACGGTCGGCACGCCTTGGGAGCTCGGGCCGTTCCTGCGCGTCGCGTGCGGCATGGCCGCGGCGCTGGCCGGTCTCCACGCGCGTGGGCTCGTGCACAAGGACGTCCGCCCCGGTAATTTCTTCGTCGACGTCGCGGACGGCGAGGCGTGGCTCACCGGCTTCGCCATCGCCTCTCGCTTGCCCCGCGAGCGTCAGGCGCTCGCGCCGCCCGAAGTCATCGCCGGGACACTCGCGTACATGTCGCCGGAGCAGACGGGGCGCATGAACCGCTCGATCGACTCGCGCAGCGATCTGTACTCACTCGGCATCACCCTGCACGAGATGCTAGCGGGCGCACTCCCATTTCACGCGGCCGATCCCAGCGAGTGGATCCATTGCCACATCGCGCGCGAGCCCGCGCCTTTGCCGCAGCTGCCCGAGCCGATCGCGGCCATCGTGCGCAAGCTGCTCGCCAAGAACGCCGAGGATCGCTACCAGACCGCCCTCGGTCTCGAGCTCGATCTGCGCCGCTGCCTCACTGATCTCGAGACCCGTGGCCGCATCGAGGCTTTCACGCTCGGCCAGAGCGACAGCTCGGAGCGCCTGCTCATCCCAGAAAAGCTCTACGGCCGTGACGCAGACGTCGCCACGCTGCGCGCCGCGCTCGAGCGCGTGATCGAGAGCGGTCAGCCCGAGCTCGTCCTCGTATCGGGCTACTCCGGCATCGGCAAATCGTCGGTGGTCAGCGAGCTACACAAGCTGCTCGTGCCGTCGCGCAGCCGCTTCGCGAGTGGCAAATTCGATCAGTACCAGCGCGACATTCCTTACGCGACGGTGGCGCAGGCGTTCCAAACCCTGGTGCGCGAGATCCTGGGCAAGCGCGACGTCGAACTCGCCGCCTGGTCCGAGCGCATTCTCGAAGCCGTGGGCGCCAACGCCCAACTCCTGACGGGCCTGATCCCCGAGCTCAGCCTAGTCATCGGCGAACAGCCGCCGGTTCCCGATTTGCCACCTCAAGAGGCGCGCAATCGCTTCCAGATGGTGCTCCGCCTGCTACTCGGCGCGTTCAGCAAACAAGAACCGTTGCTCTTGTTTCTAGATGATTTGCAGTGGCTCGATAGCGCGACCGTCGATCTCGTCGAGAGCCTATTCACCGGTACGCCGGTACCGAATCTGCTCTTGATCGGCGCCTACCGCGACAACGAGGTCGGCCCCGAACACCCGCTCACCTCGGCCATGGCGCGCATCCGCCAGAGCGGCGCCGCTCTGAACCAGGTCGTGCTCGGCCCACTGTCGGCCGCCGACATCGAGCAGTTGGTCGCCGATTCGCTGCGAGCGGGTCGCGAGCGAGTCGCGCCGCTGGCTCGCCTGATTTTCGAGAAGACGGGCGGCAATCCATTCTTTGCCATCCAGTTCTTGGACGGCCTGGTCGGCGAGCGGCTGGTCGTCCACGATCCGGCGCGCGGCGCTTGGTCGTGGGAGCCGGCGCGCGTGTTCGCCAAGGGCTTCACCGACAACGTCGTCGACTTCATGGTGGCCAGGCTCGAGCGGCTGCCCGCGGCGACCCAAGCCGCGATGCGGCACCTCGCCTGCCTCGGCAACGCGACCGCGATCACCACGCTCGAGCTCGTCCACGGCGCGGTCGTGGACGACGCGATGTGGGACGCCATCCGCGCCGGCCTGGTATTCCGAAGCGAGCGCAGCTTCAGCTTTCTGCACGATCGAGTGCAGGAAGCCGCCTATGCGCTGATCCCCGAGGACCAGCGCCCGAGCGAGCATTTACGCATCGGGCGGCTGCTCGAGGCGCAGAGCGACGCCGCGAGCGACGAGCAAGTCTTCGAGATCACCAATCAGAAGAACCGCGGCGCCGAGCTGATCGTGGACCCGGGCGAGCGGCTTTCGCTCGCCACGCTGAATGTGCGCGCAGGCCAGCGCGCCAAGCGCTCCGTTGCCTACGGGTCGGCGCGTAACCACTTCGCGCAAGCCGCGGCCCTGCTCGAGCCCGACGCTTGGAGCCGCCGTTACCGCGCCACCTTCGACCTGTTCCTGCTCTTTTCCGAGTGTGAGTACTTGGTCGGCAACTTTGCGCGCGCCGACGAACTGTTCGAGCTGCTCTTGGCGCGCGCCGAGACCGACCTCGACCGCACCTCGGTCTATGTGCTGCGCATGCGCGTCTACCAGGTGGCCGGCAAGTACGCCGAGGCCGTCGATGCCGCGCTCGTCGCGTTGCGCCTGTTCGGCGTCGTGTTTCCGGATGGCGAGGCCGAGATCGCCGCCGCCATCGCCGCCGAGCTGGCGCAGATCCCGGCCAATCTCGGTGAGCGCGCGATCGCCGACATCCTCGACGCGCCCGAGATCACGGTTCCTGAAGTGCGAGCAGTCATCGACATCCTGTGCGACGCCTCGTCGCCCGCGTACATCAGCCGGCCGAGCATGTTTCCGCTGTTCATGTTCCGCGCCGTGAACGTGTGCCTGCAGCACGGCAATACCGAGCAGACCGCTTATGTGTATGCCATCTACGGGCTGCTGCTGGTCGGCGTCGTCGGCGACATCCAGGCCGCCTTCGAGTACTCGGAGATGTCCTTACGCCTGAACGAGAAGTTCGACAACCCGCGCCTCACGGGCACGCTCCTCCACCTGCACGGCGACCACGTGCGGCCCTGGAAGCGCGCGTTTGCGGACGGCTTGCCGTTGCTCGAACGCGCGTTCGTCATCTGCCCGCAGGTCGGCGATTTGGTGTACGCGGGCTTCCTCGCCTTCGAGATCCTGTGGCAGCTCATCGAGTGCTACGAGCGAGTCGACGACATCCTGGCCGCGTCCACTCGCTACGCCGATTTTGCCCGACAGACGAACAACGAGACGATCTACGAGACGATCCGCATCGAGCAGCAGTTTCTGAAATGCCTCCAGGGGCGAACTCGCTCGCCGCTTTCGTTCGACGAGCCCGACGGCAGCTTCGACGAGGCGCGATCGGTCGCCGCCTTGACCGAGGCCAGCTTCTTCCCCGGCGTCTTCTTCTTCCACGCCACGAAGTTCTTCGCCGCGTACCTGCTGGGCGAGCTCGATGAAGCGTTGCGCTCGGCGGCGCAGGCCGAGGCGTTTCTGCCCGCGGCGCTGGCCATGCCCATTTATGCGACCTTCCACTTCTACCACGCGCTCGCCTTGTTTGCGGCCCTCCCCTCGCAGAGCGCCGAGGCTCGGGCGAACAGCGCAAGCGCGATCACCGACAAGCTCGAGAGGCTCGCGGGCTGGGCTCGGCACTGCCCGGAGAACTTCGGCAGCCGCCACACCTTGCTCGCCGCCGAGCAGGCGCGCATGGAAGGCCGCATCCTCGATGCAATGCGCCTCTACGAGGCGGCGGCGCGCGCCGCGCGCGACCAGCGGCAGGTCCTGAACGAAGCGCTGGCGCACGAGCTGGCAGCCCGTTTCTTCGTCGCACTGGGCATTACCACCAGCGCCTATAGCCACGCCCGCTGCGCGCGCGACGCCTACGCGCTCTGGGGCGCGCGCGCCAAGCTAGAGCGGCTCGACAAAGAGTTCCCGAAGCTCGGTGAGCAGCCCAAAGCAGCGCTCCGGGCGGCCACCGCCACGGCCACCACGGCTACCCCCGTCGCCGAGCTCGACTTAGCAACGATGGTGAAAGTGTCGCAGGCGGTGTCTGCCGAAATCGTGCTCGACACGTTGGTGGAGCGCCTGCTCACCCTCGCCATCGAGAATGCGGGCGCTTCGCGCGGTTTGCTCATCTTGCCGCGTGACGGCGAGCTGTACGTAGAAGCCGAGGCCCTCGCCGTCGCCGACGCGGTCGAGGTCCGTAGCACGGCCAGCAGCGTGACTGCCAGCGATGCGCCCGAGTCGATCCTGCGCTACGTGGCACGTACGCGCGAAAGCGTTCTTTTGGGTGATGCCGCCGGGCGCGGGCCCTTCAGCGAGGACCCGTACCTCGCCGCCGCAACTGTTCGCTCGGTCCTGTGCCTGCCACTCGTCAAACAAACGCGGCTGATCGGTCTGCTTTACCTCGAGAACCGGCTCGCGCCGCATGTGTTCACCCCGCGCCGCATCGTGCTTCTCGAGCTGCTCGCCTCGCAGTCCGCCATCTCGCTGGAGAATGCGCGCCTGCACACCGATCTGCACACGGCCCAGAATGATCTGAGCCGCGCGCTGCGCGATAACCGGCTCATGGTCGACGCCGTGCCAATTCACGCCTGGGCCACACGCCCCGACGGCTACGTCGAGCAGCTGAGTAAGCCGTGGCTCGACTACACGGGTCTATCACGCGAGCAGGCCCTGGGCTGGGGCTGGGCCGCGGTGCTTCACCCCGACGACGCGCCGGCGCTACAACGCCTCTGGCAAGAGCTGCTCGCGAGCGCCGTCGGAGGCGAGATCGAAGCACGCATGCGTCGCCACGACGGCGTGTACCGCTGGTTCTTGTTCCGCACCAAACCCTTCATCGACGAAAACGGGCAGGCGCTGAGGTGGTACGGCACCAACACCGACATCGATGATTTGAAACGCGCCCAGGACGAGCTGCGCAGAAACGAGCGTTTCCTCGCCGAGGGTCAGCGCCTGAACAACACCGGTAGCTTCTCCTGGTCGCTCGGCACGGACGAGATGACCTTTTCGAAAGAGATGTACCGGATCTACGAGTTCGACCCCGAGACACAGATCACGCTCGCGCAAATGGTCGAGCGCACCTTGCCGGAAGACGTGCCGCTGCTCGCCGAAAAGATCGAGCTGGCCCGGCGCGGCGTCGTCGATCACGATTATGAGTTCCGGCTACGCCTACCCGACGGCTCGTTGAAGCACCTGCGCACCAACGCCTACGCGACGCACGATCGCGACGGAAATATGCAATTTCTGGGCGTGATTCAGGACATCACCGACCGTAAGCTGGCCGAGGAGGCGCTGACCAAGGTGCGCTCCGAAGTCGCCAGCATGACGCGCGCGGCGAGCTTGGGAGCGCTCACCGCGACCATCGCGCACGAGGTCAACCAACCGCTGACGGGCATCATGACCAACACCAGCACTTGCCTGCGCGTGTTGTCCGCGCCTTCGCCCAACCTCGAGTCGGCGCTTTCGCTCGTGAACCGCATCGCGCGCGACGGCAAGCGCGCCGCCGAGGTGATCGTTCGCTTGCGCGCCCTATTCGGCAACAAGCAAGCCACCCGCGAGCCCGTCGATCTGAACGATGCGACGCGCGAGGCACTCGCGTTGTCCCGCAGCGAGCTCGACAGAAATAGCGTCGTCATCAAGACCGAACTCGCCGATGGCTTGCCGCAGGTCTCCGGTGATCGCATCCAGCTCCAGCAAGTGATCCTGAATTTCCTACTCAATGGCTCCGAAGCCATGCGCCAGATCGAAGACCGCCGGCGAGAGCTTTTGGTGCGTACCGAACTCGACGGCACCGTGGGCGTCTGTTTGAGCGTCCAGGACGTCGGGGTCGGCCTGCAACCCGACGAGATCGACAAGCTATTCGAGGCATTTTACACCACGAAGGCCTCCGGCATGGGCATCGGCCTGTACGTCAGCCGCTCGATCATCGAGACCCACGGCGGTCGTATTTGGGCCACCCAGAACTCCACCGGCACCGGCGCCACCTTCTTCTTCTCCATCCCGCTCGATCCGAGCTCCACGCGGGACGGCGCCGCGCCGCCGGGCATCGGCTGACTTCCGCAGCTTCGCTCGCGTTGAAACTTCACGGCAACTGACGGCCGTCGCTTCGTGCATACACTGCACGGCGATGCCGTCGACATCCAGCGTTCCCGCCGAGCGAGGGTTCGCCTTCGGTCGCTTCGTGCTGATCCCGACCCAGCAGCTCTTGCTGGAAGCGGGCAAGCCTGTGGCGTTGGGCGCACGCGCGCTGGACATCCTGAGCGCGCTCTTGGAGCGCGCGGGCGACTTGGTCACCAAAGAAGAGCTGGTCGCGCGAGCCTGGCCGGACACCGTGGTCCACGAGGGCAATCTGAAAGTGCACATCGCGGCGATCCGCCGCGTGCTGTCCGATGGGCAAGACGATGTGCGCTACGTGCTGAACGTCGCTGGCCGCGGCTACCGCTTCGTCGCACCCATGTCAGTCTGCGGGGCAGCTCCGCCGAGCGTCGCCCCACGTTCGGCGGCGAGCTCCGATAGGCCCGCGGCACTGGCTCGCGTCTTCGGACGCGCGGAGGCGATCGACGACGTGCTCGGGCTGCTCTCGGAGCGCCGATTCGTGACCATCGTGGGGCCGGGCGGGATCGGCAAGACCACGGTGGCGCGAGCGATCGCCGCCACCGCCGCGAGTCAAGACGACGCGCGCATCTTCGCCGATCTCGCGCCGCTGTGCGACCCGCGGCTGCTGCCGAGTTCGATCGCGGCGCTGCTCGGCGTCGCCGTTCAGTCCGAAAATCCGCTCCCGCAGCTGCTGCATTTCCTGAGAGACAAGCAGCTCTTGATCGTGCTCGACAGTTGCGAGCACCTACTGGAAGCCGCCGCCGGCCTCGCCGAATCGTTGCTGGCGAGCGCGCCCGGGCTGCGCCTGCTTTCGACCAGCCGCGAACCACTGCGCGCGGCGGGAGAAGTCGTGCGGCGCCTGCCTCCGCTGGAGATCCCACCGAACTCTGCCGCGCTGAGCGCCATCGAGGCGGAAACATTTTCGGCCATTGCCTTGTTCGTCGAGCGCGCACGAGCCGGCGCCGGCGCGTTCGCTCTATGCGACACGGACGTGCCCCATGTCGTCGAGATCTGCCGCCGGCTGGACGGCAACGCGCTCGCCATCGAGCTGGCGGCAGGGCGCGTCGATGCCTTCGGGATCGACGGCGTGGCCTCGCGTCTCGTCGACCGATTCGAGCTACTTCAAGGCGGGCGACGGACCGCGCTGCCGCGACACCAGGGCCTCAGGGCCACGCTCGACTGGAGCTACGAGCTATTGTCCGAGAGCGAGCGCGCCGTATTGCGACATTTATCGGTATTTGCCGGCCCATTTACGCTCGAGGCGGCGGGCACCGTCGCGTCGGACGCGAGCACGAGTCCAAGCGACATCGCCTATTGCGTGGCGAACCTGGTCGCCAAATCGCTGGTCTCGGCGGAGACGAGCAACGGGCGCACACGCTATCGACTACTCGACACCACGTGCGCCTATGCCCGCGAACTACTCGAACGGTCGCAACAACAGGCGGAATACGCCGCACGGCACGCGCACTACTTCTGCGAGCTCCTCGAACGAGCGAGGGTCGAGCTCGCGGCTCAAGACGCCCTCACTTGGCTGTCGACCCATGGCCGCCACATCGACAATGTTCGCCGAGCGCTCGACTGGTCGTTCTCCGAGAAAGGCAATGGCACGCTCGGCGTCGCGCTCACCCTCGCCGCCGTGCCCCTCTGGTTGAACCTGTCGCTGATGGACGAATGTCAGCAGCGCGTTCGCCAAGCGCTCGCGCAGGTCGCGGGCGACGGACAAACAGCGTCGCTGCGCGAGATGCAATTGTACTCGACGCTCGGAGTCACGCTGTACTCCATGGGCTCGAGAGCAGAATCGAAGGCGGCTTGGCAGAGCACCCTCTCCCACGCAACCAGCCTCGACAGCAGCGATTTTCGGCTGCGCGCGCTCTGGGGACTGTGGACCGTATGCATCACGGGCAGCGAACATCGCTCCGGCCTCGAGCTGGCTCGAGAATTCGGCCGGGTCGCCCAAGAGGCTCGGGATACACACGCACTGCTCGTGAGTGATCGCCTGATTGGCACCTCCCACCACTTCCTCGGCGAACAGGCGAACGCGCGCGTCCATCTCGAACGCATGCTCGCGCGCTGCCCCGCAGACAGCGGCACCGCCGACGTCGTTCGCTTTCAATTCGAGCAAGCGACCGCGTCGCGCTCTTACCTTTCGCGGGTACTCTGGCTTCAAGGTCAGCCCGACCAAGCGGCGAGCTTGACGGAGCGCGGCCTGAGCGACGCCGAGCAACTCGGACATTCACAATCGATTTGCTACAGCATCGGCTCGAGCGGCTGTCCCATCGCCTTCTACAACGGCGATTTGACCAGCGCAGAAC
>FSWQ01001390.1_pt1 | contig 13318 bp, 10 predicted proteins | sample 1637691 | NCBI WGS metagenome assembly FSWQ01 (sample SAMEA3914814, study PRJEB12502) | metagenome | biome: forest; material: soil | place: USA | collected 2011-09-16 | depth 0.1 m | reverse complement strand
TCGCTCCGGTGAAATGCCACGCAAGGTGGAGCTACGGCGCACGCAGGCCTACGCGCTGCTCGCCGCTCGCCGCCTGTTCGAGCCGATGCGCGGCTCCGCCCTGTTCGAGGAGATTGATCTCGCGGTGGGTAAGTTGCTCGCGTTCGCGCAGCGCCCGGGCCGCGGCCCCAACGCCGGCCTCGCCGACGCGCGCTTGGAAGATCGCTTCTTGTACCTACCCCACGCGCCCAAGAACTACGGAGAGAAGACGGAAGAGCTGGACGACCTGTTTCAGGCCGTCTCTGATTTGCGTCCACTACGCTTGTCGTACAAGAGCGCATTCAGGGCCGACGAAGAGCGCATCACGATCCACCCCTACGCCATGGTCCTGCATCGAGACTCCGTGTATTGCGTCGGCTTTCACGTGGAGAAGGCAGAGGTTCGCACGTTCTTGCTCGACCGAATGCGCGACACCGAGTGCGCCACCACCGAGCGCTTCGATTTACCCGTCGATTTCCAAATCGATCAATACTTTCAAGGTGAGTTCGGGATCTGGAAAGATCCCAAGCCGCACAAGGTCGTGATCGACTTCGACGCCAAGGCGGCGGAGTACGTGCGCATGCGCAAGGTGCACGCCTCGCAGAAGCTGGCCGCGATCGCGGGCGGCGGAGTTCGCCTGTCGATGACCGTCGGCAACCTGAACCAGGTGGTGTCCTGGGTACTGGAGTGGGGCGCGCGTGCGCGGGTCGTGGAGCCCGAAGATCTGGCCGATCGCGTGCGAGAGGAGCTGGAGGGAGCCCTAGCGCACTACGCGGGCACCGCGAAACGCCCGCGTAAGCCCACAACTACGCAAAAGAAGTGAGCCCGTGTATTTGCGCGCTAGTGCCCCGGCCATTCCGTAGTATAGGACTCCCCTGCGATGCGTTTCGGAGCGATCTCCGCTTCCGTAAACGGGCGCTACGTTTAGGTGAATCTAATGGCTGATGGAAAAATTAAGAAGTTGACTGACAAGGGTTTCGGTTTCATCGAGACCGCAGGCGGGGAAGATCTGTTCTTCCACATGTCAGCCGTTGAAGGCGTCCGTTTCGAAGACCTGCAGCAGGGTCAAGCTGTGTCGTTCACGAAGGGCCAGGGTCCGAAAGGTCCCCGCGCCGAGAACGTCAAACTCAGCTGATTCGGCTGGAGCGGCGTGAGCCGCGGACGGGAGCTTCTGCATCGCAGGAGTTCCCGTTTTTCATTTTTGTGTTTGCTCGTACGCCAGGCGCTCGGACATGGTCGTGGGCTCAGCGTGCGAGTCGCGCGGCCACGATGCCGCGCATGTGCTCGATCCAGTAACGGTTCGTGAGCCGCTCTCGTACGCCAGCTTCGGCGAAGCGCTCGCTGTAGCGAGCATGCCAAGCACGCAGGTTCTCGGTCGTGATCTCGCGCCAATCGTCGACGATGACGACCGGCAAACCGTCGTACAATGGGTCCAGTGAAGAGCGCTTCACGATCACGATGTTGCCGAGCACCAAAGACTCCCAAGTGCGATGGCAGTCCAAACCGTTGCCGTGCGGGCTGACGATGAACGCGTAGCGCGTCTTCTCGCGCCACAGCTCGAGTCGGCGCAGCTTGCGGGTCTGAAATTGCACGTCCGGGTTGCCTTCGAGCACTCGCTGCACGAGCGCGCGGTCGTCACCCCAAACTTGCTGCTTGTGCTTGTTGAAGTGAAAATCGGCGTGGACGCGCACGAGACGCTGTCGATTCGGCAATGCACGGTCGCGCAAGGCTCGGAGCTCCGCCTCTTGAGCGGCGGGGGTCGCCGGCCAGTGTCCCCACTTGCGGCGATTGCTGATGGTGTGAAAATCGAGCCCAATGGGCAGCCCCGAGAGCTTGTCGTGCGGCGCCGTTCCATCGTAGTTTTGGCTGAACCAGCAGACGATGCGCGGATCGGAGAGCAGCTCCTCCGAGCGGGCGAAGCCCGAGGGAATCGCCCAATCTTCATCGCCGGTGACCAGCGCAAAGCGCGCGCGGATACGAGGCAGCGCTTCGTCGATGAATTGCGGTAGTGCGATCAGGCGCATCCAAACCAGATCGCCGTCACGCACTTGCTCGAAGAGCCGCGGGTCGAAGCGCAGCGCAGCGCGACCGCCACGCTGGCCCTTGACGAACGGCACACCGCCGTTGTGGTCGCACAGCAAGGCCAGCCCTCGGCTCCAGACGAAGTGCGTGGGCTGGAACGGGCCGCGAACCCGCGCCCGATAATCGAGACCGAGGGCGCTGAGCCCGACGGCCACGCCGCCCACGGCCGTCGCGATCGGCCATAGGCTCATGCCTCACCTTCGGCGAGCGCGCGCTCGTAACACTTCAAGGTCAGCCGGGCGCAGCGCTCCCAGGTGAAGCCCTGCGCGTGCTCGAGCCCGCGCACGCGCAGACTCACGCGCAACGCCTCGTCGCCGGCGATCTGCCGAATGCCCTCGGCGAGCGCGCCTTGCTCGATCGCAGGCAGCGTGAGCGCGGCATCGCCGGCGACTTCGCCCAGCGACGAGAGCGTGCTCGTGAGTACGGGCGCGCCGCAGGCCATGGCCTCCAAGATCGGCAGCCCGAAGCCCTCATAGGAAGAAGGGAAAACATAGGCCAAACACTGACGATAGAGCGCCACCAGCAGCGCGTCGTCGATGTAACCCAAGATCAGCACGCTCGACTCCACTTGGGTCGCGCGCGCGGCCTCCAGCAAGCGCCTACGCTGCCGCTCGGAGATCGGCCCGGCGAACACCAGCTTCACGCCCTTGGCCACGCCGCTGAGCGCAAAGGCGCGCACCAAAAGCGGCAGGTTCTTGCGCACGTCGCTCGCGCCGAGACAGAGCAGAAACGGCGCGGCGAAGCCGAGCCGCTGCAGCACTTGCTCGCGCTCGCCGGGAACGACGGCCGCGCTGAAGCGCGCGTGATCGACTCCCGAATGAACGACATCGATGCGCTCCGGCGCGACGCCCACGTGCTGAATCAGATCGTTCTTGGTTGCTTCACTGATGGCGATCACGCGGCGCGCGGTGCGGTAGCGAGCGACGTCGCGCAGCCACTGCAGCGCGCGCGCGCCGGGCAGCGGTGCCAAATATTGACGGGCAAGCACGAGCGGGATCAGATCGTGACAGGTCACGATGCGCGCTTGCCGCATGTCGATCGGGGTACCCGGCGGGTCGGGCAAATGCAGCAGTCTCGGCCCGATGCGACGCGCCAGGCTGCCCAAAAACAAGCGCCGTTCGAGCTTGTGCCGCTGGTACTGCCAGCTGCTCACGGCAATCCGCGGATCCCCCTGAAATTGCAGGGAATCATCGACCGATCCCGACGCGCGGCCCCGGTGCCGCGTGAGTCCGGCGATCTCGAGCGCCGAACCCGAGTCGCCAAAGTCCGCGCGCTCGGCCAGCGCCTGACACAGGTTGCTCACGTAACGACCGATGCCGCGCTCGCGTGAAGGCGTGCTCAGCGCGGTCATGTCGACCAGCACGTCAAGCATGGTCGCGCCTCGGCTGCACTCCCGGCCCGGCGTGGGCCGCGTCGCGGTACACCTCCAAGGTGTCTCGCGCGGCGGCGGCCCAACTGAAGGCCCGCGCGCGTTCCAACCCGCGCTCGCGCAACTCGAGGCAGAGCGCGCGCTCCCGAACCTGAGCCATGGCCTTGGCCAAACCTGCCGCATCGCCCACGCGGGCGTGCAGTCCGGCGCCGCCGAGCACCTCGACCAAGGCCGGCGTATCGCTGGCAATCACCGGACAGCCCGCGGCCATGGCTTCGAGCGCCGGAATGCCGAAGCCCTCCACGAGCGACGGTTGCAAGAGCGCGCGCGCCGCCTGCAGCACCGTGACCAGCTCCGGCTCGGATAGCGTCGGCAGCCAGCGCAGCTTCGAGACGATGCCCAGCTTCTCGGCCAAGCGCTCGAGGCCCGCGCCACGGCGGGTGCGCTGCACGAGCACCAGCAACTCGCCTGCGCGGGCCTCGCGCGCAAACGCCTCGAGCACCAGTTGGTGGCCCTTGTAGGGCTCGTTTTTGCCGATGACGAGGTAGTACGGCTGATCGCTGCCGATCAGCTGGGCCGCCTGTCGCGTCGCTTCAGCCAAGTCCAGTGGCGGGCGGAATGCCGCCCCCGCCGCGTTGTGAATCACGCGCACTCGCGAGGCGGCCCCGGGCGCGACAGCAATGATGCGATCTGCGGTGGCTCGTGAAACGGCGATCAAGCGCGTGGCATGGGCCAGGGCTTGGCGCATGCCGGCTTGGTAAAAGCGAGCCCGCACGTCGCGCAGCAGCGGGCGCGCATCGACCTTGTCCGGCTCCTCGAGCCACATCAGATCGTGAATCGTGACCACGCTGGCGCACGGCAGTCTGCGACCGAGCAAGCTGAACGGGAAATGCAGCACGTCGTCGGGCGCGAGCCGATCGAGCGAGGCAGGTCGGAGCAACGTGCGCAGGCCGTCGGCAACGGCAGGCACCGGATGACACGTCACGTTGGGTAACACCACCGGCGCGGGACGCTCCGGGTGCGTCCACAAATGAAAGTGCGCCTCGGGTGCCTGCATGGGCATGCGCTCGATCAGCGCGCTGACGTACACGCCGATGCCGCTCGGGCGGGAGCGCACGTAGCGCGCGTCGATGACGAAGCGACCAGAAACCTCGGGCAATGGCGGCTAGCTCTGAATGAGCGGCAAGCGCCGCGCGCCGCCGAAAGAAAGCGGTTGGGCGCGCCACTCGTCATAGGCACTTTGGGTCCGCACGCAGCCGATCGTGCACGCTTCGGCGCAGGTCTTTTTCGTATAAAACTGAGTTTTGAGGTCGCTCTTCGTGTAGTCGACGAGCGGCTTTTTGAACACGCCGCGCGTCTGCGAGCACCAGTGGATGTCGCCGAACTCGTCCACGTACAGGTAGCGGCTGCCAGCACGGCACTTGAACGGCGCGCTCCCAGTTTGCAAAATGCGCTCGCGGTAGTCGTGTGCTTCGCTGAAGCGCTTGCCGCCGAGCATCTTTTTGACGCGCGCAAACGCGGCTTGGCCCTCCGCGTCGAGCTGCATCTGACCCGTGCCGTCGTGCAGCACCAAGACGCGTGGCCTAAACCCGAACTCCTTCGCGGCCTCCACCACCTGCAGGGCTTCCCCCGGGCTGGTCGCGCCGAGCACGGCGCTGAGTACGACCGGGAATTTTGCCGTGCGCGCCAACATGCGCAGCTTGGGTAGCATCGGTTTGAGCACTTTGACGGTGACGTCGTTGGGCAGCACGCCGTCGACGCTGACCTGGAGCTCCATCAGCCCGGCCTCGTTCAAGGCCTGAACCTTCTTCTCGTTCATCAGGTACGCGTTCGAGATCATCATCACCTTGTGGAAGGATTTACTCCGCGCGTACCGGACGAGCTCGTTGATGTCCGGGTGCAGCATCGGCTCGCCGCCCGTGAACTCTAGGCTGAACGTGCCGAGCTCCTTCAATTTGTCGATGCGTGCCTTCAGCACTTCGGTCGGTACGGGCTCCGACTCTTCGTCGAACTCGTTACAGTAGCCGCAAGTGAGGTTGCAGCGTCGCACCACGACCAGCTGGGCCAGGAATGGTCCGTAGAGGCCGCGGTTGAGGACGCCCATTCCGGCGTTTAAGCGCAATTTCGGCCGGGATGCAAAGATCGTCGTTCAGACCAGATTCGGCAGCGGCCCGGTGCACATGTCGGCCTGGCCAAAGGTCGTGGCACTTACGCCCATCGCGTTCAGAACCGAGACCAAAAGGTCGTTGTGGGACGCGGAGGAGTACTGGACGTTGCGCCCAGTACGGAAGTACCAGCCACCGCCGGCCATCACGAACGGCATGTTGAGGTGGGAATGCGTGTTGCCCTCGGACACTTCATTGCCCCAGAGCACCAACGTGCTGTCGAGCACGCTGCCCGAACCTTCCGGGATTTGGCTCAGCCGCGTCAGGAAATTCGCGAGCATTTGACTGTGCCAAGTCTGGCGTGTGACGAGCTCTTGATGAGCGTCGGCGTCGCTCGGCCCCTCGTGTGACAGCGCGTGTCCCTCACCCAGGCTGTTCAGCCACGGGTAACGGATGTGGTTCAACGAGGTGGAGATCTGAAAGCTTGCCACGCGGGTCAGGTCGCACGCGAAGGCGGTGGCCAGCATGTCCAAGTGCAACGCTGCGATCGTCGGCATGTCGTCTTCACTGGTGGGGTCGAGCACGGCGGGCACGGCGGGGGCGACGCACGCCGCGCTGCCGTTTCCGCTGCTCGCCAGGCGCGTCTCCAAATCACGCACGAGGCTCAAGTGCGCTTGCAGCTTCTGCTGATCGTCGCTGCTGACCTTCGCCGAGATCGATTTGAACTGCGCTTGTACGGTGTCCAGTACCGACTTGCGACGCGAGCGGAGCTCCGCGAGCTGATCGCTATTTTGGCCGAAGCCGCTGAACAAGCGTTGAAAGACGTCGCTCGGGTCGTTCATCGGCGGCAACGGCGCGCCCGGCCCAGCGTAGGCGATGCGCCCCTGCACGTCGTTCTCCGTGGCGCGCACGCCGAGTTCGAGGCTGGTGATGGGCGTGCCGACGGCGAGGGCCTTGGCCACCTCTTGATCGACGCTGATGCCATTGGCCCAGCCTGCACGCTGCCCACAGCCGTCGACGAACAAATCACCGTCTTGCAGCTGCTGGCCGGTAAAGAGCGCGCCGATGCCGCGTTGGTGCAAACCGCCGGGGCCCGTGGTGTTGGTGATCGTGAGATCGACCCCGTTCAGGAACAGCAGGCGATCTTTGAACGGCGCGAGCGGCTGGTGAATCACGTTCAGATCCCAGGCCGTCTCGCTGGTGACGTTGGTCGGCCACCAGGAGTCGGGGATCACGCCGTTGGGCGTGTACATGAGCACGAGCCGCTTCGGGAACGTCTGGCTCTGAGCGCCGGCTCGCAGCGAAGACAATAGCGGTAGGGCCAGCGCGGCGCCGCCCGCTGCGCGCAGAAAATGCCGCCGAGTGAGCTCCGGGTTCTTGCGCACACTCATCGTCACATTTCCTCCGGCAGAGCGGGTCGATAACGGAACGCATCGGTCAAGGTCACGGCCACGAGCAGCTCGCTGAACTGACCGCCGCTCGAGGCAAACTTCTTCTGCACGTCGCCCAGACTGCAGCCATCGGCTTCGGTCTCGACTCGGCCCATGGCGTAGCGATACCAATTGGTGGCCACGCAGCGCTGCACACGCTGACTGGCCGCCAAACGCTGGGAAAGTTCCGCGACGCCGGAGAACGGACCATCGACGCCCGCTTCACCGGTCGAGAGCACGTCACCCGATGCGTCCACGGGCAGACCATTTTCCTCGGTGCGGTAGCGGCCGAGCTGATCGTAGTTCTCGAAGCCGAAGCCCACGCCGTCGATCAGGTTGTGGCAGCCCGAACACGCGGGGGAGTTGGTGTGAACGGCGAAGCGCGCGCGCGTGGTCAGGTTCGGATCGGGATCCGGAGCCACCGGGTTGAGGTTCGGAGGCGGCGGCGGCACGTCCACGCAGAGCAGGTTTTCGAGCACGAACACGCCGCGCTGCACGGGGCCGGATTGATCGGAATGGGCCAACATTGCCATCAACGCGGGTTGCGTGAGTAAGCCCACGCGGCCGTCGGCGGCGGGCACCGCCGCAAAGCCGCTGTCCGGCACGGGCGCGCCCAAGATCCCGGCCAAGCGGGCGTTGACGTACGTGGTCGGCGACAGAAACAGCGACTTCAAGTCACCCTGAGACCAAAACGCGTCGTCCAAAAACTCCAGCAGCGATTCGCGGTAGTCATCACCGATGCCTTTGACGTCGGTGCCGTCGTCCGGCGGGTTGCGCGCCAAGCCTGAGAGCTGGTCGAGCTGCAGCCATTGCTGATTGAAGTCCCGCACCATGCTGCGCGCGCGCGGCGTCGTCAAAAGGCGCCGGGCTTGGCTCTCGATTTGCGCGGGTGTCTCGAGCGTGTCCGCGGCGGCCGCGTCGAACAGCGCGGAATCGGGCATCGAACCGGTCAGGAAATAGGACAAGCGCGACGCCAATTGGTAGCCGTCGAGCGGTACGGCGCCGGTTTGCGGGGTGGCCGCGCTCAGCGAATCGACGCGATACAAGAACTGCGGCGATTGCAGCATGGCCTCTAGCACGAGCTGCACCGCGACCGTATAGCTCTCCGTGACGTTCAACCCGTTGAACAGGGTGGTGAAGGCCAAGGTCTCGTCGTCGGTGAGCGGCCTCCGGAACACGCGCTTGCCGAACGCGGTGATGAAGTCTGCGCCGCACTGCGCGTGATCGGCCGTGCTGGTCCCGGTGCACGGCGCGAGCGTGGCGAGGTTTGCCGTGGTGGCGCGCTCGGCGATGCCCTCCGCCGCGTCCATGAACTGCTCGACCAAGAGCGGGTTGGCGATGTGAACTTCGGTATTGTTGTTGAAGCCCGCGACCTGACTCTCGGCGGGGAAGCTCTTCGACGGTTGCGAGTCATCGCCGAGTAGATCGGCGATGGTCGCGTCGTATTGCGTGCGGGTCAAAAGCGAGAGCGGCGCGACGGCGTGCTCGTCCGGCTTGCACACGAGCGTGTCCGCCGAATCTCCGCCGCCTCCACTATCGCTCGCAGCGCCCGAGCCACCGCCAGCCGCAACGCCACTGCCCGCCGCGCCAGCCAGGGTCGACGGCGAACCGCTGGAGCAAGCGGCGGCGAGGGTCAACGCACAAGCGGAGCCCAGGAGACGGAGAACGACGCGCATGGTGGGTTTCGGACTCGCTTGGGGCGACGTTGGGTCACCTCGCCGAAAAAGCGTGCACTCGCCAAAGTAGTCCGTCAAACCGTTCCGAAACGGATTCGAATTTCCAGGCGCGATTGTCCGAATCCTTAACGATCACGGAGGTGTGACGCAACAATTTGTAACCCTCAATGGATTCGCTGCCCCGGCTTGGCGCCGCTATCGGGCGCGAGGACATAGATCTCCGAAGCACCGGGGCCGGCCGCGATGACCATGCCTTCGCTGGTGCCGAACTTCATTTTGCGCGGCGCGAGGTTGGCCACAATCACGACCAACCTCCCCACGAGGGCCTCGGGCGCGTAAGCCGACTTGATGCCCGCGATGATCGTGCGCGCTTCATCGCCACCGAGCGTGACCGTCAAGCGCAGCAGCTTGTTGGCTTCGGGAATTGTTTCCGCGCTGAGCACGCGCGCCACGCGCAGATCGACCTTGGCGAAATCGTCGAAGGAGCACTGGGCCGCGAGTGGCTCGGCGGCCAGCGCGGCGCCGTCGTCGACGGGCAGCTCGCTGTCGCTTGCGCTCGCGCTCGAGACTGCCGCGCCGACCGCAGGGCCCGCGGCCGCGGCTTTGACGGCGCTCGCCTCACTCGCGGCGTCGCGCGTGGCGGCCACCACTGCCGCAAGCTGCTTCGGGTCGACGCGTTGCATGAGGTGTTCGAACTCACCGACGGTGCTGCCCACGAGCGGCGTCAATGCGGCGTCGAAGCGGTCGAACGACGCACCCAGGAGCTTTGCGCTTTGCTCGGCGAGCTTGGGCAACACGGGCGCGAGGTACACGACCAATTGCCGATACAGGTTCAGCGCGACGGTGCACACGTCGCGCAGCGACTCCGCTTTTTCCGCCTGCTTCTTCAGCTTCCACGGCTCTTCGCGATCGATGTATTCGTTGGCCCGATCGGCGAGCGCCATCACGCTGCGCATGGCGCGCGCGAAATCACACGCCTCGTAGGCCTCTGCGATCTCTTCGCCGCGCGCGGCCGCTTCCCGAAATAGCCCGCCGTCTTCCGGGTACACCGCGGACAAGCCGCTGTCTCTGACGAAGCGCGCCGTGCGGCTGGCCAGGTTCACGACCTTACCCACCAGATCGGAGTTCACCTTGGCCGTGAACTCTTCCAGATTCAGGTCCAAATCGTCGACCTTGGGTCCTAGCTTACTCGCGTAGAAGTAACGCAAGTGAGCCGGGTCGAGGTGCTCCAAGTAAGTCGAAGCTTGCACGAACGTGCCCTTCGATTTGCTCATCTTCTCGCCGTTGACGGTCAAAAACCCGTGCACTTGCACGCGCTTTGGCAACGGAAAGCCCGAGGCGTGCAGCATGGCCGGCCAAAACAAGGTGTGGAAGTACACGATGTCTTTACCGATGAAGTGATAGATCTCGGTTTCTTCCGAACGCCACCAACTGTCGAAGGCTTCGCCGTGTGCGTCGCACCACTCGCGCGTGGCCGCCATGTAACCGATGGGCGCGTCGAACCACACGTACCAGTAGTGCCCCGGCGCATCGGGGATTTCGAAGCCAAAATACGGCGCCGGGCGGGACACGTCCCAGTCGCGCAGCTCCTCGGCCAAGAAATGGCCCTTGAGGTAATTGGCGATCTCGGGTTGCAGGCGGCCCGGGTGCTGCGTCCAGTCCGTCAAGAAGCCGCGCAATTTCTCGATTTTCACGAACAGGTGTGGCGCGCTCTTCAGCTCGGGGCGCGCGCCGCTCAGTGTGCTCACCGGATCCTTGAGGTCGGTCGGGCTGTACGTGCTGCCGCAATGATCACAGGAGTCGCCGTATTGATCGGGCGTGTCGCATTTGGGACAGCGCCCCTTCACGAACCGATCGGCCAAGAAAACCCCCGCTTTGGGATCGAAGAGCTGCGTGACCTCGCGCTCGGCGACATAATCGTTCTTGCGCAGCGCGCTCCAGATTTCGGCGCAGTATTCGCGGTTACGCTGCGAGTTGGTGCTGCCGTAGTGATCGAACGCGATCTGGAAGCCGGCAAAGTCCCGGCGATGCGCCGCGTTCATGTCGGCGATCAGCGCTTCCTCCGTGCGTCCTTCTTGGCGGGCGCGGATCATGATGGCGGTGCCGTGCGTGTCGTCGGCGCACAGATAAATCACCCGCGCGCCGCGCATGCGTTGGAAGCGCACCCAAATATCGGTCTGGATGTACTCGACGAGGTGCCCGAGATGAATGTGTCCGTTTGCGTACGGCAGCGCACTCGTGACGAGGATACGGCGAGGGCTCGAACGGTGATCGGAAGAAGAAGGCATGGGCGGAGCGGAAGACATGCGGAGTGATTTTCGTCAGTCGTGGTGAATGGCGCGGGCGGGTCCGAACGATGCGGATTAACGATGCGGATTAACGGCGCGCAGCGTAACATTCCTGCCGGGGCGGCGCGCGGCCTCACGCCGCACTTAGAATTTGAGGGCTGGGCCGGCTTGCTCGCCCCAGATGCGGACGTTACAATTTTGGCGCATTTTGAAAGCTCTCGCTCGCGCGCTCTGGGTCTCTGTTTCGTTTGGTCTGTTTGGCCCATTCGGTATGGCCGCCTGCGCGAGCGGCGGCGAGGCCAGTAACTCCGACGCTGCGGGCGCTGAGGCGGCGCGCGGGCTGAGCCAGCCGATCATCGGCGGCCACCTCGACGACACGACCAAGGGCGTCGTTGCACTGGCCTTCAAGGCGCGCGGCCAGGTTGCCGTGTTTTGCAGCGGTTCGTTGCTCGCTCCCAACTTGGTGCTCACGGCCCGCCATTGCATCGCGCAGATCGGCGATGGCTCGTCGGAACAAGTAGATTGTGACACGAGCACCTTCACCGCCAAGTACGACCCGCGGCAGATCTTCGTCTCCACCGATGCGGAACCCCAAACGAGCGGCGGCCGATTGTACTCGGTGCAAGAGATCCGTGAAGCACCGGGGGGCAGCAGTAAGGTGTGCGGCTTCGACGTCGCTTTACTGATCTTGAGCGGCAGTGGCGTGCCGGCCGGCGCCGCGACACCAATCGATCCGGTGCTGAGCGATCCGACGTTGGCCAATGTCACGTTTTCCGCGGTCGGCTTTGGGCTTCGAGATCCGAACGACACGCAAGGCGCGACCGCGGGCACTCGCGAGCGCTTCGACGCCTCCTCCGTTTATTGCGTGGGCTCGGCCTGTCCCGCTGCGGCGGGCAGCGCAGCCGATGAGTTCGTCGGCAATAGCCCGGTTTGTTCCGGGGATTCGGGCGGCCCGGCGCTGGACGCGCAAGGCCGCGTGTTCGGCGTCACGTCGCGCGGCGACTCGGCCTGCACGTACGCACTGTATTCGAACGTGGCCGACTGGGCCGACTTCGTGCGCAGCACCGAGCTCGATGCCGCCGCCGCCGCGGGCTACCCCCCACCCTCGTGGACAACCCCGGGCGGCACCGTGTCGCTCCCGGGCAGCGCGGGCGCGAGCAGCGCGGGCGCGAGCAGCGCGAGTGCGGCGGGCGCGAGCAGCGCTGGCACGGGCGGTACCGTCGATCTTCCGATGCCGGGGCAACCCGTCTCACCCACGGTCGATCCGCTCGGCGAAGCCTGCAACGGCCCGAGCGACTGTCCCGGTACGTACCAATGCTACTCGCCGAACTCGAAGCCGCCCGGCAGCTGTGTGCCGTCGTGCAGCGCAGAGCACCCGAACTGCCCGAACGACTACACCTGCTCCATGCCGTCGAACGTGTGCACCCCTAGCGTCACGAAGCACCTCTCGGCCAGCTGTGCACTCAGCCCGCGGGCCACGTCCACTCCCGGTAGCAACGCCGGGTTTGCGGTGTTGCTGGGGCTCGGCTTGACGTGGCTCGGTCGCCGTCGCCGCAGCGTCGCATGAAGCTCGCGCTGGGCGCCGCGCTCGGGCTGGTTTCGAGCCTTTTGTGCGGCGCCGCGCGGGCCAGCGACCAGGATCCCTGGTTCGGCCCAGACAAGGCGCTGCACTTCGGGGTTTCGGTCGCACTCGCCGCCGGTGGCTACGCCGCCGCGAGCGAAATACTCGATACGCGCAGCGAGCGAGCCGTGGCGGGTGGCGCCTTTTCGTTGACCTTGGGCGCAGGCAAAGAGCTTTGGGATCTGAGCGGCCACGGCGATCCGTCTTGGCGCGACTTCGCTTGGGACGTCGCGGGCACCGTCTTCGGCGTCTCGCTCGCCGCCGGCATCGACGCACTGACGACTTCGAAGCGGCCCCCCGTGAGTTCGACAAGCCACGGTCTCGTGTTCTATTTCTGATCCTGCGAAAATCGATCACGGACTAAGCTCCGCCGCATGGCACTCCTCGACGGCATGGTCACGGTTGTAACGGGCGCGGGCAACGGCATCGGCCGAGCCAGCGCGCTCTTGTTCGCACGCGAAGGGGCAAAGGTCGTGGTCAACGACCTGGGCGGCGGACGCGACGGCAGCGGCTCGGCCAATTCGGCCGCAGACGCCGTGGTCCGAGAAATCGTCGCCGCGGGTGGCGAAGCGGTGGCAAGCTACGACAGCGTCGCCAGCAAAGAGGGCGCGGACGCGATCGTCGAGCGCGCCACTTCGACCTTCGGGCGCATCGATGTGTTGCTCAACAACGCCGGCATCTTGCGCGACAAAACCCTGCTGAAGATGAGCTTCGCGGAGTGGCAAGCGG
>FSWQ01000809.1_pt1 | contig 13323 bp, 10 predicted proteins | sample 1637691 | NCBI WGS metagenome assembly FSWQ01 (sample SAMEA3914814, study PRJEB12502) | metagenome | biome: forest; material: soil | place: USA | collected 2011-09-16 | depth 0.1 m | reverse complement strand
GGACACGAGGGGGTGGAGGGGGGGTCCCTCGGGACCGTCTTTCTCGCCTATCGTGCCGCGATGCGTTCGCCGCGCCCCCTGCTCGTTGCCCCGTTTTGGCTCGCAGCGGCGGCCTGCCTAGCGCTACCGATGATCGACGCGTCGCTGGGTTGGGCGGACGCGGTGCCCAAGCGGGTGTTCATCGCTGCGGTCTTTGCGGTGCTGCTTGGCTCATCACTGTGGGGCGCGCGCTACCTGACCACAGGGCCGTTGCGCTGGCTGCCCTTCGCGGTGCTGTTGCTCGCGTTCGAGAACGAAGCTTCGCAACGCTGGGCGCGCTATCGCTACGCGGCGAGCGCGCCACTGAGCACGAGTGGCAGAGCGCCCAGCTTGTTCCGTCCGATCACGACGACCGATCTCGTGACGCACTTCTACGAGCTGCACACGAGCGCGCTCAGCATGCCGCGTTTGCGGGTCGTGCAGGCCAGCGATCTGCACGTCAGCGATCGGCTGCCTGAGGCGTACTTCGTGAACGCACTGGCGGCCGTCGCTGCGCAAAAGCCGGACGTGGTCGTGCTCACGGGTGACTACGTGTCTTTCCCGGAAAACCTACGGTTGTTGGCGCAGCTGCTGCCGGGCCGCTTGGCTGCGCCGCTGGGCGTGTACGCGGTGCTCGGCAACCACGACTATTGGACTGATGCCCCGGCCGTGCGCGAGATTCTGCGTTCAGCCGGGATTACGCTGGTTTCCAATAGCTGCGCGCGCCTGCCGGATGCTGTGGGGCGCGTCGTGGTGTGCGGCACGGAGGCGCCTTGGGGACCAAAGCTCAGCACGCCGCTCGCTCAACGGGATTTGTCGCTCGTGCTGAGCCATACGCCAGACAACATCTATGATTTGTCGGCTCTCGGGGCTTCCGTGGTGTTCAGCGGGCACCTGCATGGCGGGCAATTGCGCGTGCCCGGCATGGGCGCGCTCGTCGTGCCGTCGCGCTACGGGCGCCGCTTCGATCAGGGGCATTTTCGGGTCTCCGATAGCGACCTGTTCGTATCCACTGGCATTGGTGCGGATGACCCGCCGCTGCGCCTGTATTGCCCGCCGGATCTGTTGGTCGTGGATTTTCTAGCCGATCACTGAACGCTACTCGTGGTCGTCTCCGAAGTCCGCTGGGTGCTTGAGGCGTTCACTCAGGTAAGCCAGCGCGACCGTGCGTTGTGGGTGTGCTTCGAGCCGGCCAGCAACGGTGTGCAGTAGCTCGAATAGCTCTGCGCCGAGCTTGGCGCGCAAATCCACCTCCAACGCAGCGTGGGATTGTTGATCCGAGAGCTGCTTGCGCCAAGCCGGGCTCCACACTTCGGACAAGTTCGAGAGCAGGCCGTCTGCTGTGGTGCGAGTCCACTCGCCCGCGTCGAACCAAACACCGCCGCAGCGCGCGCAGCGTTCCAGAAAGTAGGGCTGATGCCAGGTTACCCGCGCGCGCCGTAGTAAGCCGTGACCGTCCGGGCATTGTCCGGTGCGCTTGTCTTCGCCCGCCGGAGCCTTGGGGGGCGCGTCCAGCTTGGCCAGCACTTCCACGCTGCTGGCGGAGGCAACTACTTCAGGCGCGACCCACAGCCCTGCGCAACTTGGGCAGCGCAGCGCAGCCGCTCCGGTGCTCGCGCGCGTGCCGTCCACCGCGACGAGAAGCTGCGTCATGCACTTCGGGCAGTGAGGAAGCATGGCTCTGGATTTTAGCACGCAGCGCGGCTGGTCCGAAACACGTCACGGATAGCTGAACGTCGCGTTGAGCTTGGTGAACCCGCGGGCGCTGAGCTCCCCGTGTGGGCCGCCACTGCCATTTGCGGGGCCGCTCAGGTCCACGGATAGCGGTCTGGCCTGCGCCGCGCTCAGGCGCGCAACGCCGCTCAGGCCGAAATCCAACTTGCCGATGGCACCGCCGTACGAAACCGGCAGCGTGATTTCGAATGGGATGCGATCCGTGCTCGCGTCTCGGCGCGTGTATGTAGCCACGAATGGCCCAGCCTGCAGCACTTCCCCGTGGCTATTCAAGAACGAGGGCACGCTGATCGGGCTCTTGCTCGACCAGCCGCTCTTCAGCTCCAGGGTTGGGGAACGCAGCCAGTGTTCGTGAAAATCTGCGAGTGTGCTGCACAGCAGCAGCAACACGGCGCGCCCCTCTTCGTCGCTGGCGGAGCCGTTGGGTGCTTTCACGCTCGGTGAACGCCCGAGTGTGACCTGAAATTTCTCGGCCGGGCTCAACGGCGCTTCCGTCGTGTGCTCGCCATAGCGGGTGCGCATGGCGAGCGGCGTGACCGTCACTTCGAGCTCGTCCAGCGTCTGCGCGGACGCCTGCGTGACTCTGAGATCCAAGCGATATTTGGCCTCGATGCCCAATTTCCCGGCCCCGGGCACGGCACCTTGATGACCAGTCTCCAGCGAGAGATCGAAGGACACGCCGACCTCAATCTTGATCTTGTCACCGACCTTCACGGGCTCGTAGTGGAGCAGATTGGCATTGGCGATGACCGGCGCGCCTGCGTCCGCGGGCGCTGCCAGCGCAGATACGGAGGTCGACGGTTTTTCCTCGGATTCGGGCTCGGGTGTCGGCTCGGCAGCGGCGACGGCAGTCGCGCTCGCGGCCGTACGATCACGCTTGGCTGAGCTTTCCGCCACAGCGTAGTTGCCGCCCAAGGGCGTGCGACTCGCCGCGACGCCACAGGCAGTGAACGCGAGCAATGCGCCGAACAGCGCCGGCTTGGTGAAGCGATGGTTCATGGGCCCGAGGCGTTGGAGTGTGCACCTGCCTGCACGCAGCGCGCTGCCTAATTCAGGTAGCGTGCCACGATCTGCCGCAATTTGTGCTGATCGAAGGGTTTTTCGAGGCGATCGTTGGCGGTCGTTTCTAGGAATTTGCGCGATGCGTCCGTGAACGCGCCGCCCGTGATGAAGATGGTGCGCTCGGCTTGGTCCTGCGCCAGCTCCAGCAAACGCTCGTGGAATTCCACACCCGTCGTGACTGGCATCATCAAGTCGCAGAAGATCAGGTCGAACCGCTCACCGTTCTCGAGGCGTAACAGCGCATCTCCCGCGCTGGTCAGCGCGGTCACCTCGTGATGCTCGGCGAGCAAGCGTGAGAGTGCTTTGGCAACGAGCGTGTCGTCGTCGACGACGAGAATGCGGCCGCGGCGCGTGGTCGTCGTGGGCCGCTCGATCACGACCTCCAGGCGATCCGAAGGCTGATCCGAGGGGGGCAAAACGACGCGGAACACGCTGCCAGAACCCAAGCTGGACTCGACCTCGATCATGCCGCCCAAATCACTGACGATGCGATGGCAAATGAACAAGCCGAGGCCGGTGCCCTCGCCAACGTCTTTGGTCGTGAAAAACGGCTCGAAAAGGCGCGCCAAGTTCTCTTCCGGGATGCCGCGGCCAGAGTCGTGGATTTCGACCACGACGCGCCCCTTGGGATCGCTGCGCAAGACCAGTCGGATCTCGTTTTCGTGCGCCGCGCCTTCGCGGATCGCGTGCGCAGCATTCACCAGCAAGTTCAAAAATACCTGGCCCAGCCGCGAAGCGTTGCCGGTCACGGAGGGCACGCGTGCGTACTCGCGCACGATGCGCGCGTGGTGCTGAAGCTCGTTGGCCGCCAGCTTCAAGGTGGATTCGAGCACCTGCTCGACGTCTACATCACCGTAGTGGTCCTGATCGCCGCGAGAGGCGTCTTTCAAGTCCTTCACGATGCGCTGCACGCGGGAGGCGCCCTCACGCGCTTCGTTCAACGCCGAAACCCATTCACGGGCCTGGCGTTCGCCGAGCCATGGCCCATGCTGAGGCAAGCGTTGCGCCAGATATTCCAGGTTGGCGATCACGTACGTGAGCGGGTTGTTGATCTCGTGCGCCATGCCCGCGGCCAACGTGCCAACAGTGGACATGGTCTCGGTCAACCGCAGTTGGGCCTCCAGCTTCTTGCGATCGCTCACGTCGCGCGACACGCCGACGGTCATGATGACCCGATTTTGTCCGTCGAAAATTGGGGATTTAACGGTATCCACCTGCAGGATACGACCGTCTTTTCGCTCCAAGCGCTCGTCCGGCAGCAGCACCGTATCTTGCGTATCCAAGACCAGCGCGTCTTGTTCGAGTGAGCGGTTGCGTTCGTCCGCTTTCGATTGCGGGTTGTAGTCTTGGCCGAGGAGCGTGTCGTTATCCACGCCCCAGGCTTCGCGCAGCGCGCGGTTGGCCCACACGATCTTCGAGTCGGAATCTTTGACCAGGATCATGTCCGCCATGGCGTCCAAGATCTGGCGCTGGCGGTCTTCTGCAGAGGCGCGCCCCGCCGCGTCGCGCGTGCTGCGCTCGAGCAGCTCTTCCGAGTGCCAAGCCACGACGGCCGAGCACACTGCCGGCACGGCCGCGAAGACCACGGCGATCGCGCAGTCGAAGATGTTGAGACCGCGCCCAACGAACGTCGATTGCTCCAGCCACGGCACCGCGTTCAGGCGATACACGACGAACAGCAGCACGGCGCCGTACAGCATGGTCAACGACGCGGAAAATAGGCTAGCCCGCGCGCTGTAGCGGACGGCCCCGAGCCCGTTGAAGACGCCGATCATCAGCCACGTGCCCGGCGCGCGGAACACCTCGTACACGCCGGAGTGGTTCACCAGGCTCGCCACGTGCAGGGCGTACAAGCAGCTGATGTCGACCCAAACCGACACGTACTTGAGCGTTCGCTCGTGTTGGTGCGGTTTTCTGAGCCAAAACCAGACCCACGAGGCATAGCTGGCGAGCACGCACACGACGCCGATGAAGACGCCGTTGGCCGCTCGCGTCTGCGCGCCCGACGCCGTCAAGATGGTCAGCGCGCCGAACGCCGTTAGCCCAAACCGGCATTGGTTGACTAGGCGCTCGCCCGCCATCTGCTGGGTGCGCAGTGCAGACCCAGCAGCCGCAGTTGCATCCGAGCTCTGCGTCTCCATCCGAACTGATTACGATAGCAGGGCGGCCAAGCACCGGATAAGTAGATTTTTCAGTGCGGATCCGCGCAGCAGCGAAAGCCAATGAAATAGTACCGAAACTCTGGGACGTGGCTGGTGGTCACGGGGCGACATGCGTTGCGCACATGGCCCCACGCGCCGCCTTTGAGCGCGGCGAATTTCGCGTGCTCGCGCGGCCGGTCGTGATCAGCGAGTGCCCATTCATCGACATTGCCGGTCAAATCATGCACGCCGTAGTCACTCACGCAGCTCGCTTTTTGGCCGCTCGGCAGGCTGCGATCGAGCCGCGCCAGCTCAGCGCGCTGTATCTCCGGATCTTTGGCGTACACGCGGTCCAGGTGCGGGTCGACCCAGCGGTTATCGAAGTTGCACAGGTCGCTCGAGCGAGCGTACCCGTAAGGAAACGGCTTCTCGTCCGGACCTTCGCAGGCGGTGACCCACTCACTTTCGTAACACAGGCGTTTCTGCTCCGCCGCACACAGGCCGGTGGCTTCGTAGAAGTTCAGCATCACCGGCGGCTTGGCGCCCGCGCGGTTCGGGTACTCGAACTCGTCGATGCAAAAGTCGAGCGGCACGCGTGGCGCGTGGCATTCCGGCTTCTCTTCGGCGAAGCGGTTGCAAATCGTGATGTGATTCGGCTTGTCGTACTCTTTGTCGAGGCAGCGGCGCGTCTGCTCCGGGCAAAAATCGAACTGCACGTGCTTCATGCCGGCTGGGCACGTGGCGCTGTTCGCTGAGGTTCCCGCGTCGGTGTCGGAGGCAGCGTCGGCTCCTGCATCGGCGCTTGCCGCTGTGGCGACCGCTGCGATCGTTGCGACTGGCGCGACGCTGGGGGTGCTCCAGGGGGCGGTAACCGGTGTCGGTCGCGGCGCCACGTCCAGTGGTCGGCCCGCACACCCGTTAGCAACCCACGCAAGCAACACACAGCCAGGAATTGCAGTTCGATGCAGCACGTTCGTCTGCTCTTCTACACGAACCCACGCACACAAAACAAATCCGCGGGAATCGCCGTGCTGGGCGATCCCGCGGGATCTCGTGTCCTGCATCAGGGCTCAGTGTTCGTGCTTCACTTGACCCAGTAGTTCAGGACCTCGAACTGCGCGCCGTTGCCGGCTTTGAAGGGGTAGGTGAAGAGGCCGAACTTGTACTGGTTTTGCGCGAAGTGTGCGGCGTCAATCGCGCCCACCGAGCCGGAGTAGCTGGTGGATTGCCCGCTGACCACGGTCAGGTTCGAAGCAGTGCTGGCACCCACCTTGAACCCACCCATCACGCCGCCCGCGGTGAGCGAGACCGACATTTCGTAACCGAGCTCCAGCTCCTGCCCGGTGCTGATTTCGTTCGACACGTTCAGGCCAACGCCAATCTGCCCGGTGCCTTGTGCCACGCTGACCTCATCCGAGTGAATGCCTTTGTACAGCGACAGCAGCTGATCCCGGTTGGCAGGAGTCGGGTACGTGGTGCGATCGCCAATCGTGTGCGCGAATACGGCGTCGTCAATCTTGGTCGAGCCGGGCGCGATGTGCGAGTTGTAGAAAGAGCGCTCCACCATCAACGTCACCGGCTCACGTGGCACGGAAATGGTCGTGGTCTTGCCCACGAGCTCCGGATGCGGGTCGCTGATGATCGTGTAGGTGTAGCGGTCGTAAGGGATGGTCGTGAACACCACGGCATCTTCCATACTGCCGGTGGTGAAGGTGACGGACTTCTCCAAGGAGTAGCTGGTGCCGCGTGTAGCCGTTGCGGCAACGGTGGCGGTGGCTTCGATATCCACTGCGCTTTGCGTGAACGTGCGGTCCTCGAAGCTAACGCCGACGGTAATACTCGCGGACACCGTGACTGAGTTGTCCTTGGAAACTTGCTGCGTTTGCGCAGTCCCGAAAGAAGTCTGGCAATCGTCAGTGGCTTGCCCGATGTCGTTTTGGCACGGCGGCGCAGCGATCGCGGCGATCACGAGCGGCTCCGTGAACACGAAGTCAGAGCTGGCTTCGCTGAACTGCAAGAGCGACGTGTCGTCGTCTACGTTCACCGGTACGAGCAGGGGCGTGCCCTTCCAATCCATTTGCGTGCTCGTCACCGGTATCGAGTCGATTTTGCCGAACGTCGGCTTGCCGGTCTTCGCGTTGAGCGCTTGGAACCCCCAAACATTGACGGCGCTGCGGTCAGCGGACAGCGCGACGATGTCATCATGCCGGTCGCCGTTCATGTCACCCACGGCCATGGTTGCGTTGTCCGGGCGGAATTCGAAGCTATTTTTGCCCTGAAACTCCAGGCCGTCAATCTCGTACAGCTTGAGGAACGGCGCGCCGGCTTTGCTGAAGTTCGAGTACACGGTTTGATTGACCTGAATGTCTTGCGCGAGGTCGCCGTCCAAATCCAAACCGTTGATGACGATGTTTTCGTAGCGCGGTACGCTCGTCTGCTCGCTCAAATCGCGATAGTCCAGGGTGTGTTTCGCGCCCAGCGGCGCAAACTGATGGGCCGCGTCGTCTAGCGCCACGAGAATGGTCTCGACCGGTGCCGAAAAGTCGTGTGACACGAGGCCAGCGAGCACGACTTCACCGACGCCGTCTGCATCTACGTCAATCACCGCGGGCGCGGCGAGCAGCGCCGAGTAGATTTTGCCGTCCTTGCCTTGCACGTTGCCGTCTTTCTGAGCGGCAAACTTGCTGGTCTGGTCGTCGTACACGAAGTAGTGCGCGCTCGCGTTGCCGTTCTCGAAGGCGCCCGTCGCTTCGTTCGCGACCAACACCAGCTCTTTGGCCTCGTCGTAATCCAAGTTGCCGGCGGCCAAGCGGTAGCTGAGCGTGCTGCCCACGGTATCGCGCGGGATGCTCTTGGTCAGCGAATCGTCGATTTTGAACAGCGTCGTCGCATCGTCCGCGAACATCAGCTTGGTGCCGGTGGTCTGCGCGATGGCAATCGCGAGCTCGTCCTTGCCGTCACCGTCGAAGTCACCGGCTACCGCGCCCAGCGCGCTGATCTCGTATTTGCCAAGCGTGACGTCCTGTACGGCGAATTTGGAGTTTTCGTCGCCGATCGAGTGCAGGTACAGGGTACCGTCTTTGACGTACAACCCCGCGACTTCTTGGCGACCGTTGCCGTCGAAGTCACCCGCGACCGCAACGTGAATCGCGGCCGTATTCCACGTGTCTGCAGCTTGGAACATCACGTTGTTCGGCGGGTCTGCCGGCTTGTCTGCGTGGCGTTCCACGATGGCTGAGGTCTTGGTTGTGCCCGCGAGCGTTAGCCCGCCGATGTACAGCTCTTGCTTCGGGTACAGGGCGGTCACCTTGCCGCCGAAGGGGTTGAATGAAGACGGCAACTCCGTGCCGGCTGGGCCCACGCGCGGCGTCTTCGTCGTATCGACACCCAAGCCATTCAGAGCGGCGCACACGGGATCTTTGGCGCACGGCCCGCTCACGGTGTTGCCCGCATTGCCCGCCGCTCCGCCTCCGTTGCCGGCGGGCGCGCCGCCATTCGCGTCGCCGCCCGCGTTGCTCGCGCCGCCCACGTTGCCGGCGTTGCCCGCGGCATTCGTGTTGCCGGCGCTGCCGTCGGTGTGCGTTTGACCCGCGTCACCAGCGGTCGGCGTCGAGGCGTCGTTCGCACCACCGGAGCCGCCGGAACAAGCAGCCAAGCTCACACACAACGCGGCCAGCGCAGAAGCACAAGAGAAGCGACCATTGAAGCGGAGGTATTGAGTGTTCATGACCACCCCTTCAGCAACCGCCATGCCAGCAGGATGGGTCGCACGAAACACGGCAATTCGCGGCCGATCCGGGCTATTTCCGGTGGCGCGGAAGTGGCTGTGCAAGGCCGTGCACAGCCACCGTGCTGGACGCTGCAAGCCGTGCAAAGGCTTGCAAAAAGCCCGCTTGCCGGCCGGCGCGCGTTTACAGCGCGTCCGGGCCGGCCGCACGCGCAGTCGCGATCGTGCAGTCATCCAGCGCGCGGTTGTAGATGCGGAACTCGCTGTAAGTACCAGTGTAACGGTTGTCCAAACCGGTTTGCGAGCGCCCGAGCCAATCATTCACGTCGTCGATGTCTGCCAGCTTTCCGCCGACGATGGGCACCGAGCCGACGCGCTTGGCGTCCAGATACAGGTCGATCTCGAGCTCACTGTGGACCACGACGCTCACCTGATGCACGGTCGGATCCTTGATCGTGATCGGGGTGCTCAATTGAATGATGCCCGTGCTCGGCGTGCGGAACTCAGTGCCCAGGTATTTGCTCGCCGCGCGATCGGTGAACGGCGTCGCCATCAGGTAGTTGGTGCCGGCCGCGGAGTTGCCCGTCGGGTTTTCGCCCATGTTTCCCGTGCCCAGGTCGAAGATGCGCTCGAACCCCGAGCCGCCCTTCGGCCATGACGTCCACACCATGAACGTCGCATCATTCAGGTTCTGGAGCAGGTGATTCGGCAGATCCACGTAACCGGTAATGCCGTCGAGCGACAGCGTGCCTTGTCCGTCGAAGGTGCCACCCGTTGGTGGGACCAGCATGCCGGGCTGTCCTCCGAGCGAATCCGGCACCGCGCCGCCCGTTCCGTCGAACGAATAGCGGTGCACCAAGCCCAACGCGGGGTCGCCCACCGGTGTACAATTCACTCCGCCGCCACCGGCGATGCCGCCAAAGCCCGCGCCACCGGCGCCTCCGCCAGCAAGCCCGGCCATGCCGCCTGCTGCGTCGCCTGCGTGGTCATCAGAGCCAATGATGAGATCCGTCTTCGAACCACACGCGCTGAGCGCAACGAGGCCTGCCGCCAGCATTGCGCGGGGCGAAAAGTGTCTGCAATGCGCGCTCCAACTCACTCGGTCCGCGGAGCATAGTGAGCATATTTCGACGTACATGCCAGCAGCGAGAGCGCGTTGGAATCGCACGCACCGTGAACAAAAATTGACCCGGCGTCAGAGCCGGTGCAAGCGGCGCGCAGCGCACTGTCAGGGTCTACGCGCAGCGTGTTTGGCACTCTACGCGTAAACCCTTGCAGCACGAGCCCCCTCAAACGGACGGCTTCGGAGCATCCAGCACGCAATGCGGCAGTATCTTTTTCAAGCCGCGCACGCCGATGCCCTTCACACGCATCAAGTCGTTCACGCTCTTGAAGCGCCCTAGCCGCGCACGCAGCGCCAGTATGGCGTCCGCGCGCTTGGCGCCCACACCGGGCAAATGCCGCAAATCCGCCACTGTTGCGAGATTGAGGATGACCTTGCCGTCATCCGTCATGCCGGCACTTGCTCCGGTCACGCTCGCGCTAGCTGGTGGACTCACGCCGCTGCTGGCGCTTGCAGCTGGGCTCACGGTGTCACTCGCGATCGTTTTCGCGTCAGCCACGGGCGCGTGCAGGGCTGCGCTCGGCGCGGGCTTGCTCGCCAGCCACGCCGCATGAATGTCGTTCCCCAGCATGCCAGAGAGCGGCACTTGCACGCCGCCCACACCACTCAAGATGGACGCGATGCCCACGCCCGCGAGCGCCAACATACCGATGGCCAACGCCAACACCTTGAGCGCCACCGGTGCCCACACGCTCCCGGCAAATGCCGCCCGCGAACGCCGAACCCAAGAAGGCCGAGTGGCGGGGGACTCGGTACCGAGACCCCCACCTTCAACCCCCCTCAGGTCGGCTTCTGCCGGCGTGAAATGAGCACCACCCAGGGCGCTCGCTTCGTGCGCGGTCGAAGCCGCGGCCGGCACTTAGCCGAGCTCCGCGTAGGGCTCTTCCTCGACCGTGTCGCGCGAGTGGCTGCGGGTGCTGGTGGCTGCGAGCTCATCCTTCGGTTGGTAGTCCCGAATTTGGATCTCGCCGCTGACCGGCACGGCTTCGAGCTTCACGTTGATCGAGCCGTCGTTGTTCACGAACGCTACCCCCACGCGATTCCAGAAGTTCCGGTCTTTGCGCTGCGTGATGACGTACGCGATTTTCATTCTGTTCTGTTCCATGTCTCTCTCTCTTTGTTCGTCTCCGCGGGAAAAGCCGCGTGACGAGACAGAGACATTGCGAGGGCCGTGCCGCGCCGCGATCTCGTCGAAGTCTCGGAAAGATCGCGGCGCAAGCTCTGGCCATCGCTGGCCGGCGTCCTGGCGGACGCCAGCGCTACCCCGCTACTGCGCGTTCGGGAACTGACCGACGCTGCAGATGAAGTAGGTCATGTGGTTCGGTGCGAGTGGGCGCAGATCCGGCAGCATGAAATTGGTCGTGCCATCGCCGCCGTAAACGGTGCCCAGTAGTGAAAATAGCGCCGTATTGCCGTTGATCGGCAGGGTCGCCCCGTACGCCGGCAGACCGTTGCCGACCACGCCGGCAAACAAGGTGATCTCGCCGAGCGTGCAGGGTGCACCGGTGCCGGCGCGCCCGCGCGCCGTATCGACGCCGACGCCCGTGATGGTACCGGCGGGGCCTGTCGCGCCCTTCGGACCAATCGGTCCTTGCGGGCCAACCGGACCGACCTGTCCCATCGGACCGATCGGACCCATTGGACCCACGGGACCTTGCGCGCCCACCGGACCCTGCGGACCCACGGGGCCTTGCGGACCGGGCGGACCCGCCGGGCCAGTGGTGCCACCCGTGCCAGCGCCGGCAGTGCCGCCAGCGCCACCGCCGCCAGCGCCCGCTGTACCGCCGGAACCACCGCAACTGCTGCCCGTGCCCGTGAAGTTCGCGACGTGATTCACGCCGACGTGGCTGAAGGTTTGCGCGGCGCCGAAGCTGCAGCCGCTGAGCGTCGCGGAAACGACATACGTAACACCGCTGGTCACCGTGAAAGAGTACTTGCCACTCGCGTCGCTGAGCGCGCTGGCGGCCACGCCGCCGGTGAGCGTGAGCGTCACGCCTTGCAGCGCGCCGGTCGGGCCCGTCACCGTGCCGGAGATGGTAACGCTGGTGACCGCCTCGCTCGTGCTGGCAACGGCTTCATCGCTCCTCGCCGAGCCTGCGCCCTCGCCGCTGTCGCCGCTGCAGCCGGCAACTGCGAACACCAGCGATACCGGAACCGTGACCAACGCCAGAGACTTGATTGCTCGAATCATGTGTTTCCTCGTGAGTGATAAATAGGACGCACGCCCCGCTGTCCTGCGCATCCAGCGCAGTTCGCCGCCCTAAACCCTGTCTCGCTTGTCCTACACCCTGCGGATCGGGGCAATGTCCAACACGTGACATTTGCCGCGCACTTCGCAGCGTGATATTTGCTGTCCTCGCAATTTCGACGGAGGCAACATGCTGAAGCACGCAAACGGGTCACGAAATATTTCACGGCGTGAAGTTTTGCAGGTCGCCTCTGCCGGCGTCGCAGCCACGGCTCTCACCACCACCACGGCGAGCGCCGAAGCCGCCGAGATCGAAGCGCTGATCGCCAAGCCGCCCGCCGGCTTCAAGCCGCTCGCGGTGCCGGGCAAGATCGTCAAAGTCTCCGCCAAGGGTGACTTCGCTTCGTACATGCAGCCCAATCAACTTTGGCCGAAGCCTGAGGTTGCGAGCCGCATGCTCGAGAAGGCGCTAACGGAGTACACGGGTACTTCCAGCTTGAGTGAGGCGCTCGGCAAGTTCATCCACAAGGATGACGTCGTCGCGATCAAGCCGAACGGCATCGCTGGCCAAAAGGGTTACACGATGGCCACGAACTTCGAGCTGATCTTGCCGCTCGTGCAAGGCCTGATCAAGTTGGGCGTGCCCGCCGACAAGATCACCGTGTACGAGCAGTACCCAACGTTCCTCGCTGGGACCCGCACCAACGTGCGTGATTGGAAGTTGCCTGAGGGCGTGAAGTCCGGCACCCACAACAACAACGATCATCCAATGCCCGATATCAAAGTGTATCAGGGCATCAAAACTCGCTATTGCCGGTTTTTCACCGAAGCAACCGCCGTCATCAACCTGACCATGATGAAGGACCACGGCATCTGCGGGTACACCGGCACGATGAAGAACATCACGCACGGCAACATCAACAACCCGCAAGAGCACCACGAGCACAACGCGAGCCCGCAAATCGCGATGTTGTACAATCACCCGATCGTCACCAGCCGCGTGCGCCTGCACATCACGGACGCGTTCAAGGTCACGTACGACAAGGGCCCGCTGGATAAAGATCCGAAAACGCGCGTGCCGCACGGCGCCGTTTACGTCTCCACTGATCCAGTGGCGATGGACACCTACGGGTGGAAGGTGATTGACGAAGAGCGCAAGGCGCACAACCTGCCCTCGCTCAAGGACTCGGGCCGTGAGCCCGCATACATCCGGGCCGCCGGTGATTTCGGCCTAGGCGTGCACGACTTGTCGGCGATCAAGGTTTCCCGCTTCGAGGTCTGAGCCCGGAACCGGCCAAGCCGCCCGGTTTCGCGCGGCCTGTCGGGTTTT
>FSWQ01003665.1_pt1 | contig 13340 bp, 8 predicted proteins | sample 1637691 | NCBI WGS metagenome assembly FSWQ01 (sample SAMEA3914814, study PRJEB12502) | metagenome | biome: forest; material: soil | place: USA | collected 2011-09-16 | depth 0.1 m | reverse complement strand
GGTATCGCAGCTCCACAGAAACGACAGCTTGCGTTCGCGAATGCCCCGGCACAGCTCGAGCACGCGCTTCTTGTTGGTCGTGAAGGTATCGTCCTTGATCTGCACCATCTTGACGCTGAGGCGGGCGACGGCCTTCTCGAGCGCATCGAGCACGTAGTTCACCGACTGCCCGCGGAAGCCGCGACCCCAGGTGGTCTCGGCGCCACAGAACGTGCACTGCCAGGGACAGCCGCGCGAGGTCATCACGATGTGCGTGTCGAAGTACTCGTGCGGCGAGGCCAGCGTATCGAGATCGTGGATTGAGCCGCGCCCGGGCGCCGTGTGCACGCCCAGCTGATCGCGGTACAGCGTGCCGTGTATGCCGCGCGGATCTGCGCCGTGGCTCAGACGCCCCACGAGCTCCATGAACTGCTCTTCACTCTCACCGACGGACACCGTATCGATGGCCGGGTAGTGGTCGAGCATTTCACGACCCAAGGGCGTCGCGTGCGGGCCGCCGATGAGCACGTGCGAGTCGGGGTGCGCGCGCTTGATCGCGGCCGCCACCAAAGCCACGCCCCGCCGATTCGACGTCCAACACGACATGGCGTATAGCCCTGCGTCGAGCGCGGCGATCACCTCTGCCACCTTGCTCCAAGCAAAGCCGGATAGGTTCAAGACCTTGACTTGATGTCCGGCTCTGAGCGCTTGCGCGCCGAGCGAGAACAAGCCGTAGGGCGTCTGAAAGAAATCCGCGTCGAGATCTCCCGGCTGATAGTCGCCCGGGGGACCATCGCGTTCATCCGGCGGCTCCCCGGGCGCCGGAATTTTCCAAGGCGGCGGATAGATCAGCGCGATTCGCACGTGCTGAGTTCAGCACGCGACGTGGGTCTGGACAAGTCAGCCCGAACCGCGGGACCCAGGCTTCAGCGCGAGGGCCAGCTTTTGGCCGAGTTCTTTGGGCGTGAACGGTTTCTGCAAAAAGCCGGCGAGCCCTTTGGACGTAAAGCGCCGCGTCGCCTCGATCTCGTTGTAGCCGCTACTCAAGATCACCGGCACGTCCCCGCGCATGCGCCGGATTTCGCGGAACGTCTCTTCCCCGTTCATTTCCGGCATCGTCATGTCGAGGATCACCACCGCGACTTCTTCCGCGTGCTGCCGGAACACCTCGCAGCCGTGACGCCCGTCCACCGCCTGCAGCACGCGAAAGCCGAAGAATTCGAGCAAGCGGCTGGCCGCCTCGCGCACGCCTTGGTCGTCGTCGATGACCAACGCCAAGCCCTCGCCACGAAAGGAGCCGACCTCGGGCGCCGCCTGGGCCGCGCTGCCGCTGCTGGCCGGGAAGAAGACCTTGAACGTCGTGCCTTTGCCGGGGCTCGAGTAGACCTTGATCGCACCCTTGTGGCCGCGCACGATGCCCAAGACCGCGGCCAGCCCCAAGCCGCGCCCGGTGAATTTGGTGCTGAAGAACGGATCGAAGATACGCTGCTTGGTCGCTTCATCCATGCCGCAGCCGGTATCGTGGACCTCTAGATAAACGTAGGTGCCGGTCTCGATGCCTTCTCTGGAAAACAAACTCTGTACGTAAAACTCGTCGATCACCTGCATGCCGGTCGTGACGAGCACCGTGCCGCGCTGATCGCCGATCGCTTCTGCGCCGTTGATCACGAGGTTCATCACGATCTGCTGCACTTGAGCGATGTCCGCGGAAACGGCCGGCAGATCCCGAGTGAGCTCGAGCCGCAACTGGACCTTCTTGGAGATCGTCGTCTCGAGCAGATTGGCGAGTTCTCGCACGTGCACCGAGAGATCGATGTTGCGCACCTCGAAGTGACCTTTGCCCGAATAGGCCAGCAATTGCCGCGTCAGGTTGGCGGCGCGGCGCGACGCCAGCACCACGTTGTCGAGGTCGGGCCGCGCCGGACTCTCGTTGGGCAAGCTGAGCATGGCCGCCGAAGCGCTACCCAAAATAGCCGTGAGCAGGTTGTTGAAGTCGTGCGCGATGCCGCCGGCGAGCACGCCCAAGCTCTCCAACTTTTGCACTTGCAAGAGCTGCGCTTGTAGCTGCTCACGCTCCACTTGGTTTTGGCGGCGCTCGCTCAAGTCGAGCATGAACGAGACCCCGCTGCCCGCCGGTTCGTTGAGCAGCGCCGCGCCGAGCAATACGGGCACTCGGCTGCCGTCTTTGTGGAGCAAGTCCTTCTCGAACGGACGGCACACGCCTTCGTTGATCAGCTGAAGCTGCGCGCGCTCGTCGATCGCCTCTTGGCCGGGCGGGCTGCTGGTGCGCCAATCGAACGCCCCAGCGGCGATATCAGCGGCGGAGTAGCCGAGCGTGCGGAGTACGGCATCGTTGGCTTCATAGACTTGCCCCGTCACGCGAAAGAACATCAGACCGACCATGTTGGACTCGAACACGCGCCGGAAGCGCTCTTCGTTCTTGCGCGCTTCTTGTTCGGCCCGCACGCGCTCGGTGACGACTTGGGCCATGCCCAGCACGCTCTTCACGTTTCCCTGGGCGTCGCGGCGCGGGGTGAGCGTGAGGTCGTAGGTTCGGCCGTCCCGTGTGTAGCGAACTCCACTCTCCGTCCCGGCGAGCGCCGAGCGCAAAGCCGCGAGCCCTTCGGGAAAGTCGGCATAGGCGGCAATTGCGCTGATGCCCTTCAGCGTGCCTGGACGTGAGCCGCCCGCTGGATTCACGCCGTCGTTCATCAGGAAGACGCCTTGTGCGTCGACCTCGAAGACGCGCACCGGCGCGTGCTGCAAAATGAAGCTCAGGATCTCGTCCGCAGGTGTGCCGGCATCGTTCACCGGGGACGAGCCCATTGTCCCAGCCGGATCGCTCTCGTCGTCGCCCATCCGTTGCGAGTCTAGTCGTGTGTGTCCAGAATCGATAGGCCACACACCTAGTTCCCGACAGATAAGATGTCGCCACGCGGGGGTCGCCAGGGCGGGACGTACGCGGGACAGCCACTCTGGGCGGGCGTGGCGGTTAGGCGGATATCGGAAAAATCCAAGCCGCGCTTGCGGTCATAGCGCAGATCTCCGAGCACGCGCGAGCCGTCCGGCTCGGCGGCGGTGACGTACGGAACGCGTGCGAAACGGAAGAACGCCTGCGCCTCACAGCGCACAGCCGCGAGCGCCCGCAAATCGGCCAGCGGGACTCGATATTCGCTCGTGAAAATCAGCTCGGGCTGCGCGGCGCGGGCGAGCGAGCGCAAGGGCGCGGTCGGCGTCGCGTCGCGATCGAAGGGGCACTCACTCACGTTCAACCATGACGGCCAAGTGGCAACACGGCCCAGCCGAACTGCATACGCGGCGCCCTCTTGCTGCACCACTAGGGCGCTCCAGCAGAACGGATTTGCGGGCATCGGCGTCACCACCACGTCCAAGGTGCTCGCCGACGGGAACTGCAGCCGAGCCCGCTCGCGCACGAGCGCCTTGGCCGACCGTGAACCGAGCACGAACGTCAGCGAGAGCAGTGCGAAGCCAGCCAGCGCCAATCGCCAGCGAACGTCGGGGTTACGCTTTCGCGACACGGCGAGCAGCGCCGCGCTGAGCAAGGTCAACGCGAGGGCGTGCCCGCGCGGCACGAACGGCCGGTACCAGAGCGCGCCCAAGGCGACGCCGAGCACGAGCCAGAGCAAGACGCGCAGCCACGGCGCGCGATACGACAACGACAGCGGCGCAATCACGACCAGCCACAGCGAGGGCTCCAGAATGAACAAAGAATCGCCGTAAAACCAGCCGTCGTACAGCGGCCAAAACGGGTGCACGCCGTAGTTGTTGGCAAAATCCATGACGATGTGCAGCACGGGGCTGAGCACGGCCAGCGCCGCCAGCAAGGCAAGATCGGCGGGCGACACACGTTGCTGCCGCGAGCGCATTCGCCACGTGAAGATCGAAAACATCGCCAAAGCGAAGCCGAAGGCGGCGACCAGCGTGTGCGTGTAACCGCGATGCTGCAACAGATAGCCGAAGGTCTTGCCGCTGATGCTCGAGTAAATGAAATCGAGATCGGGCAGGTTATTGCCGATGATGGCAAACGCGTACACGGCCGCACGCGTCCAGCTGGCGAGCGGGCGCTCGACGTCGCGCTCACGAGTCCGCACCACGGCTTCTGCGCACAAGAGCCCGACCAGTGAGTGGGTGAGGTTATCCATGCGTGGGGAGCGGCGAACGCAACTATGGCCGAGGTCGCCCGCGATCTCCACTCAGCCCGAGCTGAGCGCAATGTCGGCTTTGGGGCAAACGCGGCCGGCCTGCTCGAGGCCCGGCGCCGGCGCCGCGAACAGCTGGTTCAAGGCGGCGTTGATCGCCTCGGGCTGCGGCGCGAGCACGGCCCGGCCGCCCGGCGCCCAGATCGCGCTCACTTGCGGCACGCCCAGCACCAAGCCGTGTAAATGCTCGGCTTTGACGCGCAGCAGGCGCTGGCTCAGCGTGAGCAGATCGACGCGCCGCAAATCGGTCTCGAGTGAGTCTTCGAATTGGCCGAACAGCGCGGGCAAGCGCAGCAAGGTCTTGGTCTTCAACAGCTCGCTGCGCATAGCGAGCAAGATCGCCTGCTGGCGGCGCGCGCGACTGAAGTCAGAGCGCCCGTGGCGCGAGCGCGCGTACATGGCCGCGGTCACGCCGTCCAAATGCGCCCGACCCGCCGCCAGATCCAGCTTGCGATAGCCGGATGGATCGCGCGGATCCAGAAAGCGATCGACGATCGGGCACGGCACCTGAACGGTGACGCCGCCGAGCGCGTCCACCGCGCGCTCGAGCACGCCAATATCGATGGCCACGCTGTGCGCGATCGGAAACCCGAGCGTATTTTCGACGACACGGCCCAGCAAAGCCAACGGATCTTCACCCGAACGGCGCGCGACGTTCATCACGCTGTTGATGCGATCGGCCTCGTGCCCGGGGATCTCGACCCATAGATCGCGCGGGATGCTGACCAAGCCGAGCGCGCTATTCGGCTCGTCGAAGACGGCCACCACAATCGTGTCGGCTAGGCCAGCGCCGCCGCCGAATGGTCGCCGATCCAAGCCCACGAGCAGGTAGTTGTCGGTGTATTCGAAGGGCGGCGTGGCGCTGGGCACGGAGGCGGGCATGGCCGCTGCCGTCACGGGTAGGCTCGGCTTTGGCTCGGGCGCCGCATTTCGCACGGCCGCGGTGACGGCGACCAGCGCCGGACGCGCGCTCAGCGCCGGCTGAACCGGTGCCAGTAACGTGCGGCGATACGGGCGCGCGCCGAGCCAATGAGCCAAGCCCAGCACGAGCAACGATGAAGCCAATAGCAACGGACGGACGCGAGTCATCGCCCCGCCTATTGCAACGCGCGCGCCAGCGGTGCGAAGCGGCACTTCGTCCACGCCGGGCAGCGTGTAGAGTGCCGCCTATGTCAGACAGCGATGGGGAAAAGCTGGGACCGATCCGGAATGCGCTGGCTGCCATCGGCGCGGCCATCATCTACCTGCTGATTGGCATTTTCGGGCGCAAGGTGCGGGCAGACACAGTACCGTGGCTCCACGGACCCATCGGCGGCGCATACATTGGCGACAAGCCGTACGAGGAATGCGCCGCGCGAGAGGGCCTATCGGTCGAGCGCAACGCCGCGCAGGGTGGCCTCGTCGCCGACTTCGACGCGCTCGGCAGCGACACCTTCGACGTCGCCTGCGTGCACCCGCGGGTGCGCCATTTTTACGAGCACACCACCGGCTACCGCATGGATGTCTGGGCGAAGTCCGGTTTTCCCGCGAACATCGGCTTGTGGCTGTTGGTCACGACCATTAGTCGCAAGGTGAACCAACTCAACTTCCCGCTGCGCATCTTGGAAACCGCCAAGGGCATGGTCAGCGAAATCGTTCTCTTGCGCGACCGGGACGGGAGCCCGCGTTACGCGGGCTGGTACCGCAAGCTCGTCGACACGGGGCGCGTGATCTATACCGGCTTCTACATGGTCGGCCAGACGCCGTACGGCGACAAACCGGCGGTCAAAGTGGTGTTTCCCATGCCGCACGGCAACGCGACGGTGATTCTACGACCCGGCCTCGATCAGGACGGAAACTTCGAGCTCTCCTCGGCGGGGCGAGCCTTCGGGGACGTGGGCTTCTACCGAATCCATACTCGGCCGGGCGGCATGCTGCGCGTCTGGCGCATCCGCACCTTGAAGGAACATTTCAAAGTGTATGTGGACGCGGCAGGCGACTTGCGCTGCGACCACCAAGTGCGCTTCCTCGGCCTGCCGGTGTTGCACTTGCACTACCGCATCGAAGCGACGACCCGGACCACGCCCGCATAGCGAGCGAGCGCCGGCTACGCCGTGTGCCTGCAACTGTTTGCGCGACCGTAAACGTGCCCGTGCCCGTGTCCGTGCCCGAAAGAGGCAACGGGAGAGGCGGATGGCCGATACTGTCGGATGGGGTGGATCACGAGCGGTTGGATGTTTACCACCTGGCGTTAGATTTTCTGGTTCTCGCTAGCGAGATCATCGAAGGGTTGCCCCGCGGCCGAAGCCACCTTTCGGATCAGTTTGACAGGGCGTCGCTATCGATCGTGCTGAACCTCGCCGAGGGAGCGGGCAAGCACTCGAAGCCGGACAAGCGGCTACTATCTGATAGCACGCCGCTCGGCGACGGAATCAGCGACTTTGCTGGACGTTTGCTGTCGGCTCGAGTTGCTCGAAGAGAGCGGACACCGGACCGGCAAGGCCATGATTATTCGCATTGTGTCGATGCTGATCAAGTTGGTCCAAAGATGCGAGGACTGAGTGATCGATTCCCTACGGAGTCGCGCCTGTCCGATGGAAGGCCACTTTCCACCTCCGGGCACGGGCACGTTTACGGGGGGAATGAATTCGCAGCAAATCTCAGATCTCGGTCGGGCCGAGGCTCGGCAGGTTCGCGCCGTTGTCGCGAATGACCTGCGCGTAGAAGAGCGCAGAGTCCTTGAGGGTGCGCTTTTGGGTCTGATAGTCCACGTGGATCAGACCGAAGCGCTCTTTGTAACCTTCCGCCCACTCGAAATTGTCCAAGATCGACCACTGGAAGTAGCCGGCGATCTCGGCGCCGTCATCGCCCGCGCGACGGAGCGCCGCGAGGTAGCGGGTCAAAAACTCGACGCGCTGCGCGTCGTGGACCTTACCGTCGTGGCCCACGGCATCGCGCGTGGAGAGGCCGTTTTCGGTGATGTAGATGGGCTTTTGGTAGCGCTCGTGAAAGAAGCGCGCGCCCCAATAGAGCGCATCGGGTGTGACCGGCCAGTTCAACGCCGTGGCCGGATAGCCCGCGGGATAAGAGACGTGCTCGGCGCCTGTTTCTCCGTTGGCTTTTGCGGAGACGCGCTGCCAATTGTAAATATTGGTCCCGAAAAAATCGAGCGGTTGATGAATGATCTCGAGATCGCCGGGGGCGATCGGCGGGCCTTCATCGCCAAACGCGCGCAATAGGCCCTCGGGATAGCCGCCCAGGTACACGGGGTCGATCCACAAGCCGTTGTGTAAGATGTCCTTGCTGAATTGGTCGAACATCACGTGCTTGGCCGCGGCCACGTCGGCTGCCGAGGCGGTGTGCGGGATGCGGCCCACCGCGGCGGGCGCGTAGCCGATGCGCAGGGGGCGCTTACTTGCCGCGCGCATCGTTTGCACGGCTTTGCCGTGCGCAAGCAGCACGTGGTGCGCGGCGCGCGTCAGCTCGGCGAAGCGCAGCTTGTCACCCGGCGCGTGAATGCCCTTTTGGTGGCCCAAGCCGATGAAAATCGATGGCTCGTTGAAGGTCATCCAGTGTTTCACGCGGTCCGACAAGCGCTCGGTGACGATGCCCGCATAGTCCGCGAACCACGCCGCGGAGTCGCGATTGAGCCAGCCGCCGCGGTGATACAGCGCGAGCGGCAGATCCCAATGAAAGAGAGTCACGAAGGGCTCGATACCGGCTTCCAGCAGCGAGTCGATCAGGCGATCGTAAAAGCCGAGGCCGGCTTCGTTGATCGAGCCCACGCCTTCCGGCAAAATGCGCGGCCAAGCAATGCTCAAGCGGTAGGCGTGGAGGCCGAGCTGCTTCATCAGCGCGACGTCTTCGCGGTAGCGGTGATAGTGATCGCAAGCCACGTCCCCGGTGTGGCCTTGAAAGACCGCGCCGGGCTTCTTGCAAAACATGTCCCACACGGACGGTCCCTTGCCGTCGGCTTCCGCGCCGCCCTCGATTTGATAAGAGGCCGCCGCAGCGCCCCAGGTGAAGTGTTTGGGAAATGGCATGTTCGGTGGGCGCGCTGGGCTCAGGCTGAGGCGCACAAAGGGAGCTTAAGCTGGAACTAGTTCCAGGTCCAGAACGTCTCGGGCGCGTCCGCGCGGGGAGCAGTCCTTTGCCTGGAAAACGCCGGGCGCCGCGCGAAGAGCAGGAACACTGCCAAATTGGAGGCCAGGTTCATTCGGCCGCGGCAGTGTCGATAAATCACGCGGGATCGCGCAGCAACGATTGTCGCAAACCGCGATTGGCACCCACGGCGAGCATTACGATCACGAGCAGCGCGCAGCTCAGCACGTACGGGTATTCGGCGCGTAGCTCGTAGAGCCCGGTGCCCGCGAGGGGCCCGAACATGCGCCCGAAGCCGAGCGCCGAGCTGTTCAAGCCCGCGACCACGCCCTGATCGTCTTCACTGACGCCCAGTGACATGCCGGCCGTCACTCCGGGGACGGCCAGGCTTTGACCGAAGGCCTGCGCGCCGAGCGCAAACGTCAGCATGCCGAAGCGATGCGCGAAGATCAAAAGCGCGTAACCGAGCAGGGCGATCGGCATGCCGACGGACATCAGACGCAGCGGCGACCACTTGTAGCGCCGCACCAAGAAGCCTTGCGTGAAGACGGCCACGACGCCGTACACGCCGAGGGCCAGGCCCACCGTGCGCGGCGTGTCGTGATTCGAGAGCCCCAGACGGTCTTGGTAGTAAAAACTGACGGTTTGCTCCATCGCCACCGAGGCCAGGCTGAGCGTGAAACCGACCGCCAACAGCGGCCAAACCAAGCGCGCCACGTGGGACGTCGCGCTCGGCGGCTCGCGGTTCTCGAGCCGCTTCGACTCGGGCAAGAAGAACCAGACGAAGCCAAAATTCAAGAACGCGAGGGAGGCCGAAAAGTACACGGCGGCGAGCAAGCTAATCAGCGAGAACGCGGCGCCGATCAGCGGCCCGAAGATCACGCCCAAGCCGAAGGCCGCGCCGATCACGGCCATGCCGGCGGTGCGATCGCGTCGGCCCGTCATGTCGGCCATGTAGGCCTGCGCGGTCGGCAGTGTTGCAGAAGAGAACGCTCCGCCGAGCAAGCGCGCCGCCAGCAACGTGCCGTACAAGACGGGCACCGGCCAATGGCCGCGCCCGCCGAAGTCCGCGAGCAGCGCAAAGACGAGAAAGCTCACACCGAAGCCGAGCACGCCGGTGAGCAGCACGCGTTTGCGTCCGATGCGCTCGCTCAGCCGACCCCAGGCCGGGCTGACCAGCACTTGCATCAAGGCGTAGCTCGCCGAAAGCGATCCCACCTGAAGCTCGCTCAAGCCGAGCTCGCGCCCGAGCGGCGCCAAGATCGGAAACAGAACGCTCAGCCCCAAGATGCTGTTGAAGAGCGTGATGAAGAGGAGACCCCGAGGGGACATGGCACGCGGCGTAACTGAGTTATGAGATCTTTGACACAGGAAAGCTGACGTACTGGACAAAAGTGTAGTCAGCGCTTAACAAACCCGGGCGATGTCCGACGCCCCGACCGAGTCAATCGACCCCTTCGACCCCGTTCCGGTGCTTGCCGCCGAGCTGAATCTGCCGCGCGCCTCGGTGAGCGCGGTGGTCAAGCTGCTCGCCGAGAGCGCGACGGTGCCCTTCATCGCCCGTTACCGCAAGGAAGCGACGGGCGGCTTGGATGAAGTGCAGATCCGAAATATCGAAGAGCGGCGCACCTATTTGGTCGAGCTCGATGCGCGCCGTAAATCGATCATCAGCGAGATCCGCAGTCAGGGCAAGCTCACGCCAGCGCTCGAGAAGCAGCTCTTGGGCGTTCCCACCAAGGCCGAGTTGGAGGACTTGTACCTGCCGTTCAAGCCCAAGCGCCGCACGCGCGCGACCATCGCCAAAGAGCGCGGGCTCGAGCCGCTCGCGAATTTGATCTGGGCTCAGGGGCGTGAGGGCTCGCCCAGCGCGAGCGCGCAGGGCTTCGTCAATCCGGAGAAAGAGGTCGCGGACGTGGCGGCCGCCTTGGCTGGCGCGCGCGACATCTGCGCCGAGCGCATCGCGGAAGATGCCGAGGTGCGCAAGCACACCCGTGAAGCGTACGTGCGTGACGGCAGCATCCGCGTCTCCAAGACCAAAGATTTCGAAGACAAGACCACCAAGTTCGACAGCTACGCCTCGTTCGAAGAACCGATCGCCAAGATCCCGTCGCATCGCTACCTGGCCATTCGCCGCGGTGAGACCGAAGGCGTGCTGCGCGCGGGCTTGGACGTGGACCAGAGCAACATCGTGCCGTTCGTGCAAAAGCACGTAAAACTCGAGGCTTCTTCGCCCTGGGCGGGCGAGCTCGCGGCCGCCATCAAAGACGGCGTCGAGCGCTTGCTCCTGCATTCGGTGCAGGTGGACGTGCGCGTCGAGCTCAAGATGCAGGCGGACAAAGGCGCCATCGACGTGTTCGCTCAGAATTTACGCGAGCTCTTGTTGTCCGCGCCCTTCGGCACGAAGACGGTGCTCGGCATCGATCCGGGTCAGCGCACGGGTTGTAAATGTGCCGTCGTGGACGAGACGGGCAAATTGCTCGAGCACGAGACCGTGTACTTGGTGCAGGGCGACGCAGCGTTGGAGCGCGCTCGCCAATCGCTGCGCGCATTGTGTAAAAAGTACCCCATCGTGGCGGTCGCCGTGGGCAACGGCACGCATGGCCGTGAGACCGAAACCTTCGTTCGCGAACTGTTGAAGGAAGAGGGCCTGACCGCGCACACCAAGCCGCTGTGCGTCTCGGTCAGTGAGGCCGGCGCCAGCATCTACTCGGCCAGCGACATCGCCCGCGAAGAGTTCCCGGATCTCGATCTCACCGTGCGCGGCGCGGTCAGCATCGCGCGCCGCTTGCAAGATCCCTTGGCCGAGCTGGTCAAGGTGGACCCCAAGAGCATCGGCGTGGGCCAGTACCAGCACGACGTATTTCAGCCGTTTTTGGCCAAAAAGCTGGATGAAGTGGTGGAGAGCTGCGTGAACAGCGTCGGCGTCGAGGTGAACCTCGCCAGCGCGCCGCTCTTGTCACGGGTGGCCGGCATCGGCCCGACTTTGGCCAAAAAGATCGTCGCCTACCGCAACGAGAAGGGCGCTTTCAGCAGCCGCAACAAGTTACTCGAGGTGCCCGGCTTCGGTCCGCGCACGTTCGAGCAAGCCGCGGGCTTCTTGCGCGTGCGCGGCGGCGAGCACCCGCTCGACTCGAGCGCGGTGCACCCCGAACGCTACGCCTTGGTCGAGAAGATGGCGACCGATCTGGGCGTCCCGGTCGTGTCTTTGATCGGCAATCGCGAGCTACTCGAGCGGCTGGATCCCAAGCGCTATCAAGCCGGCGACGTCGGCACCTTCACCATCAACGACATCCTGAACGAGCTCAAGAAGCCGGGGCGTGATCCGCGCGCCAGCTTCGAGCCGCCGAAATTCCGCGACGACGTGCGCACGATGGACGATCTCAAGACCGAGATGGTGCTGGAGGGCGTCGTCACCAACGTGACCGCATTCGGTGCCTTCGTGGACATCGGCGTGCACCAAGACGGCCTAGTGCACATCTCCCAACTCTCGGACCGCTTCATCAAAGATCCGAACGAGGTCGTGAAGGTCGGCGACAAGCTCAGCGTGCGCGTTTTAGAGGTGGATTTGCTGCGCAAGCGCATCGCGCTCAGCGCCAAGCGCGGCACTGAAGCCCAAGTGGGCGGCGCCAGCGGCGCACGCCCCGCGCCGGCACCGCGCCCCGAGCAGAATCGCGGCGGGCGCCCCCCACAACAAGGCCAGCGGCCAGGCGGCGGCAAACCGCAACCGGCCGCGCCCGGCTTCACGAACAACCCGTTCGCGGCGCACTTTCGCAAGTAACACCGTTCAAGCGCGCCTGAGACGCGCCTCAGACGCGCCTCAGATGCGCCTCAGACGCGCCTCAGACGCGGCTGAGGCGCCGCGTGACGAACCACGCGCCGAGCCAGGCTAGCCCCAGGCTCGCGTGCCCGAGCAGCAAGTGCGTCGGGTGCCCATTCGGGCAGTGCAGCTCCAAGATCAGATTTGCCGAAAGGCCGAGCGCCGCCGCGCTCAAGCACACCGTGCGCAGCGTGAGCCGATCGTCGCGATCGAACGCCCAGAGCAGGATCCCGACCGGCAGCGTGAACAACGCGCCATACAGGAAACAGCTCAGGGCGCCGCCCGGACCGGCGTGCTGGCTGTGCGCCGTCGCAGGCACGAACGCGGCCAAGAATGGCAGGCCGAGCCCGAACAACGCGAGCGCGAAATAGTCGCCGAGCTTGCCCTGCCGCGCCGCGAGCGACAGCTCTTTGCCGACCGCGAGCAAGATGGCGATGAAATACGAACCCAGCAAAATGATGCTACGGGCCAGCGGATAATCGGGCAGGTCCGGACGGTGGTGCGCACCGCCCGCGAACAACACGACCAGCACGACGCCGAGGGCGATCAGCTGAAAGCGCAACGCGGAGGGCCGCGAACGGAGCCACGCGCGCGGCCCAGTCTCACGCGCCAGATCGGCCTCGAGCTCGGCAAACATCGCCTCGGGAAAGGGCTCGGCGGGCGCGACTTGCTCGGCCAACGCGCGACCGAGCTCGGCGTCTTGCTCGTACAAATCGGCGCACTGCGGGCAACCGTCGAGGTGCGCCTGCACCTCGGCCTTTCTGAGCGGCGTGCCGCGCACGAACGAGTCGCGAATCCGAGTGCAGTCCATCAGTGACTCCCCGCTCCGCTGGATTTGTTCGGGTCGATCGCGTCCGGATCGGGAACGCCGTCGCCCAAGCGCGCCCGGAGCGCGACGTAACCGCGGTGCGCCCGCACCTTGACGGCGGCCACCGTGGAACCGACGGCCTCGGCGACCTCTGGAAAGCTCAGCCCACCGAACCAGTGCAGCTCGATCACTTCACGGTGCTCGGCCGGCAACGTCGCGAGCGCGCGCGCCGTCTCGCGCGCCGCGTCCGAGCGCTCTTGGCCGCGCGGCCCCTCGTACGGCTCGGCCACGCGATCGTCTTCCAGCGACGTCTCGTGGCGCCGTTTATGGCGTCGAAAAAACTCGCGCTTCAAGTTGAGTGCGATGGTGAAGATCCACGGCTTGAGTTTACGACCCGGTTCGAAGTCCAGCCGGCTGCGATGCAAATGCAGAAATG
>FSWQ01000432.1_pt1 | contig 13348 bp, 8 predicted proteins | sample 1637691 | NCBI WGS metagenome assembly FSWQ01 (sample SAMEA3914814, study PRJEB12502) | metagenome | biome: forest; material: soil | place: USA | collected 2011-09-16 | depth 0.1 m | reverse complement strand
GACTCGCGCATCGTGTACGTCTCCGCAGAGCACTTCACGAACGAGTTCATCGAGGCGCTCCAGCACCACAAGATGGACGAGTTCCGCGCACGCTACCGCACGGACTGCGATCTGCTGTTGGTAGACGACATTCAGTTCTTGGCTGGCCGCGAGCAAACGCAGGAAGAGTTCTTCCACACGTTCAACGCGCTGCACGACGCGGATCGCCCGATCATCGTCACCAGCGACAAGTACCCGCAGCAGTTGCAGCGCATGCCCGAGCGCTTGGTTTCGCGCTTCACCTCCGGCTTGGTGGCGGACATTCAAACGCCGCAGCTGGAAACCCGCGTCGCCATCGTCCGCAAAAAGGCTGAATTGGAGGGCATCGAGCTCTCTGACGAGGTCGCGGTCATGCTCGCTCAAAACGTGCAGAGCAACGTGCGTGAGCTGGAAGGCGCGCTGATTCGTCTAGCGGCCAAGTCGTCCCTCACCGGCCGCCAAATCGACGAAGAGTTCGCGCTCAGTGAGCTCTCCATGGTGTCGCCGCGCCGTCCTGAGCTGATGAGCGTGGAGGACATTCAGCGCGCGGTGTGCGGGCACTTCCGGCTCTCCAACTCGGACTTGCTCAGCAAGGACCGCCACAAGAGCGTGGCCTTCGCCCGCCAGGTGGCCATGTACCTATGCCGCCAGCGCCTGAAGTGCAGCTTCCCGGAGCTGGGCCGCGCCTTCGGCAATCGCGATCACACGACCGTGATGAGCGCCGTGCGCCGCGTCGAAGCGTTGCGTCAACGTGACCCCCAAGTGAACCTTCACTTGGAGGCCATCGAGCAACGCCTGGCGTCGTCGGAAGACTGAGCGCGCTCGGACGTGGCAGACGTTCCCTCGTCAGAGGGAACGTCTCAGTACGAGAAAACTAGAGCGACGAGGTCTTGTGCTGCACGCCGGCCGCGGGCTTCGCCACACTACCCGGCTCTGAGGTCGTTGTGCTCGGCGGCGGCAGCGGCGCGGTCGCTACCTCCGGCAACGGTATGGGCGCGACCACGCGCGACTCCGGCACCGCGCCGAGGGCCATGCCGATGCGCACGGCCACCGCGTCGATCACTTCACTCGCGCCGATGCCCAGCGGCGCGCCGTAGGCGAAGTCGCCGCGCGAACGCGACGCAACCTGCTCCCCGGCCAAGGTCTCGTTTGCCGCCAGGCCCGCGCGCTCCAAACGCCAACTGCCGCGCGTTCCGGCGGACCAACCCGCGCTGTTCGCGTCCGGCGCGAGCGCCTCCAAGCTCAAGTCCACGTGCAGCACATAGTCACCGTCCAACGGCGTCTTGCTACCGACCAGCTCGACGCTCGGGAAGCTGCTCCACAGGGAGCGTGTCAGCGCCTTGCCCAGCGTGCTGCGGAAGTTCTCGAAGCACAGCAGCCGGGCGTTGCCAGGCGACACGCAGGCGTTCTCGGGCATGCGCTCCGCGACGTCGATCCACAGGCGATTCGCGTGCAAAACGCTGGGCGCGAGCGGGGGTAGCTCAGCCGAGCGCAGCGGAGCGTGGTGCTCGAGATTGCAGCCACTCGCGAGCAGAACGAACCCGCCACAAAGGGCACGGGACAGCTTTGAAATCATTGTCGCGAAACGATATCGGAAGCGAGCTAGTCACCGGCAAGTTTCCCGCCAACGAGGCCGCGCTTATCGAAGCGCTACGCGCCCGGTTCGGCGCCGGGCTCCGCCGTCGCGTACATCGCCTCGGCGATCTCGAAGGTCGCGTTCTCGAGCCGCGAGTACGCATCGCGTAGCGCTTCCAGGCTGGCGCCGGTCTCGAGCATCTTCTTCAAGATCATCACCTCGTTCCGCACGCTCTCGAGCTTCTCGGGAGCGAGCAGGTCGGCGTAGCCGTCGAGCGCTTGCTCGGTGGTGTAGATCAAGGTCTCGGCCTGGTTGCGCATCTCCGCCAGGTCGCGCCGCAACTGATCCGTCTCTTTGAAGCGCTCGCCCTCTTGCACGAGCGAATCCACTTCCGCCTGATTCAAACCGCTGGTCGCAGTCACGCTGATGTTCTGGCTGCGGTTCGTGCCCAGATCGCGCGCCTCGACCGACAAGATGCCGTTGGCGTCGATTGCGAACGTCACTTGGATCTTGGGCACGCCACGCGGCGCGGGAGGAATTCCGGTCAGCTCGAAGCGAGCCAAGCTGCGGTTATCCAGGGCCATTTCGCGCTCGCCCTGCAGCACGTGAATGGGCACGAACGACTGATTGTCCACGCTGGTGGTGAACACTTCACTCTTTTCGGTCGGCAGCGTGGTGTTGCGCGGGATGAGCTTGGTGAACACGCCGCCGCCGGTTTCGACGCCGATGGACAGCGGCGTCACGTCCAACAGCAAGACTTCGTCGATCGCGCCGGAGAGCGCGCCGCCTTGGATGGCCGCGCCCACGGACACGACCTCGTCCGGGTTGACGCCCTTGTGCGGATCCTTACCGAAGAACTCACGCACGGCCTTCTGCACCGCGGGCATACGCGTCATGCCGCCCACGAGCACGATCTGCCCGATGCCCGCTGTGGTGACCTTGGCGTCCGCCAACACGGCCTTGCATGCCGCGATCGTGCGGTCGACGAGATCCCGCGTCAGGATCTCCAGCTCGCTGCGCTTCATCGTGCGCTCGAGGTGCAGTGGCCCGGACGGCCCGGACGCGATGAACGGAATGTTCACCTCCGTTTCGAGCGATGAGCTCAGCTCATGCTTGGCCTTCTCTGCGGCCTCACGCAGGCGCTGCAGCGAGGTGCGCTCCTTACGCAAGTCCAGGTTGTGCGTGGCTTTGAACTCCTCGCTCAACATGTCGATGATGCGCGAATCGAAATCTTCACCGCCCAAGTGGGTGTCGCCACCGGTGGCCTTCACGCTGAAAACGCCGCCGGAAATCTCCAACACCGAGATATCGAAGGTACCGCCGCCCAAGTCGTAAACGGCGATCACCTCGGCCTTTTCTTTGTCGAGGCCGTAGGCCAGCGCGGCCGCCGTGGGTTCGTTCAGGATGCGCTTCACTTCCAGCCCGGCGATCCTGCCGGCGTCCTTCGTGGCCTGACGCTCAGCGTCGTCGAAGTACGCAGGGACGGTGATCACCGCTTCCGTCACCGGCTCACCCAAATAGGTCTCGGCGACCTCCTTCATGGCGGCCAAGATCATGCTCGAGATCTCGGGCGGCGAGAGCTTCTTGTCCTGAACCAGCACCCACGCGTCGCCGTTTTCGTGCGCGACGATGTGGTAGGAAACCGAGTCCTTCTGGCGTTGCACCGCGGGCGCAGAGAACTTCTGGCCCATCAAGCGCTTCACCGCGTGCACGGTGTTTTCCGGGTTGGTGGTGGCTTGGCGCTTCGCCACTTGGCCAACCAAACGCTCACCCTTCGAAGAGAAACCAACGACGCTGGGCGTGGTGCGTGCGCCCTCACCGTTGGCGATGACTTTGACCTCCGGCTGTCCCGCCGCGTTCGTCCCCTCCAGGACGGAGACGCACGAGTTGGTCGTGCCTAGATCGATGCCGATAATTTTCCCCATCGCGTATCTCGCCAGCATACCCCGGGCTCAGCGAGCCAGAAAGTGAGCTGTGCCACAGATGTAGGTGATTTGATTACGTAATGTTCGCAACATTACGCAACACGCCTTCGCACGCCGTCACACGCCCCGCCCGCGTCGCCGTCTCGCCGCGTTCTCGCGTGTTGCCGCAGCGGCTACGCGGCGCGAATGCTCAGTTCGCCTTGGCTTTGGCGACGACGACGATTGCGGGCCGGACGAGCTTGTCCCCCTGCATGTACCCGGCCTGCACTTCGTGGATCACGGTGCCCGGCGCGTGGTCGGCGGTTTCGAACTGTTGCACGGCCTCATGGAAGGCGGGGTCGAACGGCAGGCCCTGGGCCTTGATGCGCTCGATGCCGATTTTCGACAGGGTATCCAGGAACTGCCGCTTCACCAGCCCGATACCGTCAGCCAGCGCTTTCACGTCGGTAGCCGTTTCAGCGTGCGCGGTCGCGCGTTCGAGGTTGTCGAACACGGGCAGCAGCTCCTTGATCAGATCCTCACGCGCCCGCTTTTCCATGTCGGCGAGCTCACGCCGCGAGCGCTTCCGAAAATTGTCGAAATCAGCAGCGGTGCGCAACAGCTGGTCACGCAGCTTGGCTGCCTCGGCCTTGGCTGCCTCCAGCGGGTCGAGCTCGACTACGGGCTCGCCTGACGGCGGATCGGTGATGAGTTCCGGGGGAGGCGCTTCGGAGGTGGGGTTTTCTTCGGACACAGCGCGCGGAGTATAATCACTCGGCCTCGCTTCGCTACGGCCAAGCGCACGGCCATGCGCCCTCGGCAGCCAATTTACTGTGCCGCGCGAACTTCTTGAGGCGCTTCTGTGCAGGGAGCCTGGCGCAGCGCGGTCAATAGGCCTCCAGAATTGTGCGAGCCGGAGTCGCTAGCGATCGGGTTTGGCCCAAACCAGGTGTCGATTCCTCCTGGAAGGACCCAGAAGTGATCGGCGGACTGCAACGCTTCATAGCTCGGCAGGGCGCGCCGCTCCTGACCGTAACCGTTCGTTTCGAGCCAAAAGCAGGTGTCGTCAGCGCCGAACGCGAACAGGTGCACCGCGCCAGTCTGGAAGTCTGCTTGCACGCGACCCAAGGCCGCACCGTCGACCGAAGACGTGACCGACAGCCAATGCCGTCCGGCGGGTACGCGCAACAATGAGCCAGCAGCGCGGCTTTCGTTGCTGGTCGGGTCGACTGCGACGAGAGGCGTGTCATCCAGCGCAACTTCGATGCGCACCGTGCCGAGATTGAGGACACGGAGCAGCGGGTGATAGACGAAAAACGACAAGCAGGCCGCGCCGATGCCCAGCACCGGGCCGGCGCTGAGCCAAGCCGAGCCCAGCCGTTCACGCAGTGGCTCTGGAGTGAGCTCCCCGCCATTGAGCGCCGCCACGCGCTCCGCGTAACGCGCCGCCGCGCACCACAGCTGGTCGTGTGCCGTCCAGTACACCGCCGGGCCACGCGCGGCGTGCTCGGCCTGCACACCGCGCGTCGGCAAAAACAGCACCAGCAGCGGCAACAGCGACAGCGCGCCCACCGCCAGGATCAGCGCGAGCAGCCCCAGCTTTGGCGCCAACAGTGGCAGGCCCGCCGCGCCCGAAAGCGCAAGCAGCAGCGACGCCAAAGAGAGTGCGAGCACGCGCGAAGACGCGCTGGCCTGGTGCTCCGCGCACTCATCGCAATAGCCCACGAGCAACGAAGCGCCGTCTTTGTGGGCAACGCTCGAGCGGTGGCTGGCCGCTTGTCCACAACAAGCACACTCTTCGGGCAGCTGCGTGGGCCCAGAAGCGCGCGAAAGCCGCACGCTCACGCCCTCGAGCACGGACCGAAGCCGCAAGGCGCGCATACCCGAAGCGTAGAGCAATTCCTCACGCTTCGCTCTTGTCTTGTGCGGCCCACGCCGCAAGGTTAGCGAGGAACCTCGAATGCCGCCCGAGCTCAACGACCCACAACGACAAGCCGTCACCCACGGTGAAGGGCCGCTGCTCGTGTTCGCCGGAGCAGGCAGCGGCAAGACGCGCACGATTATCTATCGCATCGCCAATCTGCTGGCTTCTGGCGTCGCCCCGTACCGCATCCTCGCCGTCACGTTCACGAACAAGGCGGCGGGGGAAATGAAACACCGCCTCTCGGAGCTCGCGGGTCCGGAGGTCACGCGCGACTTGTGGGTCGGCACGTTTCACTCCATTTGCGCCAAGCTCCTGCGCCGTTACTCGGAAGAAGTCGGCCTGAAGCGCAACTTCATCATCTACGATGACTCCGATCAGAAAGCCGTGCTCACCCGCGTGGTGCGTGAGCTGAACCTATCTGAGCAGGAGTACCCGCCCAAGCTGATGGCGTCCCTGATCAGCAAAGAAAAGCGAGAAGGCCGCGGCCCGAACGAGGTCAAAGGCGACGCCGGCTTCAATGACTCCCTGCCCGAAATTTACGTGCGCTACCAGAAGGCGCTGCTGCTCGCCAACGCGGTTGATTTCGACGACCTCTTGTTCTTGATGGCGCGCATCGCGGAGAACCCGGATAGCAAGGGCGGGGAAGAGCTACGCAATCGCTTCCTGCACGTGCTGGTGGACGAATTTCAGGACACGAACCTGGTTCAGTATCGTCTGATTCGCGCCCTCAGCGCGCGCCGGCGCAACCTGTGCGTGGTCGGTGACGACGACCAGTCCATTTACCGCTGGCGCGGCGCCGACGTGCGGCTCATCCGCAGCTTTCGGCGTGATTTTTCGGACGCGGTGGTGATCAAGCTCGAGCAGAACTACCGCTCGACCGGCAACATCGTACGCGCTGCGCTGGGCGTGATCGAAGCGGCTGACGTGCGCGAGCCGAAGAAGCTGTGGACCGAGCAAGAGCCCGGCGACAAGGTCAAAATCCGCCTCGTGCGCGACGAACGTGAGGAAGCGTCGTTCGTCGTGCGCACCATTCAAGCAGAGCTTGCGCGCGGCGTGTCCGCGGACCAAATGGCGGTTTTCTACCGGGTTCACGCGCAGTCGCGCACGTTGGAAGAAGCCTTTCGCGCCGCCAATCAGCCGTACAAGATCGTCGGCGGCATGAAGTTCTTCGACCGCGCAGAGGTCAAGGACCTGCTCTCGTACCTGCGCTTGATCGACAATCCGATGAGCGATACGGATTTGGTGCGCGTGATCAACACGCCCGCGCGCGGCATCGGCAACAAGACCGTCGAACACCTGCTGAACGTGGCGTCTGAAAGCGCCATGAGCGCTTACGCGGCAATCGACTCGGTTGCGCGCGCGGCGGAGCTAGGCAGCGCGGCGCGCAAAAAGCTCGCCGGCTTCAAGACCATGATGGAGAGCTTGCGGGAGGAAGCCAAAGGGCTCTCTCCGCACCAACTCGCAGGGCGAGTGCTGGAAGTCACCGGCTATCGCGATCTGCTGGTCAAGGACGACACCGCCGAGAGTGACGCGCGCCTCGGCAACTTGGAAGAAATGGTCGGCTCCATCACCGACTACGAGCAGGAGCTGGGCGGCGAAGAAGAAGCCACTTTGTCCGGCTACCTGGAGCGCGTTTCTCTCGTGAACGCAACGGACGCGCTGGAGGGCGTGGCGACGGTTTCGTTGATGACCGTGCACAGCGCCAAGGGTTTGGAATACCGCGCGGTATTCCTCACCGGCATGGAAGAAGAGATTTTCCCATACAGCCGCGTGAGCCACGAGGAACCAGAAGAAGTCGACGAAGAACGCCGCTTGGCTTACGTCGCCATCACGCGCGCGCGCGAACGGCTGTACATCGTGCACGCCGGCACGCGCACGTTGTTCGGGAAAACGCGCTACGCCTCGCCCAGCCGCTTCTTGCGAGATCTGCCGGAAGATACCGTGTCTCGAGAGGGCACCGCGTGGGCTGCTGCGCCGTACGCTACGCCGTATCAAGCGCCGCGCGCGGTGTCTTTACCCGTGGGCACTCGCGTCGTGGAGCGCGAGGCAGAAGAAAGCCAGGTCGGCGAAGGCGTGCAGGTTCGCCCGGGGTCGCGCGTGTATCACAAGCAATTCGGAGAAGGCGTGGTGGAGCGGGTCGAGTTCGGCAACGCGCCGACCGTCGTCGCCAAGTTCAAAGAACACGGCACTCGCCGCATCCACGCCAAGTTCCTCGAATACGAATGACGCGCGCCGCGGTAGCGCGCGTCACCCGCGAGCGGCTCAGCCAGGCGTCCCAGTCGGAGCCGGCGCACCCTTGAGCGCGCTATCGATCTGCGCCGAGACGGTTTCGAAGCTGGTCGGGTTGGCGACGCGCGCGCCATTGATGAACATGGTCGGCGTGCCTTCGACCGCGACGCTTTCACCGAGCTTCACGTCGGCGTCCACGTCCGCTGCGTAGGTCTTGCTGTCTAGCGCCTTCTTGAACTCTGCCACGTTCAGGCCGGCGTCTTTGGCGAAGCCTTCCAGACCGTCACGCGTGAGCGCGGTCTGGTTCTTGAACAACTTATCGTGGAATTGCCAGAACTTGCCTTGGGCGTTGGCGGCCAAGGCGGCCTCGGCCGCGCCGCGCGCATTTTCATGCATGGGCAGCGGGAATTGACGGAACACGAAGTGAACGCGGTCGCTGTACTTCTCTTTGACCTGATCCACGACCGTAGCCGCGCGACCGCAGTACGGGCACTGGAAGTCCGAAAACTCCACGACCGTCACCTTGGCGTCAGCGGGACCGAACGACGGGCTCTTGCCCTCAGCCAGCGACGCGGCGACTTGCGGGGTCAGCGGCTGGTTTGCTTGTTCGCGCTTCTTCAAACCCGCGATGATGTCCGGCAGCTGGCCGAGCATCTTTTTGCACTGCGCGCCGGGGAAAGACTTGGTCTGCGTGGTGACCATCGTGCACGTTTCGCTGGCCGGACCGAACTCTCCGCAAAGCTTGCTGACGAGCTCATCACAAGACTTGCTCGCGTCACCCAGCTTTTTGATCGAGTACCCAATGTCTTTGAGGCCGGCGCTGCACGCGTCCGGCGACATGATGTCGGCGAGCGAGGTGAGCGCCTGGCAGCTCTCCGATTCCTTGCCGGCTTTGTCGCACAAGGCGGCGGCGTACTTCTGACACGGACCGCCCGCAACGCTCGCAGCCAGGCCAGCGGAACCCGAAGCAGCAGGCGCCTCGGTGTGATGGTGGGCCTTCGGCTTGTTACAGCCGGCGGCCAGCGTGAGCAGGCCGAGACCGATGAGCGCGCTGAGCGACAACGGGTTCTTGAATGGAGACATGAGAAAAACCTTTCAGCTCAGCAGGGATGAGCGACCTCGAGCTGGGGCGCGGTGTAGCAGCTTCGCGGCGCCTCGTCACGGCGCGGCCATGCTCCAGCGGAAAGGCTGCAATGGCCGTTGACTCACGGCGCTCCCCGGGAAATTGCTTCGGCCATGAACAAGCGGCTGGCCATGCTGGAAAAGCTCACCTCATCCGCGCAGGCGGACTCCTTCGCGTTCTATTGCTTGGCCATGGAATATCGGAAGGAAGGCCGGGTGGACGACGCCGTGGGCGCCTTCGAAACGCTGCGCGGCCGGGATGCCGGGTACCTCGCAATGTACCTGATGGCTGGACAGATGCTCCGCGAAGCCACGCGCCCCGTGGAAGCCAAAGCGTGGCTCGAGCAAGGCATCACGCTGGCATCCAGCAAGGGTGATTCCAAAGCGCTCGGTGAGCTCGAATCCGAGCTCGCCAACGTCGCTGGCTGAAACGGCGCCAGGGCTCTCTTTCGTTGCGCGGCGAGCGGCGTTAAGCTTTTTCGATGACTTGGGCGACCTTGGGACGGTTCGGCTGCGTAACCGCGGTATGTGTGCTCGGTACAGCGTGCTCATCGAGCGATGCCAGCTCGGGCAAGGCAACCGACACCAGCCCACCGCCTACGCAAGTGCTGACCACCGAAAATTTTGGAATGCAGCACAGCGGCGACGGCACGTTCTACACGTTCGCTGATGGCACTGGCGCGTGCGGCTACGACAAAACCAGTGACGTTCACATCGCCGCGCTGAACGCCCCTGACTGGGCGAACAGCGCCTGGTGCGGCGCGTGCGTTGACGTCACGGGACCGAGCGGCAGCATGGTGCGCGTGCGCATCGTGGATGAATGTGGTGATTGCGCCCCAGGCCAGCTCGACATGCATCCGGACGCGTTCGCAGAGCTTGCGCCCAAGACCGAAGGCCGTATCCCAATCACCTGGACTTTCGTGGCCTGCGATGTGGTCGGGCCCGTGAAGTACAAGTTCAAGGACGGCAGCAATCCCTATTGGACCGCCGTTCAGGTCCGAAACAGCCGCTACCCGATCAAAAAATTCGAATCCTCCAAGGATGGCAAAGCGTGGACGGAGCTGCAGTTGCAGGGCTTCGCCTACTACCTAAACTCTGGCGGGTTTGGCTCGGGCACCACGCAGGTGCGTATCACGGCCGAGAACGACACCACGCTCATCGACACCTTGCCTGAAGTGCAAGCCTCGCTCGAAGTAACGGGCCAGGCCCAGTTTCAGTAAGCGCCGACGGACGGGCCCAGGTTACGAGTGGCGCGGTGATGGATTCAGCGGGTTCTCGATACCGCGCGTGACCTCCGCGTTCGCGTCGGGCGCGGCGAACACGGCTTGCACGATACGACGTTCCACGAACGTGCGACGAAACAGCGGGTCACGAATGTGCTCGAGCAGTGAGCGGGCGTAGCGCGCAGCGCGTTCGCGCATTTCATCCGCCTGGGGCGAGCGCGCGATACGCAGCGTTTCGCAGCCCAGGGCGCGCGTGGCGAGGCCGTACTCCGAACCTTGCAGCGTATCGATTGCGCCGAGCGCCGTGGTCGCTAGCAGGATGCCCGTGTGTTCTTCACCCATGTCCAAGCGAGCGCGAGCCTCGATGGCCATGGCGTAGAAGTGAAACGCGACGTACGCCTGTGCTTCGGCCGCTTGACGGGCGTCGAATGCGTACATCACTGCACGTGCGTGGTCGCCGCGCACGCGCGCGAGCAGCGCGCGCAGGATCTTTTCGTGCACGGAATCGAACGCGCTGCCGGTGACGGCGGTCAGTGCGCCGGCGTCACCGACGAGCGTTTCCGAGCCGTCCAAATCACCGTATTCAATCAATATTTCTGCCATCGACAGCAGTGTATCGGCGCGTGAATCGCGGTCACCGTAGCGCTCGTGCGCTTCACGCGCGCGACGCAAGTAGGCGAGCCCGCGCTCCAAGTCACCCAGGCTTGCATAGCACTCACCGATGGTGCTCAGCGTTTTGGCGATCTGAAAGCGCCCGCCAATGGCCAAATCGATGCGGATCGCATCCAGCGCGAGCGCGATGCCGTCCTCGAAACGGCCGAGCACGAGCAACGCGTAGGCCAGTGAATTCTTGGCGCGGGCTTCCATGCGGCGCACGCCAGCTTGACGGAACACCGCGATCGCTTCGGCTTGCGCTTCCACGGCCTCGTGCACGCGGCCCACGCGCCGCAGTAGCGTGCCGCGCAAACGCAACGCCTCCGCGCGCAAGCGCGCCGGCACACCGTGACCGTCAGCGGTGGCCAGCGCGCGATCGACTGCCGCGAGCGCGCCCTGCATGTCGCCGATGTCGTGCAGGATCTCCGCCATCAAGGTGCGCGCTTGTACTTCGAGCACGGGCGAGTTGGCCTGGGTTGCCACGAGTTCGCCGCGCTTCGCGGAGCTGAGCGCCTTGGACAGGTGACCTGCGTCGAGCTCGAACTGGGCGGTGCGCAGGAGCGTGATGGCGGCCCAGGTTGCGCTCTTGGACGTCCGCGCCAAGGCCCGCAATTTGCTCAAATGTCCGCGGCGTTCGCGCCATCTGCCCTGATTGCGGCAAATCGATTCCAGGGCCTCGTGGGCTTCGAGCAGGCGCAAATCACCATCGGTCACCAGCGCGATCACACGCCGGTAGCAGCGCTTGGCAAGCTGCGTTTGATAGCTGGCGCGCGCGGCGTCCGCGGCCTCCAGATAGAAGCGCGCCGCTTCTTCACGCGCGTTGCCGCGCGCCAAGTGCCGCGCGACGATCGCTGCGGTGAGGCCTTTACCGAGCGGAGTGCCGGCCAAGTGCTCGCCCAGCCGGCGGTGCATGCGTACCCGCCGCCGACGGTCGAGCGCGCGATACGCCACATCACGCGTGAGCGGGTGACGCACGTCAATCGTGTCTGCTTTGAGCTCGCACAGACCACGCGCGGCAAGGCGGCTGACGGCATCCGAAGGGTCCTCACCGCTGACTTGCCGAAGGTCCGCAAGCCCGAGCGGACCACCTGCCACCGCTAGCCACTCGATGACGCCCTGTTCTTCGGGCGGCAACTCATTCAAGCGATCCGCGATCAGTTGCTCGAGCGTGGAGGGCAGGGACAGGCTCGCGTCCCCCAAGCGCTCGACTTGTACGAGCTCTTGATGCCCATCACGCTCGCGAATCTCGAGCATGCCGCGCTCGAGCAGCGCATCCACCATTTCGAGCAGAAAAAACGGATTTCCACCGGCACGGGGCAACAAATCCGCGCACACCTGACGCACGCCTTGAGTGACGCCGAGGCGCGTTTGCAGCAAGCGCAGCTGGTGCTCGGCACTGAGGCCTTTGAGCTCTACTCGCACCAGGCCCTCGATGTAGCCGGACACGCGGTCCTCCGGGCGCGATAGCAAGATCACGAGCACGCTGAGCGGCTCGGTGCGACGCAAGAATTCGACGATCAAGTCCAGGCTGGGGCGGTCACTCCACTGCAAGCCGTCGAGCGCAACGACCAATGGCGCATCCATTGCTGCGCGGGCAAAGAAGCGACGCATGCCGAGCGCGATCAACTGACGAGTTTCGGCTACGTCCGCGTCATCCACCGTTTGGCGCACGCGGCCGGTGGCCAGCTCCGCCATGCGCAACACGACCTCCGGTCCTTCTTGCTCCGCCGCGAACTCGCCCAGCGCGTCCGTGATCTGCTCGCGCGCTTGTTCGAAAGGCTGATCGATGCGTGTGCCGGTGAGCTCGCGGATCCATTCGCTGATCGTGGCGAATGGCACTTCACTGAGCGCGGGTGATGATTCGACGCGCAGAACGCGCGCATCCGGTGGCAATTCATTCAGAAATGCCGCCAAAAGCGCCGTTTTACCGATGCCCATTTCGCCGTAGATGACGCGCGCGGAAACTTGCCCGGGGTTTTGCGAAGAGCCGACCACGCCGTAGTAAGCGGCGTGCAAATCCGCGAGCTCGGCGTCGCGGCCGATCAAATCATTGGGCGCGACGGCCATCTCGTCGAGCTTCTCTTGCCGAGTGTGCGGGCGAAGCAAAGAGTAGATGCGCATGTCTTGCGGCAAGTTGAGCCGCTCGGCATCTTCGATCTTGATCGTTGGGGCATCACCCCACACGAAGTCACGACGCACCAGGCGGTACAGACCACCCGCCACCCAGCTCACGCCAGGCGGCGCGTGGTCACCCAGCAAGTCCGCCAGATGGTTGGCTGGCTCTTGCAACGCGTGTTGAATCAAGTGGCCCGCGCGATCACGCTCGCCAGTGGCGATGCCGCGCACGATGCCGACGCTCGCCGACAAGCCAACCGGCAAGTCCTCCGACGCGCCGCGAATCACTTCGTGCACGTCGATGGCCAGCCACAGCGCGTCCAACGGCGCACGTGCAGGGTTCGCCATCAAACCGACGAGCGCGCGTGCGGCGGTGGCGAATTGGCTCGGTTCCCCTTCGGGCGTCAGCGGCGCATCCCACGCGAAACGCGCGCCGCGGCGAAACGCGACTTCCCCCAAAGTGCCGCGAAGTTGCTCGAGCACGCGTGCGGCCTGCGGTTTGCCGACGCTGGTCGCGAGCTGATCGAAGCCGTGCAAACGCAGCGTCACCACGGCCACGTGGCGCACCTCACGCCCGACACGG
>FSWQ01002549.1_pt1 | contig 13374 bp, 12 predicted proteins | sample 1637691 | NCBI WGS metagenome assembly FSWQ01 (sample SAMEA3914814, study PRJEB12502) | metagenome | biome: forest; material: soil | place: USA | collected 2011-09-16 | depth 0.1 m | reverse complement strand
ATCACCAAGATCGCTTATTTCACGCTGGGCGGCGCGCCCGGCGCGCTGTATCGCAGCATCGAGCCGTACGATATCGGCGTCGCGGTGCAAGAAGTGATCGACGTTCCGGGGGAGCAATACTTCGATCACAAGATCTTGCGCACGCCCGTCTCGCAGTTCTACGTCCTCGACCTGAGTACGCGGCAAAGCGCGCCCATGCAGACGACGGCTGATTTGACGATCGAGCTCGCGCCCGACGGTCAGCGCGTGTGGGCGTTCAGCCCCGGCACCACTGGTTTTGCCAGCGTCGACTTTGCCACGCTGCATCCGATTTCGCTGATCGCCGAACGCGCGCTGAGCGACGTGTTCGACATCGCCACTGCCGACGGCCAGCGCAGCGCGCTCGCCTTGCACTTGGGCGTCAATGGCACGCCGGGCATCGGCGCGACCGTGTTCGACGCGCTCGCGCCGACAACGGCCAATGCGCGCTTTTATTCTGGCTTGGAACTGGGAGGGATCCGCTGATGGTGCCGCGCACGACGCTTTCGCTTTTGCTGGCGCTGACCGGGGTTTGTTGGACGATTTGCGTTCACGCCGAGCCGCTCAGCGCGCATCAACCGCACCTCGAGGCTTCGCTCGGCGTGCGCGCGTCCAAGGTGTCCGATGCGGGCTTCGATCCATTTGCCGATTCGGACGAGCTCGTGCAGGTGAGTCTCGGTTTGGGTGGAACGGTGTTGCGTTGGCAACGCGTGTCGCTGGCCGCGGTCGGCTTTTGGGACTACGGCGAACGGGGCTCGACCGCGCGCGGCGCCCAGTCTTCGATCGGTGTGCATCGCCTCACGGTCGGCCCCGAGCTGCGCTATCACGTACTCACGCCGCTGTACGTGTTCGCGCACGTGTTGCCGGCGTTCGCGCACAGCACGGCCTCGCTCGACGACAGCCTGACCAACGCGCCACGCAGCGCGCAGCATTGGTCGTACGGCGCGGACTTCGCGCTCGGCGCGGGCTGTGAGGTATACGGCGAGCACAACAGCGATTGGCGACGTCCGCGGCTGTGGGTGATCGCCGAGGGCGGCTACGGCTACCTGGACTCGACCAAGTTGCGACTCGCGCCCGAAGCCGGCCAGGGCGCGCCCGAGCGCACCGCGTCGGTCGACTTGGGTTCGCTCTCGCTCGCGGGTCCGTACGTGAGGCTGTCGGCGGCCGTCAGCTTTTGAGCGCGCGCATCCGAGCGTGCCCCCGCTGCCGAGTCGTGGCCTGTGGCTAACTTGGGGTGGGCAGCCACAGCGCACACGCCCCGACACCAAAAATTCAAGCTCCGACGAAACTCGGAGTCCAAACCCCGAGTGCGCGCCGCCGGGTGTCAGCGAAAACTTGGTGACGAGCCGAAAGCTTGGTGGACGCGCAATGGGAGATTGCTAGAGTAAACGTCGTGCAAGTTGTGCTGCGGAAGCTTGGTCGGGGCTCTCGAGCCGTCGCTGGTCGCTTAGTTCGCGCCCCTCGAAAAGGCTCGGTCGTCGTGATTGAGTTCTCCGATGGCATGCACGAATACGTCACTACTCCGGTCAAGCGCGTGCTGCGCCTCGCGGCAAAAGACGTGTTCTACATCGAGACCGTCAACAGCCGTTACCGGCTGGAAGTGCGCGATCGCGAGCGCGCGCTCGAAGACGCCTCCTCGGGTTGACGGTCCGGCACCCGCGAGCCGCTCGGCGTCGAGGGCGCTGAGCCGGTCAGCCCGGCCCCCTCGTGGTTCGCGCCCGGTCAGCCCCCCGGCGCCGAAACGCACCTAGACTAGTGATCGGCTGTGCAGGCAGCTCTTTCGCGAGCGTCGCTAAAGACTTTCCCCAACCGAAAAAGCGCTGTATGCGGGGCACCCCCTTTTGCTCTCGGGTAGTTCGAGAGCGAGGTCCCGAGCCACGGGCACCTCACGACAGAAAGACACGGTAAGTTTCGATGGGACGATTCGACAGCCGCAACTCGGAAAAGATGACTCGCCGCAAGGGCCAACAGAAGAAGAAAGAGCGCCTTGCGCGCCGCGCGGAAGCCACCAAGGCCGCCCGCAAAGCCACCAAACCGACCAAGAAGTCCAAGGGCTGAGTCTCCCGGCGGCCTGACGCGACCCGCTTGCTTGCGGAGGCCGCCCGCAGATCTTTTTTGGGGTTCGCGCTCTGCGCATCAGTCGCGCCCAGCAACCTCGCTCGGGCTCAGTCTTCGCGAATGACCTTGGTGGCAAACTGCGTGTCGTGTTGGGCGGGGCGTAAGACGTCCACGTGTTCGCCGAATAGGCCGACGTCGCCTCCGACTCGCTTCTCGCTTTCGAGCGCCCAGGCCCCCTTCAGCGAATTCCAACGTTGTGAGATGCGTGTGCTGCGCAGCGTGTCTTCGTCGGCGCGCATCCACGAGTAGTCGACCTGGAATACGGCGTGGTCCGAGTCCGGCATGCTCATGCCCGCGAGCTCGACGTCGACGACGCGGATCATGCCGCCCCACATGGCGCGGCGCTGAATGAAGTCGGCGCGGGCCTCGCTCGCGGCGCGGCCCGCGGCGATGTCGATGCGCCCGAAGCGCGCGGCCAAGTTCAGCTCGCGCGCCGCGTCGGTGGCCTTCTCCGAAGCCGGCGGAGGCATCATGCAAGCGCCCAGGCCGAGGCTGAGCGACAGCGCGCAGGCCACAGTCGAAAGGCGCGCGCGAGACGCGAAAGACGCCCAACACGCGCAATACGCGCAATACGCGAACGTCAGCGGAGCTTTTGCCATCGCCCTTTGGCTAACAGCCGGGCGCGGCTTGGGCCAAGAAAGCCGTGGCGCCGCCGCCGCCGAACTCAGAAGCCCGCGACGAGCACCGCGTATAGTTGGTGCCCCTCGTCATCGCTGTCCAGGCGCCGGGCGTAGCCGAGGCGCAAGTTGTTCTGCAAAAAATAGTCGGTCACGCCATCGATCCAGAGCTCCGCCCCGACGCTGCCGTGAAACAGATCGAACGGGTGATTCGCGTCGAGCGTGTTGTACGCGCCCCCGTAGTCGAAGAAGAGCACGCCGCTCAGGGTGCGCAAAAACACGGGCAGAGTGCTGAGCCCCCGGTCGGCGTAGAGCAGCGGAAAGCGGTATTCGAGGTTGAGCAGGTTGTACGCGGTGCCGATGAATTGCCCGGGCTGGTAGCCCCGAAGCACGAACGCACTTTGACGAAGCACGTTGTTGTACTCGTCATACAGAGATTCGTTGGCGTAGCCGCCCGTGGCGTACAGGCCGCGCCGGCTGTAGCTACCGAGCGACGTGCCGCCCGACAGCGCGAGCGCAAGGACATGGTGCTGCCCCCAGGGCATTAGCTGGTAGGCGCTGGCCACGCCGCTGAACGCGGTCAGTGTGCTCTCGCTGCCCAACGCGTGCGCGGCCTCGTCCAAGCCGAGGCTGATCGAGAAGCCTTTTTCGGAGCTGATGCCGTAGGTGGTGGTCTGCGCGTTGCTGTAGCCGTAGCCCAGGTGCAAAAGCCCGATGTAGCCGCGATCGGGATCGCTCGTGACGAGTGAATAGGGATCGGCGCGGGTGCCGACCGGCAGATCACGGCTGTAGTCGGCGATGGTGTAACTGAGCGACACGCTTTGGCCGTCGAATTCGCCCGGAGCGCTGAAAGAGACCCCGGTCGTGATGCCGTTCATGCGCTCGGTCAGCACGATGCCGGGCGCTCTCGGATCGTGAACGCCGTAGCGGTAGTCGCTACGGAGCGAAGCGTCGTGAAACGCGGCGAACCGGAACAAGAACGGCAAGCGATTGTAGTAGTAGTCCGCGCTTACCTGCGGTTCGGCGCCCAGCGTCGGATCGGTCGTCGTGGGCACGGTGATCGTCAGGTCGAAGCCGTGCCGGCCGATGGCGTCCGAGCCCTTCGTGCTGATCGCGAGCTGATTGCCGAAATTGCCCTGGCCGTATTTGAACGTCCAGGCGTGCGGACGCAGCGTGGGCAGTGGATTGTACGACTCGACGGGCCAAGTATGACTGACGTCCGGTTCCACGGACAACGAGCGGTCCTCGGGAGCATCGAGCGCGGGCAAAAAGCGCGCGGGGTCGAGCGGCAGCTCGAACAGATCGAAGCCCTGCGAGTGGTACCCGACGTAGACCAGGCGCTTTCCATCGTTCGAGATCGCCGGCATGTACGCGCCCGTGAGCACGTTCGTCACTTGCGCGAGCTTGCCGCTCGCGAGCTCGTACGCGTAAACGTTGGCCATGCCCGTGCGATCGGAGACGAAGTACAGCGTCTTGCCGTCGGGCGACCAGACCGGTTGCTGATCGAGCGAGCGGTCGTGAGTGACCTCGAAAAAGGTGCCGCTTCGGACGTCCACCACCCGGATGTCGCGGTAACCACCGCGCGTCCAGGCGCTGTACGCAACGCGCCCGCCGTCCGGCGAAAAGCGTGGCGTGTACGCTTGCTCGTATTGCGCGCTGGGCACCAGGGCCCGCGCTGGCTCGAGCGCATGCTCCGAGTCGAGCTGAGCGATGCGCAGCGTGCTCGTGCCCGCGCGATTGGTGACATAGGTGATGGTGTGGCCGTCCCGGCTGATGTCCGCGCCGTTCGCGCGCGCACCGACCGTCAAGCGCTCGCGGCTGCGTTCCAAGCCGCTCACTGAACGGGTGCCCGCGGGTTGCCGGAACAGATCGCTGAAATCGTACAAGCGACGCGAGGGGGCGGTGTCGTCGAAGTACAGGTTGCACTGGTCGTCGAAGCTGACGTTGCGGCTGCCGCCGCGCGCCAAGAGCTGCGCGCTGTCGTCGGCATCGGGTGCATCGAGGGCGACGCTGTACACGCCGGCCGTGGTGTCGCCGTCGTCGCGCTGATAGGCGAGCCGATCCCCGTGCTCGGCGCTGCACGCGGGCAGGAAGCGCGGGCTCGCCGCGTTATAACCGCGGTGGGTGATTTGACGGCCCTCGCGCAAGCCGCGCGCGCGTACGGCCGCGACTTGGGCCGCGTATTTGCGCTGCAAGTAGCCGCGCCAACCGACGTACAGCTCTTCGTAAGTGCGGCCCGTGACGCGGCGGATGGCGCGATTGATGCCCCAGGGGATGACCGCCGCGCCGTAGTCGGTGGCGACCGCGGCATAGGTGTCAGGGCCGTAGGTGTCCACGATCCAGCCGATGAAATTGGCGCCGTACAGGTACCAAAGGTTACCGCCGGGCCAGCGCCGCGCCGGATTGCTGATCTGATCGAGCCGCGCCAGGCGGTCTTCCAAGATATCCGCGCGCAGGTACATGTCGAACTGCGAGGAGCGCAGGCGACCGCCCGAGGTGTGCTCGCTTTCCATCACCACCGCGAGGCCCTCCAAGATCCAGCGCGGCTGCGATTGATTGGGAGCGTACGTCTTGCCGAGCAGCGAGTTCCCCAGCGCCGGCAGGCCCGACGTGTTGTCGATCTGCAAAATGTGCGTGTACTCGTGGGTGATGAGCTCGTTGATCCAATTGTCGTAGTCCGCGAGCGGCGACATGTCGTCGGGGGCGGTCGCGAAGAGGCGCACCGTGTTGTACGGGATGGTGCTCGCCGAGCCGTTCGCAGAGTCGGTATCGTCGGTGATGACGATCTCGGTGACTTGCTTGGGCGCAAAGCCGAGCTGCGGCATCAGGCGGCGGTACACGGCCTCGGCGCTGCTGGTCGTGCGCTGTGCGATGTCGTCCAGCCCGGCCGCGTAGTGCACGCGGAAATGCGGGCTCTTCACCGTGTACCAGTCGAGGTACGGGTCGGCCGCGCGCGCCGGCCCCGCCCACGCACTCGTCGCTCCCAGGCCCCCGAGTGCGAGCGCGAACCCGAGGCCCCGAGCGCGCTTCATTGCGCTCTCATCCTGTCCCAGAGCTCACAGATCGTCGTGGAACAACGGTTCGCGATTCCTGACGTAGCGGTACACGAGCTGGCGTCCCTCGGGCGTGATCTGAGTGAATTGGGCACCGAAGCCGGGCGTGCCGTCCGAGCCCGAATTGGGCGCTTCACGCGTCCAACGCACGAGGCCCAATGCCTCGAACTCGTAGCCCCCGGGCATGGACACGCGTAGCGACAATTGCTGCCCAATCTTCGGGATTTGATAGGTGGCCACGAAGATGCCGCCCGAATCGATCACGTCGTTTCCGCTCAGCCCTTTGTAGAAGTTGGTCGTGCTGTGCGCGCCGAGCTCGGCTTCGATGCGCATCGTGCCCGGCGCGCCGCCGGCAGGAGCCGGAGCGGCGGCGGGGGCGGGGCGCGCTGCCTGCGGTTGCGTGTACGCGGGCGCTGCCGCCGCCGCAGGTTGATACGCCGGAGCGGCGGGCGGTGGGTAAGGCGCGGGCGCGGCATACGCGGCTTGCGCATACGCTGGTTGCGCGGGCGGTTGCGCGTAGCTCACTTGGGGTGGGGCTTCCGGACGTGGTTGATAGGCCATGGCTTGCGAAGGCTGAGTCGCGGGCCCCCCCTGCGGCTGCGCAGGATACGCCGCTTGCGGCGGGCTCGCGGCCACCGTGCCCGCGTACGCGGCCGCTGGCGCCGGTTGCGCCAGGCCGTGAATCAAACTGAGCGATCCCGCGATCGCTTCGAGTGCCTGATCGACGGCGGGATGCTGACCGGCGCTGACTTGCAAGGTCGCCAACGCGGCACGCGCCGCGCTCAATGCGGCGGGACCCGCTTCGGCGACGGCGGCGCCACCACTCGACTCGATGCGATGCAGCGCGCTCATTGCGTGAGCGACGGGCTCCGCAACGCTCATCAGCTGCGGCGGGACACCGGGCATCTGCAACGCGCCGAGCCCTCGAGCAAGATTCTCACGCGCAGCGCGGGCAGCCGATACGGGATCTGACATCCAAACTCCGCTTGGGGTCGAGCCCCAAAAACAAGACCGAGGGCGGGGGCCCCGAAATCAAGGGTGGGGCCCCGCTGAATTCACTTCAGCGGGTGCGGGGGCGAAGCCCCCGATGAGTGAGCGTGAGTCTATCATTGGGGGTCCCGATTCCAAGTGCTCGATAATGCAGGCTCCGCGCGCCTTACGCGCGCCCACGCGCCAAGTGCTCTGCCACCCTGTGGGCAAGCGCCACACGATCGAGCTGTACCTCGTTCTCTTCTTCGTCTCCCTGCCCCTCGAGCCCAAGCTCGTGACCGCTCTCATCTCCTTCGTCGGTGAGGGTGGCGCGCAGCACGGCGATCGCGCCGTCCGCGGTGCGGATGGTGAGCGTGCTGCCGGTCACGGCCGCCTCGCCCGGCTCGAGTGCGGCGACGTAGTCGGTGGCGGTTTCTGCGCGCGTGACGAAGAAACGCAAGTCAGTCACGTCCACCGCCAAGCCCGGAACCGGTGAAAGGGCGCGAATTCGGCGCAAAACGCGCTCGGTCGTCCAAGACCAAGCCACGCTCAACTCCCGGCCGGTCGGCTCGGGTGCCCAGGTGGCAGCCTGCTCGTCTTGGGCGGTGGGCTCGGGTGGATGGGAGCGCGCGAAGCGCCCCACCCCCTCCCTCAATAGAGAGAGCGAGGGTCGGTCGAGGGCGCGCGCGAGTTGCCAGGCATTGCGGCCCGCGACCGGGATCGCACGCCGAAGCAAGATGGCACCAGTGTCGTACTCTGGCGCCAAGGTGTGCAAGGTGACGCCCGCGTCTCGGTCGCCGCTGTCGATGCTCCAAAAGTAGGGGTTCGGTCCGCGGTGGCGGGGCAACAGCGACGGATGCACACCGATGCCGCCATGACGAGCCGCATCCAGCCAGCTGGCTGGCAGCAGTCGTGTCCAAAACCAACTGACGATCAAATCAGGTCGCGCGCGGGCGAGCGCCGCTTCGATCGCTCGGTTGAGTTCTTTTTTGGGGGCGCCCAGGGCGTCGATCAACGACGCGCTGGGGACGCGAGCCGCCACGCGCCGACGGCCGGGCGCGGCGAGCGGCGAAAGCACGCACGGATCGAGCTCGTGACCATCTCGCAGCAGTAAATGGGCGCCCAGGGGCAACCCGAAGTAGCCGATCTTCAATTGAACGATGGACCTCGCCGCGGAGTGTGCCGAAAAGTTGTGTCTGGACCAAGCTCCCTGTTAACCACGAGCCGATGGAATTCGGCGGAAAAGGTCGCGCCTTTCGTTCGGCGTTGCGCGAGGGCAGCCGCTTCGATCCCACGGCTTCACATCGGGCGGTGCTCACCTTCGAGGGCGTGCACAAGGCCTATCGCGCCGATTGTCCGGTGCTTCGCGGCCTGCAGCTCGAAATTGCGCGCGGCGAATTCGTGTTCATTACGGGGCCGTCGGGGGCCGGCAAGAGCACGCTGCTGCGGCTTTTGTACGCCGCCGAAAACGTCGACGCGGGGCGCATTCTGTTCTTGGGGCGCGAAATTGGCCGCCTCACGGACGCCTCGATCCCGTTTCTGCGCCGGAACATCGGCATCATTTTCCAGGACTTCAAGCTGGTGAAGAACTGGAGCGTGCTCGACAACGTGGCGCTGCCGCTCGAAGTGCTGGGCCTGCCGCAGCGGGTGATTCGCACGCGCGTGGGCGAGGTGCTGGAGCGCGTGGGCCTGGCGGGGCGCGGTTCGGACTTGGCGAGCGTACTGTCCGGCGGCGAGCAACAGCGCGTGGCGATCGCGCGCGCCATCGTGGGCGAGCCTGCGTTGCTCTTGGCGGACGAACCGACCGGGAATCTTGATCCGCAGCTCGCGGTCGATATTTTGGGCCTACTCGAAGACATCAACGAAACGGGGGTCACGGTGCTGTTTGCGACTCACGATCGCTCACTGCTCGATGTGCGCCCGCGGCGCGTGGTCGTGCTCGACGAGGGCAAGGCCACCGACGTCCCGAACGGCTTGGACGATGCGGCGGACGCCGCGGGATCACTCGGCAGGCGCGTCGCCTGAGCGGCTGAGAGGGCGAGGAAGCAAAATGACTCCCATCGAACGAGCTTGGCGCGGCACGAAGAACGATTGGCGGCTGCACGCGCTCAGCGTGTTCTCCGTCGCGGTGGCCTTCGTTTGTTTGGCTTCCGCGTTGCTCGTTGTGGTCAACGTGAGCCACGTTCGCGATCGCTGGTCGAGCACTGGGCGCGCCTCGGTTTATCTGAAAAAAGGCGCGCAACGCGAGCAAATCGCCACCATCGAGCGCGCGCTGCGCGGCAGCGACGGCGTGACCGACGTCAAATACGTGTCCAGCGAAGACGCGCGCCACGAATTGACCGGTCAGAGTGACGACCCGATCATCGATTCACTGCCGACCGAGGCCTTCCCCGCGTCGCTCGAGGTGAGCGTGCAAAGCGAGGCCGCTGCCGGGCGGCTCGAGAAGCTCGCCCAGCAGCTCGGCGCGCTGCCCGCCGTGGAGCGCGTCGAGACCTACGCCGCGTGGAGCGATCGCTTGGCCATGCTCTTGGCCGGCGGCGTGACGGCTTCGGGCCTACTCGCGTTGGTCGTGCTCGCGGCAGTCGTCAGCGTCGTGTCTTCCACGATTCGGCTCGCGCTGCAGCGCCGACGCATCGAGGTCGAAGTATTGAAGCTCGTGGGCGCGACCGACGACTACGTGCGTCGCCCGTACGTGGTCGAAGGCGCGGCGCAAGGCGCGCTCGGTGCGGCGCTCGCGCTCGTGCTCTTGGGCAGCCTGTTTGCGATCGTCCAGAGTCACTTCGATTCGAGCTTTGCCACCCTGATCGGCATGACGCCCTCGTTCTTGCCCTGGACGGTGGCGCTCGCGCTGGTCGTTTCAGGGGCGCTTTTGGGCGCCCTCGCGGCGCTGCTCAGCGTGCGCAGGTTGCTCAGCGCATGAGCCTGCGCATCTCGTCCCTGTGCGGCCTGATGCTGCTCGCGGTCAGCGCGGGCGCCATCAGCGCGCCCGCCGAAGCGCTCCAAACGGACGACGCGACCGATCCGTCGGAGTCCGCCGAACCGAGCGTCGCGCCCGCCGTGCGCCGCGATCTGGGCGGCGACGCCGAGCGGCGCTTGAGCGAGCTGACTCGTCAAACGCGAGCCGGCAACGTCGAGCTCGAGCGGCTCGGCAAAGACAGCGACGCTGCGCACGCGCGGACCGTGACCCGCGGCCGGGTTTACGTGCGCCTGGCCAAGGCCGGACTCTTGCCGGTCGGGGGCGGCTTCGACGCCTTGGTCGAGCATGCGGTACGCCTCGAACGACTGCGCAATGCCATCGGGCGCGACGTCAAGCTCGAGCACGAGCTCAACGCGCGCCGCATTGCACTCGGCAAGCAGCTCGTGGAGCTAGAAGCGAGCCGCGCCACGCTCGCGACCGAAGTGCAAGCCATGAGCGCTGCCCAAAGCGCGCTGCTCTCCGAGCAAGATCGCGCGGATGCATTCGCGCGCGCCTTCTCCGGCAGTATCGGCTCGGCTCACAGCGCCGTGTACGGCGCCGGCGTCGGTCCCGCGGACGCCACGGCAACGAGCAGCGGCTTTGCGAGCCTGCGTGGTCGTCTGCCGTTCCCGATCACCGGTCGCAGCGAGATCCGCAGCGCGCAACGCCCGGGCTCCGAAGGCCCGGGTCTCGAAATGTTTGCCCCTTCGGGATCCGTCGTGCGCGCGGTGCACGCTGGCCGCGTCGCCTTCGCCGATTCATACGCCGCCTACGGCCGCACCGTGATCCTCGATCACGGCGGCGGTTACTACACGGTCAGCGCGAACCTCGGCACCATCGACGTGAAGGTCGGCGACGACTTGTCGTTCGGGTCGCGCTTGGGCACCGTCGGTGCGTCAGCGACCGACGGTGCGCCGCGTCTGTATTTCGAGATCCGCGCCGGCACGAGCACCGTCGCGCCGGGCGACTGGTTCGGGATCTGAGATCATCGCAATCAGCGTGACGAGCGACGACCCTCTTTGAATGGGCGTGTTCCCCTGCTACGCTCGAGCGCGGAGGGACGGCTGCATGGCATTCATTGCTGCATCAGTGGGAGAAAAGGGCCGCAATTTGCCCGGGGATACCGTGACCGTTCAGCGTCTGCTGAACAGCGTGGCCTCCTCGAAGGGCGGCGCGAGCGTGCCCCTCGCGCTCGATGGCCTGGTTGGGCCGCGCACGATTGGCGCAATTCGCACGTTTCAGCTCAAGCAACTCGGGCCCGCACTCAGCGACGGTCGTGTCGATCCGAACGGGCGTACACTGAGTAAGCTGAACGAGCTGAGCGGCGGCAGCGCGTCGTCCGGGCGCGTCATCGTCTGTCATCCGGCTCCCGCTGCGGCGCGTGCTGCGGGCGGCGGTTTGCTCGCTGCGCCGCCGATCTTGGGCCTGACTCGCAGCGTCGTCTCTGCGCTCGTCGCGAGCGTTGGGCCTGCGGCGTCCGGCGCCAGCGCTGGCAGTAGTGCCGGTCCGAGCCCGCTTGCCGCCGCGCGCGTGAGCTTACCGGAGGCCGCGCGTTGGGTGAGCTTCGCGCTCGGAAAGCTCGAGTTTATCCGGCTGAATCTGTCCACTTCCTCGGCAACCATCGGCCCCATCGAGCAAGGCATCCTGAGCGCACTCGATACGCATTTTCACGTCGGCTTCAGCTCGCGGGGGGATCGGGACAACCTGAACCAAACGCGCAATCGAATCGGCAGTCTGATCATCGCCTATCGGACCATCGCCACGGTATTTGCCCAACAAGACAAGTTCTTCGCCGAGGACGCGAGCAACACCACCGACTTTGCCAACGCCACACTGGGCGGCTTGACGAGCGGCGGGAAGATTCTTTTCTGCCCCGCGTACCTGACGCTCGGCCCCAAGTTTCGCGTCGCCGTGATCGTGCATGAGTCGGCTCATTTCTCGGATGCGTCGATCGGTCACTTTGCGTCCGAGCTGCCCGCGCCCAACGGTAGCCCGGTGGGCAGCCCGAAAAACTACGTGCAATTGAACTTCGACGAAGCGTCGCGCAACGCCTATAGCTACGCGCAGTTCGCACTGCACATGGTCGAAAATTTCGACCACCGACTCAGCTTCCCGCGCGATTGATCAGGAGCGGCTGGCAGCAGTCGCGGCTCGCTATTGCCAGTCGCCAACGTGCGCGAGGCGCTCGGCCGCAGTTCCGGTCCACTGCTCCACGCCTACGATTGCGTCGATGCTTTGTTCGAGATCCAAAAGGGCGCGCGGCGCGCTGTCGTCACCCAAGTTGTGACGCACTGAGCTCAGCTTGCCGCCTCGTACGAACGAAACCGTCACCGTGGCGCGGTCGGTAATGGTCGCATGTTCGTAAGACGCGGCCATGCTCTCGAGGTGCGCGTTGTTTACGGCGCGGTCGAGCTCCGCCAGTGACGGCTCGCTGAGCCGAGCGGACGCTGTGCCTTTTACTTTCACGAAGCGGCCACCTTGGTATTCGACGGCGCCGTCTTTGTGGATTGTCAGCGAGTAAACGGGACAAATTCCGTAACAAGCCGAGCGCTCGAGGCTCACCAACAAGGGCACGGTTGTAGGAGCGTGCAGGGGCGCCACGTGTTCATCGTGGTGGCGTGGCTCCGCACAGCCCAGCTGCGTCAGCACCGTGCACGCCACGAGCAGCATTTTCCCGGTGGGCCCCATGATGTGACAAGAGCGTAACCCAGCATGCAGCGCTGCGCGACGAACGAGATCGAGAATCTTCCATCGCCCGTGCACGCGCGTTCTCGGCGCAGCCGAGCGCGAACAATCGGTCGTGCATGTCTGGCTTGCCGTTCACTCTGCTGCTAACTGTGAACGTGATGGTTGGATGTGTGGTTGGGGGTTCGGGTGTTGGAAGGGTTTGGCAGGTCGGTCTCCTCGGGAGCTTGCTGCTGCTTGCTTGGGAGCGAGTGGCGGTTGCGCAATCGACGGCGAGCTTTCCAGAGCCGGCGAGCGCGGCACCAGCGCCCGCGCCCACCGTCGCTACGCCGAGCACACGCCCGCCCAGTGCCGTGCCGCGAGCAGCGATCGCGCTGTCACCAAACGTTGTTCCGCCGGTCGCTTCGTCGGTAAAGGGCGTTGCGAGCGATGCGTCGAGCCCTGCGCCGCCCGCTCGCTTGTCGCCGTCATTGCCTCCGCCCGGAACGGGCGCGTACAGCCTCACGCCCGCGCTTCTCCCGTATCGTGCGGGGCTGCCCGTGCCCCCCGGTTACAAGCTCGAGCATCGCTCCGCCAACGGACTGATCATCGGCGGTCTGGCCTCCTTGGTCGTGGGCTACGTGACCGCGATCGCCGTCGGCGGCGGCGACAATTTCAAGGATGGAACTGGCTGGGTGCTCTTGCCCGTGATCGGACCGTGGGCGGCGATCGGCGCGCGCTCTTACCACTGCGACAACAGCGCACTCGATGTGCTGGCCGCGGAGAAGTCTGCCAACGCGTGTGTGCGCGGCGCCTTCAACGAGGTGCAGACCATCGCCATTCTTTCGGCCGATGCCGTGGTTCAGGCGACGGGCGCGGTCTTGTTCTTGGCCGGGCTGGCAAGCGGTGAGGATCAGCTGGTGCGGACGGACGTGGCGGGGGGGGGGGGGACCCCCCGCGCCCTCCGGCGAGACGGGTT
>FSWQ01003815.1_pt1 | contig 13378 bp, 10 predicted proteins | sample 1637691 | NCBI WGS metagenome assembly FSWQ01 (sample SAMEA3914814, study PRJEB12502) | metagenome | biome: forest; material: soil | place: USA | collected 2011-09-16 | depth 0.1 m | reverse complement strand
TTCCACGCGACGCACCACCAACCCTCACGACAAGCGCTCACGAGATCGGTCAAGCTAATTCGTACAGCTAATTCACCGAGCCGCTAGTCACTGCTCTCCGTCCCAATTCACTTGGCCCAGACCAAGTAAAACCGCGAGAGCCTCACAACCAGCACGGCTCCCGCTGCCTTGCACCAACCCCACCCTGCGGCTCAGGACAAGAGCGGGGGATTTGTGTGAGGGCGCACCGAAACTGCTCGCCTTCAACTCAGACGCGCCACGCATGCGCCCTCACGCAAATCACCCGCCACCGCGCCCAAGTCACACCTCTTCTGTTGCGCGAACGCCCCCCGAGGCGCGGCTCCGGGATCACCTGCCGCCCCTCGCCGCCACACCGCCCCCACTCCGGCTCAACGCGCCGCACAGGAGCACCCCCAAATCCAAAGCCGAACGACGCCGGCCCCCCGCGCCTTGACAGATAGCCATAGGGGGTATACCTATACTCCACCATGGCGCGAACCCCAGCCAAAACTAAGGCCCACGCGCGCGTGCCCGCTGCTCAGCCCGCGCCCACAGCTGCTGCGAGCAAGGCCGCGCACGTGGCAGCCAAGCCCACGCACGTGGCCGCTCACCGCCACGCCGTTGGCGTCGACTCCGAGATCAAAACCTCCAACCTGAAGCGCTTGCGCCGAATCGAGGGACAGGTGCGCGGCTTGCACAAGATGGTGGAGGAGGATCGCTATTGTCCTGACATTTTGATGCAGGTGGCTTCGGTGCAGGAGGCGTTGAAGGGGGTGTCGCGGGAGTTGGTGCGCAATCATCTTTCGCACTGCGCGCGGCGGGCCTTGGGTGGCACGGATGCAGAGGCGGAGCGAGCGGTGACGGAGTTGATCGCGGTTTGGTCGAAACACGCGGGTTGATGGGCGAAGTCATGAGCGAGAGCAACCAATGAGGCGCGGAATCATCTTTGCTGTGCTGGCGCTGGTGCCGGCGTGCGCGCACATGGAAAAAGAGCGCGGGCATGATTCGGTGGATGAGCTGGTGCGCGCTCGCATTGGTCAACACACCGGCTGGGAGCGCGGCAGTCCGGAAGCAAAACAGATTTCAGACCGCGTGCATGAGCTGCTGAAGGGCGGGCTCACGCGCGAGCACGCGGTGCAAATCGCGCTGCTGAACAACCCCCATCTTCAAGAAACCTACGATGAATTGGACGTTTCCCAGGCTGATTTGGTGCAGGCGGGCCTGCTCTCCAACCCTTCCTTAGGCGGCAGCATCGGCTTTCGCATGCGGGGCTCAGGCCAGCCGGAATATGAAGTTTCCATCGTGCAGAGCTTCTTGGACATCTTCATGCTCCCGCTGCGCAAGCGCGTGGCACGGGCAGAGTTCGATGCAGAAACACTGCGCGTCGCGCACGCCGCTCTGGAAGTCGCCGCAGAGGCCAGCAAGGAGTTCACGGAAGTTCAGGCCAAAGAGCAAACAGTGGAGCTCATGCACGGCATCGCCAATGGCGCAGACGCCGCCGCCACCTTCGCCGGAGTGCAGTTCGACGCGGGCAACGTGACCGAACGCATGGTCGCGAGCGAACGCGCCGCGTTCGTGCAAGCCCAGCTGGATGTCGGTCGTGACGAGCTAGAGCTCAGCGAGCACCGAGAAAAACTCAATCGCCTGCTTGGCCTATGGGGCCCGGAGCTGAGCTGGAAGCTCGGCCAAAAACTACCCGCCATTCCCGAGCACGAAGAATCGCTCGACCACTTGGAGATACGCGCGCTCCGGCAACGGCTGGACGTACAGGCCGCGCGCAAACAAGTAGAAATGATGGACAACGCGCTCAGCCTCGCGCGCACCTCCCGCTACACGGGCGTGGTCAACGTCGGTGCGCACATGCACCAGGACGTAAACGGCCCTCGCCTTCTGGGCCCGTCTTTGTCGCTGGAATTGCCGATTTTCGATCAACGCCAAGCCCTGATTGGCCGCCTGGAAGCGCAACGCCGCCAAGCGCAACGCAAGCTGGATGGCGTCGGGCTGGACGTGCGCTCCGAAGTGCGCATGGCGAAGGCAAGACTCGAGCTGAACCGCCACGCAGCCGAACAGTACCTGACCGCGCTGCTCCCGCTGCGGCGGACCGTGCTGGAGCAATCCGAGCTCGCATACAATGCCATGCAAATGGGCCTGTATGAGTTGCTGGCTATGAAGAAATCCGAAGTCGAGACACTGCGCGCGTACTTGGAAACCGTGCGTGATTACTGGGTCGCGCGTGCGGAGCTCGAACGAGCCTTGGGCGGCCGCACCGCAGAACCTCAACCCAAGAAAACGGGGAGTGCCGGATGACCGAGCGTAAGATCGAAACCAGCGCGCCTCACGCAACGCTCGCGCCGAGCAGCGACGCACTCAGCAGGCGCCGCGTGCTGGGCACAGGCGCTATCACGCTCGCCGCCAGCGCGCTCACCACGTTGACGCGCCCCGTCTCCGCCGCCGAGCTACCCACGCCCAGTACTCCTCTTGCCCCCACGCCCGGCGCGGCGCGCATCGGCGTGAAGGACTGGCTCGGCCCTGGACAACCGGGCCGTGACTACCAGCCAGTGGTCGTCCCAAACGGCGCTAAATTGCCCTGGAAAGTGGTGGATGGCGTCAAAGTGTTCCACCTGGTCGCCGAAGAAGTGGAGCACGAGTACGCGCCGGGCATCAAAGCGCACTGCTGGGGCTACAACGGCCACGTGCATGGCCCGACCATCGAGGCCGTCGAGCGTGATCGCATTCGCATTTACGTCACCAACCGCCTGAGTGCGCCCACCACGCTGCACTGCCACGGCATCCTGCTCGAAAACGGCATGGACGGCGTGGGTGGTCTGAACCAAAAAGCGATCCAACCCGGCGAGACATTCAAGTACGAATTCACGCTACGCCAAAGTGGCATGGGTATGTACCACTCCCACCATGACGAGATGACGCAGATGGGCCTGGGCATGACCGGCTTGTTCGTGATCCACCCTCGCCGGCCCCGCGGTCCCCGAGTCGACCGAGATTTCGCGTTGATGCTCCACGAGTGGAAAGTGAACGTAGGGGCGGCGCGTCCGGACCCGAACGAGATGGTCGAGTTCAACTTGCTCACCATCAACGGCAAAGCATTCCCAGGTACGGACGCGCTCGTGGTCAAGAAAGGCCAGCGCGTGCGGCTCCGCATCGGCAACCTGAGCGCGATGGACCACCACCCGATTCACCTGCACGGCTATCAGTTCAAGGTCACCGAAACGGACGGCGGCGCCATCCCAGAGTCCGCACAATGGCCGGAAACCACGGTATTGGTACCGGTTGGCAGCACCCGCACGGTTGAGTTCACCGCCAATGAACCGGGCGACTGGGCGATGCACTGCCACATGACGCACCACGTGATGAACCAGATGGGCCACGGCGTACCCAACATGATCGGCGTCAAACCCGGCAACTTGGACGCGAAGGTGCAACGCGTTTTGCCCAGCTACATGACCATGGGTCAAACCGGCATGGCAGACATGGGTGAAATGCACATGGGCGTGCCCAAGAACAGCATCCCGATGGTCGGTGGACGCGGCAAGCACGACATCATCACCATGGGCGGCATGTTCACCATCCTCAAAGTCCGTGAGGAGCTCGCGAGCTACGCTGACCCGGGTTGGTACGAAGCACCCGCGGGCACCATGGCGCAAGCCGCGCCGCACACTGACCTAGCGCACGACGGTATCGACGTCGACGCACCCTCCAAAGCGTGGGCTGATAGCAATGTCCGCAGCGGTTGACCAAGTGGCCCCGGAGCGCGTGCGCGACCCGGTGTGCGGCATGAGCGTGGACCCCGCTCAAGCGCGCGGCGGCTCGTTCGAATATCACGGCGTGCAGCATTTTTTCTGCGGCCCGAAGTGCAAGGAGCGTTTCGCGGCGGACCCAGAAAAATACCTACAAAAGGCCGAGTCTCCCGTCGTTCCCAGCCCCGCCCCGGCGAGCGCGCCCCCGGGCCAATTCTACGTGTGCCCGATGGATCCCGAGGTGCGCCAAAGCACCCCGGGCGCGTGCCCCAAGTGCGGCATGGCGCTCGAACCTGAGGTACCCAGCGCAACGGTTGACGACAGCGAGCTGCGCGACATGTCACGTCGCTTCTGGGTCGCCGCCGCGCTCAGCGCACCGCTGTTCGTGATCGCCATGAGCGAGATGTGGCCCGGCGTTGACCATGCCGCGATGCAACCCTGGCGCGGCTACCTGGAGCTCGCGCTTGCGACTCCGGTTTGTGCCTGGGCGGGTCTGCCATTTTTGGAGCGCGCGTTGCGTTCGCTGCGAACGCTCAATTTGAACATGTTCACCCTGATTGGGTTGGGCGTGAGCGCGGCCTATTTGTACAGCCTGGTCGCGCTGCTCATGCCCGGCGCGTTCCCACATTCGGTTCACGGTGACCACGCGGGAATTCCGCTGTATTTCGAGGCCGCCGCCGTGATCGTGACCTTGGTCTTGCTCGGCCAAGTGTTGGAGCTGCGCGCGCGGACGCAAACCGGCGCCGCGATTCGCAAGCTGCTGGAGCTTGCGCCCAAAACCGCGCGCCGCGTCAGCGCCAGTGGTGAAGAGCAAGACGTGCCGCTCGAAGCGGTGCGCGTGGGCGACCGCTTGCGCATTCGCCCGGGCGAGCAAGTGCCCGCAGACGGCATCGTGCTCGAAGGCTCGAGCCGCGTGGCTGAAGCGATGCTCACCGGCGAGCCCAACCCCGTGTCGAAAAGCGCTGGCGAGCGCGTGACCGGCGCGACGCTGAACACCACGGGCTCGCTGTTGATTCAGGTCGAGAAAATCGGCAAAGACGCGCTCCTTGGCCGCATCGTCGCGCTGGTCGCGGAGGCACAGCGCAGCCGCGCGCCCATTCAACGCCTGGTTGACCGTGTATCCAGCTACTTCGTTCCGGCCGTGGTCGCGGTCTCGGTGCTCACGTTCGCGGTTTGGATAACGCTCGGCCCTGAACCGCGCTTGGCCCACGCGCTCGTCAATGCCGTGGCTGTGCTGATCGTGGCTTGCCCGTGCGCGTTGGGCCTGGCCACACCGATGTCGATCCTGGTCGCGAGCGGCAAGGGCGCTGAGCTGGGCGTGCTGTTCAAGAATGCCGAAGCCATCGAACGGCTACAGCACGTGGACACACTCGTCGTGGACAAGACGGGCACCCTCACCGAAGGCAAGCCGAAGCTCACCAGCCTGCTCAGTGCGCCAGAGCTCGAAGAAAGCGCGCTGCTGCACTACTGCGCGAGCTTGGAAGCACACAGCGAGCACCCGGTCGCCAAAGCCATCGTGGCAGCGGCCAGTGCACGCCAAATCCAGCTCGCGCCGGTCGAGCATTTCGCGTCCATCACTGGGCAAGGCGTGCGCGGCGTGATCGCCGGGCAGCAAGTCCTGATCGGCAATCGCGCGCTGCTGGCAGCACACCACATTGACCCGGGGGTTTTGGCCGAACGCGCGGACGCGCTGCAAGCGCGCGGTGAAACAGTGGTGTTCGCGGCCGTCAACGCGCGCTTCGCTGGCGTGCTCGCGGTTTCCGATCCACTCAAAGAGAGCACCCCCGCCGCGATTGCCGCGCTGCGCGCCGCCGGCTTACGCATCGTGATGCTCACGGGTGACGCACGGGCGACAGCGCATGCAGTGGCCGAACAGCTGGGCATCGCAGAAGTAATCGCGGAGGTCTTACCGGATCAGAAGGCTCGCGAGGTCGAACGCCTGCAGCAGGCGGGGCGCGTCGTGGCCATGGCCGGTGACGGCATCAACGACGCACCCGCGCTAGCGCGGGCGGACGTGGGCATCGCCATGGGCACGGGCACGGACATCGCGATTGAAAGCGCTGGCGTCACGCTCGTGAAGGGTGATTTGCGCGGCGTCGCGCGGGCCTGTGCCCTGAGTCGCCTCACGCTCAGCAACATCCGCCAGAACCTGGGCTTCGCGTTCTTGTACAACTCGCTCGGGATCCCGCTTGCGGCAGGCGTGCTCTACCCCGCGTTCGGCGTCTTGCTGAGCCCGATGCTCGCCGCAGCGGCGATGAGCCTCAGCTCCGTGTCGGTAATCGCCAATGCATTGCGCATGAAGCGCGCGGCTCTGTAACGCGCGCGCAAATCCCGCGTATTATCCGCACAAACGCCGGGTGCGATAGCCGCGCAGGGTGAAGGCAGAGGTGATTAACGATGCCGCGTCAGCCGACTCGAACCGACATTCGAAAAACTTTCAGCGCAAAGTCCGCGAAATCGCGCGGCAATGCAGCACCGTCGATGATGCGTGAACTTGGCGGTGTTCTGATGTCCGACGATAGCAACTGGCTCAAGAATCCGACTCTCCCACGCCCTCCCGCGGTGCCTTACTTCGAGCCCGCGGAGCTGGAGGGCATGCCCGAGCGCGACCAACGCTTCATCACCCGCACGTACGCGCGCGAAGCGCGCCGTCAGCGGGCTAGCCGCATCAGCGGCGTCAGCGTGACGCGCCCTTCACTCGAAGATCACGCTGACGCGCCCGCTCGACGGATCGCCTAACTCAGCCTGTCTCCAAACCAGCGGCTAGCCAAGCACGCCGGAACGCGTGCGGAGAGAGCCGACGATCGATGCCCGCGCGGCGCTGCAACTGGGACACCCAGTAGCTGAGCGCGTGGGTCGTGATGCGGACACGCCGACACGTGCCGTGACGCCCGAGCGTCCACAACAGCGGTGCGTCGAAGTACTGAGTCTCGCGGTGCTCGAGGCTGAGGTAGCGCCGCAGGACGCCCAACTTCGGCTCGCTTTCGAAGGAAACGAGGCGCTCTTGGTGGCCGTTGGCGCGCGTACCGCGCACGCGGAGCTGCAGCACGCCGCCTTCTTCCAGCAAATCACCGAAGTTCAACGCCACGATCTCACTCTTGCGCAAACCGGCGCAGAGCAAGATGAACAGCGCCGCGACGCGCAGGTCGTCACGCGACGCTAGATCCAGCGTTGACCACATTCGCGCGAGTTCTTCGCCTGATACTAGGTCGCCGCGTCGGCCGCCGAGACCGAGGCGACCTTCGTCGTTCGCTTTGGAAGCGCGGAGCCATTGGCTCGGACGCACTTCACTCGGCGTGTCGTTGGCGATATCCGCCGGTTGAATTTTTTCCGCGAAGAAGTAGCGAGAGCCGCCAATCCTCAGCGAATGAATGACTTCGTCCGCACGTAACGTGGGTTCCGGAACGAGGTAGGTAACACCACCTCGCGTGATCCGACTTGCGTCTGACATCTTTGGGGGACCTGTTGAGCATGATCCGTACCAACTCCCGGGAGTTAAATGTTGTCAGTTACTCTACAAGCCCTAACCATATTTCTCCGCTTCGGTTTCGCGCGTGTTGCGTTGCCGCGGGAAGTGCACGACCAGTACAAATTTGGCCGGAAAACGCGCTTCGCGGAGCCTATTTGTGAGATCGGGTAACCGTTTGCAGTCCTCGACATACCGCGCGCTCGAGGCCTTCGCGCCATTTCAGATCTGCAATGGATCTATCCGCCATCCCCCGCTGAGGAGACTGCTTCATGTATTTCTCTCGCTATTCCTTCGCCCTCGTTCTGCTTTCGATGTCTGGTCTGGCCGCGTGCAGCAGCGACAGCACCACGAGTACGCCGAGCACGAGCGCCGGTGACTCACAAACGCCACCAAGCACCAACGGGACGGACGTAGAAGCGTGGCTCAAGGCCGGCAGCTACAAGGACTGGACCTGCGAAACCGCCTCACATCCGCAAATGAAGGTCTCGCCGCACGGCCAAAACCGCATTTGCTCCAATGATTTGGTCGCGAATTTCACGGGCGATGGCGAACGCCCGAAGGGCTCAGCCGCCGTAAAAGAGCTGTATGACGACTCGGACGCCCTGGTTGGCTACGCCGTGGCCGTGAAGCTCGCGGCCAAGAGCGACGGCGGCAAGAACTGGTACTGGTACGAGCGCGTGCCGCTCGACAGCATGGCGCCGCACGACGCCAAGACCGGCGTGGTCGCTGACGGCACTGCCGACCCCGACACGACTGCGCTCAGCATCTGCGTTGGTTGCCACGTCGCCGCCGGCAGTGACGGGATGCACACGGTCACCAAATCTCACGACTTCGTGTACGACGTGATCAGCAACTGAAGGCCCCGTTTGACGCGATGAGGGGCGCTCGCGGGCCCCTCGTTTGACGTCGCTCGTGAATACTTGGACACTGCCGGGCATGTTGATAGGCACGGTGGGACGGCTGGGGATATTCGTGAGCTGCGCGCTCGTGGCTTTGGGCTGTAGCTCCCCCTCGGACGCGGGCCCGAGCTGCGGGACGACGAACGCCCCGGACCTGCTGGCTATTACCAACCTGCAGCCGGCGCTCGGCGCCTCGGTGCCGAACGCCGCGATCGTGCAAACCTTCACCATTGCTGGCCGGCACCTGGAGCTCACCCCGTCGTTCGCCCTGGGCGCGACGCACACGGCCGGGCTGACCGCGCCTAGCCCGGTGCATTGGACAATCAGCCTCAGCGGCGCGGACACGCTGTACACGGCGGAGCCCGTCACCTGGGTGACCGCGCCAGGCCACGTGGAGCTCAATCCACCCGGCCAGCTGGAATCGAACGGCTGCATTTTGACGCTGCCATCGCCGATGTTCAGCTACGACGTCACTGCGCCCTAACGGCGCGGCCCGTTAGGCCGCGAGCAGCGCGTACAGGCCCGGGACCACGATGTCCGCGAGCGGCAGGTTGTCGGCTTGGCCGATGCCCACCGCGTACATGCCACCGGCTTTGGCCGCTTCGACGCCAGCGGCGGCGTCTTCATAGACCACGCACGCAGAAGGCGACACGCCGAGGCCTTTGGCGCCGAGCAAGAACACTTCCGGGTCCGGCTTGGACTTGCTCACCAGGTTGCCGTCGATGATGACGTCGAACAAATCCAAGATGCCCAGGTTCTTGAGGATGACTTGGGCATTCTTGCTGGCAGAGCCGAGCGCAATTTTCACGCCTCGCCCGCGCAACTCCACCAGGTACTCCTTGGCGCCGCGCAAGATCTCCGAGGCGTCGATCTCTTTGATCATCTCGACGTAGCGGCCGTTCTTGACCGTCGCTAGGCGCAGCTTCTCATCCGCGCTCAGCGTCACGTTGCCGATGCCCAGGATGACGTCCAAGGATTCCATTCGGCTGATGCCCTTGAGGCGCTCGTTCTGGGCCTCGGACAGGTCGAAACCCAGGCCGTTGGCGAGCTCACGCCAAGCCAAGTAGTGGAACTTGGCGGTGTCGACGATGACACCATCCAGATCGAATAGGGCCGCCTGCATCGAATCCAACATCACATCGCTTCTTTCTTTGAGGTACACGCGAGCGCCCGCGAGGGAGCGCTCATTGAACGGGGTGTGCAACGCGGCCTTGCACCGTGAATTCCGGGTGCGGGCCGTGTTGTTCGAGCGCGCGGATCACGACGCGCTCTTTCTCGACCGTGATTTCGTACGAGTTTTTGCCGAACTTGTACGGGACCACGACCTTCTGCCAATGCGCAGGCAAACGCGGGGTGATGCTCACGCCCGTGGCGGTGTTGAGCAAACCGCAGAAGCCCTTGATCACCGCGAGCCAAGCCCCGCCGTTGGCAGCCGGGTGCGTGCCGCCGATGAACAGATCACCGACGTACTGCTTCGATTTTCCGGTGATATCGATGGTCGCCGTCTTCATGAAGTAGCGATAGGCGAAGTCCATCTCGCCAATCTCCGCCGCGACAATGGCGTATGAGCAGGCACTCAGACTTGAACCGTGCTCGGTGCGCGGCTCGTAGTACTTCCAGTTGTCGCGCTTCACCTGCGTGGAGTAGCGGTCCGCGAATGTGCTCAGCGTGAGCACTACATCCGCCTGCTTCAGGATTTGAGTCCAGACCGCCAGGCCCTCGCCGCCGCCGAAATACTCATGCGGGTGCTTCTTGCGCGCGTTCAGATCCGCCAGCGACACGTCTTCTAGGGTGAAGTAGCGATCGAACTGCGGAATGACACCGGTCTTGGGATCCGGCTGGGCCACGTACAGCTTTTCCGCCATGTCCCGGATTTGCGGGAGAATGTCGGCGAACTTGGTGCGTTCGAGGATCTTGGCGTGCGCCGCGGGGTCGACTTTTTCGAGCGTTTCGTAGGCCCAGATCGCGGTGTCGATCGTGTAGGCGGAGAGCACGTTGGTGTAATAGTTGTTGTTGACGCGCTCGTGGTACTCATCCGGGCCAGTCACATCCAAGAGCTCGTAGCGCTGCTTGGTGGGCTTGTAATGCGACCACGAGAGCAAGAAGCGCGCGCACTCGTAAATGACTTCAGCGCCGCCTTCTAGGATCAGTGACAAGTCACCGGTGATGCGGGCGTACTCGCGGAACGCCAGCGGGATGTCGCCGCTGATGTGGATCTGCTTGTCACGGAAGAACGTGCGCGTTGGCCGCCCGGTGAACACGTTCGAAACGTTGAACTCCGTGCAGGCGTCGAAGCCGCCTTCTTGGCTTTCCCAAGCGAAGAACGCGCCCTCGTAGCCGTACTGCTTGGCCTTATCCTGCGCGCCGGGCAGGCCCGTGACGCGATACTCCAGCAAGGTGCGCGCAATGCTGGGGTTCGTGTGCACGAAGAACGGAAACATGAACATTTCCGTGTCCCAGAAGATCGCACCCTTGTAGACCTGCCCGGACAGGCCGCGCGCCGGGATGGACGTGGCTTTCGTGTGATACGGCGCGATCACCAGCAGGTGATACAAGCTGTAGCGAAGCGCGTGCTGCGCTTCTTCATCGCCTTGAATGGTGACGTCGCTCACGCGCCACAGCTCAGCCCAGATCTTCTCATGCTCCGCGCGCAGGGCGTCATAGCCCTGCTGGACCAACGCGGAGACCTTCTGGCGCACGTCCGTCAGGCGGCTCGGTTGATCTGCGCCGTAGGCGACGTACCCGAACAGGAAGAAGGTTTGGGCCTGGCCGGCCTTGAGCTGAACCTTGCCCCGCTTGTAGGCCTGCTTTTCCGCCTTCTGATCCGCTAGGTCAGCACCGCCTTGCAGCACCACGCTCGCGGCAACCACCGGGATCTTCTTTTCCAGGGTTTTGGAAAACAAGCCCACCGCGTCCGCCGACGACTCCACCCGGTACGGCTCCAGATGCGGGCCGTTGATGTCCCAGATGTCGCCATCGACCCCGGCAACGACTTCGACCTCGACGTCTTTAGTGGCGCTGAGGGTGACCTTGCTGCACAAGAGATTGCCGTGCGCCATGGACGCGAAGCGCTCACTCTTGAGGGTGATGCAGGTGCTCGGGTCCGCCGCATTGGGCAGGAACACCGTTTCCCGAGAGGCCACGCCGCGCTGGAAATCCAAGCTTTGAACGTGACTTTCGGTGCTGGTATCGATGGCGTGCAGCGCCTTGCCGAACGCGCTGACCTGTAGGAACAGCGGGTTCGGCAAGTTGATCGGTTCTCGCCATTTTCCCGGGTACTGGTCGTAGATGCCAGTTGGGATGCAAGCGACCTTCTCGGCTTGGCCGTACTCGTCCAGCGTGCCGCGCACACCTACGAAGCCATTGCCGATCAGGAACTTGTTACCGAGCTGATCAGCCAGCTCCCGGGTCGGCTTTTGGGTGTCCGAGAGGGACCATTGAGCGCTGCCAGTCATGCTCAGCTCGCGACCTTGGCCGGGAGCGTGACGCCCTCTGCACCAATTTCGTAGTCAGTGCCCCAGACGTTGAGCTTCAACGCGGGGCCGGACACGGTCTTGATGCTGCTGCTTTCCGGCGTGAGCTTGACGCGCACGACGGAGTCACGCGCACGCACCCCGAACTCCAGCGACTTCCACTCTTTCGGCAACACCGGGTTCAAGAGCAGTTTGTCGCCATCCGAGCGCAGACCGCCATAGCCGTACACGATGTTCATCCACGCGGCGGCTAGGGCCGTGGTGTGCAGCCCCTCGTTCGTGTTGCGGTTGTAGTTGTCCAGATCGATGCGCGTGGCGAACTTGAAGAAGTTGTACGCTTCATCGTAACGACCGAGCTCGATGGCCAAGATGGAGTGCACCGAGGGCGACAGCGAAGATTCGTGAATCGTGCGCGGCTCGTAGAACGCGTAGTTCGCGAGCTTCTCTTCCTTGCTGAAAGAGCCGTTGTACAAGAGCATGAACATCAGCACGTCCGGCTGCTTGATCATGTCGTTGCGATAGATGCGGTCGTACGACCACGAGTGGTAGAGCGGGAAATCCGTGGCCGGGATGGCGTTGATGTCCACGTGCGGGAGATCGAAATAGCCCACGTGCTGCTCGAACAGCTTGGTCTCTTTGGAGTACGGAATGAACATCCGCTCGGCGACGTCCTGCCAACGCGTGAGCTCGCTCTCCTGGAGGCCGAGACGCTTGGTCAGCGCTTCCGTGGACGCGGGCTTGGTCTTGCGCAGCTCCGCCAATGATTCGAGCGCGAACTCCAGTGAGCGCTTACCCATGTAGTTGGTGTAAGCGTTGTGGTTCACCATCATCTGGAACTCATCCGGGCCCATCACGCCGTAGTAACCGTAGGCCTTGAGGTTCTCCGAGTACTGCACGCGCGAGGCGAGAAAGCGCGACGCCTGAATCAGCAGCTCCAAGCCCTTCTCTTCCAGCAGGGTTTTGTCACCGGTGACCTTGGTGTAGTGCTGAATCGCGAACACGACGGCGGTCGTGGGTTGGAACTGCAGGCTGGCGTGTTGCCACAAGGTGCAGCTCTCCGTGCCGTCAATCGTTGCGATCGGGAAGCACGCACCAACGCAATCCAGGGCCTTGGCGCGTTCCAACGCTTGCGGCAGCGTGGCGTGGCGGTACTCGATCAAGCCGCGCGCGGCTTGCGAGTTGGTGAACAGGTAGAACGGCAAGCAGTACGTTTCCGTGTCCCAGAAGGCGTTGCCGTTGTAGGCCTCGCCGGTGAGCCCCTTGGCCCCGATGTTCGTGCCCGGTACTGCGCCGCTGTACGTTTGCAGCAGTTGGAACATGCTGAAACGGATACCCTGTTGGTTGACTGGGTCGCCGTCGATGGCGATGTCGACCGTTTTCCAAACTTCCGCCCAGTAATCGCTGGTGTGTTTGGCGGCGGCAGCGAAGCCGCCTTCGAGCGCGCTCAGCAGCTTCACGCCGCGGGCTTGCGTGTCAGCCACGCTTTCCTGCGGGTTGCGCGTGGAGTCACCGATCCACGTGCGGTGGATGGAGGCGGTTTTGCCTTCTTGAACGTGCACCGTGTACGCCAAATCCCAAGCCTTCTCGCTGGCGACGGCATCCGCCGTGGTGCCGTCTTCGAGAAACACGGCGTGGCCAGTGAACAGCGGCATGTTGGTTTGGATCGTGCGGCTCACGAGCCAACGCGCGTTGCTCTCACCACCGGAGCCCTGCGTTTGCCAGTACGTTTTCTTCTGACCTTTGTGGATTGGCTCTTCGACCACCAAAAATTGAATCGACACC
>FSWQ01004714.1_pt1 | contig 13409 bp, 9 predicted proteins | sample 1637691 | NCBI WGS metagenome assembly FSWQ01 (sample SAMEA3914814, study PRJEB12502) | metagenome | biome: forest; material: soil | place: USA | collected 2011-09-16 | depth 0.1 m | reverse complement strand
GGAGCTCGGAGGACGGGAGATCGGCGAACGAAATGCCTCCGAGAGATCGGGCCCTGCGGCGGCTTGCTTCATTCCGGGATCTGCCATGGTGTCTCCGAGCTTCTGACGAGGGTGCCACTCACTCGATGGTGTCGACGGCCTTCAGCACGTTGCTCGCGACCTTCTCGGGAAGCGGCACGTAGAACAGGCCTTCGGACAGCTTCTGACCGTCGGTCAAGCTCCACTTGAGCACGCTCTTCAACGCGGCCGACTTGGCCTTGTCGTCGTACTTCTTGTGCGCGAGGATCCAGGTGTAAGTGACGATCGGGTAGGACTCGTCACCGGCCGGGTCGGTCACCCAAGCGCGCATGTCGGCGGGCAGCTCCACGGCCTCGAGCGCCGTGGCCGAACCCTTGAGCGACGGGGCCACGAATTTGCCAGCCTTGTTCTCGAGTAGCGCGGACGGCTGCTTGGTGCTGGCCGCGAACGCGAACTCGATGTAGCCGATGGCGCCCGGGGTCTGGTGGATCTGCGCGGCCACGCCGTCGTTCTTCGCGCCGCCGACACCGACGGGCCACTCCACGGATTTGCCGACGCCAGGACCCGACTTCCACTTGTCGTTGATGGCCGCGAGGTGCTGCGTGAACACGAAGGTGGTGCCGCTGCCGTCCGAGCGATGCACGACCGAGATGTCCTGCTTGGGCAATTTGGCGCCCGGGTTGCTGGCGACGATCTTCGGATCGTTCCACATCTTGATCGTGCCGAGGAAGATGCCCGAATACACTTCGCGCGTCAGCTTGAGGTCGGTCACGCCTTCCAGGTTGTAGGCGAGCACGATGTTGCCGGCCGTCATCGGCAGCAGGATTACGTTATCCTTCGCCTCTTTGATCTCGTCGTCCGTCATTGCGGCATCGCTCGCGCCGAAATCGGTCTGACCCGCGATGAAGGCCTTGATGCCCGCGCCGCTGCCGGTCGATTGGTAGTTCACGCGCACGTCTTTGTTCTTGTCGCCGAACTCACGGAACCAACGCGAGTAGAGCGGGGCCGGGAAGCTTGCGCCAGAGCCTTGCAGAGTCACAGGGCCCGCGGCCGCGACCGGAGCGGCAGACGCGTTGGCCGTCGCCTCGGGGGCGGGGGCGTCCTTTTTGCCACAGCCTAGGGACAAACCAACCAAGCTGATGAACGCGACGGCCGTCGTCGCAAAGCGGGTAACCGAGATCATGTGTCGACCTTCCTCGTTCTCAATACGGATTGATGTGTGCGTGGTACGCGATCTCGGGCGGTGAGTCAGGCGCGAAGAGGGTTGCCATCAAATCGTTACATAGGGCCGGCTCGTGGGGATTGGCACGGTCTCGAATTGGATTATGGCAACCTCGAAATAGTCGCCATTACGCCCGCTGCCGTTCGTTCAGTACTTGCGGGGCGCGAACCCGCGCTTAGAGTTCGTGTCCCGCGCGTGCTCGGACCGATCAAATAGCGCTAGGCGACGGCGCGTTTTTCTTGTGGGCCGTCGCTCTTCAGCACCACGCCGAACTTCGTGCCCACGTTCGGGGCGCTCTCGACGTGCACGCTGCCGCCCATGGCTTCGACCATGTGCTTCACGATTGACAGGCCGAGCCCCGTGCCGCCGACCTCGCGTGAACGCCCGGCGTCCACACGATAGAAGCGCTCGAACAAGCGCGGCAAATGCCGCTGTTCGATGCCCGGCCCATTGTCCTCGACGAGCAGCTCGACGCTGTCCTCGTGGGCGATGGCGCGTAGGCGAATGGTCGAGTTCGGGCAATATTTCACGGCATTGTCGACCAAATTAGTCAGCACGTGTTCGAGCGCGCGGCGGTCGGCCAGCACGCGCGGCAACTCTTCATCGGCTTCGTTCTCCAGCACCGTGCCGCGCTTGGCGGCTCGCTCGCTGAATAGGCTCAGCACCTGATCGTAGACCCGGTCCACCTCCAGCGCTTCGATGTTGAGCTTCAACCCGCGCGACTCGATGCGCGACAGATCCAGCAGATCTTCCACCAAATCATGCAAGCGTTCGGCGTTGCGCTCGATGATGCCGATGAACGCACGGGCGGCCACTGGATCGCCCGCGGCTGCGTTCTGCAAGGTCTCGGCGGCGGAGCGCACCGCGGTCACCGGCGTACGCAGCTCGTGCGACACGTTGGCCACGAACTCGCGGCGTAGGTTCTCCAGGCGCCGCACCTCGGTGACGTCCACGAACACCGCCAAGAGGCCGCCCTGCTCGCCCGGCAGCTGCGCCGCGCGCACCAGCAAGCGCCGCGGCTGTAGCGACCCAAATTCGATCTCGCGGGTCACCGGCTCGAGCGAGCGCCGCCCCTGATCGAGCAGCTCTTTCAGCTCGGTGTGGCGCACCACCTCCAGCACGGTCTTGCCCACGGAATCCGGACCGACGAGGAGCATCTCGCGCAAAGACGGATTGAGCACGTAGATGTGGCCCGAGCCGTCCAAGAGCAGCACGCCCTCTTGCATGCCGGCCAAGATGCCACCCAGGCGATCGCGCTCTTCACGCAGCTCGCGCAGCGTGCGCGACAAATTCTTGGCCAGCTGATCGAGCGCTCGGCCGAGCTCGCCGAACTCGTCGTCACCCGACTTGCGCGCGCGAGTCGACAGATCGCCGTCGGCCATGCGCCGCGCGACCTCGGTCAGCGAGCGGGCGGTGCGCGAGGCGAGCTCGGCGGCGACGGTCGAGACGATGATGGCGGCCGCCAACGCCAAGGCCGTGGCAATGCTCAACGTCGTGCCGAGTTCCGCGCGTGCCACGTCGATCTCGGTCAGCGGCAGCGCGACTCGCGCAACGCCAGCGACTTCGTCGTTGCGATCGAACGGCACCGCGACGACGAGCAGGTGCCCATCGATGACCGAAGCGTAACCGGGCGAGTCCGAGCCCAGGTTCAGCGCGGCGCGCACCTCGGGGCGATCACTCAGCTTCACCGGCTCGTCGTGCTCGGACGACTCACCGAGCACGTCACCGTTCTTGCGCAGCAGCGCCACGTCGGCGTTGGCGCGCTGGCCGAGATCGCGAGCCAGCTCGTGCCAGCGCGGGCGATCTTCCCACAGCGCATACGAAGAGCCGGCTCCCAAAGCGACCAGCTTCGCGCGCACGATCAGTTCGGCGCGCACGCGATCGGTCAGCTCACGTTCCAGTCGGTCGCTCGAGTAGGCGTAAGCCACGACCACCGAGACGATGATCACCCCGAGCGATATCAGAAATAGCTTGGCGCGGATCCCTAGCTTCAAGTAACGGCCTCGTCGGGGGTGCCGACGAAGCGATAACCCACGCCGCGCACCGTCTCCACGTAATCACGCGCCGCTTCCAGCTTTTCGCGCAGGCGCTTCACGTGCGTGTCCACCGTGCGCGTCGTGATGTCGGCCTGAATGCCCCACACGTCGTCGAGCAGCGTGCTGCGCGTCTGAACGCGATTCTTGCGATCGTAGAGCGTGACCAGCAGCTTGAACTCGAGCGCCGTGAGTTCGATCTCCAAAGCCTCCACCCAAACGCGGTGTGCCTCGCGGTCGATCTTCAGCTTGCCGAATTCGACCGTGGCTTCGAGATCCTTCGACTCGCTGCGGCCCCGGCGCATGATGGCTTGAATGCGCAAGAGCAGCTCGCGCACGCTGAAGGGCTTGGTCACGTAATCATCCGCGCCCAGCTCGAAGCCGACCACGCGGTCGATCTCCTCACCACGCGCGGTCAGCATGATAACGTTGATGCCTTTGGTGGCGGCCGTCTCTTTGAGTTGCTTGCACACCTCGGTGCCCGCAATGTCGGGCAACATCAAGTCCAGCAGCACCACTTCCGGCTTCTGCTCACGCGCGATGCGCAAGCCTTCCCGGCCGAGCTTGGTCACGAATACTTCGTGGCCGGCTTGCCGGAGGTTGTACTCCAGCACCTGCTGGAGATCGGGTTCGTCCTCGACGATCAGAATGCGTGTCATCCGAGAAACCGGGTACCGGGAAATTGTGACGGTTGCGTGGCGACGGGGTAGCACTACTGCATGAAAGAGTAGTGGTGAAGTGCACACGGGCGGCGGTTCTCGCCCACGACGCGCAGAGGCTAGCTCAAAAACCAGCCAACAGCCGGCTTTTACCGATCAATTCGGGCAAAACTGCGGTCAGGCGCGGGCCACCACCGGTTCCCGCCCCGTTTCTCGATGGTCGGGGTACAAGCGCGACCCGTCGCCGATCAGCATGGCGTGGCCGCGCCACATCACTCGGCGGCGCACCGCCCCGACCAGCCAGACGCCCCACATGCCGATGTCCTTGAGCACCATCAGGGGCAGGTCCGAGGCACGCACGCGCGCTCCGTTGACCAGACGAATCAGCAGCGCATCCGACAGGTATTTGCCGACCAGCGCGACCCACGCCGCGCGGCCGAGGGTGGACGAATCGACGAACGGCAACTCGGCGCCGGCCGCGAGCAACGCCAGAACCACGAGCAAGAGCGGCCCCGGGTAGAGCAGCGGCTCGCCCCAGTACAAGCGCGCGGCCAAGCGGCGACGCATCTGGGCCCAACGCACGTGGCGCGCCGCGAACTGGCTCACGCTCCGCCGCACGTTGATCGTGCGCAGCACGTGCGCGGACAGCGCCACGCGCAAGCCGGCCGCTTCGAAGGCGTGGCCGAGCACGTAGTCCTCGGCCAGCACGTCACGCACCAGCGAAAAGCCGCCCACCTTCTCCAGATCGGAGCGGCGAAAAAGCATCGATTTGCCGATCACGCACGGGTGCGAAACCAGCACGTCCGCGCCGCAGATGGCGCGCGCCACGTACGTCGCGAGGTGCAAATTCTCGAGCCGCGCGCCGATGCTCTTGCCGCCCGTGCCGGACAACACACTCGACACCAAGCCGACTCGAGGATCGGAAAGCTCGATCACCAGCGCTCGCAAATAGTCGGGATCGGGACGCACGTTCGAGTCGGAGATCAGCAGCACGTCATGCGCCGCGCGCTGGCTCATCACACTCAAATTGCTCACCTTGGGATTCATGCCACTCAGCGGCATGCCGGCGATGATTCGAATCTTCACGTCGGGGAAATCGCGGCGCAGCGCGCGCGCGATCTGCAACGCCGGGTCGCCCGGATCCTCCGCCCCGAGCACCAGCTCGAACTCCGGATAGTCTTGGCGCGCGAGCGCGACCAAGTTCTCGTACAGCCCCTCATCGACGCCGCACAGTGGCTTCAGCACCGAGATGGGCGGGGTTGGGCCACGCCGCGGCACCGCTGCCCGCGCCTTCACGCGCAGCACCGAGAAGTGCGTCGCGAGCGTCATGAACAGCGAGAAGCTCGTGAGTAGCAAGACGACGAGCAGCCCCCAATCGGGGATAGCCATGCGTGCCAGGTCCATTTGCTGCCTCCGCTGCTGGAGTCTCACGGAGCTGCGTGGCAAAGCGGCCAAGTTCGCGAAACAAGATGGAGAAGCTCGGCAACGAACGCGTGGCGACGCCGCACGAGTGCCACAGTGGCTGCCCCGCGCGCGCTGCGGCGCAACAGCGGCGGGCGTGCTCGGGCTAGCCCTGCGCGCGCCCGGCTACCCAAGCGCTGGCCAAAGGCTCGCCAGCTTCACAAGCGTTCGATGAGCGTTCCGACGAGTCGGCCAGCTTCGTATTGGGCAATTGCTTCCTTCACCCAAGTACGTTGGTAGCATCACGATCTGCTTTTGTTCTTCGTCGAACACCACCGGGCCCGCACCGATCGCCGAATAGCGACGGTCTCTCGTTTACAAGTAGCGCTTCGTATCGACGAAAAGACGTACCGTATCGTCGTCGACTCGTCGATGACGATGATTGGGCCAGCCGTGTCGGTCTTACGGGCTTTTTCGAATGCTCGTTCGACGCGTTCCCTGGCTCGGCTCGAATTCACGCGTTCATTTCTGAGCAATTGGCGCTTCAATCCAGCCGCTTCACGAGTTCGCAAACGCCGTCGGCGTCGTGGTCGCTCAACGTGAGCCGAACACCTCACCGTTGCGTGAAATCACAGAAATACGTGGGCGCGCCGCGGCGGCCGGAGGCCGACGCTTGGGAAGCCCGGCGCGCGCAGCGAAGCGAGCACGCCGGCCGTGATGCGACGGGGATCGCGCGGGGCAGCGATGGCTTCAGCAGCTTCAGCCGACGTCGAGGGCTTCGAGCAGTGGGATTTCGGCGAAGCGGTAGCCGACGCCGCGCACGGTTTCGATGTAGTCGCGAGCGGCGCCCATTTTTTCGCGCAGGCGTTTGACGTGGGCGTCGACGGTGCGAGTCGAGATTTTGGTGTCGATGCCCCACACTTCGTCGAGCAGCGCGCCGCGGGATTGGACGCGGTTGCGCCGTTCGTACAGGGTGACGAGGAGCTTGAATTCGAGGGCGGTCAGCTCGACTTCTTCGCCTTCGACCCAGACGCGGTGGGCGGCGCGGTCGATGCGCAGGTTGCCAAATTCGATATTTGGGCCATCGCTCGTGGGCAGCTCGCGGCGCCGCAGCACGGCGCGAATGCGGAGCACGAGCTCGCGCACGCTGAACGGTTTGGTGATGTAGTCGTCGGCGCCGATTTCGAAGCCGACGACGCGATCGATCTCTTCGCCACGGGCCGTGAGCATCACCACGGGCAGGGTGCGAGTGGCGGGATTGTCCTTGATTGCGCGGCAAACTTCGGTGCCCGGCATGTCGGGCAGCATCAGATCGAGCAGCACCAAGTCGGGTTCGCGCTCGCGCAAGAGACGCAGGCCGTCGGCGCCACGCGCCGCCTCGACCACTTCGTGTCCGGCACTTTTCAGATTGTAGTCGAGCACCTGCCTGATGTCGGCCTCGTCCTCGATCACCAAAATTGTCGCCATCTCGGGTTCAGCGATTACAAGACCGATGTGACTGCCGAGTGACGAATTCGTAGCAGCTCGACTTTCAAACTCGCGCTGAGACGCCGCTCACTCAATTGGCGTCATCGAACAGTCCGGCCGCGCTCGGCGGTTTGCCCGCGACCGGTTTTGTGTCTGCGACCACAGCGCGCTCTGCGACGGGCGGCTTCGGAGTGGGCGTCGGGTTCACGGGCGCACGGGCGGGAACCGCCGGGTGTACGACGGGCATCGTGAGCGTGGTCGCGACCACTGGAGTCGCCGCGGCGGGCGGCGCGGGAGCGACCTTCGGCGCGACGGGCGGTGTATTCGGCACCGCGCTGGGCAGCACGGGCTGCGTGCCCACAGCGGCAGGTTGCGCCGCAATCGACGCGGGCAGCGCGGGCGACAGATCAGCCGCCACGCTGCGCGGCGCGAGGGCATCGGCGAGCGCGCGTTCCATCGTGTGTACCGCGGCGAAAACGCCGAGCGCACCGGCCGCAGCGAGGGCGGCGCCCGTCAGGGCGAGCTCTACCCAGCGGCTGCGCACGCGCGGCGTTGCGATCGCAGTGGGGGCTTGCGTGGGACGCGCCACGTGCACGATGGCGCGTGAGCGCGGCGCCCCCGGCAATGGCGGCGGTGCCGTCGCGGCACGGCGGCCGAGTGCCTTGCCGATGCGAGTGACCGCCTCGGCGCCCTCTTCGGACGCAAACGGGCCGAGCGCTTCGGCCAGTTCGGCGAGGCTTGCGTAACGAGCTTCGCGATCTTTGGCGACCGCACGCAGCACGATGGCCTCGAGCTCGGCCGAGATCTCGGGACGCAAGTGCGACACGGGAGTGGGCGCGTCGGCCACGATCATCGCCAGCAGTTCGGGCGTGGTTTGCCCGTCGTGCAGCAAGCAGCCGGTCAGCATTTCATATAAAATCGCCCCGAGCGCCCAAATGTCGGCGCGGCCATCGACCGCCGCCGGTTGGCGGATCTGTTCCGGCGCCAAGTAAGACAGCGCCGACACGGCGCCGAGCGTGCTGCCGAGGTTGATCGCGATGTCGCTCAACGGATCTTCCGACACGCCGAAGTCGAGCACGGCGATGCGTCGTACGCCGTCGCGCCGCGTGAGGAACAGATTCGTCGGCTTCATGTTGCGATGCACGACGTTGTGCGCGTGCGCGTCGGCCAAGCCCTCACACGCCTGCAAAATGTAATCGACGGCTTCCGTCACGGGCAACGAGTCACGCACGCGCAGCACGCGGCGCAGATCCGAACCCGCGAGCAGCTCGGTCACGATGTAGGGCGCGCCCGAACCCAGACTGCCGACGTCGACGATGCGCGCCGTGTGCTCGTTCTGATATTGCACGGCTAGGCGAGCGCCATGCAGGAAACGCGCGGCCGCCTCAGGATGGGCTTTCGGATCGGCGGCCAACAAGCGCACCGCGACGCGCTGGCCCAATTGAGTGTGCAGGGCTTCGAGTGTCAGGCCGAGCGCGCCGCGACGATGCAAGCGCTCGACGCGATACTTTCCAGCCAGCAGATCACCGACGCGGATGTGTTCCGGACGAAAGTCGGCGCCGCGCAGCCGAGTCAGCTCCTTGCGCGGATCCATCGACACGCGAGTCGGCGCCGAATCGTCGAGCAAGTCGTCGTCTTCCACCAACTGGCAATCGGTACTCGTCAGGTCGTCACTGAACTGGGCCATGCGCGCTGCTGTTATCAGCCGAGTGTGGCTATTGAGCGACGAACGAGCGTGTTTTACTCGACTTGCAGCTGGAAACTTTGCCAGTCGATGCCGCCACGCGCGTCGCGAAGCACCACCCACATGAACACTAACCCAGGCTGGCTCGGGGCTTGCCACTCGTCGTCGCTGGTGTTGAGCGCGAATTCTTCCTCGACGCGACCGGTGTGGTCGTCCGTGAATTCACCCTGTGTCGCAAACCAGGACACGCGCATCGACTCGTGCCGCGGCGCGAGCAGACCTGACGCCGGATCGACGTAAGCGTATGTTTCTGCGCCCGTGCAACCGACGGGCGTCGTGCAATCATCGGGGCAATCGGCGAGGTTCTCACCAGATGTGCACATGCCGTCGCCGCACACGGGATCGGTCGGGCACATCGGCCAGGTCGTGCGAAACGTGACCTTCTGCCCGCGTGGCACCGAGAGCGGCCCTTGCGCTGCGCCGTCGCTCAGCACCGCGTCGTTCAAACTGACGGCCGTGACTTGGCTGATCTCGGGGTTCTCGTTGACCTTGGAGAACAAGCGATATTGAACGAGGTCACCAGCGCCGTTGGCCAAGCCGCAGGTGATGCGCGTTTCGGCGAGCGTGCTGATGCTCTGGTCGTCCGCACGAATCGACACGATCACCGGTTGGTAAAAGCCGCCACTGGAGTCCGGATCCGTCGGGCGTCCCGGCGGCTGGCCCGCGATCGTCATCGGAATGTCCGGACCGAATTGGCGACAGGCAACCTTCGGGATCGTGCCCTGGACCGTGGTACCCGTTGCGAACGGCGTCACTTGATCCCCGTCGCCAAAGCACTCCGCGGCGACGTCGTTGAGCTCGTTGATGGGCTTCGCCTGAGTGCAATACGACCAATCGACGTGCGGGTTGTCGATCGTGCCCTCGGCGCCGACCACCAACATTCGATATGAAACGTCGTCACTCGGCGCCGCTTCCGCGGGTGTCGACTGCACGGCGAGCACGCGCGGCGCGTCCACCGTCGAGAAGCGATTGTCGAACTCGGGGTTACAGGCCACGAGCAACGGCAAGACCAGTAGCAGTTTGAGCGCGGTTGTCATGCTCACCACTCGATGCGCCCACCGGCGACCGGCAACACCGGTAAACCAGTGATGTAGTTCTTGTTCTGGTAGCGGTAGTCGTACACGATTTCTTCGGGGTTCGAGCGGTCGGTCACGTTCTGAACGTCGAGGTAGATTTCGGCTTTGCCCCAAGAACCCGTGAAGCGCTTGGACAAGCGCGCGTCGAGCTGCACGAAGGCCGGGATGCGAATCGAGTTTTGCGGGCCGAACACCGGTTCGTACAAATCTCGCCGAGTGCTGACGAAGGCGCCGACCACCGGCGTACGCGGGAAGCCGGTCGCATAGCGGAAGCGCGCGCCGAACTCGAAGCCCGCGCCCAAATCGTAAGAGCCGACCACGGTCGCGACGTGCGTCTGATCGTAGTCGAACAAACGCCACGCGCCCTCGCGACACAGGTTCTGCGGCGCGTCAGCGGCGGACATGGCGGGGACGTGTTCGATCGCGGCGCAGTCGTCTTTGCGCTCGCTCCGCATCAAAGTGTAACTGACCCAGCCGAAGAAGCGACCCGTGAGCTCGTGGCGCAGCAGCACCTGCAGGCCGAACGCTCTGCCCTCACCCTCTTGCACCAGCGCGCGCGCAAGAGCCGGCGTATCGGAGGCGCTGCGCGTCACCAAGTCGGACGACTTCGAGTAAAATAAGACCTCTTCCAGCGAGATCTTGTCGGTGATCTTGACGGTGCTGCCGCCGAGCAAGTGAAACGCGCGCTCGACGTTCAGCTTTGGATTGCCGAACACGGCGGACAGATCCGCCGGCTGCGGGGACTGATGATAGAACCCGAACGCGCCCTTGAAGCCGAGCCGCGGCAGCATTTGATAAGTGGTCGAGAGCCGAGGCTCGACTTCCGTCGACTGCTGGGTGATGCCGATCGAAGGCGTATCGCCGCTCACCGGAGTTTGGCGGCTCGCGCTGGTGACGAACGGTTCGATGCGGAGCCCAGGCACGATGTGCAACTTGTCGTCGAAGAGCGCGAGATCGGTCTGGATGTAGGGCGCGACGGATAACGTGGTGGCGTCCCAATTGTCCGCGTTGACTTGGTCTCCCGGGGGCTGACCGAAGACCGTGATGTCGCCTTCGCGCGGCGGCAACGTGACCGAACCGCGGCGAGACAGCGAGGAGACTCCGCCCTCGACGTCGAGGCCGATCGTGGTCACCGTGTGCGCGGAGGTGCGGCCGCGATAGGCGGCACGAAAGCCGAACGCTTTGGTCTTCGTGTCGAGCTCGGTCGGTGTACCGCCGAACGACGCGCGAGACGTCAAATGGTCGAGACCGGCCCAGGGCGTGAGCAGCACGCTCGAGCCGTCCGAAAACTGACGCTTGTATGCGATGCCGATGCGATTGAACGCGGTCAGCGAGTAGTCCGTCTTCACTTGAGCCGGATCCGTGTTGTCGAGCGTGCGCGTCAGCTCGTCGCGAGCGATCATGCCGAGCACGTCCACGGACTCGTTCGGCCCGAGATCGTGAGTGAGCTTCACCTGCGCGTCGTAGTAGTTCGGAATCGGGATGAAATCCTGAACATCCTTGTCGGTGACGAGGTTCACCGATTTGTCGAGGTAGCTCTTACGGCCAGCGATCGCGATGCGCGTCGAGCTGCTGAGCGGAGCCTCGACCATGGCCGCCGAGTCGATCACGTCGACCGCGACGAAGCCGTGGAAGCCCGTCGGGCGCAGCGCGCGCGTGTCGATCGTGACCAAGCCGCCGAGACCGCGCCCGTACTCCGAGCCGTATCCGCCAGGCGCGAGATTGATCGAGCGCACGAGATCGGAGGTGAACACGGAGCGCAGACCACCGCCGTGATAGAGCAGCGGAATGTGAATCCCGTCGACGTACACGCGCGTGTCCTGCGGCGCTGCACCCCAGACCACGAGCTGTCCAGAGCCGAACGAAGCGCGGGCAACGCCGGGCAAATTCTGCACGACCTTCAGCGTGTCACCCTGCGTGCCGGGAACGCGGCGGCCTTCCTCGGCCTTGATTTCGGTCGAGACGACTTCTTTGGAAATCTTGGGCGCGACCACGACGATCTCGAGATCCGACTCTTCGCCTTCGGGCACTTCTTCCTTCGGCTCGAGCGCGTACTTCACCGACAGCTTCTTGCCCTTCTCCAACTCTTCTTCGGTGGTCACCGTGGTCAAGTTGGGGCCGCTGATGGTGATGACGTGCTTGCCGAGCGGGACTTCTTTGAACTCGAAGTGCCCGTTGTCGTCGGTGACGACCTCAGCCATGCCGTCGACGGCCACGGTGACGCCGGGGATCATCTGCTTCGTGAAGCGATTCTTGATCTCGCCGTCGAAGTTGATCGCGGGAGTCGGCGGTTCGTAGTGAAATACGAAGTCGTATTTGTAAGTGATTTTGACGGGCGCAGGCTTATTGTCGATCTCGGCGGGGTCGAACACGAATTTGCGCACGGCCTCGAGCGCGGCCGCGTCGAACGCTGGCGAGGCGTGCTCGAGCACGGCGGCGTCGACCACCGCGCCCTTTTCGTCGATCGCGATCTGCAAGACGACCGAGGCGGTTTTACCCGCCTCTTTCTCGGAGTCCGGATACGGCGCCTCTTCGAAATGAATCAGCTTGGGCAGCTTGGTCAGCTTCGGCTGATGCCCAGGCGTCTCACCGCTCGAATTGGCTTGTGCGAACACCACACTCGGAACGCACAACGACGCGAGTAGCACCGCTCTGCCCAGTAACTTCTTGACCACCTTACTCTCCAAGCACGAAACGCATCGAAACTACGAAGGTGGACTTCACCGCCGTGCCGCAGCGAGTCGCCGCGTTGAACGACATCCGCTTGGCAGCGTCGATCGCGCTTTCGTCCAGGCCGTGGCCGAGGCCGGAGACGATACGCGCACCCAGCACGTGACCCGTTTCATCGAGCTGAACCTCGACGCGCACGCGACCCTCGATGCCGGCGGAACGCGCGTCGTCCGTGTAGGTCGGTTTGACGAAGCCTTGCGCCTTGGCCTTGACCAAGTCTTCCGCGCAGTCACCTGCGCCGGACGTGGCTCGTTCGGCGGCGACGCCGAGCACCTTTTCTTTGACCTTGGGCTGCACGCTCGTGGGCGCTTGCCCGCCGCCCTGCGGGATGGCGATGCCGCCCGCGCCCGGCAAACCACCGGACAGATTGATGCCAAAGTCGGGCATGGCCGCCAACGCGGGGTGAGCGGCCGCAACGGGATCGGGGGGCGCAGGTGCAGCCACCGGCGGCGGCGCAGCGGCGCGCTGCGTCGGGTGCTGCAACACCTCTTTCGGCGCTTCGATCGGCTTCGGCGGCTCGGGCGGCTTCGCCTTCTGCTTCGGCTTGGGCGCGGCAACCATCACCGCGACATAATGCTTCTCGGGCTCGGGCTTCTTCATCGCATTGAGGCCACCGAACGCCACGACGTGAATCGTAACCGTGGCTGCTGCGGCCCCAACGTATGCAAGTTTGACCCGGGACATGGCGCTCAGTTGGCGATTTCGACGTTGATGGCGAACTTGGTGATGCCTTCGAGCTTCGCCAGATCGATCACGTGCACGACTTTGCCGTGTTGCACTTCTTTGTCCGCGGTCACGATCAGATTGAGGTCCTTGTTGCCTCCGATCGCCGACTTGAAGTGATTCACTAGCTCGCCCTCGTTCACCGTCTCTTGATTGTAGAAGGTCTTGCCGTCTTTGGTCAGCGTGACGGCGGCCACCGAGGCGACTGATTCACTCGCGCTGGCCGCCTTGGGCAATTCCACCTTGATGCTCTGTGAGACGATGTACTGCGCGGAGACGATCATGATCACGAGCAGCACGAGCATCACGTCCACCATCGGCGTGACGTTGATCTCG
>FSWQ01001383.1_pt1 | contig 13428 bp, 14 predicted proteins | sample 1637691 | NCBI WGS metagenome assembly FSWQ01 (sample SAMEA3914814, study PRJEB12502) | metagenome | biome: forest; material: soil | place: USA | collected 2011-09-16 | depth 0.1 m | reverse complement strand
CGCTCTTCACTTTGCCGCTCATCGCTTCCGTCCAGTACAGCGTGGTCCCGGCAACGGCCAGGTGCATCGAGCCACAGCCCGTTTGCGCGGGGACGAACACGGTCGGCGTCGCGCCGCACTTTCCGGCGTTGCACACCTGCGTGGCCGCACACTTGGTGGTGCAGTTGCCGCAGTGGTCCGCGTCGGTTTGCGGTTCGAAGCAACCGTCACTGCAATAGGTCAGCGAGGTCGGTTGGCAGTAACAGAGCTTGTCGGCGTGAGCCAAAGCGCCGGGCACGCACTTGCCCGTCGTCGCATCCGGCGGAGTGCCTGCCACCACCGGGCCGCCGCCCGTCGTAGACATCATGCCGCCGGCGCCCGCGTTCGTAGAGGCCATGCCCCCGCCACCAGTCGCCGCTCCTGCGCTACCGGACGTTCCGACTGCACCTGACGCACCGCCGATGTTGGGCTTCGCCGCGCCCGAGTCGCTGCTGCAGTTGATCAACAGGCCGCCAGCCAGCAGCACCCCTGGCAACAACATAGTCGTGGCCTTCATTCGCTTTCGCCTCCGAGGAAATATTAGTTCTGCGCAGCATGTCTGCGCGAGACGCCGTTCTAACAGAATCGCAGTACAGCGCAAAAGTACGGTGTTCGCCACAGCCGCTTCTGATCTCATGTTGATCGATCGTGTGTTCGAAGGTGCGACTCAAGTTTGATCGGGATGTGTCCGTAGTGCGTGTCGTGAAGATGCAGTGAACGGGACGTGTGCTGTCCGGACACTCATTTTCAACCCCGCTTATTCACCGTCCAGGAGTTGCCTACATATGGCGAAGTCCCGCGCTCTTCTCGCATTCGTACCTGGCGCTGTCTTTTGTTTGACCCTCGGTTGCAGTGCGAGTGACCCGGGAACGACATCGGTCGGCGGCTCGGCTGGCGTTGCGGGTAGCGCGGCAGGTGCAAGCGGCAGCGCCAATACGGCCGCCGGCTCGGGTGGCGCAACGGCTGGAAGCAGCGGCGTTGCTGGCGCGGGTGCCACGTCCGGCGCTGCCGGCTCGGGCGCTGCGGGCAGCGCGGGAGCCTCTGGCGGTGGCGGGCTAACGGGCCATGTGCGCAGCGGCATGAGCGCGGGCTGCGGCAAAGTCCCTCCTGGCAAGGACAACAGCAAAACGTACACGTTGCATGAGCTAGCCGTGACTGGCCTCGGCCCAACGTGGGTCAAGGGTGGCGCGGACTACAAGAGCAGCGGCAGCTATGACTTCGCGTTCCGCCCCTACGGCCTGCGCTTGCCCACGAACTACGACCCCATGAAGCCGTACGCGGTCACGTTCGGCGGCGGCGGCTGTGGTGGCAGCGCAACCAACTTTGCCGGCAACCCCAACGGCGGTTCGCAAATAGCGCCTGACGGCAGCACGATTCAGGTCGGTCTCGCCTACCTCGGCGGCTGCTTCGACGATGAAGGCGTGGACACGCCGGACGAGCCGTACTTCCGCGCGGTAATGAAAGAGCTGGAAGCGAACTACTGTTTCGACCTCTCGAAGGTGTTCGTCGGCGGCGCCAGCAGCGGCGCTTGGGAGTCGTACATGCTCGGCTGTGGCGCCTCGGACCTCGTGCGCGGCATCGGCACGGATGAAGGCGGCGAGCGCATCGCTCGTCCCATGTGTAAGAATCCGGTCGCAGCCGTTCTGGTCGCTGGCGAAGCAGATACGGAAAACCCAATCGGCCCGCTCGACCCGACAAAAGACGCTGGAAAACGCCTGGGCAGCTACGGCTCGGGCCCCTCGCGCGACGAGATCCTGATGCGCAACGGCTGCACTGGAACGGCGACCGAGAAGCTGGCGGGAATGGACGCGCAATACAGTGCGTGCGTGAAGTACAGCGGTTGTCCCGCGGCTTACCCGGTTGTCTGGTGTTCGCTCCCGGGCGTCGGGCACAACAGCAGCAAGTACATGAATGTCGACTACTTCTCCGGGCCGATCTGGGACATCTTGAGCGCGCTGCCGGCGCCGCAGTGATTGACGATCGTATTTCGTGCGGCTAGTTGATCGCTGGATGAACCGAACATCGCTCGCGGGAGCTGGGCGTGGTTTAATCGTTGCAGCGTTGGGTCTTGGCCTGTGCACCTTGCGCTGCGGGTCGAGCACGAGCCAACCCGGCGTCGCGGGTACGGGCAAAGCCGGTTCGGTAGCGAGCGATGCCGGGGCGAATAGCGCCGCCGGTTCGCACACAACGGGTTTGCCCGCGGCGGGCTCGCCTACGGCAGGCAGCGCCAGCACATCCGGGTCGGGCGGCGACAGCGGGGCCGCGGACGCGCCCGGTGGTGGTGGCAACGCAGGCGGGTCACTCGGCGGTCAGGCGGGCGCGCCGCCCGAAGATCCGCCGCCGGCTCCCGAAACGCGGGTTTTCGTGTGCAGCAAGCAGAAGCTGCCCACGAAAAAGACCGACTACGCCGCGGATTTGGACGGCAACGGCGTCGCTGACAACCAATACGGTGCATTCGTTGCCTCGTTCTCGGCGCAGAACGTGGATCTGCAAGCCATCGACGATAAAGCGACCGCCGCGGGCCTCGGCTTGCAATTGCTCTCACTCACCGTGCCGGATTCGAACTTGTCGAAGAGCAATGGCGTGAGCACTGAGCTGACACAGGCTGTTGCTCAAGCAATGCCTGACTTCAGCGGCATGGGTAGCTTCAAAGCAGACCCCAGCGCGCCCACCGCGAAGTTGCTCGGAGCGATCGCCGCCGGCGTGTTCACGAGCACGCCGCTCACAGTCGGGAGCGCGCCTCCAAAGTTGCTCGTGCGCCTGGAGTTTGGCGTGCCGGTCGTCGTTCCGGTACAGATCTACGCGCTGTCGTACCACGTCGCCGCAAACGGCCTCAGCGAAGGCCAACTGAACGGCGCCATGCTGGCTACCGATGTCGATTCGTACGTGCCGCCTGCGCTCGCCAAATCGCTGAATGACGGCTGCACCGCGCAGCCGGACGGGCAAAGCTGCAAGACCGCGCTCGCCGTGTTCGACACCAACAAAGACCAAAGCGTGAGCGCAGACGAGATCCGCGCCAACAACGTCATCCAGGGGCTGCTTGCTCCGGACGTGAAGCTGCTGGACGCGCAAGGCCATTACGCGCCCGCAAAGACGGGCGTCAAAGACTCGTATTCGATCGGCATCGGCTTCAGCGCCGTGGCCGCGAAATTCGCTCCGTAGTTGTAGCGAATCTACGCAGCATGGCGCATGGCATGGCGTCTGCACTGGACACGGTGAGGAGAAAATCACCATGACCAGACTCGGCATCGCGGCGCTCATCACTGCTCTCACCGTTCTCGGCGCGTCTGCGTGTGGCGGTCCGTCGCGGCCAGCGACGGATCCAGGCAACGGCACAGGCACTAATCCGAGCCCCAACACGACTGGGCCAGGTGCAGGCGAGCCAACTGACTCGAACCCCGACCCCACGACGCAGGCTGAGGGCACCAACACCGAAGGCGCGAGTCCAACCAGTGTTGGCCCGACCGATGGCGCGAACGGCTCCGGGCCGGGTAACACTGCCGCAGGCACTAGATAGGCAGCGCCGGACACGACAAGTAGCTCGTGCGCGCTGCAGCGAGCCAACCCGCTACGACTGTGCCGTTATGTCTCGTCAAATGTGCTTCGCAGAGCGCGCAAGCCTAAACACAGCCAGGTGTCGCGGCTTGCGACTCGCGTGGCCTTCGCGCTCGCGAAAGTGTCGCACTTCGCGCCGTGAGCCGGCGCGAATGTCGCCGCACGGTTTCGCCGCGCGTGATTTGTTTCTCACACGTCACCGCGCGGCGCCTGAAGATCGCAAATAGCGTGGCGAAATGCACGCATTTCGCGGGTTGAACGGTGTGGCGCGGCGCTTGCTTTAAAGCACGTCAAACGAAGATGCAAAGCGCAGTCAAAGGCATGATTCAGGTGAAGAGCATTACCTATCGCATTGTCCGTATCCAGAAGGGCACCTACGAGGTGGTGCGTCTGTTGGACGATACGAGCGTCGGCTCGTTCTCACTCGCGCCGCGTACCGAGGCGCTGTGTGAAGGCGAGCATCCGGAGCTCATCCGTGAGATCGCCCGCGCGGCGTTGCAAGGCGCCCGCACCAGCTGGGCGCCGCACCGCATCAGTTCCCCCTTCAATGAAAAGGTGACGCCATGAAAGCCACCGAATTGCTGAAGCGCCAACGCCGCTGCGTCACCGCGCTGTTCCCCAAGGTCGAAGTCGGGCAGGGCGACGCGCTGCGCGAGCTCTCGCGCTTGCTCATTGCGCAGCTGACGGTCGAGCGTGAGCTCTTTTATCCCGCGGTAATGCACCTCGCGCAGAATGAGGTACTGGACGCCTGGGATAACCATTCGCTCGCACTGAAGGCGCTGTCGCGAGCCCTCGCCGCGCGCCGACATGGCAAAACGTTCCGATCGCGAGTCGGCGTCTTGAAGTCAGTCCTGCACAATCTTCACGCCATTGAAGAGCCTGCACTGTTTAGCCACGTCGAACGGAACCTGTCTGGAGAGCGTTTGGAGGCTCTCGGTACCGAGATGGAGGCGCGTTTCTTCCTACAGTTGAAGCGCCTCTGGGAAAGAGACTATCGCGCCCCGGTGCGCAAGCGGCGCACGACGGACTTAACGCGCATCGCTCGTCAAGGCGTTCGCAGCTCGCGTACGCTGTCACGCGAACCTGAGCGGCACTGGTCGCGAGTCGCCTGAGGTTTGGGTCCCACGCGGGCGGCTGAGCCGGAAAAGCTCGCCCGAATCCCGGTCATTGCTTGTTCGAGACGCCGCGCCGCGCTAGGAGCGGAACGCAGCCGCGCGGCTCACAGCGCGGCGCCTCGAATCCGAAGCGATGTCGCTGACACAAATCGTCGTACTCACGGCCATCATGCTGGTCACCGGCGCGATCGGCGCGATCACGGGTGGCAATTCGTTAATCAACGTTCCGTTGATGATCATGGTCGGCATGTCGTCACGGCAGGCCGTGGCCACCAATATGTTCGCGGTCTTTTTCATGACCGTGTCGTCCACGGTGCGTTTCGCGCGGGACAAGCTGATCGCGTTCCGCTTGGCGCTGCCGCTGTGCCTCTTGACCATCATTTCGTCGGCCATCGGCGCGGAGCTCGCAGTCAAACTGCCGGAAGCGGTGGTGAAGACCATCGTCGGTGTGTCCATGGGCCTGCTCGTCGCCTTCATGGCCGCGCGCCCGAGCTCCACGGCGCGCAGTGTGTCCATCCCGCCGCCAGCCGCGTTGGCCGGCTTCGTGCTCACGTTTTGGCTTGGTATTTACGGGGGCCTGTTCTCTGGCGGCTACACCACGCTGATGACGTTCCTGGGCGTCACCTGCTTCGGTTTACGCATGCTGGAATCGGTAGCGATCATGAAGCCGGTCAATCTGGTTTCGTGCGCGGCCGCCTCGCTGATTTTCTATTGGGCCGGTCTGATCGACTTCCGCATCGGCATCCCACTCGCCGCTGCGAATCTGATTGGCGGCTACGTGGGCGCCCAACTCGCGGTGAAGAGCAGTGAACGCCTCGTGCGGCTGCTGTTCCTCGCCACCGTCGCGTGTCTCGCTCTGAAACTGTTGGCGCACGATGTAGTCTATCGTGCGCTCATCGCGGCTCGCTGATGTTCCTGCAGTCGCACGAGGGTCTTGAACGTTCTTGCGCCTCCGCCCGTCCGACCAATTGCGCTAGGCAGATGCGCGACTGAGCGTTACCGTCACACTTTGGGGGGCAGCTCTGGTCAACCAGGCGCCCGTCGCTAAGAAAAGGCCGGCTTTTGTCGATCGTCGTCGATCCGTTGTCGACGCAGCCACACCCGCTGCTGGGTACGGTACTGCGGGGTACCTACGAGGTAACGCGGCTCGTGGATCGCGGCGGCATGGGCATCGTGTTCGAGGCCGAGCAAGTGCGGCTGCGTCGCAAAGTCGCGATCAAGATTTTGCCCGGGCACTTGGCGCAGGAATCTCAGGCGTTACTGCGCTTTCAGCGGGAGGCAGAGCTCGTGAGCATGCTGCAGAACCCGCACGTGGTGCAGCTGATCGACTTCGACACGACCGAGCAGGGTGAGCCGTACATTGTGATGGAGTACTTGTCGGGCGAGAGCCTAGAGCTGCGCTTGACGCGCGAGCCTGCGCTGCCGCTCGCGTTTGCGGTCAGCGTCGCTACGCAGGTGGCTGCCGGCTTAGCGGCGGTGCACGGCGCGCTGATCGTGCATCGCGATCTCAAGCCCGCCAACATCTTCCTGACCGAGCTTCCGCCCGATGGCTTTCACGTCAAGCTGCTGGATTTTGGCATCGGCAAGCGCCTCGGCGCGCCCCAAAATCTAACTGGCGAGAATGACGTGATGGGCACGCCGAACTACATGCCGCCCGAGCAAGCCCTCGGTAAAACCGCGTCTGTGGATCAGCGCGGTGATCAATATTCGTTGGCGGTGATCGTGTACGAAATGCTCGCCGGTCGTGGCCCTTTTCAGGGCGATATGATGGCAATTCTCGAGCAAGTCATCGGCAGTGAGCCGCCGCTGATCGAGTCGCTCGTTGCGCGTTTACCTACCGGCATCGGGCCCGTGCTGCGGCGCGCGATGTCCAAAGAGCCCGCTGACCGCTTCGATACCATCACGGAGTTCGCGACTGCACTCGGCATTGCGGCCAGCCAAACCCCGCCGCCTCCTTCCGTCGCGCCGAGCTCCAACACCACGCTGCGCCTCACCAGCGATCCGAGCGTGCTCGCCGCGGCCGCCGCCTCCCGTCCGGATCGTCCCACGGCAGGCCCGCGCGTCGTTGCCGAACGCAGCCCGATCTCCACCATGCCGGAGGCTCCGTCCTTGCAACGGCTACAACGCGCGCTGGACGGTGCCAAGAAAGCCCGCTCCGCGCGTGACGTGGACCTCGCCGCAAAGCTCGTCGAACGCGCGCTCAGCATCGGTGATGCCCTGGGCAATGCCGAAGCGGCCGCCGCGTTGGATCACGAAGAGGCGTTGATCGAAGGTTCCTTGGAAGTGCGCCTGGGTCGCCTGGAGCAGCCTCTGCGCACGCTCGCGCCCGCGCCCACGGAGCGCGTGTCCTTACTTCCTCAAGAGGCGTTTTTGCTATCGCGCATCGACGGCCGTTCCAGCGCGGATGAAGTGCTGGACCTATCGCCTTTGCCGCGTTTGCGCACGTTGCGGCTTCTGGTTCGCCTGTTGCGGCGCAACCTAATCAGCAATGATTAGGGCATTTTTGTTGGGCTAACGCGCGCGGATTTCACGAGCGCGCGCGCGGATCGGAGGCATGCTCCACGGGACACTCCAACCCGTGCAGGTGAGCGAATGAATCGAGATTCACGCCGAGCATTTCTGACGGTTGCAGGCTCCGGTGCTTTGTTGGCAGCTTGCCGAAAACAAGACGACCCGGACGTCGGCGCGGTGGAAGATCTGATGCGCGAGCACGGGGTGATTCGACGCATCTTGGTGGTGTACCGTCTCTCGGCTCAAGGTCTGCGAGACAAACTACAGGCCGTACCGCTCGATGCGCTGCAACGAGCCGCAACGTTGATGCAGAGCTTCGGCGAGGACTATCACGAGAGAAAGGTCGAGGAAGCGCACCTGTTCCCCATGCTGCGCAAGGTGGGGGGTGCTGGCGCGGCAGAAATAGATACCTTGCTGGCACAGCATCAACGCGGCCGAGAGCTCACGCAGTACGTCCTTGCCGCGTGCAAGAAAGGCAGCGCTGCGGGGGCTGAACCGTTGGCGCGCGTGTTGGAAACCTTCTGCCTCATGTATGAAGAGCACGCGGCTCGTGAAGACACGATCGTATTTCCGGCCTGGAAAAAGGCCCTCTCCGCGAAGCAGTTGGATGAAATGGGGGAGTTGTTCGAGGCCATCGAGCAGCAAACCTTCGGCAAAGACGGCTTCGAAGACGCGGTCGCCAAGATCGCCAGCATCGAACAGGCGTTCGGGCTGTCTCCAGCCGCGTTGACCGCTGCCGCGCCACCCGCATCGTGAGATATTTCGAATTTGTTCGAATTAGAGCTTGCGCCATTGGTTCGATAAAGTTAGAAGTAATGGGTGAACGCAAAGCTCGAACGCCATGCGGAGCAATTGGCTGCCTTGGGTCACCCGTTGCGCCTCGCCATTCTGCGTTTCGTCGTGCAGGGCGGCGACAGCGGTGCCGCCGCAAACGAAATCCAAGGCCACGTCGATCTGCCAGCCTCCACATTGAGTCATCACTTGAAACGGCTCGTCGATGCAGGGCTGCTCCTCAGCCGTCCTGAGGGCACGTTCCACTACTACACCGCCGACTACAAAACGCTGCGCGCCATGACGGACTACGTCTGGGAGGATTGCTGCAAGCGCGGCGCAAAGAGCGGCTGCTGCTGAGTTTTTTTGCTCTGTTATTTCGAAAATAGTCGAAGGAGAAAGCGATGAACATCCTCAAACCCCACATTTCCCTGAACGTTACCGCGATCGATCGCTCGGTCGAATTTTACGAGAAGGCCTTCGGTGTGCCGGCAACCAAACGTCGCCCGGGCTACGCCAAGTTCGATCTGCAAAGTCCTTCACTCAACTTGAGCATGGTCGAAGCGGCGCGCACTGGCGTGAATGCCAGCCATTTCGGCATTCAAGTCGCCTCCACGGAGGACGTGTTGGAGGCCAAGCAGCGGTTCGAAGCGGCGGGACTGCAAACGTTGAGCGAGGAAGACACCGCCTGTTGCTACGCGGTTCAAGACAAAGTGTGGGTGGATGACCCGGACGGGAATTCCTGGGAAGTGTTCGTGGTCAAAGCTGACGCGCCGAGCATGCGCGACAAGGCGAGCGCGTGCTGCGCTCCGACCGCGAGCACGGGCGTTGCCTCTGCGGGCCCTGGCTGCTGCGCTCCAAAGACATGAAGCCGGATCTCGTACGGCGCGTCGTTGCCGAGGCCCTCGGGACTGCGCTGCTCTTGGCGACCGTGATTGGGTCGGGGATCATGGGAGAGCGCTTGTCTGCTGGTAACGTGGGTTTGGCGTTGTTGGCAAACACGGTGGCGACGGGCGCCGCGCTCGTCGCGCTGATTCTCACGTTTGGTCCAATTTCCGGCGCGCACTTCAACCCGGCGGTTACGCTCGCGGATGCGTTCGAGGGCGGGGTCGCCTGGCGTGCAGTGCCCGCGTACCTGGTCGCTCAAATCGCGGGAGCTTTTGGCGGCGCGGCAATCGCGCACCTCATGTTCGGTGAGGCGCTGTTCTCTGCGTCCACGCACGTGCGCTCGGGGCCCGCGCAGTGGTTGAGTGAGTTCGTGGCAACCTTCGGCTTGTTGTGCGTGATCTGGGGTTGCGTGCGGCGCCGCTCGCCGTTCGTGCCGTTCGCGGTCGGGGCTTACATCACGGCCGCGTACTGGTTCACCTCATCCACGTCGTTCGCGAATCCCGCGGTGACACTGGCGCGTGCGGCGAGCAACACGTTCGCCGGTATTCGACCGGCCGATGCCCCCGCCTTCATCGTCGCGCAGCTTGCGGGCGCTGCGGCAGCCACAGCGCTGTTTCGCTGGCTGGTTCCCAACTTGCCCGAGGTCGCGGGCAACGTGACTGATTTTACGGAGTCGAAATGACGCAAATTGCTACGGTGCTCTGCGCTTGCATTCATAACGCCGGCCGTTCGCAGATGGCGGCGGCGTGGCTCAATCACCTCGCGGATCCGGCGAAGGCCCGCGCAATTTCAGCGGGTACGGAGCCCGGCACGCGCGTGCACCCCGAAGTGCTCACCGCAATGGGCGAAGTCGGCATCGATCTGTCGCACGGCAAACCGCAATTCCTGTCCGAGGAATTGGCTCGAAGTGCGTCACTCCTGATCACGATGGGCTGCGGCGAAACCTGCCCCGTCGTTCCGGGCCTACAGCGTCTGGATTGGCCGCTCGAAGATCCCAAAGGAAAATCCGTCGAGCGCGTGCGCGAAATCCGCGATGACGTTCGCGCTCGTGTTGCAGCGTTGCTCGCTGAACGAGGCTGGCTGCGCGCAAAGTAACGCGGGTCACGCAAAATTGCGGAGACGAAAGGTGCGTGCGCAGCGCAGTGTGTGCGTGCGAATTGCCCGAGCTGATCGAGCCATCGTGCAATTTGCTGCCGGTGCAGCAAGCGTGAGAGTGCGTGTGTCGGTGGTGTAGATTCTTCAGCACCCGCAGCGCGATTCGTGGCTTCATTACGAGCAATGCGATCTCGTCTCTACGCTTTCGGCGCGCTGAGTTTGTGCGCTGCTGGGTTTGGCTGCGGCGCTTCCACTGACTCGAAGCCGAACAACGTGCCGAGTGCCGGAGCGAGCAGCGGCGGCGCGGTGGCGCTGGGCGGCTCCAGTGGCGAGGGTGTTGCTGGCAGCGCTGCTGGCAGCGTGAGCAGCGGCGGCACGAGCGCTGGCGGAAGCGGCGCTGAAGCGGGCAGCGGCGCAGGAGCAGGGCAGGCTGTCAGCGGGGCTGCGGGCGTGGCAGGTGCGGCGGGCTCGGCCGGTGGCGCGCCTCCGGCGGGCTGCGTGCAAGCCGGCACGCCCGGAAAAACCGGCACGCAGTGCGACCCTGGCAAAGACGGCAACGGTCTATCGATGCAGCCCGACCCCAAGGGCAATGGCACGCCAGTCGAGGGCGTGGGCACGGCGAAGGGCATGGTGCTGCCGGCCGGCACGTACCCAAGCAAGGTCTTCAACGACAACTTCGTGTATCAGATCTTCGTGCCGGTTCAGTACAAAGACGGCACGCCTGCCGCGCTGATGATCTTTCAAGACGGTGGCAACTACTTGGCCACGTTCCACACGCCGAAAGTCTTCGAGACGCTGATTGATGCGAAGGCGATGCCCGTGACGATCGCCATCTTCATCAATCCAGGTGCTGATCGCAGCAAGGACTATGATTCGATCGACGACAAGTACGTGCGCTTCCTGACCGAAGAGCTGATCCCGGATCGCATTGCCTCCAAGTATACAATCGTGGATGACCCGAACGGTTGGGCCATTGGCGGTCACAACTCTGGCGGCAGCGCGGCATTCACTGCCGGCTGGCAAAAGCCCGACAAATTCCGCAAAATTCTGACCAACAGCGGCAGCTTCGTGAACTTACAGGGCAACATGAGCGCGGGCACGTATCCCATGCTCGTCGCCGCCCAAACTCCCGCGAAGCCGCTGCGCGTGGCCATGTCCAGCGGCGACACTGACTTGGGCGGCTGGCGCGCTGCCAACGACACCATGGCAGCCGCGTTGGACAAAGCTGGGTACAACTACCACTACGTGAAGAACGGCGGCTCGCACGATCCGAATCCGTATGATTCGGCTGACTACGCGAACGTGCTGCGCTGGCTCTGGCGCGGCTATACCATTCCGTAGTGCTCCCCGCGTTCGAGAGGCGCTACACGGCGCTCAGCAGCCAACCGCGTTCTGCGTTGAACTCGAACACCTGCTGCGTGCACGTGAGCTGCTCCTCCGGGTCGTGCGTCACGTAAAGCAAGGTGGAGTCGGTGTTCTTGCCGATGTAGTCCGCGATGGTCAGCACTTCACTGCGGTGGCGTGCGTCCAGGCCGTGACACGGCTCGTCCAAGATCAAGAGCGGCGGTTGCTTGATCACGGCGCGCAGAATCAACGCCACGCGTTGCTCACCGTAGGACAGCTGCGTGAACGGCTCGGCACGCTTGCCGATCAAACCCACGACCTCCAGCCAGCGCTCCGCCGCGCGAATTTCCGCGAAATTGGGCTCGCGATACAGGCCAATCGAGTCGAAGAAGCCGGACAACACGGTCTCGATCAGGTTCGCATTACAGCGGTAGGCGTATTCCACGTGCAGCGCATACGACACTTGGCCAAGCTGCTTCTTGACGTCCCAAATCGACTCGCCCGAGCCGCGCTTCATGCCGCACACGGTCACGTCGTTCGCGTACACCTGCGGGTTGTCGCCGTTGATCAAATTGAGCAGCGTGGTCTTGCCGCAGCCGTTGGGCCCGCGCACGAGCGTGTGCACTCCGCGCTGGACGCTCAGGTTCAAGCCGTCCAACACGCGCCGCCCGCCGTAGGTCACGTTGACATCGCGCATCAGCACCAAGTCACGGCCGCCCGTCGAGGTGCCGGGCAGCTTGTCCTCGATCGTCTCGGCGAGTGCTTCGCTCAGCATGGCCGTCTCATTCGCGCCCAGGCGTTGTAGCTCGGGGGGAATCCCGCGGGCCTCGAACGCTGCGCGTGTGCCGCAAAACGCGACGCAGGCGTTCTCGATGTGCAGCACGTGCGTGGTTGCGCTCGGCACGTGCTCATAGCGATCCGTGATCACCAGCACTTGAGTTGCCGCCGCGCCGCCCGGCTGCACCAGCGAAGCGTTCACCAAGCGTTCGAGCTCTTCCGCCAGCACGCCGCGCGTCGCGGTATCCAGCCCTTCGTACGGCTCGTCGAAGATCAGCAGCGCCGGCTCACGCAGCAGCTCACGCGCTAACAGCACCTTGCGGATCTCGCCGGTCGACAAGTACTTCAGACCGCGACCCAAGAGCGACGCAATGCCGAGTCTGTGGACGAGCTCCGCAAGCCGCGCCGGAGCCGGTACGGCCGCACCGCCGCGCGCGCGACCCAAAATAAAATCCTGCGCGGCGGTTCCCGGGTCCACCCCGCCATCCACGAACTCGCTATCGTCGTGGTAACGCTCGTCGAACACCACGTCGCGCTGTCGTTCGAACGAAATCAGCGCGACGCTTTCCGGCGCGGGTAAGGGCGCCGGCAGCTGTGTGGTCTCACCGGAAATGGTCCCTTCTGACGCGCCGCGCGAGAGCACCTCGAGGCCACCCGCCAGCGCCTGGGCGATCGCGCTTTTGCCGCTGCCGTTGGAGCCGGTGATGACCCAGGACTGGAAAGGCTCGACCGCCCAGGTGAAATGGCGGAAAATGGGCTGGTCTGTGGGGCCAATATTGGCCTCTTGGAAGCAAATGCGGAAGGCAGTCATCAGTTTCGTCCGCGTATGTTGACAGGTGAGGGATTGCGGACAAAGGATCCCGCCCCTTTCGTTCAGGAACCCGAGGAAAAGTCCGCGATGAGTTACTTCAATTCCCTGCCGTTTCGCGAAGCTCTCAAGCAGCTTGGCGTGTGTCGCTTCATGGACAAGAGCGAGTTCACCGATGGTGTGAACGTTCTCCGCGGCAAGAAGATCGTCATCGTTGGCGCCGGTGCCCAGGGCCTCAACCAGGGCCTCAACCTACGCGACAGCGGGTTGGACGTGAGCTACGCCCTGCGCAAAGAAGCGATCAGCGAGAAGCGCGCCAGCTACCGCAACGCGACGGAGAACGGCTTCAAGGTCGGCACGTACGAAGAGCTGATCCCGACGGCGGACGTCGTTGGCAACCTGACGCCCGACAAGCAGCACACGCCCGTCGTGAGCGCGCTGATCCCGTTGATGAAGAAGGGCGCCTCGCTCTGGTATTCCCACGGCTTCAACATCGTGGAAGAGGGCATGCAGGTCCGTAAGGACATCACCGTGGTGATGATGGCG
>FSWQ01003888.1_pt1 | contig 13556 bp, 12 predicted proteins | sample 1637691 | NCBI WGS metagenome assembly FSWQ01 (sample SAMEA3914814, study PRJEB12502) | metagenome | biome: forest; material: soil | place: USA | collected 2011-09-16 | depth 0.1 m | reverse complement strand
GTGCGAGCCTTCGCGGCAGCGCAGGCGGTCGAGTTGTTGTCAGAGCTGCTGCAAGCAAGCCCGTTGAGACCGGCGATCAAGGCAAGGCAAAGTGGAATCAGCTTCTTCATATGATGCGTCCTTGTGAGGGCGATGACTCGGCGCTACGCGCAGAATCGGAGGGTGGCGATTAGAGCGCGCGCCCGCGCGCGCTACAACCTCCACCTGTGCGTGCCGAGTCCTACGTTGTAGGCGTGCGACTCCTTCCCACGCGCAGTGTTCGTCTGCGCATTGGCCACTCAGAACCGATTACGACGGACACGCTTCACTCGGAGTGGAATGCGTGACTCCGCCGCAACGACTCAGTGCTCGTCGCTCGGGTATTGGGCAGCTCGTCTTCGCATCGGCCGAGGCCGTGCCCTGTGGGCTACGACGTCCAGGCGATCTCCCAATGCGTCACCGCCAAGCTGGGTAATGTCCTCGAACCAGAGGTCGATGCCGCGAGTTGCCGTGTTGGCTCCCTGCAACACGGCTGCGCTCAGGCCAACGAGCATGAAGCGCACGCCATGGCGGGTGAGCGCCAGCTGGAACGTGCGCTCACCGTCGTTGAGCGCTGAAAAGTCTTCCATGGGCCAGGGCCGCCTTGAGGCCTTCGGACGGAGTTTTTTCGAGATCCCTCAGCACTCGGTAAACGCCGTCGACGTGGACGCCCGGGTTCTTCGCGGCGATGCGATGCGCCCGCGCCCAGCGCTGCTCGTCTTTGACGAGCCAGGCCTGCTCTGCCGCGCTCAGCGGATTGGACGCCGACATCAGCTTTAGCCCTAGCACAACCGAGCCGATGCCGTGCGCAGAGCTCGCCGGGCTGGCGTTCGTCAGCGAGGTTACCGGGGCGACCGGGTTGCGCCTCGCGAACCCCAAAAAATCAGCTCACTCTCCCCACTGCACCCAGCCGAGTAACTCTGCCGTCACGAGCGCGGCCGCTGCCTCCTTCGCGCCCACGGGCCGCGCCTCGTTCCCGGTGCGGTACGAGATCAGCCGCTCGAGCGCCTGCTCGATGCGCAATCGCTCCGGAATGAGCGTCGCCACGAAGATCAGCGAAGCCGGCGCGCTGCCGCGTTCGCGCGGATGGCGAATTGCTTCCGCGCGTGGGCCGGCGAGTAGGCGTTTGCCTTCGGGCAGTAGGGTCTTGGGTTCGCCCTTTGCGCGCACGATGGCGCCGGCCATCATCGGACTCGCGAGGTCGAGGTCGAGGGGGAACTGCACGAGTTGCGGCGCGGTGCCGCGATAGAACGTCACTAGGCCTTCGGCCCAGCCGCACAGGGTGGCGACGCGATCGCGGCCTTGGTCGCGAATGGCGCGGAACACGTCGACGGCGTCGACCATGCCGATGCCGATCAGGGTGTCGCCCAGGCGGCCGCCGTAGCTCGAAAGCATGCCCAGCGCAGTTTCGAGTTGTTCGCGGCTCAGGCGCCCGCGGCGGACCAAGTATTCGCCGAGTAGCTCTTCGCGTTCGGAGGACGCGACGTGCAAGAGGCGGCCTTTTTCGAGGTAGATTTCTTTGCGGCTGGCGTTGCCCGAGGTCGAGCTGCGTTCGACGAACAGCGCGCCGCTCTCGCCCTTTTGGCGCATGTGCGAGAGCACGTGCAGCATCGAGGTATCGCGCAGCAGCGCTTGGTAATCGGGGACGCCGGGCTCGAAGAGGCGGCTCGTGGTCGCGGTGGTCGAGGGCAAGAGGTGGCGGTTCAACTCATGCACGTCGCGAATGACCTGGTAGCCGGCGCCCATCAGCGACACTTCGTCGTCGCCGGTGAGGTCGCCGGTCGCGATCATTTCGATCAGCTTCGCGAAGGGCACGCCGGTGAGCGTTTGGCCATCGGCGCGGCGCACGCTCGACAATGAGGTCGGCGCGGGCGGTTCGCTCGCGGGCGACGCGGGCGTCTTGACCGCCTGTAAGCCGCCGCTGCTGCGCGCACGCACGGCGCGCATGCGCTGCACCGAGTCGCGCACTTGGCCTTCGATTTGTTTGGCGAGTTGGCTCGAGTCTTTGGCCCAGTTCACCCAATCGGCCAGCATTTGCTGGAGCTCCTCGGCGGAGGGTTGCTCGAACTCACTCAGGGCCGCAGCCAGCTCGGCTGCGTCTTGGAAGCGTGCGTCGGGGTCGCGCGCCAGGCCCTTCTCGCACAGTTCCAAAACACCGACGGGAAGATTGCCGGCCGCTTGCCGTAGCGGTCCGATGTTTACGTCGCGGATGGCGAGCAACACGGCGAGCTGCCCGCTGCCCGGAAAGACCCGTTCACCGATCAGCATTTCACCGAACACCGCTGTCAGCGCGAACAGATCCGCGCGATGGTCGAAGGGTTCGCCCGCCACTTGTTCGGGAGCCAGGTAGCCGAACTTGCCTTTCAGACCGGTGGCGCCGCCCGAGCTGCTCTGCGCAGGCTTTACCCGCTGCTCGAAGCGCGCGATGCCAAAATCGCCGAGTTTGATCTGGCCGTCGACGGACAGGTAAATGTTCGACGGGGTGACGTCGCGGTGCACGATGTGCAGGGCATTGCCTTCGTGGTCGTGCGCCGAGTGGACGGCCGCGAGCGCGCTGGCCACGCGCAGGGCGATGAACGCGGCGAGGCCGGGCGGGAATTTTCGCTGTTCGGCGTCGGCGCGCCGCAGCAGGCGGTACAGATCGACGCCGTCCACGTATTCCATGGCCAGGTACGGCTCGTCGCCGACCATGCCGGCGCCGAACACGTTGACCACGTTGCGGTGCACGACCGCGCGATGCAGCTCGGCTTCTCGCTCGAGCGCGTCGAAGTCGCCGCCCTCGCGCGCTGCCCGCAGCAGCTTTTTGACGACCAGGCGCGGCGCTGGTTGTATTCCGAGCTTCGGGCGCGCCAGGAATACCTCCGCGCTTCCGCCGACGGCGATGCGCCGCTCCAGCACGAATGGCCCGAATGGTTGCTGGGCCCCGGACCCTTTTCGGTCGGTTGCCACAGCCCTCCATTAGAGCGGCTTTCCGCCGAACGGGACAGGAAAAAACCGCGCCCGGGAGTGCGCACAAAACCGACACGTTCCGGCCCGGCGATTGGTCGGCGAGCTCGCGCAGTTGTTGTTTCGCCGCGTTCGCCGGCCCCAGCCCTCGAGAAGTGATAAAGGGCGGTGCAATGGCTGCTCGCGCTCGCGTGCTCCGCTTCCTAGTCCGGTGCACGCTCTTGCTCCTTTCTGCATCGCTCTTTGGGAGCTGCAAGTGCAGCCACGAGGCGGCGACGGTTCCGCCAAAGACGCCGACGGTTCGCCTTTACCTGGTGTCGTCACCCGCCGGTGCGCTGGAGCCGTGTGGGTGCGTGAAGGATATGCTGGGCGGCGTCGATCACGTGGCCGCGTACGTGAAGAGCCAAGCCGACGGCGCGCCGAACAGCGCACTGCTCGCCGCCGGTCCGCTCTTCTTCATGAACACGGCGCTCACGGCCGAACGCCAGACCCAAGACACGTGGAAGGCAGACGCGCTCGCGCGCTCACTCGGCGCGGCCGGCCTGCGCGCCTGGGCCCCCGGCGCCAACGACTGGGCGGCGGGCGCTGACACGCTCGCCTCGCTCGCGAACGCGGCGCAGGCGACGGGCTTGGCCGCGAACTTAGAGGCGCCGGGGCTTTTGCCGGTGCGCGTCTTCGATGTCGGTGGCACGAAGCTCGGCGTGGCGGGCGTCAGTGTGCCGCTGCACGAGGGCAAGCTGCCCAGCGGCGTGAGCTCGCTCGACCCGCTCGCCGAGTTGAAAAAGGCCAAGCTTGCCCTCGATGCGCAGGGCGCCAAAGTTCGAGTCCTGCTCACCGCCATGCCACGCGGCGATGCGCTGCGCTTGATCGACCAGGTGCCCGGGTTTCAAGTGCTGGTGGTGGGCAAATCGTTCGATCAGGGCGAGACCAATGACCCGCCGACGCCGCCGGAGGTCGTGGGCGGCACGCTCGTCGTCGAGGCGCCCAATCACTTGCAGGCGCTCGGCGTCGTCGACCTGTTCGTGCAGGGCGACCAGTTCGTGTTTGCCGACGGGTCGAACACCGCGGCCGCCGCCGAGCGCGAGAGCTTGGCGGCGCGCATCGCCGAGCTCGAGGCGCGCTTGGCCGCGGCGCAAGCGGCCGGCAAAGGCGCCGACGCGGATCTGGCCGCGCGCAAAGCCGATCTGGAGCGGATGAAGGGCGAGCAAAAGCAGCTTTCCGCGCCGAGGGTGCCGCAACAGGGCAGCTTTTTTCAGTATCACCTGGTGGAGGTGCGCGACGCGCTCGGTAACGAGCCGACCGTGCACGGCCTGATCGACGGCTACTACCAGCGCGTGAACGAGCACAACAAAGACGTCTTCAAAGACAAGCTCCCGCTGCCCGCTCCGGCCGGCGAAAGTCACTACGTGGGTGTGGATGTGTGCAGCACGTGCCACAAGAGCGAGCGCGAGTTCTGGAACTCGACGCAACACGCAGGGGCGTACGCGACGCTGTCGTCAGCGCACAAAGAATTCAACTTGGATTGCGTGAGCTGCCATGTGACCGGCTACGACAAGCCGGGCGGCTCGACCGTGGTGCACGTGGAGAAGCTCAGCAACGTGCAGTGCGAGGTGTGTCACGGGCCCGGTTCGCGCCACGTCGACACGCCCCTCGATGCGAAGTTGATCGCGTTGCCGGAGCAAACGCTGTGCGCCGCACAATGCCATCACCCGCCGCACGTGAAAGCCGACTGGAGCGTGACGGCGTCGTGGGCAAAGATCATCGGGCCCGGACATCAGCGCGCGAACAAGCCCGCTCACTGAGGCTCAGCGGCGCCTGGGAGCAGTTCCGGAATAAGCGGGAAGCGGTTCCGTAAGGCATGTTTACTGAGCCGCGAATTAGCCGCGAAATCGGCAAAACTCGAGGCGTGGCGGAAAATTCCACTATCGTGCTGTGCTGTCCATGGACTAATCCGCCCGAGTTGCGGATCAGATTTTATACGCGAGTAAGACAGTAGTGGCCCACCTAGTGACCGTCAGCTATTTTCGATCGCGATGACCCAACACGAATCTGCTCACGAGACCGAGCACTCCGAAGACCGCTTCTACGCGCAATTCGATTCGCGCGAGGTCGAGCTGATGACGCTCGACGAGCTTGCTGCCGCGTTCGAGGAGGGTCGCATCCACGAGAACACATTCGTCTGCCGCGAAGGCGAGAGCGAATGGTGCACGCTCGCCGACGTCGCTGGCCTCGGTGAAGAGGAAGAAGAAGAAGCGCCGCCCGTCGCGCCGACCCTCGAGACTCGTCCGCCCATGCCGCAGCGTCAGCCGGAAGCGGTTGCCGCCGGCGGTCAGACTCGTCCGCCGATGCCGCAGCGTCAGCCGGAACCGGTCGCCGCCGCCGGTGAGACTCGTCCGCCGATGCCCTCGCGTCGCCCGGAGATGAACACGGTTCCCGCCCAACGCTTCGCCGCCCAGTCGATCGCCCCGGCGGCTCAGGTTCAGTCGTCGCCCGCGCTCAGCTACGCGCCCGTGACCAGCAACATCGCCGACTCCGCGCTCGATCTGGACGACCTCTCGCTTCGCCCGAAGCGTCGCTGGGGTCTCGTGGCCGCCGCGGCCGGCGTGCTGGCCTTGGCCGGTGGCGGCACGGTGTTCGCGCTCGGCAACAGCAGCGCGCTCGCTTCGAACTCCGCGCTAGACTCGGCCGCGAGCCACAGTGCCGCGTCGCTCTCGATGGCGAGCTTGCCGAAAGCGAGCGAACCGGCCGCGCCGACGCCGGCGCCGAGCTCCCCCGAGCCGGTCGCCGCGACCGAGCCGGCGAGCGACGCGCCCAAAGCCGCCGCGCCCGCATTCAGCGACGACATGAAGGCAGCGCTGCTCGCGGCCGACAAGACCCACGCCGACAAGCACGCCAAGAAGGTCAAGGCGAACGCGGCCAAGGTCGCTTCATCGGCGCCGCATCGTGGCAAAGCAGCGGGCTCGGGCGGGGGCCTGAAGTCCGGCGGCAGCGCGTATGATCCGTTGAACGGCAAGCTCTGAGTTAGGCCAAAACGGACAGGGCCGCGTCGCGCGACAATCGTCGCCGAACGCGGCCTTCGTCTTTTTGTGGCTTCTTGGGGGCTCAGCCTGGTTTCGCGAGCGCCGCCAAGCAGTCGTAGGCGGCGTACTTGTACGAGTCGGCCAGCGTCGGGTAATTGAACACCATGTCGATGAACAGATCGACCGTGCCCGCGAGGTGAATCGCGGTCTGTCCGATGTGCACGAGCTCGGTCGCGCGCTCGCCGATCACGTGCACGCCGATCAGCTTGCGCGTCGCTTTATCGACCACGAGCTTGGTGATGCCTTCCAGGTCGCCTTGGATTTTACCGCGCGCGTTGTTCTCGAACAGCGCGCGGCCGACCACGTAGTCAATCTTCTTGGCTTGGCAGGTCTCTTCGGTTTCGCCGAACGAGCTGACTTCGGGGATGGTGTAAATGCCGTAGGGCATCTCCGCGGCCACGGCCTTCTTGTAGCCAAAGCCGAAGGCATGGCACATCGCGACGCGGCCTTGCTCCATGGACACCGACGCCAACGCCGGGAAGCCGATCACGTCGCCCGCCGCGAACACGCTCGGCACTTGGGTGCGATACTGCGCGTCGACCGGGATGTAGCCGCGTGAATCGGGCGCGAGCCCGACGCTCTCGAGGCCCAGATCCGACGCGCAGCCCGTGCGCCCGGCCGCGAACAGCAGCTGCTGATTGGCGAGCGTCGTGCCGTCGGCCAAGGTCGTGGTCACGCCGCTCGCCGTGCGCAGCACCGTAGTCCAGCGCTGGCCTTGCACGAGCTGAATGCCGAGCTTGACCATCGCCGCCTTGAGCCGCGCCACGATCTCCGCGTCCAAGAAGGGTAAAATCTCCGAGCGCGCGTCGACCAAGGTGACGCGCACGCCGAGCGCCGCGAACATGCAGGCATACTCACAGCCGATCACGCCGCCGCCCAGAATCGTGAGCGACGTTGGCAGATCGTGAATCGTCAAGATTTCGTCGCTGTCGTGGATCCAATCGTCGGCGAAATCGATGTCGGCCGGGCGATGCGGCTTCGAGCCCGTGCCGATCAAGATGAAGTCCGCGCGCAGCCGTTGCGCTTCTCCAGTCGCGGAGCTGACGGACACGGTGTGGGCGTCCAGCAGCCGGCCGTGGCCGGAGATGTAGCGGATGTCGTGATGCGCGAAGTTTTTGCGGAACGAGCGCGATTCGGCGGCGGCGATCGCGTTCTTGCGCGACATCAGCCGCGGCAAGGTGGCATGGCGGTCCACCTCGAGGGCCACGCCGTACAGCTCGCGCGCGTGATAACCCGAGAGGTAGAGCGCGGTCTCGCGCAGTGTTTTGCTGGGCAGGGTGCCGGTGTGCACCGCGGCTCCGCCTGGCTCGGGCTCGCGCTCGATGATGGCCACGCGCTTTTTGAAGTACGCGGCCTGCGCGGCCGCCTTCTCGCCCGCGGGACCGGCACCAATCACGACCAAATCGAAATGCTCGAGTTCAGGCACCAAGCGAGCCTAGCCGAGGCCGATCCGTCACTCTAGATGTGCCGAGCGTGGCCCATGTAGGTGGCCCGGAAATGGCGCCATTTTCTTCGGTGTAGAGTAGCCGTTGGGAGAGGCCATGAACTTACCGGAACCCGACGACGTACCGCATCTAGCGCCGCTTTCGCGCCTGCCCCACCCGCCGCCTGCGATCGAGCTGTACATCAACAGCGAGCTGTTCAAAATCGGCCCCACGTCGGTGAACTTGATCACGCTGCTGACGGCCGCGTTCATCATCCTGGCGAGTTACTTCGTCTCGCGCATGTTTCGAGTCGCGATGCGACGATTTTTCGCGCGCGGGGGGATGGCCACGCCGACCGGTGAACGCGGGGCCATCGAGCGCTTGGTGCATTACGGCATCCTGATGATGGGCATCGTGGTCGCCCTGCGCACCACCGGCATTCGGCTGGACGCGCTGTTCACGGCCGGCGCCGTGTTCGCGGTCGGCTTCGGCTTCGCGATGCAGAACATCACGCAAAACTTCGTGTCCGGCGTGATCTTGCTGTTCGAGCGCACCATCAAGCCGGGCGACGTGATCGAGGTGGGCGGTCAGATCGTGAAGGTGCACCAGATGAGCATCCGCGCGACGATCGTGCGCACTTTGGACGAAGAAGACGTGATCGTGCCCAATTCGTCGCTCGTGCAGTCGAACGTGAAGAACTTCACTTTGGAGGACAACATCTACCGAGTGCGTGTCTTGGTGGGGGTCTCTTACGCGTCCGACGTGCCCAAGGTGCGCAGCGTGCTCGAGGCTTGCGCGCTCAGTATGGATTATCGCGAAGCGGGCTTCGAGCCGCGGGTCTTGCTCGTGAACTTCGGTAACTCTGCGCTGGAGTTCGAGACTTCGGTCTGGATGCGCGATCCGTGGAACCACCGCATTGCGGCGTCCAAGCTGCGTGAAGCGATTTGGGTCGCGTTCAAGGAGCACCAGATCGCGATCGCCTGCCCACAGGTGGACGTACACATCGATGCCCCGGTCGCCGAGAGCTTGCGGCTATTGTCGGGGGAGCGCCGCCTGAGCGCGTGACTCGATTCAAGACGCCGGGGCGGGCGTTGGCCGTAAGAAGAAGCGACCGCGCCGATAGGCGATCACGTACACGAACGCGAACAAGAAGTAGGTGAGCGCCACAATCTGCCAGACGCCGACGTAGCTCGGGCTCTTCGACAGCACGAACAGCACGCTCGTCGGCAGCTGAAAGCCCGCGATCACCAGCGTGTCGAGCAGCAGCGCGCGCAAGGTAGCCCCCGCGCCCTGGATCGCCGAGCCGAGCACGATGCCGATGCCGAGCCCCACGTAGCTCGCCCCGACCCACTTGAAGTAGCTCAGCGCGGGCTGCAGCACCTCCGGGTCCGAATCGAAGAAACCGACGATGCTCCGCCCATAGAGCGTGTAGCAAAGCGCGAGCGCGCCCATCATGAGCGAGTTGTACAGGGCCGCGTACCAGCCGCTCAGCTTGGCGCGCTCGGGCTGATCAGCGCCCAGGTTTTGGCCGACGAAGGTCTGCGCCGCGCTGCCCCAACCGAGCCCGACGAACAGGGCCATCGTCTCCAGTCGAAACACGATGCCGAGCGCGGTGGTGGCGCTCTGATCGGTGGGCGTGGTGAACGCGCGTGCCACGAGCGAATGAGTCACCAGCATGGCCACGATGCGCACGACCAATTGCGCGCTGGAGGGCCAACCGAGCCGGACGATGGCCGACAGCGTTTCGCGATGCGGCGCATGGCGCTTCAGGAACAAGCCGAAGCGCTTCATCAAGATCACAATCAGCGGGATGAGCGCGAGGAAGCGCGCGATCAACGTCGCCCAAGCGGCGCCCATCAAGCCCATGCGTGGCACGCCCAGGCCACGCGCGAGCGGCCGGCCCCAAGCGAAGATGGTCGGTGAATCACCGGGGCCGTACACCAGGATCACGGCCAAGATCAGGTTCAGCACGTTCGATCCGATGAGCAAGCTCACCGGTGTTTTGCTGCTGCCGAGGGCGCGCTGCACGCTGGTCAAATGCATGAGCAGGAAAATCGTGAACGAGCCGCCGAGCATCACGCGCAAATAAGGCACGCCAAGATCTGCGACCTCGCCTTTGGCGCCCACCAGGCTGCGGAGCAAGAAGCCGGCGCCTAAAATGCCGAACACGCCGAAGAACACCGAGAGCGACGCGATCAGGAGTAACGACTGCCAGGCGATTTCTTTCACCGCGTCGTGCTTGCCTTCACCGACCTTGCGGCTGATCATCGTGGCCGTCGCCGTGCTCAGGCCGTAGCTCACGATGGTGCCCAGGGCCGCCAATTGGTCGCAGATCCCGATCGCGCCGAGGGCGGGGCCCGCGGTGGCGCCGCCCAAGCGCGAGATCACGAACGCGTCGATCAGATTGAACGCGGTCTGCAGACCCATGCCGAGCGCGAGGGGCGCACCGAAGCGCACCATTTGCACTCCAATCGGCCCAGTCAGGATGCGCTCTGACGTCGCCTGAGGCACGCTCAGGCCTCGTCCGCGAGCTCGGAGACGCGCTCGCGCTCGAAGCAGTGATCGGGGATTTTGCGCTTGCGGCGCAAGAGCGCGGAGCGTTGCACGAAGCCGGCCGTGATCGGGTCGTGGTAGCCGCTCGGGCGCTTGTCCAGCGATTGTTCGTCCGCGTAGTGCAGGCCGATGCGTGACATGAACAGCTCGCGCACGTATTTGCCGACCAGCGAGGACAAGCTCACCAGCGGATCGGCGGCGTCCGCGTCCCGCACGAAGTGCACTTCACCGAGGCCCGGAAAGCGATAGCCGCTGCGCGCTCGGCCTTCGCCCAAAATGGCGTGCAAGCGGCCGGAGAGCGGCCCGAAGTACTTGGAGTACTCGGCGATGCCGCCGACCTTGCCGCACACCGCTTCGATCTCGCCGCCGGCTTCGGTGCGCGCGCTCAGTAGCAGCGCTTCCATGGCATGCAAGTCGGACACGAAGCGATTCGTGCCGCGTTGCTTGGCGTCGTTGAGGCTTTTGGTGCACAGCACGCTGCTGCGCACCGAGATCAGCTCGACGCCGCGTTCGGCCAATGCGGCGCGATGCTTTTGCACGCGTAAGACGTCGCTCGCTTCGGCTCGGAAAGTCTCGCCGCGCACGTCCCAGCATTGATTGGCGACGTGCGACTCGCAGGGCCGCCTGAGCTTGCTCGAACCCTCGAGCGAGAGCTGCTCGAACAGCGCTGCCGGCGAACTCGCGGGCTGCGACGCGAGGGCGCGTGCCCAGGCCTCGCCGAGCGCGACGTCGGTGTGGCTGAGTAGGCGCTTCGAGTCGTCCAGATCAGCGCGGATGGCGCGCGGCAATTTGCGGCTCAGCGTGCGTCGCCCCTGCTCGGACACGCGCGCCAACACGGCGGTGACGACGAGTGGCCCGAGGCGAGCTCCGAGCCCGTTTTCGTCGGCCCCGACACGGAATGCGAATGGCACCGCCAAGACCCGCGCGAGCCTAGCCTCGCGCTCCACGACTCGCAAGCAAGCCGACACCAAGCGCCATCGCTCGCGCTCAAACGCGCTCAGCCACGCTTAGCCACGCCTAGCCACGCCTAGCCACCAGAGACGGGCGGGATCAGCGCGATCACCCGGGCGCCGCTCAACGCATCCGAATCCTGAGCAAACTCCTCGTCGAGCGCGACTCGCACTGAGACCAATTTGCCGGCCAGCGCCGGCCGCGCTTGCTCGATGTGCCGCACGAAATCACGCACCGTCTGCACCTGTGCTGGTAGCTCCAGGTGCTCTTCGTTGACGCCCGTCAGGTCGGCAAGCGCAGCAAAGTAAAGTACTTGCACCACGCCCAGAGCCTAGCAGCTCCAAGGCGGCCGTGAACTGTGTTATGGGTTCTGGTTTCTCGGAGATTTGGCAATGACGGAACAGAAGACGGGCCTCGGTCGGGATGTTTATATCGCGCTGGCGGCGGTGGGCTGGGCTGACGGTCACCTCGACCAAGAAGAAGCGGACGCCATCGTGCGCACCGCGCTCGAGGAAGGCCTCGACATCGACGAGATCGCCGAGATCGAGGAAGCCACCAAGAACCCCGTCGACATCGGCGTGATCGATCGCAAAAACCTGTCCAAGGAAGACCGCTTATTCGTGTACGGCGTAGCTTCCTGGATCTCCCGCCTCGATGGCGTGGTCACCGAAGCCGAGCAAGGCGCGCTGCGCCAATTGGGCGATGCCCTGAAGATCCCCGACAAGCCGCGCGCGGTGGTGGACGGCATCGCGCAGGACGTCGCCAACGCCTCCGATGATCGCCCCGACCGCTATGATCTGCTCGCCCTGCGCCGCATCATCAGTGAGCGTCTCGCCTTGAGCACCAAGTAGGCTCGAAGTTAGACGGGTGCTATTGGCACGCCTGAGTTGCCATCTCGAAAAGTGCGCACACCCAGATTTGTCGGGGTTGTTGCTGCATTTTGCCCTGTCGCGCGTGCCCCCTTTAGCCCTTCGAGGCTAGTGACGTATTGTGATCATTGTGCAGAAGGAGCGCCTTTCGGCGCGAATTCCGAGGACATGACCGCGCGCGTTTCTACCCAAGCCAAGTCTCCCAGCAAGGCTCCGCTGTCGCTGATCGCGCTGCAGATCGTGCGCGAGTCCCTAGCGCCGGAGGCTTCGCTGCCCGAGCTGGCCAAGCTCGCGGCGAGCGACCCCGGGTTCGCGATGCGCATCATCGCCGTGGTGAATAGCCCCGCATTCGGCCCCCAGCGACAAGTCTCGGACGTGCGCCAGGCCGTGTCGATGGTCGGCATCCGCGGGCTGCGCGGCATCGGCATGAGCTTGGCCTTGTCCGACATGGTACCCGTGGGTGAGGCGGGGCGGATCTTGCTCGGTAACTCGCTGCGGCGCGCGGTGGCTTCGCAGCTACTCGCGCAACAGCTCGGCCAAAAAGAAGTCGACGAGTTTTTTACGACCGGTCTGTTCCTCGAAGTTGGCTTGCTCTCGCGGGCCCGCGAGGATCTGGAAGGAGCGGCCGAGGTCGCTCGCCTGCCGGCGCTGCACCGCGTCATGCACGAGCGGGCAGCGGGGTTCGTCGATCATCCAGCCGCAGGCGCGGCGCTCGCGGCGACGTTCATGTTGCCGCCCCACGTGGAGGCCGCTGTCTCGCAGCATCACGCCGAAGCACCGCCCGAGGCGTTGTCGTCGCGGGTGGCTTGGGCGGCGGAGCGCTTGGCCTCACTGTGGGAAGGTGGCGACGCCGTACAAAACCGAAAAGCGGCCATCGACGCGGTGCTCGCGCTCGGGCTCAGCGCCGACGATGCGCAAGCCGCGCTGAACAGCCTGCCCGAGTTAGTCGTGGCGGCCGCGACCGCGTTCGATCGCGACGTCGGGCCGCAGCAAAGCGTCGAAGGCATTCTGGTCGACGTGAACCGCAGCCTGTTGGAGATGACGCAGAACTACGACGCGGCCGTGCGACGGCTGGAGTCGCTCCTGGCAGAGAAAGAAGCGCTCGGTAAGCAGCTCTGGGAGGCCAACGCGCAGCTGACCCGCCTCGCCTCGACCGATGCCCTCACCGGGCTCGCCAACAAGCGCGCCCTGGAAGAGGCACTGACGCGCGATCTGGCTCGCGCCGAGCGGGATCAGACCTGGCTCACGATCGTGATCAGCGACATCGACTTCTTCAAAAAGGTCAACGACACTCACGGCCACCTCACGGGCGATGAAGTGCTGCGCCAAGTGGGCCGCGTTTTCGGCGGCAAGCTGCGCGGCGGCGATCTGGCCGCTCGCTACGGCGGTGAAGAGTTCTTGTTGATTTTGCCAGGTAGCAACTCAGTCGGCGGAAAAATCGCGGCCGAGCGTCTGCGCAAGGCGATCGAAGAGTTGGTCATTGCCGGGCCGAAGGGTCCGTTCTCGGTGACGTCGAGCTTCGGTGTGGCGTCGGTGTGCGGCCCGGGCTGTGCGGGCAAGATCAAGGACCTGATTGGGCGCGCGGACACGGCTCTGTACAGCGCCAAACACAGCGGTCGAAACCGCGTAGTCACCGCCGAGACTTGAGCCGCGAGTGCGCCGCTCTCGGGCCGCCGCTGAACGGCGTTAGGCGAGCAGCTCGGTCTTCGCGACGG
>FSWQ01001549.1_pt1 | contig 13593 bp, 7 predicted proteins | sample 1637691 | NCBI WGS metagenome assembly FSWQ01 (sample SAMEA3914814, study PRJEB12502) | metagenome | biome: forest; material: soil | place: USA | collected 2011-09-16 | depth 0.1 m | reverse complement strand
GCGCAGCGCAAGCTCCGCGTCAGCAAGGAAGAGATTGACCTGCTGCGCACCACGCTGATCGGCCTGCTGGATGGCAAGCTGGATCGCCGGCGCGCGGATCCGAGCGTGCGCCCGCCGCCCACGCCCGCCGCCTCGGAAACCGTGGTGCGCTTCATCGAGGGTGAAGACGGCGTCTTCAGCACGCTGGAAGTGGAAACCGGGGATCGCTCGGGATTGCTGCTGGCCCTCGCCCAAGCGCTGTTTCAACAGCGCGTGCAAATCATCGGCTCACAGGTGAAAACGACCGGCACGCGCGTGTTCGATCGCTTTCACATCGTGGAATTCGATGGCTCGCCGATCAGCTCTTCACGTCGCTTGGACATCCAGGTCGCGGTGATCTCCGCGGTGGATCCAGTGGGTGAAGCGATGCCGGCTTCCGCTCAACCGTGAGCGTTGGCCGGCTCGGCCGGCGCTCACAGTAGCTCGAGGAACGCGGCCAAGTCGCTGATCTCGCCGTTGCTCAAGGCGCGCAGCGCCGGGTCTTGCAACGCGCCCGCGTGCAAGAAGTGAGTCTCGTCGTAGCGCACGCGCGTGAGCACATCCTGCACGCTGTCCGCCGAGCCGTTGGTGAAGCGCGGCCACTTGGCGTACAGCCGGCGCAGTGACGGTGTGCGCGTTCCGGACTCGTGCACGTACGGCGTGACACCGGTCTTCTGATATTCGGCGCTCGCCCAAACGATGGGGCCTTGCGCGGAGAAGATAGCCTTCGGCCAGGCGGCAAACGGCAGCGCGCTCTCGGGCACGTCACTTTGCAGGCGCGCGGCGTGGCAGCTCGCGCAGTGCGCGAGAAATGACTGTGCGCCTCGGCGTTCGGCTGCGTTGAAGTCAGACCGCCCGCTCACCGCCGGATTCTGAGTGTGGGAAAAGCCCATCAGGAATGCCATCAGCGCGCGGCGTAGGGCTTCTGCAGACTGCGTTTTACCGGTTACGCCTAGTGGCTCGAGCCAAGGGAACGCGCTGACGTCCAAATCGAACCATGGATCCGTGCCATTGCCTTTGCCGGCAACGCGGAACTCGTGGTGGGACACGGTGGAGAGATCCGGATCGAGCGCGCGCGAGAAGTGCGGGCGATTGTTGAATAGCCCGCGCAGCGGTTTGGTGGTGGCGTGCACGTCCGCGCGACCCGTGTAGTGCACGCGGCCATCGACGTAGCCCTCGAAGTGACAGGTCTCGCAGCTGAAGCGACTGTGCGCACCCTCGCTCGAATTCGCGGGCGCCATGAGCGTCGTGAAAAACAATGCTTCGCCGAGTCGCTCCTCGCTGGAAGCGAGTGGTGCTTCCGGCGCCAGTACGGGGCGAAGCACGAGCGCGGCTGAGGGCGCGGCCGGGCGAAGCACCCAGGCGTCGAGCAGCGGATCAGCGAACGCGAACGCGCCAGAGTCGAGTCGCAACGCGGCGCTGATGCCCGGAACGCTGGGTTCGGTAAGGGCGCTGGGCGCGCTGGTAGCGTGAGGATCAAACGTGAGTTCGGCCGCGTGATCGCTGGCGTAACCCGTGATGAACAGCTCGGCGTGGTCGCCGGTGACCAGCAGCAGCGGCGCCTTTGGTGTCACCACGCCGAGCTCGGACGCATTCACGCGCCACAATTCGCGCAGCGGCCCGACCTTGGGCAGCAGCTGCCAGAACACGAACGAGTCGATGTACCCGAACGCGCCATCACTGCGGTCCAGCGCGTGGTCTTCGACGCCGGTCGTCGCCAGCGCCAATTGTCCGTCGCTCAGCAGCGCCGCGGCGAAGCCCCAGGTTGGCCCATCGTGCACGATGCGAGCACGCTCCTCCAAGATCTGTCCGGCGTCGCTCAGGCGATACACGACGACCGCGTGATCCAACAAAATATCCGCGATCAAGAACGCGCCGACCCGGCGCAGCGCGAGCGGACCGTGACCGATGACACGTGAGTCGAGCACCGTCACGGAGCGAGCGTGAGGCTGTAACGTCAACAAGCGGCCGTCATGTATATCGAGCGCGTAGAGCAACCCGTGCGGCCCCGCGGTGAGCGCGCGTAGCCCGAAAATGTTCGGTATTTCGAGCGTCGCGGCCAAGCTCAGGGCCTGGCCGTCGAAGTGGAAGCGGCGCAGCTCAGGCGAGGTTTCGGCCGCGACCCAACACTCGCCGTCTGCCGTCACCTCGACCGAGACCGCGGATCCGGGCACGGAAACCCGCTGCAGCTCCTGCAAGTCATTGCTCAGCAGCAGCAAGCTCGAGGCACCGCGCAACACACCAACCAAGTGCTGAGCGTCCAGCCGCGCGAGCGCGTACGGATCTGCGCCGTGAGTGAGGTTCGCGGGCGGCAGGTGCTCGAAGTCAGTGCTCTTACGACGCTGGGCCTCGAATTGCTCGAGTCGCGCACGTGCGGCGTCCACGGCACCCACCGCTTCGACACTGGGAGCGCGCGGCGGAGCGTGTGGGTGCGAGAGCGCACGGCGCGCGGCAAGCCCGGTGGCGAGGCACGCAACAGCACCAAGCACAGCCAATACACGCCCTGCGCGTCCAGAAAATGGCAGCGGCCAGCGCACGCCGTGAAGGTAGCGGGCTTCTCGCTTTGAGACGATGCGATTCTCAGTTCAAGCTTTTGCGCCGAACCGCGCTCGTTACACCGCCATGAAACATCGGTAATTTCGCGGGTTTTGGCGACCAAGGCGCACGAACAGGGCACGGCACGCTCCCTGCAAAGCTGCCTCTCCGTGAGCCAACACCCGTCGAAGAGCAACGACTCCGTTCAGTCACAGGTCGAGCTATTGGTCGCCGAAGCCAAGAAGCACAATGGCGCGGGCGACGAAGCGCCCGCCCTTGCCTGCTACCAACAAGCGGCAACGCTGATGCCCGGCGCACCTTGGCTGCAACATCGAACCGCCGAGATAGCGCGTAAGCTGAAGCAGTACGATCTTGCCGCCGTGCACTACCGGCGCGCGGGCGCCGCCTTCATTGCCGCCGGTTTTCCGAAGCGAGCGGTGGCTCCGCTACGCGCCGCCTGGCAGTCGAGCCTGGTCGGGCTGCCCGCACAGAGCAACGCTTTCATCGCCGTCACGCTCGAGCTCGCTCAGGTGCAGCGTGATCTGGGCTTCGGCCCGGAAGCAGCGATGTCGATCAACGGCGCCAATCAAGCGCTGCGCACGAGCGGCAGCCCGGACCGTGTGCCCGCCGCTGCCGAGAGCGAAGCTCCCGAAAGCGGCGTCAAGAGCGAGCCCCTGCGCCGTTTGGCCTGAGCTCTTCTTCGCGACCTTAGCTTAGGCTTAAGCAGCCTTATTCTTGTTGCGACGGCGACGGGTGAGCCACAGGCCGAGGCCCGCCATGCCGAGTGCCCAGCCGCCCAGCGCGCGCCCGCTGTTGCTGGCCACCCCGCACGAACAACCACCGCCTTCGAGCACGCCAACGGTACCGCCAGTGGCGCCGATGCCAGCCATACCGCCCAGGCCTGCGCCACCGCCTGCAGCGACCGCGCCACCGGCACCGCTAGCGCCACCAGCGCCGCCGGAGCCCGGCGTCATGTGGTCGTCAGCGCCGTTGTTGGGATCGGTTTCGCCGGTGTCAACCACGCCGTTGTGGTTGGTGTCTTCGTCGCCGTCCTTCACGCCGCCGTGATCCGTGTCGGCGATCAGCGGGTTGGTGCGAGTGGTGCCCGAGTCCCCGTCCGCGACGCAGTTGCCGGCCGCGGCGTCCGTGGCCTTGTTCGCGCAGCCCAAGCCGAGCTCAGTGCCGTCGAATAGGCCGTCGTTGTCGGAGTCCGGATCGAGTGCGTTGATCTTGCCGTCGCCGTCCGTGTCGTCGGCCGGGTTCGGCTCGGCGCCGTCGAGCACGCCGTCGTTGTCGCTGTCCGCGTCGTTCGGGTTGGTGCCGATGGTCGCTTCGAGACCGTCGCTCAGGCCATCGCCGTCGCTGTCCTTGAGCTTCGCCAACGTGCTGTCGTCTGCGCCGTGGCCAAGGGTCGGATCGCCTTCGTCCGCGTCGACCACGCCGTTGCGGTTGAAGTCCTCGGAGCCGTCCTTCACGCCGCCGTGATCCGTGTCGGGATCGAGCGGGCTGGTCATGGTCTTGCCCAGATCCGCGTCCGCTATGCAGTGACCGAGCTTGGCGTTCGTAGCCGGGTCGTCGCAACCTTTGCCCGACTCAGTGCCGTCGTACAGGCCATCGTTGTCGCTGTCGACATCGAGCACATTGTTCAGGCCATCGCCGTCGGTGTCGTCGGACGGGTTCGCTTCGCTGCCGTCGCGCACGCCGTCGTCGTCCGAATCAGCATCCATGGGATCGCTGCCCAAGAACTTTTCGACACCGTCACTGAGGCCGTCTTTATCGCTGTCTTTGACGTCGGCATCGTCGGCGCCATGGCCGGCGGTTGGGTCGGTTTCGCCGGTCTCGACTGCGCCGTCGAGATTGAAGTCTTCCGAGCCATCACTCACGCCGCCGCCGTCCGTGTCTTTGAGAAGCGGATTGGTGACGGTTGCGCCTTTGTCCGCGTCCGCGCGGCAATGGCCTTTGGTGGCGTCCGTGTCTTTGTTCGTCGAGCAATCCAGACCGAGCTCGGTGCCGTCGAACAGGCCGTCGTTGTCGCTGTCCGGGTCGAGCGCGTTGATCAGGCCGTCGCCGTCGGTGTCGAGGCTGGCGTCCTTCTCTTGGCCATCGGGTACGCCGTCGTCGTCCGAGTCCGCGTCGTGCGGGTCGGTTCCGATCGCAGTCTCGACGTCATCCGGAATGCCGTCTGCATCACTGTCCGTGCAGTTCTTGGAGCAACCGCAGGTGTGCATGGCCACGTTGCACTGAGACGCAGTCGGATCCTTGCAATCCGCATCTGCGGCGCAGCCCACGCACACCTTGGGCGAAAGCATGGTGTCGCACACCGGGGCCGCGGGCGAGGTGCAATCCGTGTTCGAGCCGCACTTGTCCACCACGCTGGTGGTGGGCGGCGCGCCCGGCGCGTTGCCGTTGCCGTCCGTCGGGAAGTTGGACTGAGGCGCACCCTGCGCGCCGCCGCCATTGACGACCGCTTGATTCAAGATACTGCCGGTGGCGTTCGCGTCCACCGTGACGCGGAAGCGGATCTCGCTGCTGTCACCGATGGCGATGTTGCCGCCGACCAAACCCGTAGCGCCGGTGCCGACGCGCACGGTGACGGTGCGCGTCATCGCGTCGTATTCGGCTTGGTCCGTGTCCAGCGCGTCGGTCTTGACGCCGAGGTTGGCGCCCGTCGTGACTTGCAGTGTGCCCGCCTTGTACGTGACGCCCGCGGGCAGCGGATCCGTCACGACGGTGTTCACGGACGCGTCATTGCCCGAGTTACTGGCGGTGATGACGTACTCGAGCTCATCACCCGGCAGAATGCTGCCGCCATTCACGTCAGTGACGTTCTTGTTCGACGTCGAGAAGTCCGGGGCGAACGTGGAAATCGAGGTCACGAAAGCACCGAGCAGGTAGGTGTCACCCGTGCTCGACGCGGCAATGGTCGCGGAGTTGTCGTTGGCGTGCAGCAGCGGCTTCACGTCCACGACGTCCAAGTCAAAGCCGCTCATGCTGGCGGCTGCGCCACTGAGCTGTGGCAGATCACCAGGCACGGAAACCGCGACGCCGAACTTGCTGCGCGAGCTATTGAAGAAGTTCGTCGCCGGGTTCACCAAGTCCGACAGCACGCTGCCGTTGAACGAGAGCGAATCACCGATGAGCGAGTTCTCGCCCTCATAGGCAATTACCCCGAGCTTGCCGTCGAAGCCCGCGTTCGGCACCAAAAAGCCGGACAGCGTTGCGTTCACGGTCGTGTTCGGCAGCACCAGATCCAGGCCGTCGAACAAGGCCAGGTTACGCGGTGGGTCCGTGGGCAGTGAGTAGAACACCACCATGGACCAGGCGTCGATCGGATCATCGTTGTTGAGCAAGAGCAGCTCAATCGAGCCGATGTCGCTGACGCGGAACAAGCCCGGACCAGCGGTTTTCACGAGCGTCGTGACATCCGCACTCGATTGGTACCAGTAGTTGACGCCGCGCGGGACGGTCACCGAGGTGTCAGCAGTGACGACTTGGTTGAGCGTGCCTTGCGGACGCTCGATGGTGAGCGTGGTGTCGACCGGCACCGCGTTGGCTTGGTAGCCAGCCCAGTACACGCGAGCGTAAGTGATGACCGCGCCAGCCGGCAGCGCCAGCAGCGCCGTCGTGCGCGACCCAGTTACCGCGCCAGTTGCGGTGACCGTGGCGTCAGCGCGCGCTGAAGTCTCGTTGGGATCTTGAGAGCGCCAGTAGATATCCGGCGACGTGTCCGCGATGTTGGTCGCGGGGCACACCGGGGTGGATCCCGCCGCGGGCGCAGGTGTTCCCGGTCCACACTCGAAGCCGCCCGCGTTGCCAATCATCACGAAGTCACCGTGCTGGGTGACTTGCGTGCGCAAGGCGGGAGCGGCCTGGGCCGTGCTGGCTCCGAGCACGCTGCCCAGAGCGGCCAAAACCAACGGGTATTTCGAGCAGTTCATGCGGCGGGTCCTCATCGCGTTTCGACAGCGCCGCTGTCGCCCTCCAAGATATGAAATTCGACGCGGCGATTGTTCTGCCGGCCTTCATCCGTGTCGTTCGTGTCGATCGGTTTGTCGGGACCGAAGCCCTGCGCCGAGAGGCGCTTGCGCTCGATGCCGTGACTGACGAGCCAATTCACGACCGCAGCCGCGCGTTGTTCGCTGAGTCGCTTGTTGTAGCCGGCAGCGCCGTGGTTGTCGGTGTGACCTTGCACGCCGAGCTTGGTGAACTCCGGGTGTTCCTTCATCACGTCCAGCACCGCGTTCAGTACGTTCTCACTGACCGGGCGAATCTTGGCGCTCGCGTTCTCGAACTCGACGCGCTCCAAGATCTTGATCTGACCTTGCTCGATGCGAGCTTCCGGGCAGCCATTCTTCTTGGGGTCGGTGTTGGCCGGTCCGGGTGCATCCGGGCAGGCGTCTTGGTCGTCTACGATGCCGTCCTTGTCCCGATCGCGCGGGGGCGGGCAACCGTTGGTTTTCGGGTCTTCCGTGGCGACGCCCGGATCATCGGGGCATGCATCGTCGTCATCCAAGACGCCGTCTTTGTCCCGATCCTTCGGGGCCGGGCAGCCATTGGTCTTGGGGTCATCCGTCTTTACGCCCGGTTCATCCGGACACGCGTCTTCGGCGTCCAGGATGCCGTCCTTGTCGCGATCCTTCGCGGGCGGACAGCCGTTGGTCGTTGGATCGTCAGTCGGTACGCCGGGCACATCCGGGCACGCATCCGCGTCGTCCAGGATGCCGTCGTGATCGCGATCGCGCGGTTCCGCCGCGCGCTCTTTCTCGACCGGCGGTGCCCACTCCAGAGCCAGCAAACCGCGGAACTGCGGGGCGCCGAGGCCGCGCGTGAGGCCGGGGCCGATACCGAGGCCGAGCCGCAGCCCATCCACCGGCATGTAGTGCGCACCGAACAGCACCTCGAAGGGTGAGGTGCGGCGCGCGAAAAAGGAATCTCCACTGGTCACGTTGGTGGAGCCGTACAGCTCAGGGCCAATCACCAAACGTTCATCAGCAACGCGCACACCTGCCGCGCCGGTCACGAACAGCTCACTGCCCGTAGCGGCGCCGTTGAAGCCAGAATCATTGGCGCGGTACTGCACACCCACGCGCGCGGCGTACACGAAGGCACCGAGCTCACCAGCGAGCATCAAGCGCGGCGCGATGCGCGCCTTACCGTCACCCGTGAATGCCGCCTTGCTACCGGTCGGCAGATAACCGGCCACACCGAGGCTGAGCTCAGCGGCGCCGCGATACTCACCGACCAAGCGGAGATCGGCCGAGAGCCGCAAATCACCGACGGTGGTCGCGTTGCTGGAGCCGAAGCTCGCCCCGCCCAAATTCACGCTGTTGCCGCTCTGGTACAGCGCAATCGGTAGGTTCAAGCCGAGGCGCAGACGATCGGCAAGCAGCACGTCCGCACCCACGTGCACGAACAACTGATGCTCGATGATCGCGGTCTGCTCGTCGCCGTTGGGCGCGTACAGCACGAGGGGCTTCTCCGCCCAATCAGCGGTGGCGCCGAGGATGAGTCGGCCCTGACCGCGTAGGTCGAGCGAATCAGCCGCGAACCAATCGCTGCCGCGGTCCGCCGGGTCGAAGCGATCGATCGAGAAGCCCTGGTTCTGTTGCGCTTGTGCTGCGCGCGGAGCGGCGAGCAGGCACAGCGCACTACTCACCACGATAAGTTCAAGGATCCGTTTCATAAGCGACCCGCATCGTAGTCATGGAACCAAAATGAGCAATCAGAGCGGGCGAACGAGCACCGACAAACTTGCGCAAGTGCCGGAATTCATGCCGCGTCGCGAAATTGTTTCTCAGCCTTAGACAACACCCGATCACGCTCTGGCTGCACGCTTCCGCTGATTAGTAGTCACGAGACGACACTTCGCGTTCGGCCGTTTCAGTATCAGCGGCTCAGCACGCTGCTGCGATGCTCGGCGCGGCGCTGTGTGGGAGTCGCCTTGCAACGCGCCGCGCGAGGCGCCGGCAGGTGTGGAACTTCATCAAAGAACGAGCAAAAACGTCCACGATCATGCGCCGAATCGGCCAGAATGCTGCGCGTTTCAGGTGCTACTTTCAGTGGATACCCCATGACGCATGATCTCGAGACGCAGGCGGCGCGGCTGTTCACGGTTGGTTTCTACGGCAAGGCGGTCACGGATGATCTAGCCAAGCTCGTGGCGCGCGGCGTCGGCGGGGTCATTTGCTTCTCCCGCAATATCGGCACCCCGGAAGAAGTCGCCGAGACCACGAACTCGATCAAGCGCCTGGCTGCGCGACCGCTGTTCCTGGCGTTGGACCAAGAGGGCGGCCAGGTCTCGCGTTTGAAGCAAGGCTTCACTGAAGTGCCGCCCATGCGTGCCATCGGTGCCACCGGCAATGCGGGCCTCGCGCGCGAAGTCGGCGCGCTGATCGGGCGCGAAGTGCGCGCTGTCGGCTTCGACATGAACTACGCGCCAGTGCTGGACGTGGACACCAACCCGGCCAATCCGATCATCGCCGCGCGCTCGTTCGGGCGCACTCCGGAAATCGTGAGTGAGTTCGGCCTGGCGCTGCTCGCTGGGCTGGAGAGCGCGGGCGTTGCGGCCTGCGGCAAGCACTTCCCCGGCCACGGTGACACCAGCCAGGACTCGCACCTGGAGCTCCCGCGCCTGCCGCACTCCTTGGAGCGCTTGGAGCAGGTAGAGCTGCGTCCCTTCGCGGCTGCAGTCAAAGCGGGCATCCCGTCCATCATGACTGCGCACGTGATTTTCGAGCCGCTCGATACGTTCCCGGCCACGATGAGCCGCGCCGTGCTGCACGGCCTACTGCGCGAAAAAATGGGCTACGACGGCATGATCGTCACTGATGACATCGAGATGCGCGCCATCGCCGACAACTACGGCGTGGAAGACACGGTCGTGCGCGGCATCAACGCTGGTGTGGATCACTTCCTGTGCTGCCACACCGCTGAAACCGCGCACAAAGCCATCGAAGCCATCATCCGCGCCGTCGAAAGTGGCAAGATCAGCCAGGAAACCCTGGCCACCGCCCAGCGCCGGATCCAAACCTTCACCCGCCGCTACGCCCGCCCCGCCCAAGACAAGGTGGATCTGAGCTGCCTCGCCAGCGACGCGCACTTGGCGCTCATCGAGCGCGTGCTGAAGGGTGCTGACCCTGCAATGACGGCCGTGGGTCACGACCCCACGGAAATAATGGAAAGAATTCGCGTGGAACGCGCCGGCCGCGCGCAGGCGTAGCTCTCCCGCGTCTGCTTGCGCCGCCTCCGGCGTTGCTGTTCTCGAGCGCGAGCATCGTGATACGGTGCCGCCGTGTGGCCGGTCGGGATCTCGTGGTGGAGGGCGCTTTTTCGCGCACTGGCAATGACTCGAGCGCTCGATGACACGACGGTCGACGTGAACGAGTAAATCGCTCCCGGGGATCGATGCTCGCTCGAGCGTCGCGCATTGGGAGCTGCCAACAATCAGGGGCACAGGACGATGATCCATTTGAAGCAGAGTAACGGGGCCAAGGGGTGGTGTGCGACGGCTGCGCTGATGAGCGCGCTGACGCTTAGCGGGGCGATGGCGGTCGGGCTATCCGCGTGTTCTCAAGCGGGCACTGACGCGGACGACGGCGAATTCACGGGCGTGTCTCTGAGCCTCATGGCGCCGCCCAGCGATGCGAAGTGCTATCGCGCGACGTTCACGCCAGCTACCGGCAGCGCCGTAGTCAAAACGTTCGCGCCGGTGACGGGTTCTACTGCGCCGACTGCGATCACCGGCATCGCCGCCGGAAGCTACACACTGGGCATCGACGCGTTCAACGTTGCTTGCGCAAGCCTCACGGCGACCACTGCGCAGACATGGCTTGGCGACCCTGCAAGTGTGGTGCTTGCGACGGGCCTGCTCTCGCCGGTGTCGGTGACGCTGCATCGCCCGGCCGCGACCGAAGTGAGCGTTGACTACGACACCTCGCAGCAAATCAGCACTTCGACGACGCCGGTCGTTGCGCTGGTCGTAGTTGAACCGAATTTGTATGTGGCGCGTTCGTCGTCGCTCGAGCGTTTGCCGACGACTGGGGGCGCGAGTGATGTGCTTGCCAGCTTCAACGCTCTCAGGAGTTTTGCAGCAGACGCCACCGCTTATTACTACATCGACGCGACGTCCTCCGATTACGGCCCGGCGTGGGTCGCACCGGGGCGCTCGAAAGAATCGTTCAACCTGTCGGCGCCCGGCGCGATGGTGCCAGTACCGGGTGGCATCGTGGTTCGCGCTTCTTCCGGCCTCCTGAAACTGAGCCCGACTACAACGATGTCCCTCGACACACCGGCGAGCTACCCGTCGCAGATGGTGACCGACGGAACCTCGGCGTTCGGCAACCGGGCATTCCAGACTGCGAGTTGGATCGAGAAGTACCCGCTCAACGGCAGTGCATTGTCTGTCATTTTCAGCCTCGGCGACGGATCGGTCCTGGGGGACATCGGCGCAGACTCGAGCTTCGTGTACATGGCGCGTCGCGCGCCGCCTGGCACACCTAGCGGGGTTTTCCGCGTCGCAAACACTGGCGGCGCGCTGCAAACGGTGGCGCTCGTGACCGCCGGCGTGCCTATCAAGCTCGCTACGGACGGAACCAACGTGTACTTCCTGACCACGCTCGTTGATAACGTGGGCCAGTGCCAAAGCGCGGCCATCAGCAAGGTGCCCCGCGCCGGTGGCACCGTCACGCCACTGTGGAGCCGCAAGGGCGTGTGCCCGACCGTGCTCGCGCTCGGGACGTCGGGGGTTTTCTTCGACGTCGGCGGGAACGTGTATCGCCTCGACAAGTAACCAGAATGAGCACGCGCTGGCGTAAGCCTTTGCTGGCTTCGCCAGCGTTGTTACGCGCGCTCCGCGGGTGCTGACCCTGCAATCCCGGCGCAAGCTTGCGCCGCCTGGGCCGATGTTCTAATCCCTGAGGATAATGTGGGTTCGGACTGGACTGGGGGCGGCGTCATTCGCCTGCCTGATGACACTCGCGGCGGGTAGCTGGGCAGACGAGCCGGACGAGGCAACGCGCGTCGCCGCCCGAGCCTTGGGTGCCGCCGGCGTCGAGTCATTCCAAGCAGGCAAGTATGCCGAGGCGAGCGACAAGCTCGAGAAGGCGTACGGCCTATTGAAGGTTCCTTCACTCGGTCTGTGGTCAGCGCGTGCCCTCGCTAAGCGCGGCCTGCTAGTCGAAGCTCAAGAGCGTTACCTGGAGACCACCGGCTTGCAGGCGCCGTCTGGCGACTCGGCCGTGCAACGCAAAGCACAACAAGACGCCAAGACTGACCTGGCGGCGCTCAAGCCCCGCATCCCAAGCTTGGTGATCCGGCTCTCCAACACAGATGCCGCGCAGGTGAGCCTGACGCTAGACGGGCAGCCACTCGCTGCGTCGTGGCTCGGTCGACCGCGCTTGGTCGACCCAGGCGAGCACCACGTGGTCGCGCAACGCGGCGCGGATGAAGCGCAGGGCGCTGCAACGGTTGCGGAAGGCGAAAGCAAGGACGTAGCGCTCGCGTTCAAGAGCACGCCAGTTGCGGCTCCGAGCGAACCGGCACTCGCCACGACTTCGGCCGCCAGCGGTCCGGATATGGCGGACACCGGCCAACCGTCGCATGCGAAGCGCACGCTGGGCTGGGTCGCACTCGGTGCCGGCGCTGCCGGCCTCGCCGTGGGCGGCGTCACCGGCATCATTGCCGCGGGCAAAAAGTCGGACCTGAAGAACAGCGGCGTGTGTGAGGGTGACCGCTGTCCAACATCACAAGCAGACACGGTAAATAGCCTCAATTCCATGCGCACCATCTCCACCGTGGGCTTCATTGCTGGCGGCGTGCTCGCCGGTACGGGCATCGTGCTGCTGCTCAGCTCGGGCTCTTCGTCGAGCGCCGGTAGCACGCAGGCTTGGCTCTCACCGACTTCGTTCGGACTGCGACGGAGCTTCTGATGGCGCGTCTCAATTACGCTTGGGTCTTGCTCGGCGGCGGGCTGCTCGCGGCCTCGTGCGCGATCAGCGGCGCAAGCATCGACCCTTCACTCGATTCGCTGGCGTCTAGCGGCACTTCGGGCAAGGTCGACAGCGCGGGCGGGCGCAACAACGGCGGAGCAAGTGGCAGAGATCAAAGCGCCGCGGGCGACAGCGGCGCCGATAACGAGACAGGCGGCGCGGCGCCGAACGGCGGAGCTAGCGGCTCACTCGGCGGTGGCGCTAGCGGTGAGCCGGCAACGTCTGGAGCTGGCGGCAGCGTGCCGACGGGCGGCACCAGCGGCACGGCGGGAGCACCGCAGACGGCCGGCGCAGGCGGCCTCGTGGCAACTGCGGGAACTGCAGGCAGCGCAGGAACGGCTGGCGCAGGCGGTGAAGGCGCTTGCCCCACGGGTGTGCTCGGTCACTGCGATGCTGGCGTCACGCTAGCGAGCTACCCGAGTTACGCGGGTTACACCTTGGCTTTGGTCGAGGACTTTCCGGCGGCCATCGATCTCGATGCGGATCCTATCTTCACCTGGTCGGACGGCAGCCCTCAGGACGGCCAGACCGGGTTTCGCAAGGAGAACATCAGCTTTGCCAACGGCAAGATGCTGATCACGGCCGAGTCGAGTTGCCCAGCAAAGACGACGAACTCCAGTTGCTACGGGCCGCGCACGTCGTACGCCGAGGCGTTGAGCAGCAAGACGACCAACAACGTCGTCGCGATGGGCGTCTGGAGTGGCGAGCTCCGCACGCGGTACAACAACTACCGCTACGGGCGCTACGAGGTGAAGTTCAAGGCACCGATCGCGAACCCGGGCCAGCAAGCCAGCGACACCCTTTCGGGCAACTACCTCTCCACGATGTTCGTGTTCCGAAACCCAAAGGATGTGGTCTGGAACGAGATCGCGTTGGAGCTCGAGCCTTGGCGTCACAACACTGTTCAAGGAGGTGTCGTGAACGCGATGGGAGCATCTCAGTATCCAGCAGGGAATGCCTTCGAATGGAATGCAGCCGGTCCCGGCGCGTTTCAGATCACCGACGATCACGTGTACGCTTTCACTTGGACGCCAACCGCCATCAACTGGTACGT
>FSWQ01001158.1_pt1 | contig 13630 bp, 8 predicted proteins | sample 1637691 | NCBI WGS metagenome assembly FSWQ01 (sample SAMEA3914814, study PRJEB12502) | metagenome | biome: forest; material: soil | place: USA | collected 2011-09-16 | depth 0.1 m | reverse complement strand
TGGAAGTCGATGGGCGGCCGCATCGGCTACTCCGCAGCCACGGGTCTCGCGGTGATCGTTCTGGCCTGGTTCGGCATCATCTCGGTGATGGTGTCATTGGTGCCCGTGGTCGCTATCTCGCCCATCCTGCTGTACATCGGCATGCTGATCGGGTCGCAGGCCTTTCAGGAGACCCCCAAAGCCCACGCGCCCGCGATTGTGCTCGCGCTCACTCCGCACCTCGCGGCTTGGGGCAAGCTACTGATCGACAACTCGCTGGGTGCCGCCGGCACCAGTGCTCATGCGCCGGGCATGATCGAGAAAATGGGCCAAATGGGCGTGCTTTATCACGGCCTCGAAGTGATGGGCGGAGGCTCCATCTTGGGCGGCCTGATGCTGGGCGCGATTGCCGTGTTCATCATCGACCGTCAATTCGTCAAAGCTTCGATGTTCGCGGCTTCCGCTGGCTTGTTGTCCTTCTTCGGCTTCATGCACGGTGAAGCCATCGGCATTGGCCAGTCGCCGCTCGTGACCATTGCCTACTTGGGTTGCGCCGCAGTGCTCTTCGGCTGCGCCAAATTCGCGACCATCACCGCTGCCGCGCCCGAGGAACACCACTCCGCGCACGGTGAAGAGGCTCACGCCGAGGCGGTGCCAGCAGAGTAGCTGACTCGAGAAACTCCGGGTGCGGAGGGGAGGGCAGAGACGAAGGGCAACTCGTCTCCCCCTCCGCGCTTTTTTTCACTCTTCGTCGCGGCTGATGGTCTGCATGTAGTCAGCGCGACGCACCAGCAGGCGCGCGCGGCGATTCCAAGCCGGCGCGAGCGAGAGCTGGAAAGCGACGAAGTAAGTGAAAGTGAGCAGCAGCGGCGCGCCATACACGGGCGGCCTGTGGAGTGCGTGCCGACAGATCATGGCCAGCATCACGTTCAGCAGCATCCCGTAGAACCCGCCGACAACGCCGGTGATGAGGAGCACGCGAGCGACGCTGATGCATTGCTCTTTTTCGGGTCGAAAGCTCACGAGCGGCCCCCAAAAGGCGTCGCGATCACTCAGGTCGTTCAGCTTCTCGTCCAGTTCTCGGTGAACCTGTTGGGCCATGCTCTATGAGCAGAAACGACCGGCGCCAGACAGGTTTAAGTCCGCTCAGTTGCCATTTGAGCAGCAGCGAATGCCGATGGAGATCGACGCCGTCAACCGTTTGGCGGTGTTCGCCGAAGAGCAATTGAGCTCGAACGGGCCATCTTGGAAGGAACCGCCGCGCGTATTGCATAGCGCAGTCGAGGCTTCGGATGGGCAGGAGTTCTCCCACTCTGCAACGTTACCGCTCATCTCGAATAGGCCGGGCAAGCCGCCTTCGCAATCAGGCAGTTGCGAGGCTGATTTGGGGCCGGGGTGATTCGGATCGTACGCGCCGTCATTGCAGGTCTTACCGCCGACGGTACCCATGTTGGGACCAATGCAGGCGGCATACCATTCGGAAGTAGCGCTGTTCGCCGCGTCCGCTTGCGGGTTCGTCGTGCCGCCCACGCGGCCGCACAAATGCTTACTCAGGCTCACGCAATACGCTTCCGCGTCGCACCAATCCACGCACACGACGGGAATGTCCGCACTCGGCACGTCGGCGAGCGGCGCGCCGCCGCACGCGCTGGCGGGCACGAAGGTCGTGTTGGTCGAGCACGCCGCACGTTGGCTGGTGTTTGCGGGGGTGTGCAGCTTGGTGAAGGCCAGGTATTGCGCGTTCGTGACCTCGGTGGCGTCGATGCAGTACGCGATCTGCTGCGCAGAGATGCTTTGGATCATGCCCGTGGGGCAGGGCGCGCTCGCTCCTCCCGCGCCACCTGTACCGGCCGCGCCGCTTTGCGCGCCTCCGGAGCTGCCCGCGCTTCCGCCGCTGTCACCAGCGGAGCCCCCGGCCTGGCCGCCTTTGCCGGCGGTTCCAGCGCTCGAGCCGCCCTGGCCAGCGCCAGCGTTGTTCGAGCCTCCGCCTGCCACGGCGGCGCCGCTCGCGCCTGCGCGAGCACCCGCACTGCCGCTCGCGCCTCCGCTCTTTGCGCCGCCCGCACTCGCGCCGCCCGCACTTGCGCCGCCGATGTCAATGCGGCCATCCTCATGCAAGTGCCCTGGCTCGATGCCGGCAATGTCCGCGCACGCGCTGACGCACAATGCCAGGAGCAACGCGCGGCGCATCAGCGGTGCTCCGAAAAGGCCGACCACACGTCACGCTCCGGCTTCGGCTTGATGACGCGCGGCACTGGCTTCGGACGAACTGCCGCCGGCTTGTGCGTCGGACTGGTCGCGGGCACGTCTTCGACGCGCACGACGGGCGGCTCGACCTGAGTTGGCGGTGCTTCTGTGACCGCTTGCGGAGCGCTGGCGAGGGGCGCTTCGGTTGCCGTGGGGGTGGCGAGCAATGGCGCCGAGCTGGGCGCGGACTTCGCCGAGGGCGCGCTGGCACTGGCCACCGCGGGCACGCGACTAGCGCCTTCGAGTGACAGCAAGAGCCCAACGCCAGCGGCCAGAGTCAACCCGAGAAAAAGCAGGGATAGCGCGCGTGGTCTACTCCGCTGCGGCACATCCACCACGGTGTCCGTGTACGAGCGCATCAACACAGCTCCCGACGGCGTCGCGAGCTCGTGGCTCGAAGCGCGCGGCGTGCTGCGTGCGGTGTCGGTCGTGTCCGGTGGCTTGCGGTCGACGATCGTGTCCAACTCTAGAACCGAACGCGTGCGTTGATTGGCCGCGCCGAGCGCGGCGTCAATCGTGGCTCTGCGCGCCGCGATGCGCGGGCCCAGGTGTTCTTGAACGAGGGCTGCCACGTCCCGCGTAGTGGCCGCGCCCACCAGCTGACTGACACGTTCTACCTCGGACTCGAGCTCGGCAGCACTGCCGATGCGCAGCGCTCGATTCGGTTCCAGCATGCGGTCCAGTAGCTTTTGCAGCACGGACGGCAGCCCCGGAATCGGCGTGGGACGTACGCGCGAGCGAATTTGATGCAAGGTCTTGAGCTGGCTTTCGCCGCGAAAGGGCAACTCACCACACAGCAACTGATAGAGCACGACTCCGGCGGCCCAGATGTCCGCGCGGGCGTCCAAACGCTCGCCGTTTGCTTGCTCCGGAGACATGAACGAGATCTTGCCTTTGAGCACGCCGGTGTGAGTTTCCTGACTCGTCTGATCCAGCGCCTTGGCGATGCCGAAGTCGATTAGCTTCACTTCACCGGTGCTGCTCAGGAGTACGTTCTGCGGAGACACGTCTCGGTGCACGACGTTCAAGCGCTTGCCCGAGCGGTCGCACAGCTCATGCGCGGCGTGCAGGCCGGCGCACATGCGCGCGAGCACGTGCAGCGCTACCGGCACCGGGATGGGCAGCCTGTTTTGCGTGGTCGCGCGCTGCAAAAGGGACAGGGAATCGCCCTCAATCCACTCTAAAACCAGGTACGGTAGCGCGTCGTCACTGCCTAGGTCCAAGATCTGCGCCACGTTCGGGTGCCGGATGTTGGCGATGATGCGCGCCTCGTCCAAGAACATGGCCTCGTAGCGCGGGTCGGCCGAGTACTGAGCGAGGATGGTCTTGATCGCGACGAGCTTCTCGAAGCCGTGCTCGCCTTGTAAGCGCGCCACCCAAACCGTAGCCATGCCGCCCTGTGCGATCGACGACAACAGCTCGTAGCGGCCCAAGCGAAAGCCGGGCACCCAGCGCGTTGGAGCCAGCGGGAACAGTGCGGGCGGGTCGCTCATCAGAAGAACCCGCGCAGGCTGAGCGAGCCGCCGTTCGGCGCTGGCGTGAGCTGGGCCGCGACGCTGGCCTCCTCCGGCTCCGAGACGTACAGATAAAAGCCGATGCCCGTCGCCAGCGCGCCTGCGGCAAATGCGATCGTGGACGCGGTGGCTTGGTGGAGGGCCGTAGTGCGCAGCCGCACCCCGTCCGCGTCGCAGTCATTGCCCGCACAATGAGCGTTCGAGTCGCTCTTGCTGGACAGCGCGCGCAAACCAAAAAAACCACCCACCGCCACGCCCGCTGCGCCCGCCCCCCAAGCCGCCCAGGTGAGCGCATTGGGCTTGGTTTCGGCCGATTTTCGCGCCGGAACGGGGCGCGGCTGCGGCGCCAGCACAGCTGGCGGCGGTGCAGGCCGCGGCGGTTCGGCAGCTCGTTCCGGCTCGCTGCGCTCGAGCTCGGGAATGGCAAGCCTCGTGGTGCCGCCAGTGCTGCCAATCACTGCCGTGCCTGCCCAAGACTCGAAGTGCTCTGCGCTGGCGCGAACCGTCACCGCCCCTGGGTCGAGTGCCAGCGGCGCGCTCAGCTGCGCAGCGGACAAGCGGTGGTCATTCAAGATGACGGTCAGGTCCGGGCCGTTGGGTGGCAGCTTCAGTTCCAAATGGCCGACGCGCGGGGTGAGCTCTTTGACCCGCGCGGCGGCGATATCCGCCCGCTCGGGTTGGTTCGCTGTGCGCGCGAGAGACGTAACCGTACGATACTCCTCGACTGCCGTGGCGATCTTGCCTTGGCGCTCGTGACACAATGCGAGCAAGCCCAGCGTTCCGATCGCCGGCTCGAGCGAGTTGCTTTGTTGCAGCTTGTCGCACGCGGCATCCACTTCACCGTGCCTGAGCGCGAGCGCACCTTCGCGGAACAGCCGCTCGGCATCCCCGCTCTCGCCCTCTTGCGCTGTCGCAAGTCGAGTTGCCGCGATTGACAGCGCCAGCGCCGCTACGCGAAAAGCCTTCGACACAGCTCAATAGTACGGCATTTCTCGACCTGGATTAATTTGTCCCGAGCCGAGACTCAGTGTTGTCGCAGTAGTACCGACATGACCACAGCGGGCTTTATCGAGGGTGCGACTCTTCCTGCACAGCAACTCATTGTGTGTAGATGTGAGAGCTATCGATCGGCGGGCGGCGCACCGGGTGTGGGGAAATGGGTGCTCAGCCGGTCGTGCGCTGTTTCAACGGCAGATGCCCGATCTCGTTGAAGGAGCCCAGGATTTCCGTGGCGTCGTCCTTCACGAATAGGATCGTCACGCTGCAATTGAGAATGCTCATCTTCAGCCAAGTCACCGGCTTCAGCTTCAGCGCCAGACACACGAACATCCGAATCAGGTTGCCGTGCGCCACGATCAGCTCCGTGCGCTGGCCACGTGCGGGGCGTGCCAAGCGCGCGTGTGCTCGCTGCATGCGCAGCAGGTTCTTGCGCAGCGCTGGCAGATCTTTGCGTTTGGTCAGGCCGGGCACTGGCGTGGGCAGCTTTTCGCGCAACATCGGGCTGAACCGAACTTTCAGTTTCGAGCGCAACGCTCGCTTGAGAATGGCTGCGGTTTCTCGGGCGCGTGGCAGGGTGCTGCAGTGAAAGGCATCGAGCGTCACCCCGCGCAGTGCCTTCGCGACGGCCTTGGCTTGGCGTCGACCCAAAATAGTAAGTTGACCCGTTTCGTGATCGTACTGTCCGTGTCGCACGAAGATCAGTTTTCGCATCGGTGTACTGAAGATAGCCAAATGCCGCGCGGATTTCTCTGGCACTATCCGGGTTCGACCTCCGATGCCGTCCGTGCGCTCATTTCGCTCCAATTGCCTCGTTTTTGTGGCTCTCGGATGCGCTGTCGGTTGCCAATCACACGCGCCTTCTAACCCTCAGGTATTCGCTTCGGCCGGTGCCGCGGGCGCCGCAGCCATGCCCGGCGCAGGCGCGGCGGGCACGGCCGGCTCGGGCGCAGGGGCTCCGGCGCTACCGGATGCGGGTGACCCGGGTGGAAACGCAGGAGCCAGCACTGATGCCGGCGTAGACGCTGCAACGCTCGCGGACGCGGCGCCGCCGACCGAAGCAGGCTGGACGTTCGTCTGGTCGGATGAGTTCAAAGGCCCGGATGTGGACACCGGCATTTGGACGATCGTGAACACGCCGGGCACCTCGGCCAACAAGGAGCTGCAGTACTATACCAATCGCAAGAACAAGGAGCCCGGCGCGAACGCGTTCATCGAGAACGACGCGCTCGTGATCGAAGCGCGTGAAGAAGCGCTCAATGGCTATGCGTACACTTCGGCGCGCCTGAATACACTGAAGAGCACGGCGCAGTTCACTTACGGCCGCATGGAAGCCCGCGCCAAGCTGCCTGACGTAACGGGAATGTGGCCTGCGTTTTGGATGCTCGGCGTCAACTCGGCGAGCGTTGGTTGGCCCGTTGGGGGCGAAATCGACATCATGGAGGGCAAAGGTCGCCTGCCGAATTGGATGTCTGGTGCGCTGCATCGCAGCCTGACCAAGGGCGCCAACGGGGATATCGTGTCCGTGCAGAGTTACCAGTTGTCGACGGGCACCTTCCACGACACCTGGCACGTGTTCGCGGTCGAGTGGGACACCCAACAAATTCGCTGGTACGTCGACGACGCGCTGTTCCAGACCGTGCTGCGCCCCACCATTATTGGCCAGCCCTGGCCCTTCGATCAGCCGTTCTACTTCCTGCTCAACCTGGCAGTCGGTGGTGTCTTCGATACCGAGGTCGCGCCGCCCGCGGGCATGGCTCCGCAACGTTTGTACGTGGACTACGTGCGCGCATTTCGAAAATAGACACCCGGCGCGCGGATCTGGAGTAGCCTGGCCACTACGCAGGAATCGTAGTCCCTGAAAGCTCGGGGCGATTCGCGGAGTGGTGCATGCCGAGTGTCGCGGAGTTGAGCTCAACATCGAACGACGGCTTCGATAGCTTCGAACGACGCTGTCGCGTAACGCTCGTGTTCGCCGATCTCAGCGACTACACCTCGTTCAGCGAAAGCAGCGATCCCGAGGACGTCGCGGACGTTCGGCGCGGGCTGATGCAGCTGGCCAGTGAAGTAATCGCCAAGCACCAAGGGCAGATCAACCAGTTCGTCGGTGACGGCATCGTGGCGGTGTTTGGCCTCCCGCAAGCCCATGAGGATGACGGCCGTCGCGCCATCGACGCTTCGGTGGAGCTGCAGGAGCGCGTGCGCGCGCTGGAGTGGAACGGCTCCTTGGCTTCTGATTTTCGGCTGCGCATGCACATTGGCGTGCACTCCGGCACCGTCTTCGCAAAAAAAGGCGACCCGCTCCACGGTCAATATCAGCTCACCGGTGATGCCGTGAACACCGCCTCACGCTTGTGCGGCGCTGCAGCTCGAGATGAAGTGATCGTGAGCGACGCCGCGCTGCTCGGGCTCGAAGCCTACTTCGAAGCCGAACCGGTCGAACCGCTGCGGCTCAAGGGTAAGAAGGAACCGGTGCTGGCCTGGCGCGTCCTGGGCAGCTTGGCCGTGGAAAGCCGCTTTCATGCCCGTTCGCGGCGTGGCCTGACGCCGTTCGTCGGTCGTCAAAAAGAGCTGCGCGCGCTCGAAACATCGCTCTCGGATTGCTGCAAATCGCACGGCGGTGTGCTGTGCGTGCTGGGTGACGCCGGCGTCGGCAAGACGCGCTTGTTGGATGAATTCGGGCTGCGCGCGGTGCGCGCCGGGATCAGCGTGCATCGCGGTTCGTGTGAAAGCTACGGTGGCGTCACGCCGCTACGCCCGTTCTTGCAAATCGTGCGTGAGCTGCTGCCCATCCCGGATGATCTGCCGCTGGAGCAGCGCATCCTGCGTCTCGAGCACGGCCTCGAAGCGTTGGACGAAGCGCTGCGCGTGCACCTGCCCGCCTTCCTGCAGTTGTTATCCATCAGTACTTGGGAAGAGGCACCCGGCAGCACAGAGGCCCTACAAATTGCGGTAATTTCCGCCGTGACGGAGCTCCTGCTCGCAGCCGTGGCCAAGCAGCCGCGGGTCCTGATGTTCGACGACTGGCAATGGTCGGACGGCGCGTCCATTCAGGTGCTCGGGCGCCTAGTCCGGGCGGCGCGGGATCGCGCGCTGCTGCTCGTGGTCAGCTCGCGCAGCTTGGCGGCGGACGACCAAGTGCTCGCGCAAGCGCCCAGTCTTACCGTCGGCCCCTTCACGGAGGCGGAATCGATTCACGCGGCGCGCATTCTCGTCGCCAGTGACGTGTCACCCGGCACGTTGCGTGGTGTTCACGTGCGCTCCGGGGGGAACCCACTATTTCTGGAGGAGCTGTGCAGCAGCGTCAAGCTGGGCATCCAGCGCCTGGATGACTCCCCGCAAGGTGCCATTCCCACCACGGTGCACACGCTCATCCGTGCGCGCGCCGAAGCGCTCGAACCGGAGTTGCTGGAGTTGCTCGGTGCTGCCTCCGTAATCGGCAATGAGTTCCCGGTTTCGCTGCTCTTGAAAGTGGCGGCCGCGCCCAAGGCTGAAGAACAGCTGGAAGCGCTGGTTCAAACCGGCCTCCTTCAGCCGACGGAAGCGCTCGCGACCTTACGCTTCAAGCACGGCTTGACGCGTGAAGTCGTGTACGACGCCGTACGCATCTTCGACCGGCGTGAGCTACACCGCAAGATCGCGGAAACGCTCGAAGCACAGTATCAAAACGCGGGCTTGGCCGATCACTATGAGGTGTTGGCGTCGCACTTCGCACGCGCCAACGAGCATCGGTCCGCGTCGCGGTACGCGGAGCTTGCGGGTGACAAAGCCGCTGCAACGTCCGCGTTGGACGGCGCGCGCCACCACTACGCCGCAGCCCTCGCGCAAATCGACGAGCTCTCTAGCGACGAAACCTCGCGCCGCCGTTGGCTGCAGATTGTGGTCAAGTGGTCCGCGGCGTGCGTGTACTACCCAACGCGTGAGCAGCTGCAGGTGCTGGCGCGTGCCGCGCGTTATGCGCAGCAGCTTCAGGACTACCAGTCCCTTGCGCTCATCGAGCACTGGACGGGCTGGATTCACTACGCGCTGGGCGAGCAAGAGCCAGCCATCGAGCACTTGAAGCGCGCGCTCGTGTTGTCCGAGCGTGACCACCGCACGCGTTTGACCGCGCAATTGCTGCTGAATATCGGCCAAAGCTACGCGGCGATTGGCGAATACGAGCCCGCGCTCGAGTACTTGGATCGGGGCATCGACATCCAGCGGCGCTGGCCCTCGCTGGGCAAGGGCGGGGCGTACGCGCTCGGTTGCCGCGCAGTCGTGTACGCGGACCGCGGTGAGTTCGCCGCGGCCCACGTGCAAGCTCAAGAGGGGTTGTCCTTGGTGCGTGATACCGGGAACGCCATGGAAGGCTCGCTGTACGGCTTGCTGGGCATGATTCAGCTCTGGCAGGGCTCCTGGCAGGACGCGCTGCAAACCGCCGCACGCGGCCGCGCCACCGGCGAACGGGTCAACGGCCCCTACGTGCTTGCCATGTGCGAGGCGATTGCGAGCTACGCGCGTTGGCGTTTGGATCGCTCGCTGCTGGCGCTGGATGCACTGACTCGCGCCGTGGAGTGGCTGGAGCGCCGCGACATCAACCTGTACTTGTCCTTCTGCCTCGGACACCTGGCTCGGGCGGAGCTCGAAGCCGGACGGGTGGAGTTGGCTTGCGCGCACGCGCTGCGCACGCTGGAGCGCGCCGAGCGTGGGGATTCGGTGGGCCAAGCCATGGCGCACCGCGTGCTGGCCATTGCTTCCGCGCAGCAAGGGCGCGAGACGGAAGCGCGCGAGCACTGCGAAAAAGCCCTGCGCTCCGCTGAATACCGCGCTTCCACCCGAGAAATCGCGCTCACTGAGCTCACGCTGGGTGAGCTGGAGCAGGGTTGGCAGCGGGCTGATGCGGCCCGCGCCTTGCTCGAAACGGCCCGTGGCCGCTTCGAGCAGTTGCACATGCCTTGGCACGTTGCCGAGAGCGAACGCTTACTTCACGCTCACTGACCCGGCGCGGTCGGTTCATACCTCGTCAGCACCAGCGGCGAGGGCGTTTTCTTCAGGCTGCGTTGGGCAAGTAACGCCACGATGGTGCCGTGAATGACGCCCATGGCCATCGCTTGGCCCGGGCAGCGGTGCACGGGCGGATGTGCCGCGTCGAAGTCCTTCGCGGGGACGTCACCGAACAAGAACTTCCAAGGATCCTCGACCTTGTTCGCGGCAGCCTGAGCTGCTGCGCCGCCAAGGTTCAGGGCGACGAGATCCCCCGGCTCCAGCTTGACCTCGCCGGACAGCGTGGGGAACGACGCTGGCTTCATCGCGGTGCGGTGAATCATCGCGGGCACGGGGCCTGCCATCATCAGCGCGACGATTCGTGCAGTGATGGGGGTGAGGTTTTTCTGCCGCTCTTCCGGCTGGTCGAGGTTGATGTCTTGGATCGTGCGCTGCAGGCGCCACAGTTCATCCGACTTCACGAGTTGCATCAGGACACTCACCAAGCTGCCGTTCGTTGGCACGGCGAAGCCGCTCAGTAGCCCCACCACCATGCGCTGCTCGAAATCAGCCGTGTTCGGGCTTGGGGGCTGACGAATCTCCTGGATCAGCCGGCTCGCGTTTACCTGATCCGGGTGAGCCTTGTACCAGGCTTCGACCTTCTGCTGGATGCTTGCGCCACGCTTGACGGCATCCGCGCTGACGGTGCGGCTAGGGCGCGGTGGGAAGACGTGCGCAAAGACGCTGGTCAGATCCACCGGACAACGCAACGCGGGCGACGCTTGCGCGGGGGGGCCTCCAGGAGCGAGCGGCAGTTCGAGATCCGGGTCGTCGCTCAGCAACGCTTCCGGGACCCCGTACAGCTTCACGGCTACGTCTCGAATCACGCGCGCAGCGAGCGCCTGCAAATCCAATACCGGCGCCGGTCGGATCGCCGCGGGCTGCGCTGCGAAGAGCTGGCGCCCGCCCAGGTACGTCAGCTCCTGCTCGAGAAACCATTTGAACGCGGCGTCATGCGCGGCCTCGTACGCTTCGTCGAAGCCGATTTCCCAGATGAACTTGTTGGCGCTCGTTGACTCGTTCACGTAGCTGTCTGCTTTGACGTCTTGCGTGAAGGCCGGGCACGGATCCTTTGCGCCGAGCGGCGCTGGCCGTGGATCCATGCCCAGGTACATGGTCGCGCGGCAGGCCTTCATGCGACCCCAATAGCTGCGCACTGAGTAGCTGTCCGGGTCGGTGAGCATCGCTTGCACGATGGGTTGGGACGCAGCCATGACGGCGTACTCCGGTTCTTTGGAAATACCCCCGCTTTTCAGCACTGTCGCGACATAGTCGGCGATCTCCTCGGCTTTGAAGATGTCCTCGAGGCGGGCTTTCGTTTCTTCACCCTTCGGACTGAGCGGCGGCGCACCGAACTGCGTTTCGGCGGCCGGCGGCGCCGGTGCGGGCACCAAAGCAGGCGGCAAGTACTTGCCGGGCGCGTACGCAGCGAGGGATTGCAGTGCCGAGATGGACGGAACGAACGCGTACAGGCCCCAACGCAACACCGCCGCCGGGCGCGGTGGCAGCGTGATGCTGTCGACGCCAGACTCCGTACGGTACTGAAGCTTTCGCTCCGTGCCGGGCTTGTACGTGCCCGCGATCAGATCGGGGTTACCGCTATAGCCACCCGTGCTGTTGCCGCCGTTGACCCAGCGCTGCACGACTTCATATTGGTCGGCGAGGCTCGCGGCGATGGCGAGGAACATCACGCCGCGCTCGGCGTCTACGGTCTTGGCCGTGTATGGTGGACCGAAGCTCATGCCTCGACGCAGGATGCGCCGCGGCACGTGCGGCGCTGGCGTACGCGGATTCGAGCGCCTCACATGTGAAAACAGTGGGCATTTCTCGTCGCTGTTCGGCCCATAGCTGAAGTCGTTCGACTGCTTGCCGTCGATCAGATTGTCGCCGTTTTCAGCGCGACCCAGGGCTACCGCGAGTTTTTTCTGGTCGCGCAGCGCTTGATACATCTCGGAGTCTTGCGTCATCTTGCGGATGGCGAGAAACGTAGAGTTGTCGCGCAGCTCAACGGGCAAGTCGCCTAGCTCGTTGGTTTGATTCTCATAGCCCAAGAGCAGCTCACCGAGCGGCACGCGGTCCCGTTCGGCGAACGGCTTCGGCACTTCTGCGGCTTGCGTGTAAACCGGCTGACTCACGCCGTCGACCGCGCCCAAGTGCCCTTTGTCGTCGTTGTCGTATTTCCGCGTCGCCTGCACGTGCAGGATTTCGAACTCGGCTTGCCCGCCCGGTGCGTCGCTCTCGAGTTTTTTCAGACGGGCTCGCAGCGCTGGCAGCAGGTCTGGGCTCTCTGCGTCGGCACGGGTTTGAAGCATGAGCACGGCGTCCACCAGTGTCAGCGGCACCGGATCGCCGTCATTGAGGCTGTTCCAGTTGTATTTCGGTAAATCCCAGCGCTCCGGGTGATTCGACCCGACGTCCCCGATCAGCCCGGCGCGTGATTCCAAGCCTTCTTGAAACTCTTTGGGGAAGCGTGCGAGCTCGTCCTTGGTCAGACCGAGTGTGCGCAGGCCAACGAAGGTCAACGCCAGGTTCAACTTGATGTCGCCCTCACCCTTGGGGCTGGTCTCGCGCGTGAGCTCAGGAGCCACGCGACCGATGAACGCGTGGCCACTCTGCGCGCTTTTGAAACGAACGAGCGCGAAGCACCCGTGGCTCAACTTCTCGACGCTGTAAGAGGTGAGGATATTTCCCTGTACCGTTTGTGGATTCAGAAGGACGCGAGCCGGCACGCTGGGCGTGCGCTCTGCCTCGAAGGCTGACAATTGGTCGGGCAAGGTCTTGGCCCACGCGGCCATCGCCGAGTCGTGCAGATTGAGCTTGGCGCCGATCTCTTCCAGGCGATCCGCCCAAGCCGTCAGGTTGCGCCGATCAGAAGCCACAATCAGCCCAGAAACACGGTCGAAGTAAGCCTGATCCGTGATCGGGCGGGCGGCGCCGGGTACGGCTCCGTCATTAGGGAAAAATTGACGCAGGCCGAACAACTCGAACAGCCGCACGAGCGGCGCATTCGACTCGGGGTAGGCGACGGGGCCCTGCGAGAGCAAGGCATTGCCCGCGGCCAGTGCGCGCTCGTAGTTCTTCAAGTAGCGCATGTCGTCCACCGTGAGCTCGGGATCCGACGCGTAGATGAACGGAATATCCACCTGTCGTTTACGCACCCACGCGGCAAACTTCTCGTAGCCGTCTTGGCAGCTATTGCCCGCGTACTCTTCGCAATGGCAAAAGATGACGTCCAAAACCGGACCCGCCTCGCTCACGATCTGCCGGATGTACGGCTCCCACGGTCCGTCGAACTCGACTGCAAGCATCAGCTTGGTGTCGTTTTCGAGCAGCGCCCAGCGCACGAAGCGGAGCACGGACAAAGTCTCCAGCAACCCCGCACTTTGTTGCTCGCATTCCATCTCGTGCTTGCGCTGCGTGAACAGCGCTTCGAGCAACAGACGCAAGCGCGAGGCATAAGACGGCGGCACCCCGGTACACGGAACGATGCCAGTCTTGATTTTGGCGATCAGAGTAAGTTCTTGGACTCCATCGAGACTCTTGCTGGTCGTGGTCATCGTCGTTTACTTCCCCGAAAAGAGGCCGAATCTGGCCCGTCGGTTTTCGTCATACCCTTGAACTGGGACCCCCGGCTGTGAAATGCGTCACATCGATTGTGCGTTATCGCAGCTCCTGAATACAAACAGCGCCAGCTCACCCCGAAAGTGTGAACCAGGACACACCACCATCGTGTGGAAGGCACCATGCTCCGGGTGGCCATCGTTGCCGACCGGCAACTCAAATGAGCGTGTGATCTGGTGGCGAGGAGTAGACCGTGGAGTTTTACGGGCTGGAAGAGGTCGACAAGGCGGTAGCCGCGATTCAGGGCAGGG
>FSWQ01004545.1_pt1 | contig 13634 bp, 12 predicted proteins | sample 1637691 | NCBI WGS metagenome assembly FSWQ01 (sample SAMEA3914814, study PRJEB12502) | metagenome | biome: forest; material: soil | place: USA | collected 2011-09-16 | depth 0.1 m | reverse complement strand
CCGCCGCCAGTCGACATGCCACCGGAGCCGCCGCTCGACGTGCCGCCCGTACCGCCGCTGTTGCCGCCGGACGTTGCCGCGCCGCCACCCGTGTGAGCGCCCGCACTGCCGCCGCTCGAGCCGCCACTGCCCGCGTTTCCGGCGTGCGAACCGCCGGCACCCGAGGCTCCAGAGGTCCCGCCCGCGCTCGTTCCGGCGCTGCCCGCGCTTCCGCCGCCGGGCGTGCCGCCGTTCGAGGTGCCAGCCGTGTTTTCCTCACCACCATGGCCAGCGCCGGGTTCAAGCTCACCCGCTTCGCCGCCGTCCGCGGCTCCCGCCTTGCCGTTCGAGGCGCCGGCTTTGCCGTTCGCGCCAGCTTTGGCTGCGCCAGCCGCACCGGCCTGAGACGTGGCGCCAGCGTGCGCGCCGCTCCCGCCGCTCGGCGTCACGTCGTCGTCCATCGAATCACTACAGCCAACGAGCTGCGTGCCCGCCACGATCAGACCCAGAACCGCCGCACCTGTCGCGAATTTTTTGAACTTCTTAGACATGACCCAAGAGCCTCCCGACACCGATTGCTGAAGTTACCGAAGTCACGGCCCTGAGCCCGCGGATGCCCCGCCTGCACCGTCCGACGCGCCGCCTGCACCGCCCGACGCGCCGCCTGCACCGCCCGACGCGCCGCCTACACCGCCCGACGCGCCGCCTGCACCGCCCGATCCTCCGCCGCCGTTGGCGGCGGGGAAGCACGCGCCCTGACACACCGAGCGATCGCAGGTGAGCAAGGTGCTCGCGATGACCAACGGATTATTGCCGGTCGCGTTCACGAGAAGAGCATCGATACCGCTAACGGTATTCACCTTCGCCGCAGCAGCGAACTCCGTCAGACAGGGAGCCGCGCCGGTATAACAGTTCTTGATGTCGACCGCGGCGCAGCCCGTGCTGAGCGCGCAATCGGCCGCGGGAGCGCACAAGGGGGCGAATATCGGATCGAAGTAGCAAGTGCCGGCTTCGCACACGGTGAATCCATCCGACTGCGCACCACACGTCTGGCACTCCGTTTTTGGCTTATTTTGAAAACACTCCGGACCGCACACGTTGGTGTCGCAGTAAGTCAAAAGGTGAAACGCGACACCCAGCGCGTACTGTGGGCTCTTGACGCGCGCGACAAGCTTGTTGAATTCCCGCGATTCAGCGGCTGCTGCGATCGCTTCGCTACAAACACCATTCGGTGTCGTCGCGCAATCGTCGGTGTTTGCCGTGCCGCAGTAGCACGGCTTGGGGATCGGGTTGAACGGGTCGCTTGCGTTGCACTGGGTGCGCTTGACGCACTCGACTACTGCTTGGCACAGCTTGCTCTTTGCAGTGCCCGCCGCCGGGCCATCCGTGGCGAGCGCCCCGTTGAATCCATTCCCGTAACAATGGTCATAGTCGGATGAGAGGTCGTCGTTCGTCCCGCACAGATCGTGCTCACACTTCTCGCACGTGTTCGTGCAGGTCGGCGAGCAGCTATCACCGAACTTGGTATTGCCGTCGTCGCATTGTTCACCGGGGTCGAGCACGTTATTGCCGCACAGTGCACCGCCAGGGTTCCCCGCCGTGCCGGCAGTTCCGGCGGTGGTGGTCGCGCCGCCCGCACTGCCGACGTTGCCGCCGTGCGCCGCGTCGGCCCCGGATGAATCGCCGGTGCCCGCGCTGCCGCCTTCACCCGCGGAGCCGCTGTCGCCCGTGTCGCCGCTGTCACCAGTTGCGGGTTTTCCGGCGCCACCGCCGTGCGAGGCACCCGCGTGCGCATTGCTCGCGCCCGCGCCGCCTTCGCTGGGGATATCGTCATTGCCGCAAGCGAGCAACGTTGCCAGCGCGAGCAGCGTCACGGCCCCGAGCGAGCCGATGATCCGGGTTTTCAGCAAGCGGTGAGCACTTTTGGTCATCACGAATTCCCCGTCGGGTTCGAGCGAGTTTCGAGCCGGCAAACGCGCCAAGCCCCACGGCATCGGTGGCCGGACTGACTAGCATGTGAGTCAGCGTGCGCGGTGCACTTCACGTGACGTTCTCGAGCCGATTCGAGCACTCCATTCGTCACGGGCGAGCGCGCAAATGCGGTACCGAGCGGCGATGAAGAACCGGGGGGAAAGCGCGACCAAGCAGGGCGCGCTCTAGTTCATCGTGTGCGGCGCATGCGTTGCATTCGCCGGTTCGGGTTTCGATTGTGCTGCTTACTATCGACGCGACGAATATCGCTGCATCCCCAGCGAATGGGTGCGGAGCTGGCAGCCCGCGCAGCCCGCCGGCTCGTGACATGGGAACGTCACTCACTCGGCACTCGACGCGGCGGCGCGCGTGATGCACATCCCCGCGCATGGTCCGCTTCGGGAGAAGATCGCTGGTGGTCGGTGCGGCACTGTTACCGCCGTTGCTGCTGACGCAGCGCGCCGAGGCAACGCTCATGCGCGGCTTGCCGCTGCGAACCATGATCGCGCAAAGCGAGCACGTCGTGCTGCTCACCGGTATCGAGGCGCGCTGTCTGTCGATCGAGATCGGAGGGCGTCCCTCGCTCGTGACCGAGACGCGCTTGCGCGTCGAAGATGCATTCGCGCAGCGCGTGCCGGAGAGCGACGAGTTGCTCGTGCGCACCCTGGGCGGCGTGCTCGACGGCGTTGGCGAATTGGTCCACGGGCAAGCCGAGTTTTCGCGCGCCGTTCAGTGTCTGACCTTCCTCACTCGCGGTCCCGACGATAGCCTGTGGGTGACGGGTATGGCTCAAGGCCATTACCCGATCCGTACCGCTCAGGACGCAGAGCCGTTGCTCAGTGCCAGCCCACACCTTCCGACACTGCGTGATTTTCAGCACAGCGCGGTGCGCGCCCTGGTCGGACAAAACTTACGAAATGCCCGGAATTTGCTCGAGGAAAACGCGCCATGAGCCAAAAGCCAGTGCTCGCTTCTCTGGCGCTGCTCGTGCTCGTTGCAAGCGCGCGTCCGGCGGCCGCGTTCTGCCAAGCCACGACCTGCGATCCAACGTTGGGCAGCTGCGCGACCGATGCTCAGAACTGTCTGGCCGCGGGCATACCGCTCGCTTGGGCAAGCAACTGCTTGACGGTCAGCGTGCAAGCGGACGGCGCGCCGAAGCAGCACATCGACTACGCCGACGCCGCGGGCAGCGTGACGCGCGCCTTCGAGGCGTGGACGAGCGCGCCCTGTCCGGGCGGGCCGCCGTCTATGGTCGTCCACGTCGATGGACCGATCACGTGTGACGCCTCCGAGTACAATGCCGATCGCGGCAACGCCAACATCGTCGTGTTTCGTGAAGACGTTTGGCCCTATGTCGGCGGTCAAGATGCGCTCGGTTTGACGCGCATTCACTTCAGCCCGGACACCGGGGAAATCTACGATTCGGACATCGAGGTGAATGCGGTCGATGAACCGCTGAGCGTGGGTGAGCCTGCGGCGAAGGACGTCGATCTCGACTCCTTGCTCACGCACGAGGCGGGCCATTTGCTCGGCCTCGCTCACAATACGATCGACAAGACGGCGACCATGTACCCGGGTTACGAGCCTGGCAGCATCGAGCTCCGCTCGCTCGCGGCCGACGATATCGCCGGGATCTGCACGATTTATCCGCATTCGCGGCCCGGTGCCACGACCAGTTGCGAGCCGCGCCATGGTTACTCGGACTTGTGCGGGGCAGACCAACCGGCACCGAGCCCCGAAATGGTGCAGTCCACGACGACGTCGGGCGGTTGCAGTGTCTCGCTTGGAGACAGCACGCATGGATTCTCGATTGTGCTGGCGAGCGCTCTCGCGTCACTCTCGTTGCGTCGCGTTCGTCGCGTTCGTCGCGTTCGTCGCGTTCGTCGCGTTAATCCACGCCGAGCTGCTGCAGCTTTTCTTCGAGCGCGCTGAGGGTGATGCCCAGCGCCGCGGCGGTTTGCGGCCGAGCGCCGTCGTGCCCGGCGAGCGTTTGTAGGATCGCCTCGCGCTCCAAGTTCTGCAACGTTTGACCGCCCAAGCGCAGTTGTTCGACCACGGGTTCGCTCGGGATCAGGAACATCAAATGGCGCGGTTCGAGCGGCCCGTCTTCGACGAAGGCGATGGCGCTGGCCAGCGTGTTCTTCAATTCGCGTACGTTGCCCGGCCAGGCTTGGGCTGCGAGTACCGCTAACGTTTCGCGAGACAATTGTAAGTCAGGGCGACCCAAATCGGTGAGTAACGCGGGGACCAATAAAGGCAAATCCGCGATGCGTTGCCGCAGCGCGGGTACCGGAATCACGGCCCCGCTCAAGCGAAAGAACAAGTCCTCGCGGAACGCCTTCTCGGCCACCCTCGCCGGCAAATCGCGGTGAGTCGCGGCGATCACGCGCACGTCGATAGCCCGGCTCTGATTGCCCCCGACGCGCTGAACACTGCGATTTTCCAGCGCGCGCAACAAGCGCGGCTGCAGCGCGAGCGGAAGTTCACCGATCTCATCCAGGAACAGCGTGCCGCCGTTGGCGCGCTCGAACGCGCCGTGATGAGTCGCGACCGCACCGGTAAACGCTCCGCGCTCGTAACCGAAGAGTTCACTCTCCGCTAGGGTCGCTGCGACGGCGCCGCAGTCGAAGACAGTGAATGGACCAGCGCTGCGTGCGCTATGCTCGTGCACCGCGTGGGCCAAGATGTCTTTTCCGGTTCCCGTCTCGCCCAGCAGTGTGATGGTGAGCTCGGTGCCCGCGAGTCGGCTCAGCGCGCCGAGCGCCTGTTGCATGATCGGTGAACGCGTAATGGCGCGACCGAAACGCGCCGAAACCGCGGAGCTGCCGACCCGCTTTGGGCGCACGAAACCCGCTTGATTACCACCTTTACAGTCGCGCACTCCGTCCGATCCTGTTGTGCTCAAACCGTCGCCTTCCGATGTATTCGTCACGCGCGCGTAACACAATCGAGTCTTCGAGTCTGAGGCCGTGCACTCGCCCTCGAGTCTGGCTTGTCTTCATGTGACCCACCGACTCAACATCGGCTAGCTTGGGGGTAACACGGTGCGCGCGCGGCGCTCGTAACGTTTCTGCTTCTTCTCGACGACCGCGCGCTTTTCTTCTCGATGCAGCACGCATGAAAAGAATGTCTTTGAAGTGGAGGGCACGTCCTCGTTGGGTTATAGGAGCGACCAGATTCCATGATTGGACGATCCACATGGACCGGCCTCGTCGTTGCCAGTTTTGTGGTCGCGCTGGGTACGGTGTCTTGTTCCGTCGACAGCCGGCAGTTGCTCGTGAGTAGCAGCGGGGGCGACCCTTCGTTCGGTGGCTCAGGTGCATCAATCGGTGGGGACCGCACGAGTGATGGCGGGGAGCTCAATCAGCCTGGCCCGCTCCCCCTGTGTGACTACGGTGACGGCGTCGCCGCAGGTTGCGAGACACTCGTCGACAACCCGGGCTTCACCAAAGACACGTTTGGTTGGAATCCAGAAGACCCGACCGTGACCATGACGTGGAGCGATAGTGATTCTGGCTCCAATAAAAAGTCCGGGTCCATCGCCGTCGTGAACACGTTGTTCGGTGAGGCCGATGGCACGGCCTCGCGTGGCGCGGCGCAGTGTCTTCCGACACACGCTGGGCAAGCCTATTCGTTCGCGTTGGACGTGTTCATTCCCAAGGATCAAGGGAGTGGTCTGGACGGTGGCACGTACACCGGCAGCGCCGCGCTGAGCGTCCTCTTCTTCACCTCCAGCCAGTGCAATGATTACACGCTGTCGAGCGCCACATCGGGCGTGGTGGACGAATCGGAAGCGTGGCAACACCGTGAAGGCCACGCGGTCACGCCAGAGGGTTCGCAGTCCATGTTGGTGCGCTTGGTCGCCTACAAGAATTTTAGAGAGTACAGCTTCGAAGCGCGCTTCGACAATGTGCTCCTGAGGGCCGATTAGTTCCGTGGCTTACTCATCTCGCACGCTTCTCTCGCAACATCGGCGGCTCGTGGGGATGGTCGCGCTGTCTTGTGCGCTCGCTGCGGCGTCTGGCTGCGACTACGACGAGCGGCGCCTGCGCGTCTCGCAAGTTGCGGTCGATAACGAGGTCGCCGGCTTCTCCGGCGTCGGCGGCATGCCGGACAGCGACGCCGGCGCGCCGGGCAAAGACGCGCAAGAGGCGGCCGGCGAAGCGGGGCAAGCGAGCTTCGCGGGCGCAGCTGACGGCGGTAATTCAGGGCGCGCCGGGAACGCGGGCATGGGCGGTACCACGGCTAATTCGGGCGGTAGTCACGCCGGTTCCGGCGGCGCGTTTGCCGGCGCGAGTAGCGCAACGGCCGGCTCGGGCGACGGCACTGCCGTCTCGAGCGGCGGCACTGCCGGTTCGCATAGTGCACCCGTCACCGGCCCATGCGGCGATATCGACGGTAACCAGATCGATGACTGCAGCGAGACGCTGCTCCAAAATTCGCGCTTCGATCTGAACCTCGAGCACTGGTCGGCGGAAGCACAAGTCACGACCGCTTGGGACGCGCAAAACGCAACCGCCTCGACCGCGTCGGGCTGCGCAAAACTCACCAATACCCTGCCGGTTGCCTCGCTGATGGGTTGGACGATGGCGGGCGCAGAGCAATGTCTCCAGGTCCAGTCCGGCCTCGAATATCAGATCGCTACGCGGGTCTTCATCCCGGCGGGTCAGGGTCAGGGGCAAGCGGGCATCAACTTGTGGGTGTTCGGCGGGGACGACTGCAAATCCAATTTCTTGGTCGCGGTCACGCCGGCCATCACGCAAACCGTCGGCGTGTGGACGACGGCGCAGGGCGCGGCCACGCTGCCCGCGGGCGCGAAATCGATGATTGTCCGACTCGTTGTCTCGAAGCCGTTCGTACAAGCAGATCTTCAGGTATCGTTCGACGACGTGCTGGTCAGGCCTTACTGATTCGCGCCTGCGCGTTTGCGATCTTCATGCAGTGGCGTTATGAGAACTCAGCGTGGTTGCATTTCGATCATCGGTACCAGGGCTGAGCTCTTTGGCTCTGCTCCTGCTTGGTTGCGGTAGCGGCACAGCGCAGGTATTGGGTCCCGATCAAACCGACGCCGGCCCCTCGCTGCAGGTGTATCCGACCGTCAATGTTTGCCCGGTTTTCAACCAATCACTGATCAACCCACGCTCAATCGGGCCCGACGCTTCGGCCGAAGTCGTGGTGTTTGCAAGCGATCCGGACGGGCTCAACAGCTCGCTCGCGTTCGAATGGACCGCGAGCTCCGGATCATTCTCTGAGCCGAAGCTGCCTGCGACGCTCTATCGTTGCGACGCCCGCGGTCCGCAAGTGTTGTACGTGCGCGCGCTCGATCGCCTCGGTTGCAGTACCGAGTTGGATCTCGACGTCACTTGTTCGGACGACTGAGTTCTTCATTTCGTCACAGCGGTGTTTGGTTGCGTTCGAGTGCCAATCGCGTGCCGTGCAGCGCTATTTCCATGTCGACATGCGCTCACTTGAAGGGCAGTCTTGAAATCGAATTTGGGTGTTCGATTTTCGAATGGTCGAGGCCCGCGCCCCGCGCGCCTCACAATGTGAATAGGTGGCTGATATCGAGCGCTTGAGTCCTCCGAGGGGCGCTTGTTTCCGATTGGCCCAGACCTTGAATAGGGGCAGGGCACGCCTGACCAATCATGCGGGCGCCGTACGCCATTTTTAGGAGGATTCGTTATGAAGTTGCTAGCCAAAGTAGGTTCGCTCGCGTTGATCGCGGCTGTTGCAGGCGGCGTCGTCGTCGGTTGCTCCGGCTCCGAAGTTGCCAAGACCGGAACGTCAGCCAAGGGTGAAGGCGCCGTCAACACGGTCGGCCTCGAGCTGCAGCCCGTGTCGGGCGTCACGCTCAACACGGTCCACTACATCGTGACCAAGACCGGCTCCGCTACGCCGGTTCTCGAAGGCGATCTGCCGACGCCCGGCACGGGCAAGGCCTTCACGGTCGGCCTGCCGATCCCCGTCGGCACCGGCTACACGCTGGCGCTCAGCGGCGTGTCGGTCGAGAGCGCCACCACCAGCTGTGCCGGCTCGGTCGGTCCGTTCGACATCCTGCCGAACCAGACCAAGCAATTGGCCACCACCCTCGTGTGTACCGACGCTTCGACCGGGAACGCGAACAACGTCGTGACCGTCACGACCGACGCCTGCCCGCGCTTGATCCTGGACTACATCGTCGTCAGCCCGAACACGGCGACCACGGTTGCCCCGAACAACACCATCGCGGTTGCCACCAAGGCCCACGACCTCGACGCCAAGGCGCTGACCTACGCTTGGAAGATCGCGGACACGACGGTCGGTGCTTTCACGGCCGCCAACGCTGCCACCACGACCTTCACCTGCGCCAACCCGAAGAACCTGGTCGACGTGACACAGACCGTGAGCAACGGCGAGTGCTCCAAGTCGATCACCACCCAGATCTCCTGCACCAGCCTGACCTGCGGCAACGGCGCGCACGATCCGGGTGAGGAATGCGACGCCAGCGCGGGCGACGCCAACTGCTTGCCCACCTGCCATCACACGCAATGCGGCAACGGCATCGTCGAGACGCCCTTCGAAGCTTGCGATCCGGTTCCTGCTGACCCGGCGAACTGCACCGCGACCTGCCAGATCCAACCGCCGGTTTGCGGCGATCACCTGCTCACCGCTGGCGAGCTGTGCGACGGCACCCTGTTCCCGCCGGGCACCCCGGCTGGTACGACCTGCGACGCGACCTGCCACCCGGTTGGCGCGGTCGTTTGCGGCGACGGCGTGAAGCAAGGCGCTGAGCTCTGTGACCCGGCGTTCACGGTCAACAACTGCGGCAAGGATTGCCTCGCCATCACGTCGGACGCTTGCTTCACCTGCGAAAACACGCCCGACACCTGCGCGGACTTCGTGGACTGCGGCCAGATCAGCGGCAACGCCGCTGCCGGTACCCCGGCTGCAGGTACCCCGAAAGCCAACCTGTGCAACGAGACGCTCGATTGCGTCCGTGACAGCGGTTGCGCCGCCGGCGGCAACGGCATCATCAAGTGCTACTGCGGCACGGCCAACACCGCGGATTGCCAGAACGGCCTCGCCAACGGTGCTTGCAAGACCCAGCTCGAGCGCGGTCTGGAGACCGTCACGTTCGCGCAAATCTCGCAGCGCCTGAAGAGCCCGCAATTCGGCGGTGGTATCGCCATGGCTCGCGTCGATTGCGACCAGCAAGCGTGCAAGACCCAGTGCAACCTGCAGTGAACCGAGTCACTGAAACACTGAGTTACTGATACGAAAAAGGGCGTCGATCCTCCGGGGTCGGCGCCTTTTTCCTTTTCGTGGGTGGGCAAGCGAGTGCGGCCTGCCGTAAACGGACACTGTGCCAGTTACGTGAAAGGGCGCCCGTCCTCTGGTTCGGCGCGGTTTTTTATGTGAGGAAGAGGCATGGTTCGATTGAGCATGAGGACGCCGTTGCTGCTCGTCGCGGCGCTGCTCGCTGGAAACGTGATGGGTTGCTCCAAGTCCGACAACGCAAAGTCGGATTCTGCGAAAGTCGAAGGCGCGATCAACGCCGCTGCCAACGCGGCCAACTCAGTCGCGCCCGCTCGACCGGCGCCGAGCGCAACTGCCAATCTGCCCGCTCACGGCAGCACGTCGGGCGCGTGCTTCGCGTGCGAAAGCGACCCGGCCAAGTGCCAAGAACTCGTCGATTGCAACGCCGTCGCCGGCAACGCCGCCGCGGACAGCCCCGCCGCCGGCACCGCAAAAGCCGCTCTGTGTAACGAGGTGCTCGACTGCGTACGTACCACCGGCTGCGCCGTCGGCAGCGGCATCATCAAATGCTACTGCGGCACAGCCAACGCGCAGGATTGCCAGAGCGGACACGCCAACGGCGCGTGCAAAAAGCAGCTCGAACGCGGACTCGAAGGCACGGCCTTCGCGCAGATCGCGCGCCACCTGAAGGATCCCAAGTTCGGCGGCGGCATGGCCATGGCGCGCGTGGATTGCGAGCAGCAGGTGTGCCGGGCGCAGTGCGGCTTGTGATGGCCCCCGCCGCGGCGGGCTCGCGCCGGGCACACCACGGAGGCGTCCCGCAGCCCGCGTCCGTCCACGATCCACCAGGACCTAGTCTTCTGCTTTTCGGAGGGGTCGGTGATTTTCGAACGGCGAAACTACGCCGCGCTCTGCTTTCGCAACGTCGCGGCCAGCAGACCCAAACCAAACAAGCCGCCGGCGAGTAAGTACAATCCCCAGCGATCACTTGCGGGCACTTCGTCGTCCAGGGCGCCGCCGAGGTAGGTCGAGTTCAGCAATGCCGAGCCTGCGGGTTCAGTTTGCTGACGAAGCCGTCGTAGGTTCCGACGCCGAAGGTCGCTTGAAACGGTGACAGGAGCGGGAAATTGTTGGAGCTCGTGGTGCCTACGACGACGGCGTTTGCGGAAGCGTCGGCGGCCCTTGTCCGTGAGCGATCGCCAAGCTCCCAAACACGCATACGAATGCGCACAGAAAGCCCAAGATGCGCCGCTTCATCACGACCCGGTGGACGCGACCGGTGCGCTCTCGGCGCTTGCCGTCAAATAGCGCGCCCAAACCAAAAAAATCAGCGCGGTGCAGGCGATCAGCACCAGAGGCAGGATCTCCTCGTGCGCGACCGCGAACTTCGGCAGTAGGCCGCGCGCCGTGGTCACGGAGCCGGCCGCCGCGACGCCACTCATGCCTCAGAGCTCGCTCGGTTGCCGGTACTTCTTCAGCTTCTCGTACAGAGTCGACGGGGCGATGCCGAGTATTTGTGCGGCGCGCGCCTTGTTGCCGCGCGCTTGCTCGAGCGTCTGCTCGATCGCGACGCGTTCGATGCTCTCGAGTTTGAGGCCGCCGAGGGGCAGGTGAGTGAGATCCACCTTGGCCTCTGGCGCGCTCGGCATGTTGAAGTGGCGCGCCTCGAGCACGGGGCCGTCCAAGAACGCGAGCGCGAACGCCAGATTGTTCTTCAGCTCACGCACGTTGCCCGCCCAGCGGCGCGTGGCGAGCATGGCCAAGGCCTCGGGCGAGACCTGGACCTCGGGCTGCTCCAAATCTTCGAGCAGGCGCGTGATGAGGAGCGGGATGTCTTCGAGCCGTTCACGCAGCGGCGGCACGTGAACGACCGCAGTGGCGAGGCGGAAGTAGAGATCTTGGCGGAAGCGACCCGCGCTCACCTCCGTGCGTAAATCTCGGTTGGTCGCGGCGACCACGCGCACATCGACCGGCAAATCACGGGTGCCGCCGACGCGGCGCACGGACGAATTGCTGAGCACGCGCAGCAGGCGGGTTTGCAAGTCGAGCGGGAGCTCACCCACCTCGTCGAGGAACAGCGTGCCACCAGTGGCTCGCTCGAACGCGCCGCGATGGGCCGACACGGCGCCGGTGAAGGCGCCGCGTTCGTGACCGAGCAGCTCGCTCTCGGCCAAGTTCTGGGCGACCGCGCCGCAATCGAAGACCACGAACGGCCCTTCTTGGCGCGCGCTGCGCTCGTGCACGGTGCGCGCGAGCACGTCCTTGCCCGTGCCGGTCTCGCCGGTGAGCGTGATCGTCACTTCGGCGCGAGCCAGTGGGTCGAGCATGTCGAACACGCGGCGCATGGCGGCCGATGTGCTGGCGACTTTGCGGGGCACGCGAAATGCGGCCGGGGCGGGCGGCGGGGTGCTATCCGAGACGGACGTTTGCGTCGTCGACGTCGGTGAGGCGGGGTACGCTGTCCCTAGCCAGAAACCACTTTCCTTCACGGAGACTACCGGGGCAGCGGGGGTGCGCGGGATCTCGGCGAGACCCGGGTACTCGACACAGGCGGCAAGGTTCGTGGTCATCGATGCACAGGCTTATATCAGCCCACACTCGCCCCCGATGTTACGTTTGCATGGACTCGGGGAGGCGAGCCGCCAAGGCCACGAAAGGCGCATCGATTCGTCACAGGTCGCTCGGCGCTGCCGGACGATCGAAAATCATTTCGTGTTTGCGCGAGCCTGCTCGACTGACTATGAGTTGCCGCGTGAAGCGTGAACCCGATCACACGAGCTCGCGTCACAGCGCTGTCACCGGAGCGCTGTTTGGTCTGGCCTGCGCGCTATCGATGGGCGCATGCTCGCTCGACACGCGCGCGCTCGAGCTTGCTTCGAGCGAGGCGGGCAGCAGCTCATCAGAGGGTGGCGCGCTCTCGAATCCCGCGCGCGCTGGCTCAAGCAACGCCGGAGGCGCCGGTTCCGACTCGAATTTGGGCGACGCGGGAGCCGGCTCGAGTGCCGGAGGCTCGGGCGCGCAAGGCGGGCAAACGAACTCGGCTCAGCCGTTGATCGACGGCTGCGCAGACTTGAACATGAATCAAGTCGCCGACTGCAACGAAACGCTCGTCAGCAATCCCGACATGAACAAAAATGTCGATGTTTGGGCCCCAGATCCGGATACCACGATCGGCTGGGACAAGGGCAATGCCTGGGGCGACACGCCCTCCGGTTCGGCATTGGTTGCTTCGCCGGGGGTCATCGACGCCAACGCGGTCGGTTCTGCATTGCGCGCCGCGGCTCAATGCATCCCAGTTGCCGGTAAGAAGCTCATTACCGTTTACGCCAACGCGTTCGTCGACTCCGGGCAGGATCCCGAGGGCCACGCCGAGGTCGACGTCTTTTTCTTCAACCAGCCGGCGTGCGCTGGGACTTCGACCAGCGGCTTCTCGACACCTCAGCCACTCGACGCCGCGACCGACACTTGGCTCACGCTCAAGGCCGGCTCACTCAGTAGCGACAGCACGCAGTCGCTCTTGGTGAAGCTCGCGATTTCGAAACCGTTTCACGCCGATTCGTTCCGAGCAAGATTCGACAATGTGTTGCTGCGCAGCGATGACGCGCCGTGATGCGGGTGTTTCGCAATCGTCACATCGTGAATCGCTCGGTGTGTCGATGCGCGGTTGTTTTGACAATTTTTCCGGCGAAATTCCCGGCCTGAGATAGATGCGTGGAGAAATGGGGCGACGCTAATCGTTGCCGTGCTTTCACGCGTTCGCCATAGGTCATCAGTACTTTCCGCCGCGTTGCCGTTCACCAACGAACGGTCTCGGAGTTCAAAAAATGCGAAAACTTCTTAAGGTCGCAATCGTTTCCTGCGCCGCCGCAGCGGTTGTGGGCGGTCTGACTTTGGATCGTCATGGCGTCGTTCAACAGCGCGTCGCGTCCGCCGACGACCCCGTGGTCCCCACCTGCGCAAGCCTGCCAGATCCTATCTATGTCGCCGGCTCCAGCGCCGTGCGCCCCGTGCTCCAGTCGCTCGGAAAGAGTCTGGCGCTGGCCGCAACACCGTCCACCATCGTCTACGTCGCTGCCAACGGCTCCTGTGACGGCGTGAACTCGATTGTCACTGGGCTCAAGGTGACGGCCGGTCCGAAGTACGTCGACAACTCTGGCGCACTACTGGACTGCACTCTCCCGACTGGCGGTCAAGCGATCGACGTCGGCATGTCCGACGTGTTCCCGACCAGCTGTCCCGACGTGACGGACGATCTGCTCGCTGACATCGGCGACTTCGCCGGTCCCGTGCAGTCGATGAACTTCGTCGTGCCGAAGGCGGCCACGCAGACCACGATCAGCGCGGAAGCCGCGTATTTGACCTTCGGTCTGGGCGCGGCCGGCAAGACCGACTGGGACAACCCGGACCTGTACGCCATCCGCAACTTCCAGTCCGGCACCGAGACGATG
>FSWQ01001266.1_pt1 | contig 13690 bp, 11 predicted proteins | sample 1637691 | NCBI WGS metagenome assembly FSWQ01 (sample SAMEA3914814, study PRJEB12502) | metagenome | biome: forest; material: soil | place: USA | collected 2011-09-16 | depth 0.1 m | reverse complement strand
GTCGAGAGTGGAGTCGGCGTTTGGGTGCTGGTGCCCAGCCCCGCCGCGGGCGACCGCATCTCCGCCACGCTGGCGGACCGCTACGCCACCCACGATACGCAGATCGTGGTCGTGGACGGCCCGCCCAGCGAGTTTTTGCCGCGTTTGCGCGAACGCGTCGGCGGGGCGCCGCTCGGTTTCGTCGCGGTCGACGAGGTGCTGGCTTTGGAGGCTCTTTCGTACGGCGCCGATGAAGTGCTGGTGTGGCCCGCGCTCGACGACCGTGCGATCCACGGCTTCTTCGACCGCACTCAGCTTCGGGCGTCACTGCGTCGCGGCCAAGAACAAAACCGTGCCGCGATGGTCCACGCGGAGAAGCTGTCCGCGCTCGGCACGCTCGTGGCCGGCGTAGCCCACGAGATCAATAACCCGTTGATGGCGCTGCAGCTCAGCATCGAAGCCTGCATGTCGCTGATGACACCGCTCACCAACGTCGTGCACGAGCTCAACGTTTGGTCGAACCGCGGCTGGGGAGCCACCCCCGAGCAAGTGCAGATGCTCTATGATCTGGCGCTGACCGGCGCGCCGCGCGTCGAAGGGCGGCAGCTGCTCGAGGAAATGCTGGTGGCGTCTTCGGCCATCGGCAGCGTGGTCAAAGACTTGCGCGTGTTCGCCCGCGCCGACGGCGATCGAGAAGAAGCGCAAATGCTCGATGCCAACGACGTCGTCGATCAAGCGCTGCGCTTGGTCGGCCGCGAGATCGGCATGGTCGCGCACATCGAGCGCGACTACGCGCGGGCTTTGCCGCGGGTCGTCGTCCCGCACGGGCGGCTGACTCAGGTGCTGGTCAATATTTTGATCAACGCCGCCCACGCGATCAACGACGTGCAGCGCGAAGTGCATCGGGTGCGCGTCACGACCCGCGCCGATACCGAGTACGTCGCGATCTCGATCTCCGATACCGGTCCGGGCATCGCCTCCGAAGCGCTGTCTCACATCTTCGATCCGTTCTTCACGACCAAGCGCTCGGGCCTCGGCACCGGCCTCGGGCTCAGCATTTCACGCTCGATCATGCGTGATTTGGGGGGAGACCTGATCGTGGAGAGCGTGCACGGTTCGGGCGCGACATTCATCGCGCTCTTGCCGCTGCCGGACCACGCGACGATGCGCAAAGCGTATTTGCAGAACCGGGACGCCGCCGTGCGGCGCCCGCTGAGCAAGCGTCACACCGTGCTCGTCGTCGATGACGACCAACGCATTTTGAAGGCCTACGCGCGCATGCTGGCCAGCTCCTGCGACGTGATCATGGCCAGCGACGGCCAAGAGGCGATCGACCTACTGAGCTCCGGTTCCACGCCCGACGCGGTCGTCACCGAGCTCAGCTTGCCGGACGTCGACGGGCGGGCGCTGTTCGAGTGGCTGCGGCGTGAGCGCCCGGCCTTGGCCGCTCGCACCGTGTTCGTGACCTCCGAGGCGACTCGCGAGCGTTACAAAGCGTTCTTGGCCGACGCGCTGAACGGCACGTTGACCAAGCCCGTCAGCGCCAACGAGTTGTGGGCCGCGCTCGCCAATTTGGTCAACAAGCGCTCTACCAGCTCAATGCCGCCGCCGCGCGTGTGAAGCCCGCGCCTTGCGCGTACATCACCACGCGAGCGCCCGGCACGAGCTTGCCGGCGTCGCGAGCCGCGATCAGATTGACGACCGGGCCCACGCCGCCGAGGTGAGCGTAGCGTTGGAACGTCTGTTCCGCGACGCTCGGCGCGAGCCCGAGCGCTTCGGCGATCGCCAGCGGCACCCAGCGGCGGGGCTGAACGCTGAGCAGTACGTCGATCGAATCCACGGCAAAACCCGCGCGCTGCGCCAGTTCGGCTACGGTGCGCGCGGCCGTCGGTACCGTGTCTTGCATCAGCGCACGGGTCGCCTCGAGGTTACGGCTGCCCATCGACAGCGCGCCGCCCGCTTGCCACCACGGAGGATCGCTGTCGTCGGTTTTGCCGCGGCACCAAACCACCGCGTCGTGGTGTTCACCGTGAGTCATGCTGTGCGTTTGCAAGATGCCGCGCGTCGCGCTCTCACTGACCAACATGGCTGACGCGCCGTCGCCCACGCTCGGCGCGGCGGGGTGCATCATCGAAAAGGTGCGCGTCGCCAAGTGTGATTGCGTCAACAGAACGTGACGCGCGCGGCCCGACTCGATCAGGGCGGCCGCCAAATTGAGCTGAGCTACCGGACTCGAGCACGCAGTGTCCACGGTCGCCGACCACGCGCGCTTGGCGCCCAGCAAATCTCCAACGCGGCACGCGTTGGAAGGCATGATGCGATCGGGAACGAGAGCCCAGGAGAAGATCGCGTCGACGTCTTCCGGCGGAAGGCCCGCCTCGGCGAGCGCAGCGCGCCCCGCGTTCGCTTCGGCTTCGGCCGAGGTCATGGCATCGCTTGCCACTCGGCGCTGACGCGAGCCGAGGAAGGGGTCGCCTTCCTCTTCGGCCAAGTAGCGCTTCACGATGCGCAACGTGGGATCGCGCTCGTCGCTCGGTACATCGACCAGGGTGCGGTCGCCTTGCCGGCTCCGGCTGGCCTCGCTGAACGCGGCCGGCCACGCGGAATTTTCCCGGATTTGCTCGGGGAACCACTGACCCAAGCCGCTGATGCGGGCGTACATCAGCGCGCTCCCTTGTTCAGCATCGACATGTGTTGCAGCGCCTCGTTGCGTCCGCCGCCGGTGAGCTTCACGTCACGGTCGATGCGAATGTCGAGCACCACGGGCACGCGCGCGCTGCGCAGGCGCGCGAGCTGCTCGCTCGTGATTTCTCCGGGGTGGTTCACGCGCAGGCCGGCCATGCCCATGGAGCGTGCCCAAGCGGCAAAGTCGGTCCAAGGCGACTCCCACTCCGCCTCTCGCCCGAACACCTGGCGATAGCCGTGGTAAACCATGTTGTAGCGGGCATCGTTGAAGACGGCGAACACGATCGGCAAACGGTACTTGAGCGCGACCAGCGCTTCCATGCCCACCATCTGCATCCCGCCGTCTCCGCAGACGCACACCACCGGCCGCTCCGGTTGAGCCAAGGAAAGACCGATGGCACCGCTGATGCCCGAGCCCATGCTGCCGAGGCCCAAGTGAATCGTGAAGCTGTCCGGTGAGCGCGCCGTCAAGTAGTGGAGCGCGAACAGCATGTGCTCACCGATGTCGGTGATGAAGGCCGTGTTCTCGGGAGAGGCCGCCTGCAAATCGGCGATGGCGCGCTGCGGGGTGATGCGCACGCTCGCATCCGCGCCGAATCCCTCGTGTTCACACGGCGATTTGCGGCGAATTTCACGAACCACGGCCTGACTGCGACCGTGCCGCAGGCCTTCACTCAGTACGTGATCGTGCAAATCCTCGGCGAATGCGCCAAGGTCGGCGATCACGCCGAGCTCGGTCGGCAAGTTTCTGCCGAAGACACTGGCGTTGAGGTCCACGTGCACCAAATGCCCGCCCTCGGCGATGTAGCGGGTGGGTCCGATCGCGCAGTCGTCCAAGTCGGTGCCGAGCACCAACGCGGCATCGACGCCGCGGCCGACGTACTCGCGTGCCCAGAGCGACGCCGCGAGCCCGCCGTGACGCAATGAGCGCGGGTGCAGCTCACTCACCAGCCCCTTGGCTTGCGGCGTGGTCACGAAGGGAATGTCGAACGCATCGACCAATTGCCGAATGCGCGCGGCGTGCGGCCGACACCCCGCGCCGATCACGAGCAGCGGGCGCTCGGCATTGGCCAAGAGCTCCGCGGTGGCTTGCACCACGTGCGCGGGCGCGCGCGACACCGACTCGCGTGGCGGCGCGGCAACGACCGACAAGGGCGCGTCGGCGCGGCCGAATTGAATCGGCAGGACGAGCAGCGCAGGTCCCGGGTTTTCTGGGTTTTTCGCGGCGCTCAACGCGGCCAAGCCTTGCGAGGCGGCGGTCTTGGCCTGCGTCACGCGGATTGTTTTGCGGGTCACGTGCCCGAGCATCATCTCGACGCCGATGCCTTCGGGGCCGCTGTCTTGGAGCAAGCGACCGCCTTCGGCGGCCCAGGCGACGTCGCCGCAGATCACGAGCATCGGCACGCGCTCCAAGTGCGCCGATACGATGCCGGTGACCGCGTTCGTGGCGCCCGGTCCTGCGGTGACCACCACCGCGGGGACGCGCCCGGAAGCGCGGTAGTAGTCGGCCGCGGCAAACGCCGCCGAGGTCTCGTGTCGTGATTCGATCAGACGCGCGCCGTCGGTGTTCAGGATCGCGTCGAAGACCGGTGACACCGGACCGCCCGGGATACCGAAGAACGTCTCCACACCGGCGTCGACTAGGGCACGCACCAAGCGGTGCGCGGCCGAGACGTTACTCGTGCGATCGTTGGCAGCGACGAACTCGTCGAAAGCGACCGCGTGTGGTTCAGGGGTTCGTTTCGGCTTGAGTTCGGCTACATATGATTCTGGAGCACTCTCCTCGTCACGCGGATCAAAGTCGACGTCGGCTGCGTTCTGATGTGACATGTCTTCTCCCAAGGCGATCCCCATCGTGGCGGCCGTAACACACTTGGGTTGTCGGGTGGGTGACGACTGTTGCGTTTTTGTCGAAACGCAAAAGTGCCCGCAAGAATATTCACGATCTATGAGGAGTGGCGTTGGCGCGTTGCCACAGCAAATTCCCGACGATCGGCTGCCTTATTCTGAGAACGCTGGAATCGAAAGTTACGGACTGGCGTCGAGCGCGCGTCGGTAACGCTCGCGTCTCAGGTCATCTTCGAGAATCTCGAACGCCTCGGCGAGCACTTCCAAGATGAGCTCCACGTCGTCCCGCAGATCCAGGGTTTCGCCGCTCAAAATGCGGCCCGGGTCGTACTCGTCGCGCAGGGCGGCGTAGGCGCGCCGGATATCGTAGCTCGTTGCGCTGCGAGCCACGCCCAGCAGCGCGAAGTAATCGCCCTCTTCACTGAGCGCTTTGCGCGCGGAAATACGGGCCCGGAGGGCGGCTTGGTCGAGGCGATCGGGCAGGATCGGCTTTTTTTCGGAGCGTCCGCGGCTGGTGCGTCGCTCCGCGCTGGCCCGGCCGAGCACCGACAATTCGACCAGCACGTAGAGCACGGCGGCAAAATCCTTGTGCCCCACTCGCCGCAGCACGTCACTCACCGGCTCGTCGATGATGGCGCGCACGACTTCGGCCTCGGTATCCGCAATCGCGCATTCGCCGAGTAGCGCCGCGCTGTCGCCCTTTTGAAGGATCGTTTCGATGCCGCCCAGACGGCGCACGGCCTGCTCGGTGGAGACCGCGCGGCGCACGATTTCGACCAGCACCTCCGCGCCCGTCGCGCCGCCGAACACGGCCGGCTCGGCCTGCAAGCGCACCGGCACGTCGGCCTCGACGCTGACCGCGCCGCTCGTGAGCACGACGATGCGCCCCACCAGCCACTCCGCGTGGGCGCGCAGCACCGGCCAGAGGTCGTCTTGACGGAGGTGTCCTTGGGCGATCAGCGCGGCTCCCGCGTGGCGGCCGAATTGCGGCAGCTTACGGCCGATGCGCGCGGCGGCGTCGCTCGGCAAATCACCTCGCTGGGTGAGGAACGCGACCAGCGACTCACCGTCGGCGCCCGAGGCGGCGGTGACGAAGTCGCCATCGCGAAACAGCACGCGCCGGATGCCCGTGGCGTCCTCGAAGGCGAGGGCGCCCGTGTAGCGGGTCCTGACGACGCGGGCGAAGGCGCGTACGGCATCGCCTTCGCCGAGCGACGGCGGAATATCGAGCGGAGAAGCGACGCGCTGCTGCTCAGGGGGTGCAAGCGGCGGCACACGCGGCGCTTCGAGCGGGGAACGAGCGGCCGGCGGAGTGGTCGACAGCGTCGCCGCGTCCGACGGTAAGGGGACGGCGCTCGGGGGAAAATCGGTGATCGGCCCGTGTGCCGTGGTAAAATTCTGGGCGTTGCTGTTCGGGCCCTGCGCAGATTCGTCGAACGGAGCACGGCTCGGCAACTCGCTCTGCATGCGCGAAGTGTGACGAGGCGGCGTGATGGGCGGCTCTGTCGTGCGCGCCGACTGTGACTCGGGCTGGTCGGGCGCGGGCGTGTTTTTGCTCGGTGGGGGCGGAGCCATCTCTCGCGCAAGGTGCGGCGCCGGCTCGGGGGCGTCTTTGTCGGCGCTGCCGCTGTTACTGCCGCTGCCGCCGCTGGCCGTGCCCGCGCCAGTGGTCCGGCTACCCGTGCGCGAACCGGGCTCGACGTCGGGACCATTGTTCGTGCCAATCGAGCTATCGGCGTCTTCGTCGTCGTCGTCGAAGTCGAGCGGTTCATCGAGCGCATCGAGCACGTCCGCGGGCAGGATGGCTTCGAGTTCGGCTTCGGGTGACAGTCGATCGGAGGGGGGCGCGGACGAGTTGCGCACCGATCGCACTCGTCGCTCGGCCGTGGCCAGCAGAGACTCCAGCGCCGGGCTGAGTTGGGCTTGCGGCAACTCGTGTGGTCGCGGCGAAAGCGAGTGCGCCGACGAAGGGCGGCTCGAATGAGGCTGACTATCGGGCGCGAGCTCCGAGCTCCGGGTGCTGAGCGGTACCGGCCCTGGCTCTGTGCCCGGGTTCGTGTTCGGTAGCGGATGGCCGGGAGCCGAGGGCGGCAAGGACGCCACCGGCGAAGACGAAGCCGACGGCGCAGAACCGACCGAGGGCGATGAGGGCGACGAAGGCGTCTCTCGTTGCGCGTCGCCCTTGCCGGCGTCGTAACGGTACGGCCTGCGTGTCGCCGCGACCAGCACCGGGGCGCGGTTCGGCGGCGGGTGGCGCGTGTTGAAATCACGGCGCCCGCTCGGCGCACCGATCAACGCCTCGACCTTGCGCAGCAAGATGAAGTCGTCCACCGGGCGCACGAAGACGCCGCTCGACTCTTGCTGCAAAGCGCCCGCGTGCTCGTCTACCGTGCGGCCGGGCTCGCCGAGGAACAGCACGTCGATGCGATTGCCGCCCGGCGTTTCGCGCACGCGCTGAATCGTTTCGATGGCGGCGGTCGCGTCGGCGTCACACAAGATCAACGAGGGACGCTGCACCGAGACTCGGCTGACGAGCAGTGCGAGTGGAACGTCGATCACGGGGTAGCCGCGCCCTCGCAACGCGGTCGTCAGGCGCTCCGCTTCCGCGGAGGCATCGCTCACGAAAATGAGCGAGCCACCTTCCTCGTTGTTGCCGGTGTCGCCGCCGGCCTCAAGGTTCGGTGTCACTACGCTGAGAGTGTAGCGGAGTAATTCCGTCGCCCGCTACTCACGAGGCGGGGTGCTCGGCGCGTTAGGCGCGTTGGCCGCGCTCGACCCGCCAACCCGCACCGCGATGCGCTCGGCCAGGGCTGGCCAATACCGTGCCGAGACCACCATCACCGTGACGAACGCCACGATGAACCATTCGCCGCCGTTCAAGCCGAACACTCCGTGCCCGTACGGCACCTTCCCATCGCCGGCAAGCCCGCAGGGCTGCTACAGCTCTCGCTCGTGACGCTCGTGGCCAGGATCGAGTTGGATTGCGTGCTGGGCCTAGGTTCCAATTTGGGGCAGCGCGCGGCTTATCTGCGCGCTGCGGTGCGACAATTGCAGCCTCACGCGCAAATAACCGCGCTTTCCGCGTTGTACGAAAGCGACGCCATCGGCCCCGCACAACCCGACTACCTGAATGCGGCCGTGCGTTTGACGACCACGCTCACGCCGAGCCAATTGCTCGCGCTCGCGCTCGACATCGAACGCGCGGCGGGCCGTGTGCGGCTCGAGCGCTGGGGGCCGCGCACCCTCGACTTGGACTTGCTGTTCATCGCAGGCCACACGGTCGATCAGCCGGGCCTCGTCGTGCCTCATCGCGAGCTCGCGCGTCGCGCCTTCGCGCTCCTGCCACTGCTCGACGTGATGCCCGAAGCGCGCGATCCGGCGACGGGTCGCGCCTATTCCGAGCTGTGTTCCGAGCTCGACCGAACCGGCGTCCGGGAGTTGCCGAGCAGCCGTGCAGGTTGGCTGGAATGACGCTGAACGCAACTTCGGCGGCGGTCTAGACACACCGCCGGCAAGGTGGTACGAGCCGCGCGCGTCTCACGAGTTCTGAATGAGATTTCGCCTGTATTTCGGTGGCTTTTTCACGCTGCCGCGGCTGCGACGGATGCGAGGTTAGACGAAGCATGTGTTTAGAATTGGCTTCCGCGAGTGCCGCTAGCGCGCTGGATGGCGCCGTCGCAAAGGTGATGGCGGGCGGTGTTCCTCTCGACTTCGATCGCACCGTTTTGCTGCAAATTCTAGTGTTTGCAGTCTTGATCGTGGTCTTGAAACCGCTCCTGTTCGACCCCGTGCTCAAGGTGTTCGCGCTGCGCGAAGAGCGCACCGAAGGCGCCAAAGCAACCGCCCGCGAGCTGCAAGAAAAGGCGGGCGAGCTCCTGCAACGCTACGAGAAAGAGCTCCGGCGCGTGCAGCAGGTGGCCGCGGACGAGCGCGATTTGCTGCGCTCCGAGACCAGCAAGCTGGAGGGCGAAATCCTGCGTGAGGCGCGCGACGCCACGACGCGCATCGTCGAAGAAGGCCGCCGCAAGATCGAGACCGAAGTGAACGCCATCCGCATCGCCGTCGGCGCGGAATCCGAGAAGGTCGCGCAGATGATCGTGGATAAAGTCGTCGGGCAAGGAGTCAACTGATGGCCGCCCGTCACACCGCCTTCCGTCATTGGTTTTTGGGGGTTGCTCTGGCCCTGGGCAGCACCGTCGCGGTGCCGGCCCTCGCCGACGAACCAGCCCCGGAGCACGCCGAAGTCGCTGCCTCCGGCTCCACCGTGCCGGCCCACGAAGACCACGAGCATCACGTCCCAACGCTCGACGAGTACAACTGGTTCAACGGCTTTTTGGGCGAAAAAGAGGGCGTGGAGCCCAGCCTCTTGTGGCGCCCGAAGGGCATGCCCGTGCCATTCGGCGCGATGCTGCTGAACAGCGCCATCCTCTATTATCTGCTGGTCCGCTTCGCCAAGAAGCCCATCTCGGACGCCCTCAAGTCGCGCAAGACGAACATCCTGCGCGGCATGGAAGAGGCCGGCAAGATGAAGGCAGACGCACAAGCCCAGCTCGCCGACTACGAACAGAAGCTCGCCAATGTCGACCAAGAGATCGAGCGCGTGCGCAAAGACATGCGCGCCTCCGGCGAGGCCGAGCGGAAACGCATCTTGTCCGAGGCCAAAGAAAAGCGCACGCGCATGGAGCGCGACGCGCAGACCCTGATTGGCCAAGAGCTCAAGGCCGCCCGTGAAGGCCTGCAAGCCGAGCTGATGCGCGCCGCGCTGCGCTCCGCGGAGGCCAGCCTGCGCTCCGAATTGACGGCCGCCGATCAGAGTCGCTTGGCGGAAGAGTACCTGAGCGGGATCAAGGTCGCCGCCAGCGCATTGCGAGGAAAAGTATGAGCAGCGGCGATGTTGCGATGCGTTACGCCCGCGCGATCTTCGAGCTGGGCGTCGAAGCCGGCCAGATCGTAGCCCTGTCCGAGCAGATCCGAAGCTTTGCCGAGACGTACTCGGCGAGCCGCGAGCTGCAAGCGGTGCTCGACAATCCCATGGTCGACGCTGACAAGCGCCAAGCCATCTTGGTCGATGTCGCCAGCAAGGTCGGCCTGTCCGGCGTCGGTCTGAACGCGGTGCGTTTGCTCGCCAAGCGCAACCGGCTCGGTTCGTTGCCCGAAATCGCGCGCCGCTTGGCGCTGCTCGCGGACGAGAAAGCCGGCGTCCTGCGCGCCCAGGTGACCTCCGCAGGCCCACTGCCCGAGTCGTTTTACGAGCGCCTGATCAAGGAGCTCGAGAGCGCGACGTCACGCAGGGTCGCCATCGACCGCTTGCAAGATCCAACGCTGATCGCCGGTGTCGTCACTCGCATCGGCGACAACACGATCGACGGCTCCGTCAAAGGACGGCTCGCCGAAATCGAGCGTCTTCTCGTCGGGGGCTCTGCACCCGCCCCCGCTTGACTCAATCAAGCGAAGCCTCGCTCGATTGAAATCAAGCGAGGGGCCCACCCCCGGTTTTGGGGCCCCAACCCCAAAACACCATCGTCTTAGTTAAAGTAGTTAGACCCCGAAAGCTCGCGAGAAAATCCATGCAGCTCAGTGCCGACGAGATCTCATCGATCATCAAGAAGCAAATCCAGAACTTCGACCGCGCCGCCCTCGTCAGTGAGACGGGCACGGTTCTGACCAGCGGTGACGGCATCGCGCGCGTCTACGGTCTAGAAGGCGCTCTGGCTGGTGAGCTCGTCGAGTTCGCGGGCGGCGTGATCGGCCTGGTGCTGAACCTCGAGTCCGACAACGTCGGCGTCGCGGTGTTGGGTGACGCGACGGGCGTGAAAGAGGGCGATGTCGTGAAGCGCACCGGGCGCATCGCCGACATCCCGGTTGGCGAGCAGATGCTCGGCCGCATCGTCAACGCCCTGGGCGTGCCGGTCGACGGCAAGGGTCCGATCGAGAGCAAGAACCGCCGCCGCATCGAGCTCAAGGCGCCCGGCATCATGGCGCGTCAGCCGGTGAAAGAGCCGATGCAGACCGGCATCAAGGCCATCGACGCCATGATCCCGATCGGCCGTGGCCAGCGCGAGCTGATCATCGGCGACCGTCAGACCGGCAAGACCGCCATCGCCATCGACGCGATCATCAATCAGAAGGGCAAAGGCGTCTTCTGCGTGTACGTCGCCATCGGTCAGAAGGCATCGACCGTGGCTCAGGTGGTCGACAAGCTGAGCCAGCACGGCGCCATGGAGTACACCACGGTGGTGCTCTCGGGCGCTTCCGAGACCGCGCCGCTGCAGTACTTGGCTCCGTACACTGGCGTCACCATCGCCGAGTTCTTCCGTGACACGGGCCGCCACGCCCTCGTCGTGTACGACGATCTCTCCAAGCAAGCCGTCGCGTACCGTCAAATGTCGCTCTTGCTGCGCCGTCCGCCGGGTCGTGAGGCGTATCCGGGCGACGTGTTCTACGTGCACTCGCGCTTGCTCGAGCGCGCCTGCAAGCTTGCCGAGCGCTACTACGTGGTCAAGAAGGGCCAAACGGTGCCGCCGGGCGACGCCAACTTCAAGGGCGTCGATGGCGAGGCGTACCTCGGTGAAGAAGCCAAGCACGCGGCGAGCAAGGCGCTCGAGGCCCGCGCCGACAAGGCCGAGCTCGAGGTGCAGCGCGATCCGTTCTCCGGCGGCTCACTGACGGCGCTGCCGATCATCGAGACCCAGGCCGGCGACGTCTCCGCGTACATCCCGACCAACGTGATTTCGATCACGGACGGTCAGATGTTCCTCGAGTCCGACTTGTTCTACTCGGGCGTGCGTCCCGCGATCAACGTCGGTATCTCCGTCAGCCGCGTCGGTGGCAACGCGCAGATCAAGGCGATGAAAAAGTTCGCCGGCACGATGCGCCTCGATCTCGCGCAGTACCGCGCGATGGAAGCCTTCGCCCAGTTCGCGAGCGATCTCGACGCCGCGACCCGCGCCCAGCTCGATCGCGGTCAACGCCTGGTCGAGCTCTTGAAGCAAGGTCAGTACGTGCCGCTCGCCGTCGAGAAGCAGGTCGTGATCATCTTCGCCGGCACCCAAGGCTACGTCGACAAGCTGCCCGTCGAGTCGCTGCGCAGCTACGAAGAAGAGCTGTACCGCTACATCGACGAGAAGCACGCCGATCTCTGGGAGGACATCCGCACCAAGAAAGAGATCAACGACGAGATCAAGAAGAAGCTCGTCGACGTCTTGAAGGCTTTCGGCAAGCAGTTCGTTTCGAGCAAGGAGTAAGCGCTCTTGGCTAATCTCAAGGCGATTCGCAAGCGTATCTCCAGCGTCAAGTCGACGCAGAAGATCACGCGCGCGCAGAAGATGGTTGCAGGCGCGCGGCTCACTCGTGCCCAGCACCGCATTCAGGCGCTGCGGCCGTACGCCGTGAAGACGGCGCAGGTGCTGGCGAGCGTCGTGGGCGGCCACGCCGAAGGCGACGAGACCGAGAGTGCCTCGGACGACAGCGCGCATCCACTGCTCGCGCGCCGCGCGGAGAAAACCGTGCTTTTGCTGGTAATCACCAGCGACCGCGGTCTGTGTGGCGCGTTCAACACGAACATCCTGCGCGCGGCCTCGAAAATCTGGCACGAGCGCGAGGCCGCTGGCCAAGTGGTGAAAATCGTGACCATCGGCCGCAAGGGTCGGGACTACTTCCGCCGCCGCAATGCTCCCGTGCTCGAGGTGTTGACGGGCGTGTGGGAGAAGCTCGACATCGAGCAAGCGCGGAACATCGCACGCAAGGTGCTGGCACCGTTCGTCAAGGGCGAGGTCGACTCGATCTACGTCGTTTACAACGAGTTCAAGAGCGCGATGAGCCAACGCGTCGTGGCCGAGCCACTGTTCCCGCTGCAGAAGCCCGCTGCCCCCGAGGCCAAGAGCGGTAGCCAGGACAGCCCGGAATGGTCGGGCCAGGTCGAGTACCTGTTCGAGCCCGACCGCAAGGCGCTGCTCGAGCGCATGGTGCCGATGTACATCGAGGTGTCCATCTTGCGCGCCCTGTACGAGTCTCAAGCCTCCGAGCTCGGCTCGCGCATGACGGCCATGGAGTCCGCGACCAAGAAGGCCGCGGAGATGATCGGCAAGTACACCCTGATCTACAACCGTGCCCGCCAGGCCGCGATCACTACGGAATTGATGGAAATCATCGGCGGCGCCGAGGCCCTCCGCTCCTGAGCGGAGGTCAGCCGATGGCGCGTGGTCCTCGCTCGCGAGCTTCGCGCGCCGAGCGGCGTATGCAGAAGGAGCGTGCGGCGAGCGCGCTCGCCCACGGGCTGCCAGTCCCCACTCCGCTCCCGACGCGCATCCGGTCGGGCGAGGCGCGCAGCTCGCGCCCGGCCGCGCACCTGCTCACTCCCGTGCCGCGTTCCGGCCTGCCGCTCGGGGTGAAGTTGTTTGGCCTGGTGCTTGGCCTGCTCGGCCTGCTCTATGGCCTGACCCTGTTCCGCGATCGCGTCAGCAGCGTCGAAGCTTCGCTCCCTTCGGCTGCGCCCAACCCCGTGAAGCCGCTGAGCCCAGGCGCGCGGACGAACGCCGCGAGCTTGGCGCCCGAGCCCGCTGCCTCGGCGCCGCTTAAATAAGCGAGCTCCCGGCGCGCGCTGCGTTGTTCGTTACGCAGTCGACCTCGGCCGTTAACCGTGGCGACATTGCGTTGACACTTTGGGCGCGCCCCGGTTACAGTGAGCACGAACTCGAACCACCGGCGCTCCGCAGCGAGCCCTGGTGGTTCGGTCTTTTGTGGGTCCGAGATCGTTCACTGCGCGTGGCGGGAATGGTCGGCGTGCGAGCCGCTCGTTCGATGCGGTGTCGGTAGCTCGGGCGAAATCGGCGTCGCGGGGCCGGTCACGATCTCTTCGGCTTCTCCCGTCAGCTTGCCGCGGACGCGCGCGAACGCTTCGACCAATTCTAGGCCCGCGCGTTTTGCGGCCGGCGTGCCGAAGACGGCCTTGGCGTGCTCGAGGCCCGTGTGTGAGCCGAGCGGCACGTAACAAAAGCCCAAGATGGCAAACACACTGATGCCAGCTTCGAAACCACGCCGGCCAAGTACTCGGAGCACCGCCGCAGTCTAGGCTGGCCCGCAGAGGCTGGCGAAGTTCTCGGCGAAAGCGAGCGCGGCGCTCGCGCGCGTCACGGGGGACAGTGCAGCAGCACGAAGCTCGTATTTCGCCACTGCTCGG
>FSWQ01004148.1_pt1 | contig 13716 bp, 10 predicted proteins | sample 1637691 | NCBI WGS metagenome assembly FSWQ01 (sample SAMEA3914814, study PRJEB12502) | metagenome | biome: forest; material: soil | place: USA | collected 2011-09-16 | depth 0.1 m | reverse complement strand
GCGTTCGCCGCGCGCGCTCGGGCGGGTAGCGCGCCAGAAGCACGCTCCGGCTTCGTTTGGCACGAAACGGACGGCTTGCTCGAAGCGCCCGTCGAGCGCGCAGAGCTCGTCGTCGACCCGTGCGCAGAGCCGTGCTTGCAAAGCGCGCTTCGGCTGAGCGCCAGCATGCGTCAGTTGTTCGACCTGTATCTGCCGCTCTGCCTCGGGCCGCGCGCGGCGCGGCTCGTGGTCGGCCACGTAGGTCAAAGCCTGGACGGCCAAATCGCGACGGCCGGGGGCGCCTCTCGTTACGTGACCGGGCCCGAAAATATCGTGCATATGCACCGGTTACGCTCGCTCGTGGACGCAGTGGTCGTCGGCGCCGGCACCGTAGAAGCAGACGACCCGGAGCTGACCACGCGCCTCGTCCCCGGCGCGCACGCCACGCGCGTGGTGATCGACCCGACGCTACGCCTGTCCGGGGAGCGCAAGCTGTTCCGCGACGGCGCCGCGCCGACCTTGATCGCCTGTGCGCGCGGCGCGGCCGGCGTCGCGAGCGCCAGCACGGGGCGAGCGGAACGGCTGCCCGTAGCCTCCGAGGGTGGGCGGCTTTCGCTGCCGGAGCTGCTCTCCGAGCTCGCCGCGCGTGGCTTGCGGCGCGTGTTCGTGGAGGGTGGCGGCGTGACGATCTCGCGCTTCATCGAGGCAGATTGCCTGGACCGCCTGCACGTCACGATTTGCCCGATTCTGATCGGGCGCGGGCGGCCCGGAATCAGCTTGCCCGGCGTGGAGAGCTTGGAGCACGCGCGGCGGCCCGCAGCGCGCCGCTTCACGCTCGGTGAGGACGTGCTGTTCGATTGCCGCATGCACTCGCGATGACTCGCGGGTCCGGCGCACTGTGCTGGGTCGCGCCGGCGTTCGGCGGCCCGATCAGCGGCGGCACGCTGTACAATCGCGAGCTGAGCGCGGCGCTGCGTGAGCTCGAGCAGCCGGTCGTCGTTCGCCAGCCGAGCGCCGCTGATTTGGGCCAGCTCGTCGTATCGGCGCGCTACACCTGGGTCGACAGCCTGTACCTTGCTCTGTTGCCCGAGCTCGGGCGCGCTGCGCCTGGGCGTGTCGGCTTGCTCGCGCACTATTTGCCGACGTTCGTAACGCTGGGTCGTGCAGCGGCCCTGTGCGAGCTCGGGCACGACGAAGCTGCTGCGCTGAGCGCGGCGAGCTCACTCTTGGTGACGAGCGGTTTCATGCGCGAGGCACTCGAGCCGCTGGTGGCCACCCAAAAACCATGCTGCGTCATCGAACCCGGTAGCCACGCGCGCCTAGCGCCAGGCGCTTTGCGACTAGCCGCCTCGGGCTTACGCGCGCTGATCATTGCCAATCTGCTGCCGGGCAAGGGAATTTTGCCGTTCCTCGCCGCCTTGGGCGAGCAGCTCCAGGCTTCGGATCGGCTAGAGCTGACGATCATCGGCAGCCTCGTGGCCGATGCCGGCTATGCCGAGCGTTGCCGGCACGTGATTGCGGAGTCGCCAGCGCTGGCGGCGCGCGTCACGCTTCGCGGCGCCCTCGAGCCGAACGAAACGCAGGCCGAGCTAGCGACCGCGCAGCTCTTGATCTCGGCCTCGACGATGGAGAGCTACGGCATGGCCTTGCGCGAAGCGCGAGTCAGCGGCGTGCCGCTGCTGGCGCTTGCCGGTGGCAATGCCGCACGGCACGTCGAGCATGCTGCGGGCGGCGAGTTGGCTTCGAGCGTTGCCGGGCTGGCCACGGCGTGCCTCGAGCTGTCACGCGTACCGCGCCTGCTCGCGTGGCGCATCGAGCAGGCGCGCGCCGCGGCGCCGCCGGCGCGCACCTGGCAGGCGGCCGCCCGGGAGCTGCTCGCTCAGCTCGAGACCCTGGAAAAATAGGCCGAGCGTGCGAACGACGCGCTCACCAGCAAGCTGCCCAGGAGCACGCCGACGCTGGCACTCGGTTCGGGCAGAACGAGCCCCGCGAGTAGCCCGACCATCAACAGCGCGAATGCGGAGCGCCCCAAGCGCGAGCGCGGCGCTTCGCGCGCTTCGGGCCAGCACCAGATCGCGAGCACGTACGCGTAGCGCAGCACACCCGGGAACAAGACCCAGGCCGCAAAGCCCCCGCCCAACCAGAGGCGTAGCGTGACCACGAGCACCAGGAGCGCGTCGCTCTCCATGTCGAAGAGCGCGCCGAACGGCGAGGCATCGCCAAGCCGGCGGGCGAGCCAACCGTCGAGCAAGTCGAGCGCGAGCACGCCGAGCACGAGCAGGAATACCGAGCGTGCAGCGAGCGCCGCCGGCGCGGCGGTCAGGGACGAGATCACGAGCAGGCGTAGCGCGGTGACCCGGTTGGCCCAGCCGAAACGACCACTCGGCGTGTATGCGCCGCGACCCAGCCAGAGCAGCGCGGCCCAGGAAAGCGCGGCACATGCGGCGATCGGCCATGCCGCGTGCCAAGCGGCGACTGCAGGCAGCGCAGCGCCGAGCAAGAGCGCGTTGCCACGGCTCCAGCGGGCCAGGGGCTCGTCCTGGGCTGGAAGCGGCGGGTACGGAGGCGCTGACATGCGTTGCGTGGCAGGTGCTCTCGGCCTGCGAGCGATCATGCTATCACCGGAGCACCGTGGGTCGAGCCAAGTGCGGGTCACACCGTGATTGAAACGGCGCGAGCATTCTGGGTCGTCGCACCCGGGCTCGGTGAGCTGCGCTCCGAGCCGCTCCGAGCTCCCGGCGCAGGCGAGGTCTTGGTGCAAGCACGCTACGGCGCGATCAGCCGTGGCACCGAGACGTTGGTGTTCAATGGCCGCGTGCCGGTGAGCGAGTACCAGCGCATGCGTTGCCCGCACCAAGTCGGTGATTTTCCCGGGCCGCTCAAGTACGGCTACGTGAGCGTGGGCACCGTGAAAGCCGGCAGCCCGGCACTCGCTGGTCGCTTGGTTTTCTGCCTGTTCCCGCATCAATCGGCGTACGTCGTGCCCGAGAGCGCCGTCCTGCCCGTGCCCGACGGAGTGCCCGCGGAACGCGCCGTGCTTGCCGCGAACATGGAGACGGCGGTGAACGCACTCTGGGATGCGGCGCCGCGCGTGGGCGATCGCGTCACGGTGGTGGGCGGCGGCGTGCTCGGTTGCCTCTGTGCTTACCTGTTGAGCCGGCACCCGGGCCTCGAGGTCGAGGTAGTCGACGTGCGCCCGGAGCGCGCGCTGGTGGCGGAGGCGCTCGGTGCGCGTTTCGCCCTGCCCGCCGCTGCGGCGGTCGATCGCGATCTGGTCGTGCATGCGAGTGGCAGCGCGGCCGGCTTGCGCAGCGCGCTCGGCCTGGCCGCGCCGGATAGCACCGTGCTCGAGCTGAGTTGGTTCGGGGATGCCGAAGTCTCGTTGCCGCTCGGCGGCGCATTTCATCGACGTCGCCTGCAGCTGCGCTCGTCGCAAGTCGGTACGTTGAGCCCGCACGCGCGCCCGCGCTTCGACTTTCGCGCGCGGCTCGCGCTGGCGCTCGAGCTATGCAGAGACCCAACGCTGGACGTGCTGTTCGACGCAGAGAGCGCGTTCGAAAGTTTGCCGGAGCTGATGCCCCGCCTGGCGCCAGGCCTATGTCACCGTTTGCGTTACGAGCCTTGAAGGGAGCCTTGCCATGTATAGCGTCTGTGTTCGCGGCCACGTGATGATCGCCCATAGCTTCCGCGGAGAGCTGTTCGGCCCCGCGCAACGGCTGCACGGCGCAACGTACGTGGTCGACGCCGAGCTCCGCGCGCCAGCTTTGGGTCCAGAAGGCGTGGTGGTCGACATCGGGCGCGCCACGCAGGCGCTCTCTGCCGTCCTGGAGCAGCTGAATTTTCGGAATTTGGACGATGACCCGGCGTTCGCGAATCAGAACACGACCACGGAGTTCATGGCTCGCGTCGTGTTCGATCGCATGGCGCTGCGAATCGGCTCGGGCGAGCTCGGCCCGGGCTCGGAGCGCCTCAGCGCACTGCGCATCACGCTGCACGAGTCGCACGTCGCCTGGGCCTCGTACGAAGGCGCGCTCGGCGGGGCCCAGCCTTAGGGCTCCATTCGAGGGCCCTTAGCCTTCGGCGGAGAGCAGCGGCGCGTGCACGTAGAGCAAGCTCTCCTCGGCGGGGACACCGAGGCGGAGCGGGAAGCCGTAGTGACCCGTGCCGCGATGCACGTACAAGCGGTCGCTGCCGCGCGCCCAGAAGCCGTGATCCGGTGCTTTCACGAACACGCGCATCATCGTCCAATCGAGGCCTAGGCTGACGAGGCCGACTTGGCCGCCGTGGGTGTGCCCCGAGAGCGCGAGATCGGCCTCACCCTCGGGCAGGTGCCGGAAAGCGCCCGGATCATGAAGCAACACGATGCGCAGGTGCCCAGGCTTGCGCGGGTGCTCGGCACAGACGCGAGTCAGGTGCTCTTTGCGCTCTCGCCACACGAAATCCATGCCCACGATTTGTACGGGGCCGGCTGCGGTCGATAGCTCTCGCGCGTCGTCCAGCAGTAGGGTGACGCCGGCACGAGCCAACGCGGAGCGCACGACCTCCGGAGCCTCGTGATCGTGGTTGCCGAAGCACGCAAAACAACGGCCCGGCAGCTTCGCTAGCGGCGCGAGCGCAGCCGCTAGCAGCTCCGGATCGCTCTGTGATTCCATGGTCAGGAAATCACCGGTGAGCAGCACCAAATCGGGCTGCCGCTCCACGGCGCGCTCACAGATGCGACGCAAGCGGGCGACGGGCATGAACGGCCCGAGGTGCGGGTCCGTGATTTGAACGATCGACAAAGGGCGCGCGCTGCTCGGCGCAGCGGCTCGATGACGCTGCAGCTCCGGCACCGAGTGGCCGTCGGCCACCACCACGTGCACTTGCTCTTCCCGACTGTACAGAGACTGCAGCACGCCGATCAGCGCGACGGCGTACGGCAACCACGGCCACGGTACGGCGATCCCAAACGCGGACAGCAGCACCCACGGCAAAGCGAGCAACGTGCCCGCACCGAAAAATGCTCCCGGGATACTGATCGAGGCGCGGTACAAGAGGCCGCGCATGCGCGGGCGGATCAACATCAGCGACTGCACGAACACCATCGCGTGGCCGTACGCGAACAGCGGCCAGACGGCGTGGAAGCGTGGAAACAGCGTGCTCGCGAAGAGCACTTGCAGGCCCAGCAGCACCCCACGGAAGGTCGCATAGGCTCGCGAGCGGAAGCGCCACGCACAGCCCACGGCCACGACCCAAGCCACGATTGACCACAGCGCGAAGGAGCTCACCAACATCGCTTATGCGGCGGCCCGCGCGGCTCGGCAAGCCGCCCGGCGCTGCCGGGGGCTACGATCCCGTAACGCCGGATATTTCCTCGACGAAAAGCGGGGCGCTCATTATGCTGCCGCCGTGGCCGAAGAACCTGCTGCCAAAAGCAACCTGCGCCGGACCCTGCTCGTGCTGTGTGTGGGGGTAATCCTCGGCTTCGCCGGCGCTTGCGTGAAGGGGCCTACACTGGTGAGCTGGCTGTTCAAGCCGCTCCAGGATTCCTTCTCCTGCTCGGGCAGCGTGAACGAGGCGCTGACTCAGTTCGTCGAGCTGCAGTTCGGGTTGGCTGCCCTGGGCGGCGTGCTCGCGCTGGTGATCTTGTTCATGTGGCGGCGCTTCTTCCGCAAGCGTGCCGAAGCCAGGCAGGGCGCGTCGAGTTGAGGCCGCGCCTCGGGGCCCTAGCCCGGTTGTTTGGCGAAGAAGCGAGTCCGGCAGGCGCGACAACGAAACGGACGAAAACCGATCGTGCGCGCGATGCTGTCGAACAAGCCGCGTGAGTGAGAGCGGCGGACGTCTGTGCGGCCACAAGCAGTGCAGGGTGGGAGGCGGCTCGTGCTGGGTGATTGCGTGGAGCTCAGAGGAGGCAAAGCGGGCTGCGTCGACACACCGCAAGTATTGGCTCAGCGGCGCCTACCGCAAGCGCTTTTGCAACAGCGCAGATTTGCCACACGGGCTCTCGTCTCGACTGTTCGCCTCGTCACCGCGCGTGTGCTTCACGCGTGTGTCATTTCCAATTCATCAATTCGAAACAGATGCGGCTCGGACGCGAGCAAGCGATCAGTGAGCTGCTTCCGTTGGATTGGGAAACACGCCGACCGATGGTGCGACCGAGCTTGCCGCGCTTGCCGGCGGCGCGCTGCTGGCCGCGGTTGAGGGTGGCGTTGCTGGAACAGGTACCGGAGCCGCTTGCGATGGCGCCGAGCCCGGCGCTGCCGTTGCGGCTGGAAGCGGTGCGGGCGCGGGTTTCGTGCTGCTTTCGGGCACGAGCGACGGCGTAGGCGCTAGCAAGCGCGCACGCGGCGCCGCGCCCTGTGCCGCGAGCGAGAGCTCGACGCTTTGCGTGTGGCGAGTGCAGTCGTGGAGGTGCTCGACCTCGACCACCGTGACTGCGTCCGTAGCGCCGGGAAGAGACGCGCGAAGTGTCCAGTGGCCGTCGGACAGCGGCGCGTAGTAACAAGATTGGAGCTCGAACTCGTCCCCACCGTTGGTGGCCGTGACCGTCGCTGTGCAGGTCTTTCGACCGTGGACATCGAACACGCTCACGTCGAGGTAATCATAACAATGGGAGGTGAGCGCGCCGATGGCGACCGCAGCGACGATCACGCCGCCACCAGCGACTGCAGTGCACGCGCTCAGCACGGGCATCAGCAGCACGCAACCCACTAGACCCCGAATCAGCCGCCCCGCTAGCGCACGTTTACCCAGCATCTGCTCTTTCCTATGTGCGCCGACGCTAGCATCGATCTCCGACGAACGTGGCCATGGTGACTATCCGCCTCGGCGGAGCCCGCCGTGCGCTGCGAACGCCACGCGGCGAATTGTCAAAAAATTGCCGAGCGATGTCAGGAAAGCTGCGAGACAAGCTGCAACGACCTTTCTGTCACGCTCAAGCGCCCTAAATTTGGCCTGATTTTCGGCGTCTGTTAGCCCAGTACCGTGACCGAACTCCGAACTCCTGCGCGGTACGGGACTTGCTGTAGCAGCCCTCGTCGCATGACCATCGCTTCCCTGAAACCTCGCGCTGTCGCGCGCCTCGCTGCGGGCTGCATCGCTGCCGCCGTACTGTTTGGCAGCGCTCCGGCGCCGGCGGGCGAGGTGCCGGTGTTCCTCGGTTCGATCGGGATCGGTAAGGCCAAGCCGGAAGTGCAGAGCGAGCTACGTTCGCTACTGCGCGCCGAGCTCTCTTCCGACGAGTTCGCGCGCATCAAAAGCAAAGAGCGTTACATGTTGTCGGCAACGATCGTGCGTTTGGACAGCGTGCAGTCGAACGACTCGGTACGCGCGACGTGCGTGGTCTCCGTCGCGCTGCTGCGCGACAACGGCTCGACTTTGTACGCAGTGATCCATGGCCGCGCCACCGCCGAAGAAGCAAAGGCTCACGTGGACATCGCACAGAGCGACGCGCTCCGCGCAGCCGTACACAGCGCCATGATCCGCGTCCCCAAAGCCCTGCACTAACCCGCTCCCCGCCGCCGCTTCCCTCGCGCCCAACCGTCGCGAGACGCGCGCGCGCCCAATGCGCCAGACGCGTCGGAGAGCCCCCAAGATCACCCGCCCCCGCGAGTCGAGCGGAGCGACGAGCGGCCACGACCAACGAGCGGAGCGACGAGCGGCTCGCGACAGAACAACCCCGCCGCGAGTCGAGCGAAGCGACGAGCGGCTCGCGATGAACGAGCAGCTCGCGATGAACATGCACCCTCTAGACGAGTGCGCGGGTTTTCGGGTACGTTACGCGATCTCACAATTTGCCAATTATGAGATCCGTCGTGCGTTGCCGGCGGAATGCACGGACGCAACCATTACAGCTGCAAGCAAGCAGCAATCGAGAAGGACCGGCGATGTCGTACGCACTCGGCTCAAACACGCAAAAAGTGAAGCTATTGAGCCTCGCTGGCGCTCGCCGTCGACTGTTACGGCGTGCAACCGGTGCGGGTCCACTTGAACGTTGTTGCTCGAGCCCCGCTCGAAGGCAGCGCCTGACGCGCCTGACGCGCCATGCCGCGCCGCGGCGAAGTGCTCGTGATGGAGATTCGCCGCATGAGCAAAACGTCATCGCCGGCCGCGGAGCCTTGATTTCCAGATGGCGGTAAGGTAGGCAGTTTAGGCTCCTTGTCGCATATTTGCTTACTGGATTTTGAGTGCGTCTGGGGAACGTGAAGTACGCACTCGACCTTTCATAGCTCGAACCGTTGGGACCGAAACTCGTGCAAGCAGCCGCCATTGGCAGCATCATCGCGGACCGCTACTGCCTGCTCCAAAAGCTGGGTGCAGGTGGCATGGGTTCGGTGTGGCTTGCGCACGACCAGTCGCTCGACAGCCGCTGCGCAGTGAAGCTCGTCGATCCCGAGAAGGCAGCCAACGACGAGGTGCGCATTCGCTTCGAGCGTGAAGCCAAGGCGGCCGCGCAGATCCGCGGCGCCAACGTCGTCGACATCTTCGACCACGGGGTTTGGGACGGCACTCCCTTCATCGTCATGGAGTACCTCGAGGGGGAAGATTTGGGAGCTCGCCTCGAGCGCACTGGCCGGCTCGATACGGAGCAAACGTATCAAATCATCAGCCAGGTCTCGCGCGCGCTGGTGCGAGCGCACGCCGCTGGCATCGTGCATCGCGATCTGAAGCCCGAGAACATTTTCCTCGTGCCAGGCGACGACCAAGAGGTCGCCAAGGTGCTCGACTTCGGCATCGCCAAGCACGAGCAATACTCGCTCGCCGGAAAGACGACCAAGACCGGGTCGTTCATGGGCACGCCTTACTACATGAGCCCCGAGCAAGCTCGCGGCAAGCACATCGACTGGCGCTCGGATCTGTGGGCGCTCGGTGTGATCGCGTTCCAGTGCCTGACCGGTCGCCCCCCGTTCGAGAGCGAAGCGCTCGGCGAGCTGATGGGCATGATCATCTACGATCCCATCCCGAGCATGACCAGCCGCGACCACGAGCTCCCAGCGGCGCTCGATGAGTGGTGGGAGCGAGCCGTCGCCCGTGATCGTGAAGAGCGCTTCCAATCCGCCAAGGAGCTTTCGGATTCCTTCGGCGAAGCGATCGAGACCACGAAGCAGATGGCCGTGCCGAGCATCGCGCCGCGCGCGCCGCTGCCGAGCTTCAGCGACTTCGAAGGCAATCGTGCCCCAGTCGCGCGCCCCTCGCAGACGCCGCCTTCTGCCGATGCCAGCGCGCGCTTCAAGAGTCCCGCACTCTTCAGCGACAAGACACCGGTGGAAGATGCCACAGGTGCGCCCGTTACTCGCACGCGCCGCTCGGTGTTGCCCGAGCTCTCGTCGCTGCCCAAGAAACAGCGCCTCATCGTGCTCTCCGTGGGCGGCGCGCTGTTGGCAGTGCTAGCCTTCATCGTGATCGCGAGCCTGCGTAGCTCTCCGAATACCGCGGTGGCCGCCGCGCGGCCCTCCGCCGCGCCCGTGATCCAGGTCACGCCGGTCGCGCCCGGTGCTTCCAGCAAGGTAGCGCCGCCGCCAATCATCTTTGGGCCCTCCTCGCTACCTCTGGAACAGGAGGACCCTGACAAGAAGAAGAAGCCGGTTCCCGCTGCAAGCAGCGCACCGCCGGTCGCTCGCCCCAACGGGGCTGCCGTTCGCGACTACGGAATATGAGGGTCGATGTCACGCTCCTTGGCTTTGGTTTCGGGACTCGCAGTAGGCCTATTGTGGGCTGGCGCGGCTTTTGCGGAGCCTAGCCCCGCCGATCGCGCGACGGCGCGCTCGCTGGCAGGTGAGGGCTATCAAGCCCTGCAGGACAAAGACTACCCGACGGCGGTCGATCGCTTCAGTCGCGCAGACGCCTTGGTGCACGCGCCCACGCTGATGATCGACTGGGCACGCTCGCTCGTAGGCATGGGCAAGCTCGTCGAAGCCCAAGAGCGCTACGAGCAAATCGTGCGCGAAGGGGTGGACGCAAAGTCGCCCAAGTCTTGGCAGCGCGCGTTGACCGACGCCGGCAATGAGCTCGCCGACCTGAAGCCGCGCCTATCTTGGGTGACGGTCACCGTCACTGGCACCGACCAATCGACCGTGACGATCGACGGCGTGCTCGTGCCGCCCGCAGCTGTCGGGGTGCGGCGCGCCGTGAATCCCGGCGCGCGCCAAATCCGAGTGCAGGCCAACGGCTACTTGCCGCAAAAGAAGACGATCGACCTCAAGGAGGGAGCCGAGGAAGCGGCGGCCTTCAATCTCGAGCAGGATCCGAACGCGAAGACAGCTGACGAAGCCCAAGCCGCGCCCCCGGCGGAAGCCGCAGCAGCCCCCGAGCATGACCGGACCTTGATGTACGTGGCGTTCGGCGTGTCCGGCGCTGGCCTCGTCTTCGGCGGTGTGACCGGTGCCCTCGCGCTCGGCAAGCGCTCCGATCTATCGAAGGCCTGCAACTCGGATCACGCCTGTCAGTCCTCGCAGCAGGACACCGTGAGCTCGTATCACACGCTGGGCACGCTTTCGGGCGTCGGCTTTGCGCTCGGCGTTGCTGGCGCGGGCACGGGCATCGCACTTTGGTACCTGAGCCGTGATTCGGCGCCGGCACCCGCACAGGGTTTGGTGGTCCACCCGTACCTCGGCGTGGGCAGCATTGGCGCAGTGGGGTCGTTCTAATGGCACCTTGGTTGGAACGGCTTCGCTGGTTCGCGCTCGTCGCGTCGATGTCGACGATGGGCGTCGGTTGTCAGGCCCTGTTCGGTGATTTCCACGTCGATGATTCGGCGTTCCCCGCAGCCGGAACCGGATCGGGCGCCGACGGCGGCAGCGATCCGGGTGGCGGCACGGGTGGCAATTCGCCCGGCGGTGGCAACTCGCCCGGTGGCGGTTCGAGCGGCACGGGGACCGTGGCTCAGGACAAGGACGCACTCATCTACCTGTTGCCGGTCGAGGGCCTGTACACCACCGAATGGGGCGGCCAAACCACCTTCTCGATCGTCTTGCAAAAGAAGCCCACGGCTCAGGTCACGGTTGGCCTCTCGGCGTCTCTGTCGGATGAAAATCAAACTCCCGAGGGCAAGCTCAGCCTCGACAGCGTGACCTTCACGTCGGACGACTGGAACGCGCCGCAGATCGTGATCATCACGGGCATCGACGACAACGCGCCCGACAACAATCAGCTCTATCACGTGGTGACCGCGCCGGCGAAGAGCGACGACAAGGCCTTCAATGGCTACAACGCGATCGACCTGAACGTCATCAACATCGACAACGAGACCGCCGGCATCACGGTCGCGCCCACCTCCGGTCTCGTCACGAGCGAGTCGGGCATGCAGGACACGTTCACGGTCGTTCTGAACTCGAAGCCAGCCAAGGACGTGACCATCGGCTTGAGCAGCAGCAAGCCCACGGAAGGCACGGTCCTACCCGAAACGCTGACGTTCACCGATCAAAACTGGATGGCGCCGCAGCTCGTCACCGTCACCGGCGTCGCCGATCCGGATCACAAGCGGGACAAAGACCAGCCGTATACGATCGTCACCGCGCCCGCCACGAGCGCCGATCATTCTTACGACGGGGCCGATGCGTCCGACGTCCAGGTCGTCAACTTGGACAACGACTCGGCCGGCGTGACCGTCAATCTAGTGAGCGGCATCGACCCGCTCGAGCCCAGCAAGCTGCGCACCAGCGAGAGCGGCGACAGCGCGACGTTCACGGTGGAGCTCCGTTCGCAGCCCGGGGCGGACGTCACGATTCCGATCTCGAGCAGCGCGACCGCCGAGGGCACGGTCAGCCCGGCGATGCTCACCTTCACGAAGGACAATTGGCGCGCGCCGCAGACCATCACCGTGATGGGCGTCGACGACGACCACACGGCGGACGGCAACCAGCCGTACAACGTCGTGCTCGGCGCGGCCGTCAGCACCGACCCGGACTACAAGGACCTGGACGCCGACGACGTGCCCGTCATCAACGTCGACAACGACAAGCCGGGCTTCACGCTGATGCTGCTGAGCGGCATCGACGGCGGCACGAAGCTCATCACGTCAGAGTCCGGTACGAGCGCCACTTTCAGCCTCGCGCTCAATTCCAAACCGTTGAAGGACGTAACGATCAAGCTTTCGAGCAGCTCTCCGGCCGAGGGCACCGTCACGCCAACGACGCTCGCCTTCACGGCCGTGAATTGGAACGCGCCGCAGGTGGTGACCGTCAAAGGCGCGGATGACGCCGTGCAAGATGGCAACGTCGTGTACTTCGTGCGCACCGCGACGGCCGTCAGCGACGATCCGGGTTACGTGCTCGACCCGCCCGATGTCCAGGTCACCAACCAGGACAACGACAGCGCCGGTGTCCGCATCGCGCTGGCCAACGGCATCGACCCGACCAACCCCGCCAAGCTCGTCACCGGCGAGAACGGCGACTCCGCCACCTTCAGCATCGCCCTCACATCGCAGCCGACCGACGACGTCTCGATCACCCTCGTCAGCGCCAACACGAAGGAAGGCACGATCTCGCCGACGACCGTCAAGTTCACGAGCGCGAACTACAACGCCGCGCAAACGGTCACCATCAAGGGTGTCGACGACAACGTGGTCGACGGCAACCAGCCGTACGTGATCGCGGTCGGTGCCGGCAGCAGCAAGGACCCGAACTTCAATCTGAAATTCGGCACCCAAGTGCAGGTGACCAACCGCGACAACGACACCGCGGGCATCATCGTGGCACCCGTGACCGGCCTCGTTACTACCGAGAAGGGCGGCACCGCGTCGTTCACGATCGTGCTGCAGTCGCAGCCGACTGCCAACGTGACGGTCGGCCTCTCGAGCAGTGTGCCGGCCGAGGGCAAGCCGAACGTCGGTAGCGTGACGTTCACGGCCACCAACTGGAATGCCCCGCAAACCATCACCGTGACGGGCCAGCAAGACGACGCCGTCGCCGATGGCAACCAGGCTTACAAGATCATCACCGACCCGCCGCAGAGCACGGACCCGAACTACGGCCCGACCAAAATGAATCCGTCGGACGTCAGCCTGACGAACCTCGACGACGACAGCGCGGGCATCGTGGTCTCTCCGATCAGCGGTCTTTCGACGACCGAGAGCGGCGGCACGGCGACGTTCACCGTGGTGCTCCAATCGAAGCCGCTCGCGGCCGTGAAGATCAACCTGAGCAGCACCCGCCCCCTGGAGGGCACGGTCAGCCCTGCCAGCTTGGCCTTCAGCGATTTGAACTGGAACTCGCCGCAAACGGTGACCGTGACCGGCGTCAACGACGACTCGGCTGACGGCAATCAGGCTTACTTGATCCAAGCCGCGCCCGCCTCGAGCACCGACGGCAAGTACAACGGCATCATTGCTCACGACGTATCGGTGACCAACATCGACAACGACAGCGCTGGGCTTTTGATCGCGCCGGCGCCGACGCAAGTGCCCGCACAGACCAAAGAGAAGGCGGGCATCAGCACGTTCACCGTGCGCCTGACCTCGCTGCCGGCCGCCAGCGTGAGCTACACCGTGACCAGCTCCGACCTCACCGAGGGGACCGTCTCGCCCGCCACGCTCACGTTCACGACTGCGAATTGGAACTCGCCCCAGATCGTCACCGTGACCGGCGTCAACGACGACATGGCCGACGGCGACCAGCCGTACAAAGTACAGATCGGCAACGGCGCCAGCACTGACCCCAACTACAGCGGCAAATTCGCGATCGATCTGCCGTTCATCAACCTCGACGACGATCACCCCGGCTACGTGATCAACGCCGCGGCGAACCTGCAAACCAGCGAAGG
>FSWQ01000199.1_pt1 | contig 13770 bp, 7 predicted proteins | sample 1637691 | NCBI WGS metagenome assembly FSWQ01 (sample SAMEA3914814, study PRJEB12502) | metagenome | biome: forest; material: soil | place: USA | collected 2011-09-16 | depth 0.1 m | reverse complement strand
GGGCGTGTACGTGCCCTCGCTGTATGACGTCGTCGTCGATCCGGAAACGAGCTTCGAGGTCGTGAGTGGCGCCAAGGAAGCGGGCGTGCCGTTCCCCATCGAACGCCGGCTTTTGGCCGACATTTCCAAATTTCCGTTCCCGGACGATGGCCCCGTGGGCGGCCCGGAAGCGATCTTCGATCGCATGAGCATCGAGGTTGCGCGCGGCTGCACGGAGGGCTGCCGCTTCTGCCAAGCCGGCATGATTTATCGTCCGGTGCGCGAGCGTGACCCGAAGGAGATCATCGACACCGTGCTGCGCGCGCTGGACAAGTCGGGCCAAGACGAAGTGAGCTTGACCGCGCTGTCCACCGCGGACGTGTCGTGCATCACGCCGCTGATCAAGCAGCTGGTGGAGAAGACGGCGCCCGAGCGCGTGAGCCTTGGGGTGGCGTCGCTACGGGCTTACGGCTTGGCAGAAGATCTGCTGGATGACATGCGCAAAGTACGCGCAAGCGGCCTCACTTTCGCGCCCGAAGCCGGCACGCAGCGCATGCGTGACGTGATCAACAAGAACGTCACCGAAGAGCAGCTGCTGGAAACGGCGGAGCGCGTGTTCTCGCGCGGCTTCGACAAGATGAAACTGTACTTCATCATCGGCCTGCCGACGGAAGAAGACGAGGACGTGCGCGGCATCATTGCCGTGGGCAAGAACGCGCTCGCGGTCGGCAAGCGCGTGGGCAAGAAGCCCACGGTGACGGTCAGTGTGTCGACCCACGTGCCCAAGCCGCACACGCCCTTTCAGTGGTGCGCGCAGGACTCTTGGGATGAAGTAACGCGCAAACAAGACATGCTTCGTGACGACGCAGGCCGGGTAAAAGGCCTGAAATTGCGCGTCCACGAGTCCACGGCCAGCGTGCTGGAAGGCGTGCTCGCGCGCGGCGACCGCAAGCTCGGGCCGGTGATCGAGCGCGCGTTCCTGCACGGCGCCAAGTTCGACTCCTGGGACGACCAACTGAAGTTGGAAGCTTGGAAGGAAGCGCTCGCGTTTTACGGCATTCAGATCGCGCCCTATTTGTGCACGATCCCAGTGACCGCACGCCTGCCCTGGGATCACTTCGACATTGGTTTGGAAGGGGGCTTTCTGGCGCGCGAATACCGCCGCGCGCTGGCCAGCCGCGCTAGCCCACCATGCGGCAAGGTCGCCGGCATGTTCGTGCACCACGACAACGTGGCCGACTCGGTGGCTGATACCCGTAAGCTGGTTTGCTACGACTGCGGCATTGCCTGCGACATGACCAAGATGCGCTCCGAGCGCGTGGAGTTCTTGAGCAAGCTGGACGCCAAAGAGCGCGTGCGCTTGCCCATGGCCTCGCCGAGCGAGCCGGTCGTGGATCCGTTCAAGAACTGGGGCCCGGAGCCATTCGCGTTCGAAGCCGTCCCGGATACGACTTCGCGCCCGGCATCCTTCGCGAAGCCCAAGCGCAAAGCGCGCGCCTTGCCAGAAACGTTTCGGCCCGTGCGTGGCGGCAGCGAGCCGCAGCGTTTTCGGCTGAGCTTCAGCAAAACCGGGCCCGCCGCGCTGCTCGGGCATTTGGATTTGATCCGCGAGTTGCCGCGCGTGGTTCGGCGCGCCGGCGCACGCACCGCGTACAGCAAAGGCTTTCACCCGAAGCCGGAAATGTCGTTCGCGCCAGCGCTGTCGCTCGGTGTCGCCAGCTTGGATGAATACCTGGACGTGTCGCTGATTGACGCGCCGGCGCCCGCGGAGTTGCTGGCGTGCCTGAACCGCGCAGCGAGCGGCGGGATCCAGTTCAAGACCGTGCAAGCGCTCACCGACAACGACCGCGTGATCACGACCATCGTTACCGGCGCGCGCTACGTGATTGCGCTGGCCGAGAGCGCGCTCGCCGAGCTCGGTGGCCTCGCGCTACTGGAGCAACGGATCGCGGAGTTCTGGGCCAAAGAAGAGTGCAAGATCCGGCGCGACGTCGAGGGCGTCGGCAAATTCGTGAACGTGCGCACGTTCGTGCTGAGCTTGCGCATTGGCGGCGATGACGCCCTCGCTCTGCTCGAAAGCGCCGGGCTGATCGGCCGCATGGTGCCGCTCGAGGTCAGCATCGAGATCGGCCAACGAGGCTCCGCGAAGGTCTCAGAGGTCGTGGAAGCGCTGCTGGGCGTGCGTGATTTCCCGCACCGCGGCGTCCGCAGCGCGCTCTTGGCCGGTGAGGGCACCCCCCAAGATCTCGAGCTGCACCGCAAACGCCCGCTCGCCCCGGCGCTTGCGGTAGAAGCGAGCGCACCGTGAAGCCCGAGATGATGACCCCACAAATGAGCGCCGTGACGCTCGTTTTCGCCTGCTTCCACATCTGGATGCTGATCGACGCCATTCGGCGGCGCGTGCCGTTCTTTTGGTACGTCGTGATCCTGCTCGTGCCGCTCGGCACCTTCATCTACTTCGTGATGATCAAGCTGCCGGAGTTGAACGGCCGGCAACCGGTAGCTCCCGGAGCATTCGCGCCACGCGGTCCATCGCTCGAAGAGCTGGGTGAACAGGCGCGCCAAGTGCCGAGCGAACAGAACAAGCTCCTTTACGCGGACGCTTTGGCCGGCGCACAGCGCTTCTCGGAAGCCGTGGGTCGCTACCGGGATGTGCTGCGGCTATCCACCGACAGCAAAGAAGCACTGCACGGGCTCGCGCGCGCGCAGCTCAGCTTGGGCCGCCCGCTGGACGCGATTGAAGAGCTCGCGCACTTGATGGAGCTCGACCCCGCATACCGCGATTACAGCGCCGCACTGGATTACGCCGAAGCGCTCTGGCAAGCCGGGCAGCACGAGGACGCGATTGGCCTGCTCACGGGCTTGGTCGGCGTGAGCAAGCGCATCAATCATCGCATGGCGCTCGCTCACTACCTGAAAGAGCAAGGTGACTCCGCCACTGCGCGCAACGAGCTGGACCAAGCGCTGCGCGAGTTTGCCTCGTCGCCGGACTTCGTGCAGCGCCGCGATCAGCGTTGGGCCGAGCGCGCGCGTAAGCTGCTTGCTGAGCTGAACTGAGCTGCTAGCAGGGCGACCGCTTGCGTTCTGCGCAGGGGTGGTTATGCACCTCGCATGCGCGTGCTTTTGTCTTGGTTGGTGCTCAGCATTGCGGTTTGGGTCACGGCGGGCATTCTGCCTGGCTTCCGGGTGAACGGCTTCGGCGGGGCGATCAAAGCAGCCGCCATCTTTGGCATCCTGAATTGGCTGCTCGGGCGCTTCATCTTCGTGGTGCTGGGCATCGCCACGCTGGGTATCGGCTTCTTCCTGGCCTTCCTCACGCGCTGGCTGGTGATGGCCATCTTGCTCAAGTTCGCGGATGCACTGTCCTCCAACTTCAAGATCGACAGCTTTGGCACGGCGATCATCGGCGCGTTGCTCGTGAGCGGCATCGGCACGCTGGCTGAATACGGCATCCACGCGCTGACGAACTGAAAGCCTGTAACGCGAGCGAGGCAGAGCGCCGCGCCGTGAAGAGATGGCGCCAGACTGCGACCATTGGTTCACGCTTGGTTCCCGCAACCGGCGGTCAAAGCTCGATGTTTCCGCCACTTGGCAGTCGGGAACGCGGCTTGCTTAGTGGGCAGGATGCGGACATCGACTCGTATCGAGCTGGGCGTGCTGATGATGGCGATCACCTTGCCGTTGGCCGGGTGCAGTAGCGACGGTAGCTTCACCGCGGCAGCGAACCTCAACGGCAACTACACGGTATCCGTGACCAATGCCGACAACGGCTGCAACCTCGACAACTGGGAAACCGGCAAGTCGACCAGCGATATTCCGTTCCTGATCGAGCAGAACGGCACGACCGTGAACGGAACCTTACAAGGAGTCGCGGCCATCGCCTTGGGACTGTCCATCGGCACGAACAAGTTCCAAGGCACGTCCACCGGCAGCGACTTTCAAATCACCGCGTACGGCACGATTCCGCGCACCCAGAACCAGTGCACGTTCACGCTGAACGCAGCGATTTCAGGCGGGATCTCGGGCGACGCAATCTCAGGCACAATCAGCTACGCTCCCGCAGCTTCGGACAACCCCGACTGCGCGAGCCTGCAATGCACATCAACGCAAAACTTCAACGGGACACGGCCTCCGGCGGCGGAGTAGCGTGCTCTGCGCTCTGTAGCCTGCTCTCCTTCGCGCTGCTCACGGCTTGCGCGCAACCACCCAAACCGGTCGAGCCCAAGAAGCCGGCGCCCGTCGCCAGCACGGTCGTGGCGAGTGAGCCTTCAGCCAAGCCTGAGCCCGCTTTACCGAGCCTAGCCGCGAGCTCGCTGCCGGTGGAAGACGTGCCCGCGGTGCAGGAGCTCACGCTGCTCAAGCGCGGCCAGGACGGCGCGTTCGAGCTGCTGGAGTACTCGCTGCCTGAGTCGTTCGCGATCTCGGGCTGGGAATACAACAATGAGCTGCGCATCGACGGGCAGAGCATGCCGTACGCGTTCACCGCGCCAAACGCGGAGCGCCCGGGCGTGTTGCCGAACGAGCTTTGGGTGCGCCGGCCATTGCCCAGCCAGCCCCAGGAATTGAGCGGCCATTGCTACACGGCCGCGTACAGCTCACCCGGTAAGCACTATCACTTTCACGCCGCAGCGGCGGATCGCAAGCTCGACCCGAAGCTGCTGGAGCAATGGCTGGAAGCCTTGGCGAGCAACTTCGATCACCGGCGCGGCCCGTTCTACGGCTTCGCTGCGGGCAAGCTGCGTGAACGCATTCCGAAGGCCAAGCACCCAGCGCGCTACGCCTACGACTACCGCTCGCGCAGCGACATCGCCGACCTGATCGGCACCACGACCGGGCGAACTTCAGTGCAAGAAGCGCTGGAGCAGAACCGAACCCTATATCTGGATCTGTCCAGTGGACCGCGCAAAGTAGCGATGGCCAAGTTGGTCGCCCCGCGCCTGACGCGGCATCCGTGGGCAGCCATGCTCGCTCAGCTCGGCAAGCAGGCGCCACCGGAGCCGCTCGCCAAGGCCACGCCCGCCGATTTCTATTTCGTGCGCGTGCGTGATTTTTCCACGTTCTTGGATTTGAGCGCGGTCGCGGATTCGTGGGGTACGCCGGCCTTGGATTTCTTGGACGGACGCAGCCAAGACCGCGCTTTGCGTGAGCGCTATCAAACCGAGCTCGCGCTCGAACAAAGCGAGCTCGCGCGCACGTTCGGCCCCAGCGTGATCGAGGAGCTCGCGCTCGTAGGCAGCGATCCGTACTTGGTTGAGGGTAGTGACCTCACGCTGATCTTCAAGGTCAAGAGCGGGTTGCTGTTCGACGCCGCGCTGGCCAAGGCCTTGGACACGTTCTCTTCGGCGCACCCAGGAGTAGAGACGACCAAGTTCAGCCACGAGGGCGTGGACGTCTCGGTGGCGCGTTCCAAAGACGGCAAAGTGCGGCGCCACCGCGCTACGGTGGACGGCTTCGAGCTGGTATCCAACAGCCCGGGCGGGATTCGGCGCGTGATTTCGGCGTTGCACGGCAAGCTGCCGCGGCTCGCGGATGAGCCTGATTTCAGCTACATGCTGGCGCGCGACGCGGATCGCGACGCGACCGTGCTGGCCTTCGCGGGGGATCGCTTCGTGGAGAGCGTGATTGGACCGCAGCAGAAAATCAAAGCGGCCGAGCGTGAGCTGGCGTTGGCCGAGGCCTCGCGGCCGGGCTACGCGGCGCTGCTGTTCGGGTTCCTGAACGGCCATTCGCCCACTAGCGCCAAGGATTTGGTGCAGGCCAAGCTGCTCTCGGCAGACGACCTCAAGCCGAACGGCGTCGCAGCGAGCTTTCAACCGGGCATGGCGGCTGAGGGCAGCCGCGGCTCGACGTTGGGCATGCAACCGCTGATCGACACGCCGGACGTGACGATGGTCACGCAATCCGAGCAAGCCGGTTACGCTTCGTTCGCGCAGAGCTACGAATCCGAATGGTCCGAGTACGTGGACCCATTCGCGATTCGCGTGTCGCGCACGCAGGCCAACACGGGCAGCACGCTCGACGCGGAGCTGCGCGTTTTGCCGCTGCTGCGCCGTGAATACCGAGATTTCACCAGCAGCGTGGGTGATGCCCGAGTGCACGCGGGCGCGTTGAAGGACGGCTTTCGCATGCTGCTCGGCATCGGTAAAGACGCTGAAATTCGGCATTTGCTGACGAGCTCTACGCGCGCTTTCAGTGAGCATGAGCTGGCCTTCGATTGGATCGGCGACTACGCGTTCGTCGGCGTTGCCGATCGCAACGAGCTGGCCATCGCGGCGCGCGCCACCCGTGACATATCGCCCGAGCAGCCGAGCGATAACTACCGGGATGAGTTCGCCGCACAAGCGCAAGCACCCGCGTATGCGGGCATCGCCATTCGCAGCATCGCGGGGGCGACGATTGCCCTAGCCGCGATCAAGAGCGTCGTGGATCACGTTGCTTCGGGAGCACTACTTTGGGACGAAGTGCAGAAGCACCGAAACATCGCCATCATGGGCGTGCGCAGCAGCGATCCGCACGACGTGGACGTGCGCGTGTATTACGCGCTGACGCCGCACGCGCTGCTGTTCTCGCTCAACGTATCCGTGCTGGCCAAGCTCATCGACGACTCCTTGGATGGGAATGCCCCGGCGACCGTGGAACCCAAGTCGGACCTGCGTGCCCCGCAGCTGGTGATCGACCTCAAGGGCAAGCCGCAGGGCGCGCTGTCGACCGTGCTCACCTGGCTTTTGACGCGAGAATTAGTGCAAAACCGCGGCGCGGCGCTGGACCAAGCGAACGCCATCTTTCGCGGCGCGCCGGAGCTCGCTGGCGACCCAGAAAAGAGCAGCGCGTTGATGCGCAACTACTTCGGCAGTGTGCTGCGCACGCCCGAGGGCGGCACTTACACGTTCGGTCCCGAGGGCGTTCAGGATCCTTTGCGCGGCAGCGCGGCTTCGCCCAAATGGCCGGTCATCCCGGTGCCGGGCTCGCCCGTGGCGCAAGTCGTCGACCGCCTGGATTCGCTGCGCAGCGAGGTGGCGTTCGACGACGAGCCCAACGGTGGAAGGCCCACGGGCAATCAGCCGGGCGCCGCGGCGCCCTTGCAGAGCTTGCGCGTTCACTTGACGCTCTCGCTCCGCAAGTAGCCCGCGTACAGCGGGTCAGATTTTGATGCGCTTGTACTTGATGCGTGTCGGTTGATCCGCATCCGTACCAACGCGGCGCTTTCGATCCTCTTCATACATGCGGTAATTGCCCTCGAACCAGACCACCTTACTGTCGCCCTCGAAGGCCAAGATGTGCGTCGCCACGCGATCCAAGAACCAGCGATCATGGCTGATGATCACGGCGCAACCCGGGAAATCCAACATCGCGGTCTCGAGCGCGCGCAGAGTGTCTACATCCAGATCGTTGGTCGGTTCGTCGAGTAGCAGCAAGTTGCCGCCCTCTTTGAGCAGCTTGGCTAGGTGCACGCGATTGCGCTCACCGCCTGACATGGTGCCGAGCTTCTTTTGTTGGTCGCTACCCTTGAAACCGAACCACGAGCAGTACGCGCGCGAAGCGATCTCGCGTGAACCGAGCGGGATCTTCTCGTTGCCGCCGGAGATCTCCTGCCACACGCTGTTGTCCGCTTTGAGCGACGAGCGCGATTGATCCACGTAGGCGATCTTGACCGTGTTGCCGACCTTGAGCTCACCGCTGTCCGGCTTGTCTTCGCCCACGAGCATGCGAAATAGCGTGGTTTTGCCGGCGCCGTTCGGACCGATCACGCCGACGATGCCGCTACGAGGCAGGCGAAAATCCAAGCCGTCGATCAGCAAGCGGTCGCCGAAGCCTTTGCGCAGCGCGACCGCGTCGATCACGTTCTCACCCAAGCGCGGGCCGGGCGGAATGCTGATTTCGGTCGGGTCCGAAGAGCCCTTGTCGGCCTTGCTGACTAGCTCATCGTACGCGGCCAAGCGCGCCTTGCTCTTGGCCTGGCGCGCGCGCGGTGAGGCGCGTACCCATTCCAACTCTTGCTTCAGCTTGCGCTGCCGAGCGCTCTCGCCCTTCTCTTCCAGCGCCAAGCGCGCGGACTTCTGCTCGAGCCAAGACGTGTAGTTGCCCTTGAACGGGTAGCCCTTGCCGCGGTCGAGCTCCAAAATCCATTCGGCGACGTCGTCCAAGAAGTAGCGATCGTGGGTCACGGCGACGACGGTGCCCGGGTACTCGTGCAGGAAGCGCTCGAGCCAAGCCACGGATTCAGCGTCCAGATGATTCGTGGGCTCGTCCAGCAGCAGCATGTCCGGGCGGGAAAGCAGGATGCGGCACAGCGCGACGCGCCGCCGCTCACCACCGGAAAGCTTGGCGATCTCTGCATCCGCCGGGGGTAGCCGTAGGGCGTCCATCGCCATCTCTAAGCGTTGATCCAGGTTCCACGCGTCGATGGCGTCGATCTTGTCCTGCAGCGCGGCTTGCTTCTCCAGCACGCGCGTCATCTCGTCGTCCGAGAGTGGCTCGCCGAGCTTCGTGCTCACGGCTTCGAACTCCGTGATCAGGCCGCGAATGTCGGCTACGCCCTCGTTCACGGCGTCGATCACGGTCTTGGCGCTGCCCAGATCCGGCTCTTGGGCGAAGTAGCCGATCTTGGTGCCGGGGTGAGCTTTGGCTTCACCCATGAACTCCTTGTCGACGCCGGCCATGATGCGCAAGAGCGAGCTCTTGCCCGAGCCATTCGTGCCGATCACGCCGATTTTGGCGCCCGGGAAGAAGGCGAGGGTGATGTTCTCGAGCACCTTTTTGTCGGGAGGGTGAACGCGCGTCACCTCCTGCATCGTGAAAATGAACTCGGGCATGTGGGCGAGGTTAGAAACTTTTCGACGGGGACGCAAACTCACAGCCGAACCGGAACCAGTTCCCTCAACATGGAACCGCTTCCACATTTTGCGAGCGCGCCCCGAATCGCGCTGCTACTTTCCGAAAACAAGGCGCCCATGAACAAGTCCGCTCTCGCTTTAGGTCTGCTTGGTTCGCTGTGTCTGTCTGCCCTGGGCTGCTCCGCCAGCGGCAGCGGTGCCGGCTCGGGCTCCGCCGTTCACGGCAACGGCGGTGCCAGCAGCAGCCAAGGCGGCGCCGCCACGAACATCGACCCCGGCGGTTCGACCGCGGGTGGCCTGGCGGTGGGCACCGGGCAAGGCGATGCACCCGACGCACGCAAGCCGCTGTGCACCACGGGCTGCGCGGATTTGCCGAAGGCGCCGATCTTCGACGGCGTCGAGGCCAGCGTGGCCGCGCAGTTCAGCGCAGCACCCAGTGGCGCCGGCCCCTGCATTCTCGAACCGCTGGACGGCTCGATGGTGCCGTACAACTGGACTCGCGAACGAGTGCACTTCAAGGCCGCGAGCGGCACGGTATTTCAGATCACCGTGCATGCCGATCGCGAAGCAAACGACTTGGTGGCGTACACGAACAAGGACACCTGGCTGTTGCCGGTGGAAGCCTGGGACAACAAGGACGGCAGCTCGCCCAAGGGCCTGACCTACAACGTCTTCGACGAAGACATCACGGTGACCGTGCGCGCCAGCACCGGTAGTGGCGCGCCCAGCGAGAGCAAAACCAAGTTCCGCATCGCGCCGGTCAAGGCCGGCGGCAGCATGGTGTTTTGGGCTGCTGCGGCCGTAAAAGGCCAAAATGGGCTGTACGGCTTCAGCCCGGGCGATGAAGGCATCGTGTCCGTGCTGCAGCCAACGGACATCAAAGACCCGATCATTGGCGCTGACGGCACCGCCAAACAGCCGTCGGATTGGCCGACCACGCCGACTGGTCAGGTCGCTTGCTTGGGTTGCCACTCTTCCGCGCCGGACGGCGCAGCAGTGGCGACCACGGATCGCTGGCCGTGGAACGTTGCGGTCTCGAACATCACCGCGGGCAACGCCGGGAGCGCGCCCGACTACCTGACGCCCATGGGCAAGCTGCTGCGACAAATGTCGTGGCAAGGCGCGACTACGTTTTCCAACGCTGATTGGGCAAGCCGCAAACGCTACGTCACGTCTTTCGGCAAGCGCACCATCGACATGAACCAACCCTGGGTGTTCGGCTGTCCCGATGGTGCGTGTAGCTACACGGGTTTGGACGACCTGATCTGGGTGGATTTGGCCGCGGCGGGCGACGCGCCCACCACGAACAACGACAACGCCTACTTCAAAGCCTTCATCAGCCAGCAAAACAGCGGCTGGGGCGTCATTGCGCGCACTGGGGACGCGCGCGGAGCGGTTACGCCGGACTGGAGTCACGACGGGCTGAACATCGCGTACACGTCCACTGACTCCACCTCGGATGGCCGCGTGGGGCATGGCTCCAGCAGCAGCACGCCGCTCGGTGCGGTCGACATCTACAGCGTGCCCTTCAACAATGGCATGGGGGGCAGCGCGAAACCGGTGGCCGGCGCTAGCGACCCGGCGCACGCTGAGTACTACCCTGACTACTCGGGTGATGATCAGCTCATCGCTTACACGCGCGTCGACAACTTCAAGTCATTGCCCGCGGCCGATCAGGAAATGTACTACCGCCCGCAGGGCGAGGTGTGGGTGGTGCCCGCAGCGGGTGGCACGGCGCTGCGCCTCAGCGCGAACGACCCGCCCGCGTGCTCCGGCGAAGCCAGCCCCGGAGTGCACAATAGCTGGCCCAAATGGTCGCCGCTGGTGCGCGAAGCCAACGGCAAAAAGTACTACTTTCTGATCTTCTCCTCGACGCGCCAGTCGCCGGGCATGATCCAGAACGCGGAGCACCCCACGGACATGAAGCCCATGTCGCAGCTGTACATGGCCACGTTGGTGGATGACGGCAGCGGCAAGCTGGAGCAACACGGCGCGGTGTTCCTGTGGAACCAGCGCAACTTGGTGAAGTTGGATGCCGCGCAGCAAGCCGCGATCACGGACTTTGCGGAGAATGACGTGACGCCGGCCTGGGACGAATTCCAAGCCCCGCCCGTACCGCCGGTGGTCGTGAAGTAGCTACTCAGCCGCCGCGGACGCCGCAGCCGTGCGCAGCTCGCTCAGGATGGCGTCTACGTTTTTCTTGGCATCACCGAACAACATGCGGGTGTTCTCCAGGAAAAACAGCGGATTTTCCACGCCGGCGTAGCCGCTGGCCATGCTGCGCTTCATCACGATCGTGGCTTTAGACTTCCACACTTCGAGCACGGGCATGCCGTAGATCGGGCTTTGGGGGTCGTCCAGCGCGCCTGGGTTCACGATGTCGTTCGCGCCGATCACGAGCACGACGTCCGTTTCCGGGAAGTCCTCGTTGATTTCTTCCATCTCGAGCACGATGTCGTACGGGACTTTGGCTTCCGCGAGCAGCACGTTCATGTGGCCGGGCAAGCGCCCGGCTACCGGGTGAATCGCGAAGCGCACCTTGATGCCCTGCTTCTTCAGCGACGACGCAATCTCGTACACGGGGTACTGGGCGTGTGCGACGGCCATGCCGTAGCCCGGCACGATCACGACTTGCTTCGCGTCACGCAGGAGCGTTGCAGTTTCGCTGGCGGTGATCGAGGTGACCTCGCCCTGAGGCGCGTCCCCATCCTTGCGCTTGGCGGGCGCTTTGCCTTCGTCCGCGCCGAAACCGCCGAAAATCACGCTCACAATCGAGCGGTTCATGGCCTTGCACATGATGTAGCTGAGGATCGCGCCGCTCGAGCCGACGAGCGCGCCGGTGATGATCAGCAAATCATTTTCGAGCATGAAGCCGGCCGCGGCCGCTGCCCAACCGGAATAGCTGTTGAGCATGGAGACGACGACCGGCATATCCGCGCCGCCGATCGCCAGCACTAGGTGCACCCCCAAAACCCCTGCTACTCCAGTCATGATCAGCAGCGAGCTGAGCCCGTCATGGCCAGGCGCGGATAGGAAGTTCGCACCGAGCCCGACCACCACCGCGACCAAGAGCAGGTTGAACAGGTGACGCCCAGGCAGCAGCAGCGGCTTGCCGCCGATCATGCCGCGCAGCTTGCCGAACGCGACGACCGAGCCAGTGAATGTCAGAGAGCCCACGAACACGCCGACGAACACCTCGACGGCGTGGATCACACCCTCCACGTGGTTCGCATACGGCTGCGCGCCAAGGTAGCTCGCGATGCCGACCAGCACCGCCGCCATCCCGACGAAGCTGTGCAGCACCGCCACGAGCTCCGGCATGGACGTCATCTCGACGCGCATCGCCAGCACCGCGCCAATCAGACTGCCCACACCCACCGCAACCGCCAGCGCGCCAAAACTGGTCACATGACCCAGCGCGGTGATGCCGAGCGCCAAGAGCATACCCGCGATGCCAAAGGCGTTGCCCCGGCGCGCGGTTTTTTGCGTGCTGAGCCCCGCGAGGCTCAGGATGAAGAGCACCCCTGCAACCAGGTACGCAGTCGTAGTCAAACTGTCAGGCATGATGATTACCGCTGAAACATGCGCAACATGCGCGTGGTGACCCAGAAGCCGCCGCAGATGTTGATGGTAGCGAGCAGCACCGCCGCAGCGCTGAGCAACGTGACCGGCGAGGTGACCGGTCCCGAGATCTGCAGCATGCCGCCCACCAAGATGATGCCGCTGATCGCGTTGGTGACGCTCATCAACGGTGTGTGTAACGCGGGCGTCACGTTCCACACCACCTGCCAGCCCACGAAGCAGGCGAGCACGAACACCGTGAGGTGTGACACGAACTCTTTCGGCGCAACCGACCCGAGCAAGCCCAACAGCACGGCACCCGCGATGGCGAAGGCAGCGCTACGCCAAGCATGGTCCGCCGCCGGCTTTGCCGCCGCGGCTTCCGATGCATGCACGGAGAGCGCTTGCGGCTTGGGTACGGGCGGCAAATTCACGGGCACTGATTTGGGCGCCGGCCAAACCAGCTGGCCCTCGTGCAGCACGATCGCCCCGCGCACCACGGCGTCTTCCAAGTCCACATGGAAACTCTTGGCGCCGCCCATATCGGCCAATAAATGCGTCAAATTGCTGCCGTACAGCTGGCTTGCGGTGGGCGCCAGGCGACTCGGCAAATCCACATAACCGACGACCGTAACGCCGCGCGTGGTGACCACTTCACCCGGACGGGTGACGGCGCAATTACCGCCCGCCTCCGCCGCGAGATCCACGATCACCGACCCTTGGCGCATGCTGTTCACCATCTCTTCGGTGATCAACACGGGTGCCGCTTTGCCGGGCACCAACGCCGTGGTGATGATGATGTCGACTTCTTTGGCTTGCTTGGCGAACAGCGCCATCTCGGCCGCGATGAACTCGGCGCTCATCGTTTTCGCGTAGCCGCCGGAGCCGGCGCCATCTTCTTTGATGTGCACCTCCAGGAACTCGGCGCCCATGCTCTGAATTTGCTCACGCACTTCAGCGCGGGTGTCGAAGGCGCGCACGATGGCACCCAAGCTGCGCGCCGCGCCGATGGCGGCGAGACCCGCAACGCCCGCGCCAATGACCAACACCTTGGCTGGCGGCACTTTGCCGGCGGCGGTCATTTGCCCCGTAAAAAAGCGCCCGTAGAAGCTGGCCGCTTCGATCACCGCGCGATAACCCGCGATGTTCGCCATCGAGCTCAGCGCGTCCATCTTCTGCGCGCGCGTGATGCGCGGCACTTGGTCCATGGCCAGCACCGTGGCGCGTCGCGCCGCCAATCGCTGCACGAGCTCCGCGTTCTTGCCGGGCCAGATGAAGCTGACCAGCACCGCGCCCTCGGGCAGCAGCTCTGCCTCGTGCACACCGAGCTCGATGTTCTGCTCAGGCGGCTGCACCTTGAGCACAATCTGGCTCTGATCCCACAGCGCACGCGCGC
>FSWQ01003674.1_pt1 | contig 13782 bp, 12 predicted proteins | sample 1637691 | NCBI WGS metagenome assembly FSWQ01 (sample SAMEA3914814, study PRJEB12502) | metagenome | biome: forest; material: soil | place: USA | collected 2011-09-16 | depth 0.1 m | reverse complement strand
TCTATGATCGCACGTTGGCACTCGCGACCGAGCGTGGCGTGCTTCACGGTCAGGTGTTGTTGGAAGAGCACGCGATTGACGAGCACACGCTGCGCGAAGGCCTGCGTGAGCAACTGTCACGGCAAGTGCTGTGGATGTTCAGCCTGCCCCCCAGCACCCTGTTCGGTTACTACGACCACCTCAACTTCCTCGAACGTTGGGGCGGTGAAGGTGTGCGAGCCAAGCCGCTGGCTCTGATCTGGCGCGGCGTACGTGAATACGCGCACGCAGGGCACCTGGAAGAGGTGCTGCAGCGCTTTGGTGATCAAACCATTTTACTGCACGTAGACGCGCCGATTCGCCGCTTTCGCTTCGAGAAGCGCGAGCAGGCAATCATCGATGTGTTGCGCGCAAAGCCGCAGCCCTTGCAGGAGTTACTCGGTCGCGGTCTGGCCAACGAAGCTTACGTGCGGCGTCTGGTTTACGCGATGATCATCACCCGTCAATTGGAGACGGGGCTCGCCGGCGTGGAGCCGATCGGCGTTGACGAAGCGCCTTCGTCGTCTCGCATGCCAGTGGCGAGCGTTCAGCCTGCACCGCGCTCCGCGCCCGCACCCGCCCGTCGTTCGATGAGCCCGGGCGCGTCCCCGCCCGCCGCCTCGAGCTCGCAACCTCCCGCGCAATCAACGCCTTCGCCGTCGCCACGTCCGGTGGACAGCCCGGAGCTGGCGGCCTTCAAAGCGGAGATTCGCGAAAAAGCCGCGCGCGGAAGCGCTGACTATTACGAGTTGCTCGGCGTTGCGCCGGACGCAGTGCCTTCGGTCATTCAAGCGAGCTTTTTTCAACTCGCCAAAAAGTGGCATCCAGACAGGTTGGGGCCTGATTTAGCGGAGGTTCGCGACCTTGCGACGAAGGTGTTTGCGCGCATGAGTGAGGCGCACCAGATCTTGTCCGACCCCACGCGGCGCAAAGAATACGACGAGCTGCGCAAGGACGGTGCTGGCGGCGCCGAAGAGCAAGAGCAGGTTCAGCGTGTCGTGCGCGGTGCAACCGCCTTTCAGAAGGCGGAGGTGTTGATGCGCCGCAACAACGCGGTCGCGGCTCTGGAAGAGGCACGTAAGGCCGTGGAATTGGATCCGAGCCAGGCGGACTACATCGCGCTCTTGGCCTGGGTCGAGGCAACGCAGCTGAACGCCAATCTCGAGGATATTTTGGCGCGCATCGAAAAGGCTCAGCGCCTGGAACCGAACAACACGCGCATTCGTTGGTACCGCGGCTCGATCCTCAAGCGCATGGGCAAGAACGGCAAAGCAATCGGGGATTTTCGGTTCATCGTCGAGAACGACCCGCGTCACGTGGACGCTCAGCGCGAGATTCGGCTGTACGAGATGCGCAAGGCGGAGATGCGTCGTTCTGGGCAGAAGTCGCCTAGCGATCCGCCCGGAACCGGGACCTCTAGCCTACCGCCGAGCAGCGGCAAGCCCAATGAGGGCGGCCGATTCGGTAAATGGTTCAAACGCTGAGAGCTTAGTTTGTTCGCGTGACGCTGAGCAGCGTCACGGCCACGTCACCGGCCCGACTACCGCACACACCGAGCGGCACGCGCGCATCCGGAACGTCGCAGGTCACGCTCGCCGCGCCCAGATTGATGCGCAGCCGTGTGCCGCGTCTGAGGAGCTCGAGGCTACCGCCAGCGCTCGTGTCGGCGACGGGTAAGCGGCACGCGCTCGTTTGGTCGTTGTCGCCCGCTTCCGAGACTGCGGTCACGCCGAGCCCGAGCGTTGGCGGTGTGTCGGAGGAAAACGCAATTCGTGCGCTGAAATTAGCGTATTCAGCATCCGTCACCCAAACACATGGCCTGCTGGCTGCGTCACTCACCTGGGCAAGCTCCAGTACGCCGTGGACGCTGTCGTAGCGCACGCTCTCGCTCGGGACGTGATCGGGCGCGAGGTGCGCCGGGCGCCGGCTGTCTTCCTCATCGCGCAGCGTCACCAGGGCGACGTCCGTGACGAACGTGGAGCGCGTACCCCAGCGCGCACCCTGCACGACCGGGCCGCTCGCGTCTTGCTCGAACCACACGAACGCATCCGGCCCCGTCGAGACGAAGCGCGCGTTGCCTTCGCTTGCCGGGCTGCCCAAGTCCAAGTCGGTCTGGACGAAGCTTTTTTGCCAAGGATCGAAGCGGTAAGCGACGAAGTTGCCGCGCGCCGCGTTGCCGTCCTCGTCGATGCCCGCGCTGACCAACCAGGGTCTGCCATCCGAGCCCGACAACAGCGTGGGTCGTGCGGCGCTGAACGGGAAATCTAGCTCGGAAACGGAGCCATCAGCGGCCACCCAGAAGGCGGCGTAGCGCTGCTTGGTCATCGGGTCAGGCGTTGGTGGACAGCCACGTGCGCACCACTGGCTGCAATCCTCTCCTGCTTCGGGACTGCGATCCTCGCAGCCGCCGACTGCTAGCGCCGCGCCGCCGGGTAGCGCAACCCACGCGCGGTCGAAGCGCGCAGGCAGCTCCACGCTGCCATCCCACGGCGCAGTGAGGGGGCTCGCGTCAGTCGCGCGCCATTCCAGGGCGCCGATCGGATGGCCGTCTTCGTCTTCACCGTCAGCGATCAAGATTCGCCCATCAGTGAGCCGTAGGGCTCGAGGCGCATTACGTGCGACTTTCAGGTTCCCAATGAGCTTGGCCACGAGCGAGTCCGGAGAAATCACTTCGACGAAGCCCGATGCGTCGGAGTCTGCGGCGCGACCGCCAATCAGCACCGTTTCGCCGCTTTCGAGCGTCACGGCCGCGTGCTGCGTTCGTGGCACGGCGAGCTTCAGCAGATCTGGCTGGAAACTCTGAACATTCGCGGCGGGGTCGTAGATTTCCGCAGTGTCTCGCAAGACTGCGGCGGGTGCGCTCGGGTCGTGGATCGGATTCTCACCGCCGGCGACCAGCACCTTCCCGCCAAAGTCAGTGACGGTCGCGAAGGCGCGCGGTTCGCTGAGCACGGCGCGCAGCTTGGGGTCGACTACGTGGCTTTCGCCGGTGCGCGCATTGAACGTCAGCGCGCCGACGATCGCCGCGCTGGTGCCGTCATTGCTGCCGGCGATCATGACGAGGCCGGAGCTGCTGGCATAGCCCATGGCCTCGCCGCCGATGATTCCCGGATATGAATCGGTACTGCTGGGGCGCGCCACGTCACACGCGCTACCGCGTGGCCACAGCACGAAGTCCAGATCGTCGACGCCGCGTTCGCCGTAGCCGATGAAAGGCTGTTCGGTGTTATCCGAGCGTGCCGTCGCTTCGAGGGCGAGTGTGTTTGCGGGGAACCTCAGGTGGGCATCCGAGGCTGCCAACGATAGGGATTCACTCGTGCTGTTGCTGGTCGGAAAGTCCCCCAGCGCGGCCAAATCCAACTGCGCTGGCGGCGCGATTGGGCAGCTGGCAAGCGTATGAGGGCGCAAACCCAGGATGATTTCGTGCGCGGGCGGCGCGGAACAGCCGGAAAGCAGCCAGAGCAACGCAGCAGCGCTAGTATGAACGGGCGCGATGTTTCCGCAGATCTTCGGCAAGTATGTGCTCGAGCGCGAGATCGCGGCGGGTGGCATGGCGCGCGTTTACCTTGCTACCTTACGCGGAGCCGTGGGCTTCGAGAAGCGCCTGGTGGTCAAGCAGATCCGCACCGAGCTGGCGTCGGACCAAGCGTTCGTGACCCGCTTCGTGGAGGAAGCGAAGACCGCGGTCGAGCTCAGCCACCCGAACATCGTGCCGGTTTACGAGCTCGGAGTCGAGCAGGGTGTGTATTACATTGCGATGGAGCTGTGTGAGGGGCTCACCTTGTCGGAGGTGCTCGCCGAGACCGGGCCGCTTGGGCCGGCGGAAGGCGCCTACGTTGGCGCCGAGATTTGCCGTGCGCTGGACTACGCGCATCGCCGCGTGAACATCGTGCATCGCGACGTGACGCCGCGAAACGTGCTGATCGACGACGAAGGCGCCGTGCGCATCATCGACTTCGGCATCGCCGCGCCAGTGACTCGCGAGGGCGACGCGGCGCGCAGCGAAATTTTCGGGTCGCCCGGGCACATGCCGCCCGAGCAGCTCCATGGAGCCGTACTGAGCCCCGCCACGGACGTGTTCGCCGTAGGTGTGCTCTTGATCGAGGCTTGGACCGGCTATCCGCCGTTTCGGCGCGCGACCGCACAAGAGAGCGAGCTTGCGCTGTTCACCGTACCCGCGCCGATCGATCGGCAGAGGCCAGAGCTCTTGCCGCTGTCGGCGTTGATCGCGAGCAGCGTCGCGCTGGACGCGCGCGACCGCCCGAGTGCAGCCGAGCACTTGGCTCGCCCGCTGCGCGAGTTCCTGAAGAGCGAGGATAGCGGAGACATTGCACGCCGCCTGGGGGCGCGCGTGCGCCGTGCTCGAAGGCGCTCGCGCTCTACGAGCCCCTGGCTACCCGGGGAAACAGGACCTGAGCAAACCAACCCGCGCACTCGCCAATTGCATTCGGACGCGCCGCCAGCGCCGGAACAGACGCCGGCTGGCAGCTCGCCCGTGACACGCACGTTCGCCGCGCGCGAGGATATCGAGGTGTGGACGCGCAAGTTATCGAGCGCGCCTGCGCCGCTCTTGCAAACCCCTGCCGCAACCCCGCACTCGCGCCGCTTGGCGCAGGCAGCGCGAGCTGCCGAAGCGGACGACGGCGTCGGGGAGCCGTCCGGGATCTCCTCCAGTAAGCAAAGCCGTGCGCCCAAAGGCGGCTCGGGCTTCGCGCTGTTGGCTGCGTGTTCCATCGCCTTCATCGGCGCGGCGTTCGCTTTCGGTCCGCGTGTGAACGCGCCTCGCGCCGCGGAGCCAGCGGGCGCGCGGCCTGCCGTGCCGCCCTTCGCCAAGCTCGATGGCTCGTCTGCGCCGCCGCGCGAGTCGCCGGTTGCCGCTGCGCCGGCCCCCGCGACCCCAACCCCCAGTCACACCCTGCTTGCCAAATCCGCCCAGCAAAAGACGGAAGATACGCGGGCTCACGCTGCGGCCGCAGACGTCAACGCGGACGCGGACGCGGACGAGTTCGGAATACTGAAATTGACAGCAGACCCGCGCGCTGCTTTCGAGGTCAGTGGACCGCACTTTCATCAGCTTGGTCAAACCCCGATGCTGGGCCTCAAGCTGCCGACCGGCAGATACCAAGTGCTGTTTCGGAACGACACTTTCGGCGCGCCGGTCACGGCGCAGGTGCTGGTCGTCGCAGGCAGCACGCGCGGCGTGCACGCGGATTTTCGTCAGGCCGAGCCGGCCGTGACCGTGCACTGAGCGCGCGTCACGCGAGCTCGAGCGCGCGGTTTTGGCGCAGCGCTTCGTACACCGCGATCGACACTGAGTTCGCCAAGTTGTGCGAACGCACGTGGCCCGGCATGGGAATACCGATCACTTGCTCGCCACGCTCTGCCAGCAGCGCCGCTGGCAAGCCGACGCTTTCCTTGCCGAAGACCAGGGCGTCCCCCAACTCGAACTTCACGTCCAGGTAGCTGCGGCGAGCATGCCCGCTGAACAGCCAGGTTTTCGGGGCGCGCTGCGGGCTGAATTCGGCTATCCGCTGTTCGGCTTCGTTCAAGGTTTGGTGTTGGATGACTTCGACGAGGTGCCAATAGTCCAAGCCCGCGCGACGGACCGCGTGCTCGTCGATGCGAAAGCCAAGCTTGCCGACCAAGTGCAGCGGACACAGCGTCGCCGCGCAAAGCCGCGCCACATTGCCCGTATTCGGCGGAATTTCCGGCTCCACCAAGACGATGTGAAAAGGGCGCGGCACGGCGCGCGTGCGTAGGTAGAAGTCGGTGTGAGTCGGCGTGTCAGACACTGGCTACCAGTCTAGCCGCCCGGGCCTCGGACCGGGAGAGTGTCTCGCGCCTCGCGTGGCTTGACGCAAATCCCGCGGGGCCAGTAGCCTCGCCCGAACGGCCACTGGACCGTTGATGATGAGCGCTCGCTTCGCAGGCTTTGCCGTCGGTTCACTGCTGTTCTCCGCAGCATTCGTGGCGCGTGCCGAGCCCATGGACCTCGCCATCGAACGCTTGGTTGCCAATCCTGGCAGCTGTCTCAGCGCGGACGGCTCGGGTCGCTTCGCGCCGGCGACGGGCGCGAGTCGCTGCCAGCCTGACAACGTCGCGTTCAAGCGCTTGGTGAATCAGCTCGGCTTCGCGCTCGCGCCTTCGGCGATGCACTCCGCGCGCACCACGGGCTACGGCGGATTTCACCTTTCGCTCGAGGCGACGTACACGAACATCTCGAGCGACGCGGACTATTGGAAGCGCGGCACCCAGGGCGCTGCGGATCCCTCGACGAACCGCGCTGCGACCAGCAACCAGAGCCCTGCATCGCTGCTCCAGCAGTACTCGCTCAAACTGCGCAAGGGCTTCGGCTTCGGTTTGGAAATCACCGGAGTGGTCGGCATCTTGCCGCAAACGAGCCTGATCAACGGTGGCGCGGACGTGCGCATGGCCATTCTGGAGGGCTTTCGCACGGGCGTTCTCGGCATCTTGCCGGATATTGCCGTGGGCGGCGGCGTGCGCACGATCACCGGTACACCAGAGTTGCAGCTCACCACCGTGGGTGTGGACGTGCAGATCTCCAAGCCGCTGACGATTCAAGACTCGTCCGTGCTCACGCCCTGGCTCGGCTACCAATACGTTTGGATCTTCGGTGACTCGGGCTTGGTAGATCTGACGCCAGGCACCAATGCGGTGCAGGCCTGCGGTTACAGCGGTCCCAACGTGCCCGGAAACCCCGACCCGAACAAAACATTCACCGATAAAGCCGGCACAGTGCAGAACGTGTACGACGGGCAGCCCGTGTGTAGCGGCGGTTCGACGCGCGATTTCAACAACAACACCGTGTTCAACGCCGTCCGCGTGCATCGCCAGCGGCTGATTTTCGGCATGAACTACCGCTACGAGATGGTGATGGTGGGCGCGCAGTTCATGACTGACTTGCTCAGCCCCTCCGACGCGAACAGCGGCGCGAACAAAGACGATCTGCAAGGTGAGGCGCGCCAGTGGACGCTCGGCCTCGAGCTTGGCGCGGTGTTCTGAGCGACTTAGCGCAGGGCGAGCGAAACGACGAGCACGCCCGCGCCTAGGATCGTGAGTACGGGTACGGCCGTAAAGTAGGCCGCGCGCCGTGCCGCCAGGCGCGCCGTTTCCGGGCTGAGCCCGTGCAAACCGGTCAAGTAAGCCTCCGTAGCGTGCCGCGGTGCCGTAAGCCCAAGGGGCGCCGCCCGGCGCGCCGCGCTCATGCCATCCACCAGGGCGGTAGTCAGCAAGCCGAACGGCAGCGTGATCAAGTCCCAACCGCAGGCATACAAACCGAACCGCAAACCGCGGCCCTTGCTACGGCCGCCAAAGCGCCGCGCCGCTAGATCGAGCGCTATGCCGTGGGCGGCGTGCACGGTCACCATCGCAAACATCAACATGAAGACGCCGGACAGCGTGCCGCGCACTACGGCGCGACGCAGCGCTGGGTCGTCGATCATCAAACGCGGCAGCTCGGGAAGGAAGGCGAGCGCCAACAGCCCGCCTGCCAGGCACAAGCCCGCCACCGCGAATGTCTCGCAGACCAGCGCGAATGCGAGCGCCGGCGACGCATCCCCGTCCGGAAGCGCACTGAAGAACGTGCGCGCATGAACCGTGGCGAGCGTCGAGGTTTGCCAGAGCCGCCGAAAGAAGCCGACACCGGGGCGCTCCCAGGGAATGATCGCGACCACGCCCGAGGCGTTCGTCGGCTCATCCACGGCGCAGCCTAGGCAATCCGGCGTGCCGCACACCGCGCACACCACGGTGGCCGGCACTTCGACCAAGTCGAACGCCGAGTCTAGACGTGCGCGGCTCGCGTCTGGCAGCCGAACATCGGCGCTTTCGCGCTTGGCCATGGCATTCGAGGTAGCACGCCGTGCAGGGCCCGGCGAACATCTGGCTCGAGCCGGTGTTAGTGCAAAGTCTCGCCGGTGCTCGTTTCCGCGCGGTCCGGACTCGAAATATCCGTAACGATCCTGGGCAGGTCGGCCAATCTGCCCCCCAGGCGCAGGGCCGTGATCACTCCCAGCACGCTGGTCGCGAGACTCGCGTAAATCCCCCAACGCCACACCAAATCCAGGGGCATGTGCTGCTGCGCGCGCGGAGGAATCGAAAGCAACATGCCGGCTTCGATCAACGTCATGGCCGCGAACAGCGCAGTCACGAAGCGCACCCCACGCAGCCGCGCGATGGTGCGCCGCGTCCATACCAAGGGCAGCATCACCAGCCAGCCCGCGGCCCCGCCCCAGAGCCAGCCCGCGCGGCCGCGCGCCAGGTCGAAGCCGCTGCGCACGGATGAATCCGGCATCCGCAGCTCGACCCAGGGCGCGAAGAAGAGCAGCAGCCCGAGCACCGCAATCAACATCAGCGCGCCGCGATTCCTGCCGAAATAGTTCCAGGGTAGCGGGCGCTGTTCGGGCAGCACGATCTCCCCGGCCTCGTGCTCGTCGGCGGCGACGTCCAGGGACGGCGGCAGGTTCTCCATTGGCACGAGCCTCACACCGCAGTCCGGGCATTGCCGGGCCTCGTCGCTACCGAAGAGCGAGCGGCAAAAGGGACAGGCGTTGAGCCGCGTCACGCTTCAAGCATAGCGCATGGGCGAGAAACGCCGCCTGGCGCCGGTTGTCGCCCTCGCTAACGCGCTGTGTCATACACGCTGAGTGTCGCCTCCCGCCGCATCCGCTAGCCTGATCCCGGACTTGTACGCACGATGACCGAACGCATTGCCGAACTCTTCGGGTTGTCGGCCGACGCCCCACACCTCGACGAGGCTCTCACTCACCCGAGCTTTGCCAACGAGCAGAAAAGCACCCGCCACAATCAGCGGCTCGAGTTCCTGGGCGACTCAGTGCTCGGGTTTTGCGTGAGCGAGCTGTTGTGCGCGCGTTTCCCAGAGGCGGACGAAGGGGCACTCACGCGCATGCGCGCGCAGTTGGTCAATGCCGAGGCGCTGGCCGCCTGGGCGCGCAAGGAAGCGCTCGCCCAGGATCTGCGCTTGGGGCGCGGCGCAGGAGCGGCCGGTTTGCGGGACAGCACGAACGTGCTCGCGGACGCGGTCGAGGCGCTGATCGCCGCCGTGTACCTGGACATCGGTTTGGACGCCGCGCGTGCGGTTTGCGAGCGCATCGTGACGGATGAGCTGCAGGCCATGGAGCGTGACGGCACGCGCGACCCGAAGAGCGAGCTGCAAGAGCGGCTGCAAGCCATTGGCGGCGAAGCGCCGATCTACGACCTAATCGAGACCGGAGGGCCAGCGCATCAACGCTGGTTCAAGGTGGGGGTGCGCCAAGGCGAGCGCCGGCTTGCAGAGGGCTCGGGCCGCTCCAAGCGTGCCGCGGAACGCGCAGCGGCGACCGAAGCCCTGCAACGCCCCGATTTATTGGCGGAAGTGACCGAACCGTCATGAGCCAGCGCTGCTTTCGGCGCCGCGCGTTGCTCGCTTTGCTGGCGGCGAGCCTCTTGGTCGCGACCTCGGCATGGGCCGGAACGTACCTGAATAGTGCGGCCCTCCTGCTCTCGCAAGCCAGCATCGAGGGCGATTTCTTGCGCGCGCGCATCAACGACAAGGAGCTCGCCGAGCTGATCCATCGGCTCGCGGACGCGCGCCTGGACGCCGCTAAAAACATTCTCGTGCCGAAAGAGGTCGTGCAGGCGCACCCGCACTTACTGCTCGTAATGGAGAACTACGAGCGTGCTGCGGATGCGGCAACGCGCGGCGAAGGCGAGAAGTTCCTCGTCTATCAGCAGCGGGCGCGCGATGAAGATCGCACGTTCCGCGGTGTGCTCAAGCAATTCGGCTACGCGCTGCCCGACCTGAAGCAGTAAGCAGAGGCTCTCAGCGTTCGCCGCGTTCGCTGGCTTCGGGGATGCTCGAGCCCGCGGCGGCGGGGTGCGCCGAAGCTGCTGCCGTGGCGCGCACGGGCAGTGCTTGGCTATCGAACCGCACGTTGTCGAGTGCGGGCTCGTTCACAGAAGTAACGTATTTGCCGCGTAGATCCGCGAGCAGAGCGTCGCGTGCTTGCTCAGCGCGTTGCCGCTCGAGCACCTGGCGGATGGACCCTTGTTCTTGCTCCAAGCTGCGAGTCACGGCCTTCATGCTGCCGCGCCGCCAGATCACCGCCCAATGTGCGCCCTCTTTGACAGGCTGCGGAGCGATGTCACCGTCACTCAAGCCATCGGCTGCGGCGAACAGCGCAGGGTCGACGCGCAGCGTGGGGGTGTCCGTGTCCCCATCGGGATGCACGAAGCCGAGATCGCCGTTTCGCAAGTGCGTGGCCGTGTCGAGGGAGCTCTCGCGCGCGTACGTGCTCCAGCGCTGAATGCCATCTAGCGCCTTGGAGTCAGCGATGATCTTCTTGGCCAGCGCTTCGTCATCGCTCAAAATACGCCATAAATGTAGGCGCCGCGGGGTCTCGAACCGGCTGCGATTCGTCTCGAAGTAGGCTTTGATATCCGCGTCCGTCACGGGCGTTTTGGCGGCGCTTTCGCGGCGCAGCTCACGCTCCATCGCCGAACGCAGGATCTCGCGTTGACGAGCTTGGAGCGAGCTGCGCTCCCCGAGCTTGAGCCGTTCCGCCTCCTGGACGTACAGCAGGTCCGGGATCAGCATTGTCTCCAGTACGGCGCGCTTCAGTTTGTCTGGGCTGTCCCCGAGCGCGGAGCGTTGAAAATCGGGGATCTTGCCGACGCGCCGGCTGAGCGCCTCGGCGCTGACGACTTCGCTACCGACGCGCGCGACCGGCTTCGCGTCCGCGCCAAATACGGCAGGCGCGCTCAGCACGAGCAGGAGGGCAGGCAGTCGCGCCAAGTAATCGCGCATGGCGCGCAGCTTAGTCTGTTTTTTTTCGCTGCGTCCGCAGTTACGCGACGCGCAGCTTGCCCGCTCCGCGTGGGCCTGCGCGCCGCTTGCTGGTGGGGGTCGTGACGCTTGCCTCTGCCGGCTCGATCTGAGCCGCCTGGAGCCTTTGCCGAGCAACGTGCAGCGCGCGCGGGTTGGCGTCGATCCCGGTTGCCACGCGGCCCAAGCGTGCCGCCACGGACAGCGTGGTGCCGCTGCCGAGGTAAGGGTCGAGCACCGCGTCGCCCGGCTCCGTGCAGGCTTCGATCAGCCTCTGCAACAATGCTTCGGGCTTCTGGGTGGGGTACCCGGTGCGCTCTTTGGCGACGGGCGCAACGATACTGATTTCCCAAACGTCGCCCATTGGCGCGCCGGCACTCTTTTCCGCGGTCTTGCTGGAGCACCGGCGGCGGCCGCCAGAATCCAGCACCGCGCGCTGCTTTTTGTCGCCCCACGTCGCCAAGGTGGACGGCGCCAAGGGCTCGTAAAGCTGCTGGAAGCGCGGCTCGGCGTCTGGGTTTTTGACGTATCGCAGTAGCACGTCGTGTACGCGCTGAAAGTTCTTGGTTTTGGCCGGCCAGCGCCGGTACCGCCACACGATTTCACTCGCGAACGCACGCGGACCGAAGATCTCGTCGCACATCACCTTGGCGTAGTGGCTCGTCTTCGGGTCCACGTGCAGGATTAGGCAGCCGTCGTCGGTCAGTAGCTCGCGCGCGGCGGCTACGCGGTCGCCCAACGCAGTCAGGTACGCCTCGAGGCTGTCCCAGCGGTCGTCGAAGGCGGGCGTCAACGTGCGGACGATGTCACCCGTGGCGTTGCGCTCCCGGCTGACCTGCGCGTGCTCACGCCCGGTCAGGAACGGCGGGTCGAGGTACGCGAGTGTGAAGCGCTGCGACCGCTGGGCGAGCGCGTGCAAAGCCCGCAAATTATCCCCAGAAACCAGCTCGAAGCCCTGGCTTCCAGGTTTTTCGACGTGCAGGCACGTCCCGCCCGCGGCAGCCGGTTCGCGCTTTCCGGCCCAAGAAAGTCGCACCTGGCAGGTCTCACCTCGCATCGTTTTGAGATCGTAACTGGGGCGCACCTGGCGGGGCCAAATTCTCCGCCGCGCTTGCAGTCGCCCGGGCCGCCGGGTACGTGAAGCTCGTCATGAGCGAGCGTCCGCGAATCTTTTCTGGGATGCAGCCGACCGGCGGGCTGCACGTTGGCAACTACTCCGGCGCCCTCCAAGGTTGGGTGCGCTTGCTCGACCAAGGCAAGTACGACGCGCTGTTTTGCGTGGTCGATGCCCACGCAGTGACCATCGAATACGACATCAAGGAGATGCCCAAGCGCATCCTCGACACCGCGATTTCGTACATCGCCGCGGGGCTAGACCCGGAGCGCTGCACCATTTTCGTGCAGAGTGACGTCGCCGAGCACATGGAGCTCGCTTGGTATCTGGGTTCAATCACCCCGATGGGTGACTTGAGCCGCATGACGCAATTCAAGGAAAAGAGCGATCAACACAAGCAAAACGTCAACGCCGGCTTGTTCACGTACCCAATCCTGATGGCAGCGGACGTGCTCTTGTACAAAGCGACCGTCATTCCCGTCGGTGACGACCAAGTGCAGCACTTGGAGCTGGCCAGGGAAATTTGCCGCAAATTCAACGCGCGCTACGGTGACGTATTTCCCGAGCCCAAGCCGTTGTTGTCGACGACTCCGCGCATTCTGGGCGTGGACGGCAAATCCAAGATGAGCAAATCGCGCGGGAACGCGATTGAGCTCACGGACGAGCCCAAGGTCATCGAGAAGAAGCTCAAGGGCGCTTTCACCGATCCGCTCAAGCTCAAAATGGGCGACCCCGGGCGCCCGGAGATCTGCAACATTTTCACGATGCACAAGGCGTTTTCCAGCGCCGAAGCCGTGGCTGAGGTCGATGCGACATGTCGCACGGGCGAGCTGGGCTGCGGCACGTGCAAGATGCGCTTGCGTGATTCGATCGTTGCCGAGCTCACCCCCTTTCGTGAGAAATCCGCGGAGCTTCACCAGGATCCGAAGCGTGTCCTGAAAGTCCTCCAAGACGGTGCAGATCGCGCGCGGGACATCGCCCGCCAAACGATGCGTGAAGTGCGCACCGCCATGGGCCTGTCTAGCGGCTCGTTGGGCTGATTGATGAGTGGCGCCCGCGGCTTGCGAAAGCGTTGGCTCGGCGCGGGCGTTCTGGCGCTCTTGTTCGCCCAAGCCGGGTGTGAGGCGGAAGCGAACGACTCGACGCCCGAGCGCGTCGTGCAAGAGTTCATGGACCGCATGCAGCGCGTGCACGGTGATTCGCACGCGGCCCGCTTAGCCTATGAGCTGCTATGGGCGGACGCGCGCCGCAATTTGGCGGAGCGTGCCAAGCGCGCCAGCGCCGTTGCCGGCCGCGAAATAGCGCCGGAGGAAATGATTGCGCCGTCGCATTTCTCCCTCGCTTACACGCCGAAGAAGCTGACCTCGCGCGCGGACGGTGATTGGGCAGAGGTCACCGTGCTGGGCGAATCCAACGGCGCACCACCGCGCACCGTGAAGTGCGTGCGTGAGGACGGCCACTGGCGCGTGGTGCTGGAGCTACCGCTTTTGCCGCCCATTCAACGCCGCGTCGATGGCGGCATCTGACGCGCCTGGCTGCGAAACGAGGGCACAAAAGACGAAACGCGCATCCCTTGCGAGATGCGCGTTCAATCAGCAGCAGACGAGTCTCAGTTCGCGAAGAAGATCGATTCGATCTCGTTGCGGACGTTCTCTTCGGTCTGTGCGCGGGCGATTGCGATTTCTTTCACGATCAGCGTGCGCGCGGTATCGAGCATACGGCGCTCACCGAACGAGAGCTGCTTGTTCGCCTTGAGGCGGTACAAGTCACGCAAAACCTCGGCCACGTCGTAGATCGAGCCGGTCTTGAT
>FSWQ01003790.1_pt1 | contig 13793 bp, 12 predicted proteins | sample 1637691 | NCBI WGS metagenome assembly FSWQ01 (sample SAMEA3914814, study PRJEB12502) | metagenome | biome: forest; material: soil | place: USA | collected 2011-09-16 | depth 0.1 m | reverse complement strand
TTCGGCTTCGTACTCGGTGAACGGGAGCATTGCGCCGCGAGCTGGGCGGGGCGCGCCATTGCTGATGTCCAGCTTGTCCATACTCACGGTGCCGCTGGAGCCGTCCTCATTCACGTATTCAATGGTGTTCAGGCCAGTGCGCAGCGCGAGTGTGCTGCTGTGCATCCCGAATGCGCCAGCGCTGGTGGCGGCCAGCATTTCATCGCTGACTTTGGCGCCGTTCAGATACAGCGCGACTTTTTTGGCCGCTGCTGCGCTGTATTGCAGCGAGAGCGAGGAGCTAGCGTCACTGGCTGCATTGACGGCGAAGATCAGCTTTGCGCCCAGCGCGCCCAGCGCGTCTACGTAGCCGCTGCCGGAGAAGCCTTTGGTCTTGCTCGCGAGGGTAGCGGTGCCACCATTGAAGGCGTCTTCGGCCTCGTAGCTCGAGGTCGGGCCCGTGACTGCGCCGCCGCTGCCTCCACCAGCTACGGACATGGCGCCGCCCGCGCCGCCCGTCGCCTCGCCGCCGGTTCCACCGCTGCCTGGGCCTGCGTCTGGCCCACTGCCAGGTTGCCCTGCTGCGTTGTTGGGTGTGCCAGGCGAGCCCGCAACGGGATCACCGCCAGCAGCGCCGCCACTGGGCAGCTCATACGTGTTGTTGTTCGTCGTGCAGCCGACTAACAACGTTGAAGCTCCGCCAACGACTGCGCCGCCAACAACTAGCCACGCACCGAAACTCACTCGCATTCGAAGCCTTCTGTGGAGGGCGCACCGTGCGCTTTCATTTGGACGGTGTTAAACCGTTCCCAGTTGGGTCACAGAAATCCGAAAATTGTCGGAAACACGCCAAAAACTAGGCCTCGTATCAACCGGGGACGGCCCGCGAGATGAGCTCTTCGAGCTCTCGAAAGCGGTCGCTGCCGGTGACACGCGAGCGTTGCGTGCGTTCCTCGACACGCTCGTGCCGCACCTGCTGCGCGTCTCGAAACGCGTGCTCGGCGCATCCCATCCTTTTGTCGAAGACGTGGCGCATGACGCGGCGTACACTGTGGTGGGTCAGCTAGCGGAGTACCGCGGTGAGGGCACGCTCTTGAACTACGCACGCAGAGTCGCCTTGCTCACGGCCATGAACATGCGCCGTCGGGATGGAGCGCAGAAGCGCGCGCGCCTCCGTGAAGGTACGGACGCAGAAGGCGTGCTCGCGAGCGATCCGGATCCCGAACAGCACGCAGCCAACGCCTCCCTCGCGCCGCTGCTGCGCCAAATGTTGGATACACTGCCTGAGCCGCTTGCCGAGGCATTCGGCCTGAACGTCATGCTCGGCTACACCGTGCAAGAAATTGCCGCCATCTCCAGCGCTCCGGTGGAAACGGTGCGCAGCCGCTTACGGCTCGCCAAGCAACGCCTGCGCTCGCGTGCCCTCGAGCACCCCGCCCTGCGTGATCTCATGGGGGCCGAGTCATGACTGACCGGGTGGAGGATCTGAGCGCGTTGGCGCGGCGCAGCCCGCTCTCCAGTGCTGATGCGTCAGAGCTGGAGGCATTGTTCGCGGCCGAGCCGGAAGAGCACTTTTGGCATCGAGCCGGCTCCGCGTTGGATGAAGAAGAAGCCGCCAGCGCGGGCGTTGATGAAGCGGCCGCAAGAGTGGTGGAGCGCTTGCTGCGCGGCCGTAAAAGGCCGCTCTGGCGCCGTTATTCAGTGCTGCTGCCTGCCGCTGCTGCGCTGCTCCTCGCGTCACTCGCCGCTGCGGCAATCATCAGTGTGCGGCGCGCGCGCTCTGCCGGCCCCGTGCAGAATGCGCCGATGCTGGTGCCTGGTGTGCGTTCGGTGCCAAGTCTGAGTACCGCACAGGCAGCGGGTAGCGTTGAAGTTCCGCCAAGTGCCGCGCCGCCGCTAGCAAGCGCCTTCAACGCTCCGGCAAGCGCGGCAAGCGCACCGCTCAGCCCCGCAGAGCTGCTCAGTACAGCCGGCCGCGCTCGCCGCACCGGTAACGCGGGCCAAGCCATTGTGTTGCTAGGCCAGCTGCAAACCCGTTTTCCGAATTCGCCCGAAGCGTTCGCCAGTGACATCTCACTCGGCAAGTTGCAGTTGCAAAGCGGCGCCGCCGCTTCCGCGTTGCAGCACTTCGACCGCTACTTGCAGCGCTCCGCGCAGGGCTCGCTCGCCCCGGAAGCGCTGTGGGGTCGCGCGCAAGCGCTGTCCGCTTTGGGCAACCAGGCACAGGCCCGTAGCACGTGGGCTGAGCTCGCCCAGCGCTACCCGGCCTCGCCCTACGCTAGCCTCGCGAACGCGAAGCTGCACGGTTCCTCGGTGGCGCCGCAGTGATACGCTGCATAGGCATGCGCGCGTCGTCCTTCTCCCTCGTCATTGCGCTCGCGCTGAGCGCGCCTCATGTGCAAGCGGAAGCGAGCGCGGATGCGTGCTCCAGCGCCTACGCGCGTGGCCAAGAGGAGCGCCTGTCCGGGCGGCTCTTCAGCGCCAGGCAGGCTTTTATGGAGTGCCGAAGCGCCGAGTGCTCGAGCGGCATTCGTGCGGATTGCGCGCACTGGACTACAGAGGTGGAGCAAGATCTGCCCACCGTGCGCATTCGTGTGACGAACGCTACGGGGGCGGAAATTCCCACGCTTCGTGTGCTGGCAGACGGTGTGCCCGTGCCCAGCGCGGCGCTGGCATTGCCCGTCATTTTGGAAGCCGGCCCGCACCAATTGCGCTTCGAGGCGCCGGGCTACCAAGCCGTGCAAGTCGAAACGGCGCTCCGCCCCACGGACCGGGAGGTGCAAGTCGCGGTGGTGCTGCGCCCGCCTGAGCCTCCCCGTGCGAAAGCCCCAACAGCCGGGCAGCGCACCCGTGTCCCCACGGCGAGCATCGTGCTCGCGGGCGTGGGTGTGCTCGCGGGCGTGGGTGCGCTGTACTTCGGAGTGCGCGCGCACGATCAATATCGAGAGCTGAAGCAGGCCTGCGCGCCCGTGTGCAGCCATGCCGAAGCGAGCTCCATGTACACCAAAGCCGTGATCTCGGACGTTGCGCTTGCGGCTTCGGTCGTCGCCTTCGGTGCCTCGGCTTGGTTTTACTTCGAGCGTGGTTCCAGCGCTGAGCCCACCACCGCGCTCGGCATTCAGCCGCGCGTTGGTGGCGCGCAGCTCGCCCTGCGCAGCACTTTTTGACGCTCAGTACCGCTCGCAGATGAACTGCTCTGCGTCCGTGCAATGCGCGTTCAGCCAAAACCCCGACGCATCGTCGTGGATCTGCACACAGCTCTTCGTGGCGTCCGGCGTGGGTTGGTCAGGCCCAAAGTTTTGATATGCACCGGCCACCGGCGCGCCGGCGTCGTAGAACGCGCTGCCGTCCGGCCAGGCGTAGGTAGACACTTGCGCGCGATTCGAGCCGCCAATCCACACGTAGCTGCCGAGCATTTGCGCCAGCTGAACCACGTAGTTGTTCTCCGCGGCACTGGCGATCTTCACCAAATGCATGTGCTGCGCTTGGCACCTCAGCTCCGCCTGGTCGAAGCTACTGCTCGTGGTGCAGGCCATGTAGGAAACGCCGTTCAGCGTGCTCCCGCTGCAACCGTCCGGGCACGCCGCTTCCAATAGGGTTGGGGTACACTGCTCGTCCAAGCCGTCACAGTAAACGTCGCTCGTGGCGACCACGCACTCAGCCGCGCCGAAGCCGCCGTTGCTCACGCCTTGACCTGCCGCTCCCTGCGTTGCGCCGCCCGCGTTGTTGTCTTGCCCGCCGCTTCCAGCTGCCGCGGCCCCGGCCCCTGGTAGCCCACTCGTCAGCGAGTCCTCATCCACGAACAGCGTGCACGCCGTACACACCGCAAGCCCGCTGGCCCACAGCACACCAAGCAGCCACACGCGCATCGCGTGCAGCGTACCACAGCCGGGCTAGGGTGCTGCGTTCGCGCCCGCGCGATACACGCGGCCAGCCGAAAGCAGCGCGTCCGTCGCCATCTTGAAGTTGCTGATCACGCTCGGGTAACGGTCCACCACGGCGCGATCAATGGTCTCGTTCGTGAAGATGACGACCACTGCGAGCGTGCCGTTCGCGTACGCGCCGCCCATGCCGAACACCGTGCGCACCTGATGTTCGCGCACGAAATCTTGCGCCGGGATGATGTGCCGGCCGGCGTCATCCTGCGTGCTCGCTGAGTCCGGCACAAAAAACGCGCCGTTTCGCCCGCCGAGCATGCGCCGCGTGGCGATGGGCTTGCCGTCGTCCAGCCCGGCGAGATTCACTTCTAAATCAGCAAGCAGCTTGGCGATCATCGGAATGCCCTGCACGTGCTCGCGGCTCAGCAGCGGAATGGCGAGGTGCCCGCGTGATTGCTTGCGGTCTTGCCATGCCGCAAGTTGCCCATAGCTGCCCAGCAGCGCGAGCACCGGAGTTTTCGCGATCATGCGCTCGTCACCGCGAGCGATGGCCAACGCGGCGGCTTGCTCGGCAGCCGGCAACGAAGCAAACGGTAAAACCAGGAACACGCGCGCCAGCACGACGCTGGCGTAGCTTTCGCTCAGTTGACGTGCGAACGCCTGGGCGGCCTCTTCAACCGATTCATGCCCGCCGCCCATTACGGCCTGGCGCAGCGTCTCGATGTCCAGCCAAGTGGAAGTCTGGAAGGCAGCCATTACTGGCTCCTTATACATGCCCGCGCGGCGCGCTGCGAGAGGCGCTTTGGGACAAGACTAAGGCTGATGACCGAAGTCTTTGATCACGGAGAAGGTGCCAGTCACGGTCTCGTTCGGGAAGGGCGCATTCAAGCTGCTGCCTTCCACCAAAGCAACGACGGCGGTGAGGTTGTCTTCACCGCCGCGCATGTTGGCTAGGTGAATCATTTGCGTGCAGGCCGCGCTCGGGTCGTTCGCGGTGAGAATTCCGCGTAGCTCGTCGTCCGACATGGCATTCGAAATACCGTCAGAGCACAGCAAAAGCTTGTCGTCACGCCGCAGCTCGACGCGGCCAATTGCGGCTTGCACCTCACTGCCCAAGCCCATCGCCTGCAGCAGGATGTTCTTGCGCGGGGAATCTTCGGCTTCGTCCTCGGACATCAGGCCTTGGTCTACGAGCATTTGTACCAAGCTCTGATCACGGGTTAGTTGCTTGAGCTGGCCACCGCGCAACAAGTAAGCGCGTGAATCCCCGACCTCCGCGATGTACGCGCCGGATTCTTCGACCACAACGGCGGTGAGCGTTGCGCCCATGCCGTGGCGGTTCTTGACCTTGGCGGCCGTGATCACGTCGCTGTTGGCCGCGCGCACCGCGTCTTCCAGACGGCGATCCGGCGAGCCGGTCTTGCTTTTCTGCAAAGCATTGGTCAGCGATTCGATGACGACGGCACTGGCGACTTCGCCAGCCGCGTGGCCACCCATGCCATCCGATAACGCGAGCAAGGCACCGCGTTGTCCCAGGTTGAGCTTGGTCGTCGAGGGGCTCGAACCAAAGTGCGCCCCGGTGGACAGATCCGTGACCAAGAAAGCATCTTCGTTCGTCTCGCGAGCCAGCCCGACGTCGGACAGCGCTGCGAAGGAGAGGGTAATATCGGTCATGGGTTCCTCGGAGTCTAAGCAGCGCTCTGCAAGAGCCGAGCCGCCCACTGTTCGCGCCGAAAAGCCCGCGAGCTCACTGGATTTCACGACGCAAATTGCTACACCCGCCCACCTGACTGAGACAGCTACGAGCGAAACAGGCGCGAAATCTAGTGCTTTTAGCGAGCCGCGCTTAGCCGCGCTTGGTTCGCTCGCGAACCTTCGCGTTGGGATCGAAGCGAACGGGCGGCGGAGCACCGATGACGCGCTCGCCCGCGGTGCGCACGGTGGATTCGAGTGACGAGTACTTTCCGACCAGTGCGCCGAGCTCTTTCGTGGCTTGTTCCGCGCGCACCCAGGCGGCGCGATGACCCATGGTGTTCGGCTTCGTTTTGGCAGCCATGTCGAGCGCCGTGTGCAGGCTTTCGCCAATCGCGCGCAGCTCTTCCAATTCGACCGGGCTGGCGTGCGAAGCGACGGCGTCCGCGTACATCACGCGAACCAGGCCGAGCAAGTCACGCAGGGCACGCAGGGGCAACTGTCCTTGGATGTTCGGCACTCATTCAGCGCTAGCGGTTGCTCGACCCGGCGGCAACGGTCGCCAGCACGACCCGCGCATCCCGGCGGATTCATTCAGCTTGCGATGGCAAGGCGACTCTGGCCGTCGACCGGTAGCCGCACGGTGAAGGTCGTGCCTTGGCCGAGCTCGGTCTCGAAGGAGAGCGTGCCGCCATGCGCGTCCACGATGATGCTGCGCGAGATCGCCAAACCTTGGCCGGTGCCTTTGCCGACGGGCTTGGTGGTGAAGAACGGGTCGAACACGCGGTGTCTAACGTGCTCGGGAATGCCCGGGCCATTGTCCGCGATGCTGATGCTGACGACGCCGGCTTCCGCGCTCGAAGTGACGAAGATTTTGCCGCCGCCCTCGGGCATGGCTTCAGCGATGGCATGCGCCGCGTTCACGATCAAATTCAGAAATACTTGGTTCAAGCGGCCAGGGAAGCACAAAACCGTGGGAATTGTGCCCAAATTAGTCTCCACCACGGCCACGGACTTGTACTCGTTTTGGGCGACTACGAGTGTGTCCTTGAGCGCCTGATTCAGATCTCCCGTCGTCTTCTCGTCCCCATCTACGTGGGCGAAAGACTTCATGGCGCGCACGATGCTCGATACGTGCGCGACTCCGGTGCTCGAATCATGCAACGCCTTGGGCACGTTCCTGGTCAAAAAAGGCAACTTCAAGCGGCTCTGGCTGTCGGCAATGGTCTGCCGCGCTTCATCCAGGGAGCTCGCGCCAGCGGGCGAGACGGCTGCGTACGTATCATTCAGGTGCTCGTTGAATTTGTCGAACGCGCGCGTCAGAAAGGTCAGGTTGTCGCCGACGTACTGCATCGGCGTGTTGATCTCGTGCGCGACGCCCGCGGCGAGCTGACCCACGCCTTCCAGCTTGCGCGCCAGCTGCAGCTCTTCGTCGCGCTTGGAGAGCTCTAGAGTGCGCTCCAGCACGGTTTGCTCGAGGTTCTCGCGGTGCGAGCGTAACTCTCGGTCGCGCTCTTGAATCATCGCCAGCATGCCATTGAAGGCATCCGTCAGTGTGCCCACTTCATCCTGAGTGGTTTTGGGCGCGCGCACCGAGAAATCCTGCTCTTTTTGCACTCTCCCGGCCACGCTCACGAGCGATAGAACACTGCGCGTAATGCCGCGGCCAATGATGAACGCAAGCGCCAGCGAAGCCGCAACCACACACACCACCAACGCGACGCTGTAGCGCAATGCGGCGCGTGACTGAGCGAGCTTGCGCTGCGCTACATCACGCACCGCCTGCGCGTGGCTCGCTTCGATGCTGGCAAGACCGCGCACCTTGTCGTGTTGTGCGTTGAACCATTCGTTGGCATCGACATCCGTGCCATTTTCCGTGGCTTCTAGCGCGCGCTCGACCATGCCAGCGGAGCGCCCCGAGGCGTCAGCCGCTTCCGTATGCTGGTAATGCGCCAGCTGCTCGCTCGTGGCAAAGCTTTGCAGGGAAGCCGAGTGCACACTTTGCTCGGTGATCAAAGTCACCAAGTATCGATACATTCCCGGCGCGAATTCACCGGCCGCGAAGGTGTGGCTCAGCACGGCGTGCTCGCGCGACGCGCACTCCTTGACCTGCATGATCGCAACCAGTGATGAGAGCGCGCGCAGCACTTCGCCGTCGTTGCTCAAGCGCGTCAACGCGGCAGTCGCGTCAATCAAGGCATCGTTCGTGCTGTCGTAATATTCGAGTAGCTTCGTGACTGAAACCTCGCCCACGGGCACTGCGCGTCGTGTGCCGCGAGCGCGTTCCCACGCTGCCTGCGCGCGATTCAGGTCATCTCGCAAACGATGTGGCAGGCGCGTTACATTACGCGCGCGCAAGAATGCGTTCATGGTCGCGAAGGCTGCGTCCGTTCGTGCGCCCTGAGCGAGCAATGACACATTGGCTTGCTGCTGCTCCTGAGTGCGCTCCAGATTGGCGTCATGAAAGCCGAGCGCCAGCGCCGCGGAGGCGCGCTCGGTTTGCAGCTCATCCACGGTGGCGGTCATGCGCGCCGAGAGCTCAGCCAGATCTTCGATTGAGCCAATCGCCTCGGCGCTGTGCGCACGGTCGCGCGCGTCATGCGCAATTTCGAGTGATAGCAGCAGCGCGCCGATCACCGGCACGCCGGCCAGAATGGCGAGCCTGAAGGCAATCTTTCGGAGCGCGCGGAACATGGCAGCGCCACTAACTCGGGACACGCACGCGAATTGGCTCGACTAGCGTGCCGGCGCGCGAGAATTTGAACAACCGCTCGATGAGCACCATCGTGAGCTCGCGGCCTTTGGGAACGACGACCACACCGTTGGTCGTGCGCACGTCTTCTTCGAGCATCATTTCCGACGTCATTTGCCCGACGCCGAGCGCGCGCACCGTGGTCGAGCCCTCCGCGTTGCGAAAGTCAGCCAGCGTCTTCAAGAACGGCTGTTCGCCCGCGTCGATCTTGCGTTCGAGCGAGCTTATCGCGTCCGTTACCGCCTTGCCTTGCGCCGTGATGCGTTCCACTTGGAAGGCGACACGCAACATCGCCCCGCCGCGCTCGATGTCGTCTTTGGGCACGCCGTAGGGGCCGCCGGTTTGCAGCTTGATCATCGCCGCGATTTCTTCGAAGCGTGGGATTGCGGATAGCAAGCGGTACGCCATCAGCGGGTGGTCATCGAATGCCTTTTGCTCCGCCGCGTCGAGCGGGCGCCGCGCGAGCACTTGCTCCAGGGTTGCCTCGGACAACCCTACGCAACCAATCATGCTGAAGAGCGCCGCAACTTCGAAACGCCACGGGTCGTCGAGGCTCAGCTTTTTGACCATGTGCGTGACGAGCGCCTTGATCCGTTGTGTGCGGCTGAACAAAGCGGGCGCCACCAGTGACAGAACTTCACTCATCAGCCGGACGCAGCCGGTCACGGTGCGCTCCAGCAGCTCACGCTCGGCCGTCACCAAGCGGTACTGTTCGACGCCCAGCTCCAGCGCCGGAATCAGCATTTCCGCCGGGCACGGCTTCCACAGAAAGCGCAGGATTTGCCCTTGATTGACGGCCGCTACGGCTGAGTTGATGTCGGCTTGGCCAGTGAGCAAGATGCGTGACGTTTCGGGAACGAGCTCGCGCGCGCCGGCCAGCAGGGCCGCGCCGTCCATCTCGGGCATGCGCATGTCGGACAGCACGACCGCGAACGCGGGCCCAGCGCGCAAGATCTCGAGAGCTCGCCGTGGGTTGCTCTCCGTTGTCACCTCGAAGTGTTCGAACAGCGTGCGCTCGAGCCCTTCCAGCACCAACGGCTCGTCATCCACGCACAAGATTCGGCGATTGCTGGCTTTGGTCACGACGCCATCAGTCCTTTGAACTTGGGAAGTAGCTTGTCTGCGCCGATGCGCTTCAGGTATTCCGGGTCGGGCTCCGTGCCCTCCACCAAACACGCGGCCAACCAGACGATTTGCGGTAGGCCCAGGCGGTCGTGCGCATTGCGCAGCGGCGCGTGGTGGTTCGCCACTGCCTCCACGATGGGAAAGGGAAGCCCCCACAAACCCAACAAAAAGGCGCCCAATTCGGCGTGCGTCACCCCTACTGTTGGTTGGGGGGTGCTCCTTTCCGTGTGGGCCGCCCCTGCTTCGGGCAACACCGTCGGGATCAACTCACCTACGTCGCACACGAGGCCGGCCATGAACGCCGCATCCACGTCGGCGATGCCCTGAGCCATGCGACCTGCGAGTTGCCCGATCGCGAGCGACCGCTTCTGTAGTGCTTCGAGCACCGTGTTCGAGCGCTGACTCTGCTTGCCGACGGCGTCGAACGCGCCGATCGCCAACGCCAAGTTGCGAATCGTTTTCATGCCCAAGCGCACCACGGCCGTGCGCACGTCACTCACCGTCGACGCGGACGACGAGAAGAACGAGGAATTGACGACCTGCAGCACCTTGCTGCTCATTGCCGGGTCTTGGCGGACGATGGCCGCGACGGTATCCGCGGACGCCGCTTCGTCGTCTAGCGCGCGCGATAGCTCAGTGAACAGCCTCGGGGTGGAAGGCAGACGATCGATGCGACCCACGGCCCCCTGCAAGCGCTCTTCACTCAGCCAACTCCGCATCTCACCGGTGCGCTCGATGACTTGGCGCAGTGTTTCGGAGCTGCACGGCTTGGCCAAGAATTGGTGCGCGACGCGCACGACTCGAAAAGCGGCCGCTTCATCGGTTTGCCCCGACAGCACTATGCGCGCCACGTGCGGGTACTTTTCGCAGACTTGGCTGAGCAGCGCGGCGCCATCCATCCCCGGCATGCGCATGTCCGAAACGATGACGTCGAACCGCGCCTGCGCGAGCTCGAGCAACGCGGCCGCGCCGCCCTCGGCAAAGCGCACGTCCCAGTCCAAGTCCAACTGGAACAACGTGCGCTCGATGGCTTCGAGCACCCGCGGTTCGTCGTCAACGAAGAGCACCCTCATGTCAGCCGCCCTCCATCGGGGAAGAGGCCGCGGCAATGAGCGGCAAGCCAATGATGAACGTAGTGCCGCGACCCAACTCCGTCTCGAACGAGATCGAACCCTGGTGCTTGTCGACGATCACCGAGTACGCAATCGCCAGCCCTTGGCCGGTACCTTTGCCCACGGCCTTGGTGGTGAAGAACGGCTCGAACACCTTGGCCCGCGCCTGCACTGGGATGCCCGCACCCGTATCGGCAACGCGAATCTCCAAGTGTTCCTCACGGACACGCCCGGATATCGCAATCTTGCCCTTGCCCTCGGCTCCGCCCGCCGTCACATCGCCAATCGCGTGCGCGGCGTTGACGATCAGGTTCAAGATCACTTGGTTGAATTCGTTGCGAAGCACTGGAACCATGGGCAATTCCGCGGGCATGTCCAGCTCTACGTCCGCCACGTACTTCCACTCGTTGCGTGCCACGGCGATCGTGGTTTCAATGGCTTCGCGCAGGTTGACCGGTCTTTTCTCGGCTCCGCTCGGATGGGAAAACTCTTTCATCGCCTGCACGATCGTCGCAATGCGCCCGAGGCCTTCTTGAGACTGCTCGAGCGCGCGTGGCAGTTGCTTGAACAGGTAACTGATCTTGGCTTTCGTTACCGCCGCGTCCGCGGCTTCCAACAGCTCTGGGCTGACGCTGCCCGCTTTGGCCGCTTGCACGACCGCGAGGGCCGCTTGCAGGGCGTCGATCAGGCCCGTGACGCCCTTGCGCGCAAACGCCGTGTTGTCCGCGACGTACTGCGTCGGCGTGTTGACCTCGTGCGCAATGCCCGCGGCCAGTTGCCCAATCGCCTCCAGCTTTTGCGCTTGAATCAGCTTGGCTTGCGTGCCCCGCAGCTGTGTGAGCGCCTGCGTGAGCTGCGCCTTTTGTGCGTTGATCTCAGCGGTACGCTTGGCCACCATTTTCTCGAGTGAAATGTTCTGTTCGAGCACCCAGAACGCCGAATGGCCTTCGGTCGAGCTGTCCTCTACGCGCTGAATCAAGACCCGAATGGTCTTCTCTTTGGCACGTAGCTTTCGCTCCAAAGCATCGACTTTGAGGGTCAGCTCTTGGAGCGAAAGCTCCCCGAATGCGGCCGAGACCGTCATTCGGCTGCCAGCGCTACCGCGCTCAGGGTTTGGTTCACGTAAATCGCGTTGTACTGCTCGCCATAGGTGTTGAAGCCGACGACTTGGTTGCGGGCCATCAGCGCACCGACCTCGGCGGAGTTGCCCATTTGCTCGAACTCCAAACGCCGCAACACGCAGTCGCAGCCCAGCACCACTTCTGGCACGCCGATCTTCTCGTGCACTTGGTCGAAGCCGCGTTGCAGAGCCAAGAGCGGGTCACTCGGCTCGCCGATGGTCAACACCAAACCCTCTTCCAGTGCGCAGAAAAAGCCCAAACTATGGTCCGGGTTCACGCGCTGCACCGAACGTACGTAGTGATCCCCACCGCTCAATAGCATTAGCGGGTTCTTGGAGAAGACCAACGAGCTCAGCTCCTCGATCTCTACTCCCAACGCTTCCGCGTAGGCCTCCGCTGCAGGCTCGCCGTTGAACTCCACGACAACCCGCTGCTCTGGGTCCGCTGAGGTCACGACCAGCTTGTGGCGGCCCGGGACGACGTGCTGAACTTTGAATGTAGTGAAGGGCAGCGTGGTGTCGAACAGCGCGAACATCGCGGCATCGCGCAGGAAGCGCCCGTCGTGATAGACGTACGTGCCTTCGAAGGCGAGCTCGTCCCCCGCAGAGCCGCCAATCAGCGGAATCGTGCCCAAGGATTGATAGAGTGAGGCTGCCAGACGCTCCTCCGTGCGCGACAGGCCGTCCGTGAGCACGAGCCCGAACGCGCGCTCCGAGCCGCGCTCCAACAGCCCGGACATGGCCGTGAAGGCCGCCTCCGACGCGCGCGCCTGACACTCCGCGAGCGGCGTGATCAGGTACGGGGTGACGCGCAGCTCTGGGCTCGTCAAACTGACCGCGGTCATGCCGCCCTTTTGATAACCGAGCTGGCCCAGTTGACCGGCAGTGGTGCACGCGAGCACCGGACTGGAAAAAGTACTAGCCAGGCCTCGCCCGAGCCGTTCGAGATCGTACTTGGGGGAGCAGAATAGGATAGTTGCGCTGGCGTGAAGCGTGTCCAACTGCTCGCTTAGCTGAGCGAGCGCACGGTCTACATCGAGTTCCAGGGTGTGTGCTTGGCGCACCTCGAGGCGCTTGTTGGTTCCCACGTTTCTCAAAACGGCACGCGTTGCCAATTAGTTAGCGAATGGAGACTCTGAATCAGCGTCCGCGTGTCTGGCGCGACGCGTCGAGATTGCCTGTCGGATTTCGCCGGTCGTCTCGCGGCATGCGAGCGCGCAGCGTCACCGAGACTGGCAATTATGCTACACTGACTACGCGGGGAGCAGTGCTAACCTTAGACAGAATGGGGCCTCCACCTGAACGGGACGGCGATAACGGATTCGCAATCCTGCTAGTTGATGACGACGAGCGAGTACTAGCGTTTTTGCAACGTGCTTTCGAGACGCCCGGCGTGCGCGTGAGCACGGCCAGCAGCGGGGTCGGCGCGCTCGAGTTGCTGAAGGCGGAGTCGTTCGACGCCATCGTCAGCGATATCCAAATGCCGGGCATGAATGGACTCAAGCTCTTGCACGCCGTGCGCGAGCATGATTTGGACTTACCCGTCATCTTGATGACCGGCAATCCCGACCTCAAGACCGCCGCCGCAGCGGTCGAATACGGCGCTTTCCAGTACTTGATCAAGCCGGTTGCCGTGGAGCGCCTGCGCGCCGTCGTCGAGCGCGCGGTGAACGTTGGCCGCATTGCGCGCCTGAAGCGCGAGTGCGTCGAGGAGTTCGGTAGCGGCTCGTTCTACGTGGGGGACCGTGCGGGCATCGAGCTCAAGCTCAACCGCGCGCTTTCGTGCTTGTGGATGGCGTATCAACCGATCGTGAAAGCTTCGGACGGCGGCGTGTTCGGGCACGAAGCGTTGTTGCGCTGTGAAGAGCCGCTGCTGCTGACGCCGGCGGCGATCTTGAAGGCCGCCGAAAAAGTGCGACGCGTGCATGACGTTGGTCGCACGGTTCGCGAGCTCATCGCGGCCGACGCGGAGGCCTCGGAAAAGGCGCTCACTTTCGTCAACCTGCACACCGAAGATCTGATGGATCCAGCGCTTTATCTGCCTAGCGCGCCCTTGACTCGCATCGCTAAACGCATCGTGCTCGAGCTGACGGATCGCGCCTCCTTGGAGCACGTGAGCGACGTAACGGAGCGCA